>Ga0179593_1562250_pt1 | contig 22482 bp, 20 predicted proteins | sample CZODoug2_1_08_16_FD_185931 | JGI IMG/M metagenome (GOLD analysis project Ga0179593, IMG submission 185931) | Vadose zone soil fungal communities from Angelo Coast Range Reserve, California, USA - CZODoug2_1_08_16fungal (PacBio error correction) | ecosystem: Environmental > Terrestrial > Soil >...
TATCGCTCAACAAATTGTGATTGTAGTCCAACCACCCGGTAACGCAAGGACCGGGACACCTCTGGGTCCCCACCAAACGGCACCTTCACACTTACACAGACGCCCGCAATCCCCAATTCCCTCCTTAACTCAAAACGTCTGATACGGCCAACGCAAACAGTCCCCACGCTGAACGCACGCAGCTTGGGGAAAGCCGCGCAGCAAGGGAAGAAGGAGGAAGCTGTGCCCCTGGTCAGCCTCAAACATCGCGAAGGAGGTGGGGGGGGTTCAAGTTTGTGGAGGCACGCTCTTTATTCTTTGAAAAGGGCCCTTAAGCTCACCACTGTGTGTGTTGAAAGCATCATGGTGGAAGAGGAAGCAGAAGGAAAAATTCCAATCCACCCCCGTCAGCCAAGACGGAGTCCCCTGATCGGGGGCAACAGGCGAAGAGCACGGAGGGAGTGGGGGAACCTGGCAAAAAGAAGCCGGTGGTGTTTGTGTGTGCACTGAGGGACGAAGAAGTTACGCTATGTGTCTGTGGTATGCGGGGGGTGCGGGAAGCGAACGGGAAACATGCGAGAAAAGGGGTGGATGAAACGCGGGCCAAGCCAGGACCAGAACGGAGGGAGGGAAAACAAAGGGGCGACACCGAAGGGCCCGGGAAAGCGGGAGGGCAGCAGTGGCTGTTCACGCGGACAGCGAGATTCAACGCGGAAGCAGTCAGACGGAGGAGAAAAATGGCCGGTGGAAAAACAAACCCAACAAGTGGCCCGTTTCCGGAACACAAACAGCCGGCAGGCAAGGACACCGCCGGCCCTGGAAGGGCTTGCATAAAGTAACAGGCATGCGAGGAAGGGCGTTGCGGAAAGATAAAAAAGAAAGGAATGCGCGAGCGTGCGAACTACGGACCTAAAAAAGCAATTCCAAGAATTTAAACAGGCAAAAAGCGATCCGTCAAAGAGGGCAGTAGGCAACAGGCCGTTTCTGTGCAAAGCAAGGACTCATAAGGGGCAGAGAAGGAAAAATGGATACCACCGAAAAAAAGGGGAAAATATAGCTGACTGCATCCTTGACACACCTTCGAAGACGCTATAAGTTGATAGGACTGCCGGCTCTCCTTCTCGAAAGACTTTCCTACTCAGTTTGGGCCTACTTAAGTTAGAGTCTCCCACTTCAGTATCTCCGCAAAGGGTGGGGTCGAGTAAGTGGAGCTCCTGCAGCGTCCGGGACACAAAGAGAAAGGGGAACGGACTTGTACTGGTGGAACCAGACGGAGAAACAGGAAAACGACACAGGCGTCCGGACAACGACGCAGGGACATCCAGAAGGTACGGGGAAACCTGCAGAAGCACAGCTAATTAGGTTTCCTCAGACGGGTGGAACACTTCCTTAATCAGACGCCGGACTGAGCTTGCGCAGGGAAAAAAAAATGGAGAGGAAAGGAAGGGGTTGACCCCTTTACGGACGAATGATGCACACGCGGCACACGGGGGGAGAGGGAAAAAGGGCGGACACGCTCGTCGAACCCAATGCACTTGTCTTGGGGGCGCTCAGAGGGATGTCAGCGGCACCCTGGTTGCCGATGCGTGAAAAACCGGATGGCTTCTGCGCGGCTGGCACGAAGAGCTCAGTGGCTATCAAACTCCCCGAGAATCTACCTGGCGTCGCCCCGTTGAAACCGTCCGTCCAGCACCCCTCCCGTTGCGCTATCAAGGAAACAAAAAGAGATCCTCTTTGCTTAGGCCGACGCGAGGTGGCTCATGAGGAATGACAAGGAATCGTTTCTCTCGCCCCCGTGACCGCAAAGTGAAGCCGCGTACGCTATCTTCCACCCCGATCCATTCAGGTTCCTGCCATATCTTCCGGGGCAGGTTGATCCATCGGCAGGGCGGGCGATAGGAGAAAGTGGAAGTAGATGGGATCTGGGGCGAGCTGCGACATAGAACCGAGCTCAGTCTAGCGTCAAGATGAACGCCGCCCGTTTAACGACCGCGTCGGGGACGGAACCCAAAACTGCCTGGTGGCCCACCAGCGGCAGAAGAATATGGCAATAAAACGAGAGGATAAATCCCACCAAAGGAAAATCGTAATAAAAGAACTTAAAAAAGGGTGATCCGATCGTACTGGGTCTGAACCGTGGATTTGCGGCCCAAGTATAACGGCATCCGTGGGGATCACGACTGGGACCGCCGGATATTAACCCCAAGGCACAGGTGTTCTTGCCCTGTACGCTTCCGGTAGACTGGCCGCGGTCAATGGCTGGACGGAGAGCCCTGGCTCCGAGGAGGGGGTAAACTAAATTCCGCAAATCGAGGGGGGAGCCGGCGATGGCTCCGGTACTTATCTACAAGGCGGCAAAAGGTCCGACAAAAAAGCCCAACAACGTCAGCACAGGAGAGCTCTTTTGCGAGGCCTGCACCTGGGTGTGGTCCGCAAGCGCGGAGGGTACCTGGAGGACAGGTGGTCAGTAAAGACGAGGCTTGGGTCAGTCGCGGGGAAGCCCAGCGACTTTGTTAACCCTGTGTCCGCCCTGCTCAGTAAGGGGGATCTTCTGTCGTACGCCTGCGTTTCTGCGACGAGGACACATCGATGCATGGCACGCGGGAAGGACCACGGGAAATCGCTCGCGCGGAGAGGCTTTGATGCAAAAGGGCAGCCGTTGCGGCGGCGGGGAAGTAATTCTCCAGTACGCGCCCGCTTCAACGAGCTTTTGGAGGGTACTGTCTCAGTAAAAGAATAAGCAAAAGCAAGGGCATCACGAACATTGAACCCTCTCGGCTCTCGTAGCTAAAAAGAACCAATAAAGCACAAGAAAAAGATTAGGAGGAAAAGAAGAGAGGGGGGAAGTACTACAAAACAGAAGGACGGGAGGGGTGGCAATGTTCGGGCAAGAAAAAGATCTCGAAAGCAGCAACGATAAAGTTAAGCGGCAGGGAAAAGCTCGCGCCAAAGCAAGCCATCGCGCAGCCAGAGCATCGCAGGTAGAGAGGTCGGAGGCAAGGGGAAGACGGCCAGCACTTGGGGTTCTCCCCAACGTAGGCGAACGAAAGAAGCGACCACGGACGGCAGAATGTGAAAGCAGGCTTGCATGTGGTACGAAAACGCCATATGGTTTCGACCTCTCCTCTACGAAAAAGTAAAAAGACCCAGACAAAGGGTAACCGCCGACTTGCGTACCACATCCCTTAGCCCCTCCGGAGAAAAAGTATCGAGTCAAGTGTTTGATAGTTCGTGCTCGTGCATGCGTTGGTTCAATCCCTTTTTACGCGGCACGCGGTGGTCCCTCTAACCATCCCAGCGAATAACAAAGGGGGCAATATTAGCAGATAGGTCTCCCAGACTTCGGAATCCATGCGCCTTCCCAGCCTAGCGCACCCTAAAAAGAAAACCGGAAGGTAAGGCGCAAACGAATTATCATTGGGAAAGAAGGATTAACTTCTACATATCCAAGGGAAACAGGGGCTAATGTTCGCTTCTTTCGTAGGGGGTCACTTTACAACCTTTCTGACGTTGCGGGGGTAAAGGGCTCAATACAAGAGAAAGGGGAGGACAAAGGAAAGTGGGGGGGAACGAGCTATAACTAGAAAAGAGGGGAAAGGGTTGCAAATCTGCGCAGCGGCAGTCACAGGGTGAACAACACAGGGAAGGTACTCCAAAGAAGCGAGGGGGGGCCGTGTGCACAGGAGTGCATTAAGGGGAAGACAGAAAGAAAAGGAGACCGTGGTGCAGCCTCGACCAATATCAACAGATGGGACTGACGTGAAGCCAAGGGGGGATCCATCCGCGAGTGTTATCCAAACTAATAAAGACCGGGGAAGATGTGGGGGTCGATAGAAATGAAAAAGTCGGAGAAATAAGGTGAACGCGATAAAGTTCGAGGGTCGAAGAAGGAAAAGACGGCATTCCCTTTAAAAAAGGAACAGCAGAAAGTCGTATTACAGTCAAAAAAAAATATGAGTCTTTCGATAAAAGAGAGAATAGAAGGGGGGAGGTTAGGAACGAAGGGACTATTGGACTAAGTATACTTCCTAAGTCATATAGAGGTGGGTAAATTATCCAGGTTCTTATGCAGAAAAAGCCGGAAGTGATCAGACAAGAGGGTTATGAGCTTCAAAAAAAGAAGGAAGGGTCAGATCACCTTATTAAACCAACAAAAAAGCAGTTAGTAATGAAGAGGGGGGGAGCAAGTCCCAGGCAATACCACGTCAGGTACACTTGCACGCAGGAAAAAGAAATTACAAAGACCTGGCAACAGGTACTTCATCCTGCAGGAAAGATACTAAAGGTCTTTACATTGTATCTTTAACAATTGAATGAATAAGTCAACTCCGTCCTTGACGAGCAGGGGTTGACCAGGGGCGGGAAGGATCGGATAGAGTGAAAGAGTTTCAAACGGAGCCAAAGGAGAGAAGAGGGAAAAAGGGGTAACTCAAATGCCGGTAATTATGAAGTAAAAAACATGCTGTTCAGGGGAATGCTTCGGCACACCAGTAATAGGCGCATATCACAAAGGAAGAACAAGGGAAAAGGCTTGAGAGGGCGCTAAAGAGCCTTCGGTCCACAGGGATCAAAGAGGAAAAGCAAAGAAATTAAAGTACAACAAGACGGAAAGACATGGGGAAGGACCCGGCTTGAGCCACACCAAAGTTGGTTAAGGGGAGAGCAGGAGTCCAGCGCCGTGGAACGTGGCAGGAAAAAAAACGGAAAGAGGCGCAAGCACAGAGGTCTGATAAGATTTAACTGGCAAAGGAAAAAAGAGTTTGGACTCAGACGGGAAAAAAGGGGAAGGAGACTTCAATGGAAAAATACTGCTCATACTTAAGTCCGTATCTTCGCCTCCACTAAAGGAAAAAATTATGGAAGACTGGCAGATGAAAAGAAAAGTAAGGGAGGGACACGTTGAGAAGAAGAATAGCGTTTAGCTTAACAACATTTGATGGTGTTATTAGAAGAAAAAATCAAAGAACTGCTAGATCAACTTCTCCGCAAGGGGGAGACAGCAGGAGGAAGAAAATTAAGAGGCTAAGGAATGCCAAGAAAGAGGCGGGTGTAAATGCCAAGTCAGAGACCTCCCTTTTAAGACATTGTGTGCAGAAGAGACGGACAGATAGACAAGAGGATTCATCAAACAAAAAAAATGTCTTGGGAAATCCACATAGGTAAGAAAAGAATAAAAACAAAGGAAAGAAAAAATAGGGAAAAGGGCTAAGAAATTCAGACAGAACATCAACCAGGAACCTGCGCTCTAGTGTGGGGGGAAAAGAGAAACTCCCAAGGGATCTTCCCAAAACCGAAGAAAAAAAGGAAAAGTAAAGGAGGCTGGGGAGTACGAAGGGGGACGTGTCGCTCCAGACCCGGCCGAGTGCAAGAATGCTTAACACGAAAGGGGTGATCTCATTAGGAACCCAGAAGAAGAAAGGGACCCAAGAAGGGAAAAAAAAAAACCAACAGTGGCTGAACCAACCCCCTCTCATGAAACTCAGATAAAAGGAAAGATGAAAAGGGGGGGGGCAAAAAGGATCGGCGGAATGTGAAATTCTTGGTGCTTATGAACGGGCATCCCTTGTTGGAGGGTAATGAGGGGAAAAAAAAGGAAAAGGGCAAGTAGGACACGTTTGAGTGAAAGCGGTCTATGGAAAAATTAATTGCTCTCCTTAAGGGGGGGGGGGGTGAATTGAAGGGGGTAACGCTGACGGGAAAATTGGGGGGGGGAAGACCATAACGGTTAGTTGTTTAGGGTTGAACCGGGAAAAAAAACAGGAACATACAAGAAAACCTCGGGGTATCTTCCAAAAAATAACGGGGGAAAAGGAGTCGGGATGGGGGCAAGGCCGCGGCAAGGGCCGTTTGCCGGAGGTAGAACGAGCGGAAAAGGGAAACCTGTTAGCCCTAAAATGAAACAAGAGGGGGAGGTAGACTGTGTAAAGGAACGGAAGGAAACAAAGAAAAAAGGGTAGGGGAACACCCTGCCCTAGTACGGTTGCGCCTGTCGGAACGCCTGGGAGGGCAGGTAAAATGCAACTGCGTGAAGGGGAAGGGGGGGATAAAGGAGAGAAAGGAAGGGGAAGCGTTGCTTGGGGAACCCTCGAACGAAGAAATTTAAGGGAAGGAAGAAATACCTACGGCAGAGTTAGCGCCGTGGGCTGGGGGGGGCGTCACCTGAAGATAAGGGAAAAATGCACCGGGTGCAAATAAAAAGCCAAACACCGAGAAGAGGGGACAGGAATGGAGACCTACAGTCACGTTTTTTGCGAAAGTAGGCTGACGGATCGGGTGAAGGAAGGGGAAAAACTGATAATCGGATGGCCAAGGGGGAAGGGGGAAAGGGAAAAAGGGGAAAGAAAAAAGATGGTTGGTGGTTATCCGTCCATAGAAGGCCCAAAGAGCACTACGAAGCCAAAACCATGATTGATGCTAAAGGGACGAAGGGAAAAAAAAAACGCAGAGAAAAAAAGGAAACAAGCTACTCGCTTCCCGAAAAATTTCGACTCTGGAGGGGGACAGACGCCAAAAAAATGTGGAACACGCACAAAACGGTCTTCATTCAGAAGGAAGGGGAAGGAAAAAAAAAAAAAACCGCTCAAAAAAGAAGAGTAAAGGAAGGGAAAAAGTGGCGTAAGGCGCTCCCTAAATCCGCCACACAAAGCCACAAGGTGCGGGAAAAAAAAAAAAAGGAAAGGAGAGGGCCGTATAAAAAAAAACGAGAGGGAAAAGAAGAAGAGAAGGGAAAAAAAGAACCTCGCCTGGGGGTAGAAGAAAATAGGGGGGTTCCAGATTTTAGCGGAAGCGGGGGAACTCTTTTTTCCAAAGGACTTAAATCTACGATTCGCGTCAATTACCAAGTGTGAAGAAAGGGGGGAGGAGAGGAAAAGGAAAAAAATCGAGCCATGGCACGGGGGGGCTCGTTGGGGCCAGCATGCCTGTTGGGCTGTGAAAAAAATCCCCCAGAGAGGAAACAAGTAAGGCGCGAGTCAATAGGTCCTTGTCCTGGTTGGAGGAGAGGGGGCAAGAGGCGCGGGCGCAGCGCAAGTCCCTGGTGCGGATGGATCTAAGCAAGGTCGTGCTCGGGGAAGAACATCAACGGACAACCAGTATGCAAAAGAAAAGAAAGAGGAAAAACAGAGGGAAAAACACCCCCGTCATCAGTTCGGTATCACGGAAGTACAAACGTCCAGCAAGATAAGCCAAAAAGAAAAAGTACGAGAGACATATGGACGGGGGAGAAAAAGACGGTTTGCAGGAAAATCCCGACGCTCTCGATTCGAAGACGTTCCACAAGAAAACAACGTCAAGAGGGAAAACTGGGGGAAACAAAGGGGGAATGACATTGGGCCAGAAACAAAAGGATAGAGGGCGCACAAACCACATTCACCGAGCAAGAGGGGCGTCGACACAAAATAAACCAAACGTCTAAAAAGAAGGGGACCTTGTGGGCCCTAAAAATCTCGCGCCGCCAGTATTACTCTAAGGGAGGGGGGGAGTGAGGGCCCGGGGAAAACGGGAGGAAGTGGAAGCAGTTAGCGTACACTCCCTAAAACCGTCTGGTAGGGTCTGGAGTATGGCCTATCATCAAGGAGAAAAATCTCAGGTCGCAGAATGCACTGCTAATGAAAAGTCCAATCAAAAGAAAGAAGGCAAACTGCAAACCGCGGGCCTGTGATTTGGGGGAAAAGAACCTAAGGGTTTTCTCAGCGGGGTAGAGGCGGAAGAACTCACAAAGTTGTGGAATGGTAGTCCAACCCCCTTCGCAAGTGACAAAAGAGGGGGCAACCATAAAAAGTAACGCGGAAAAACTACTTGAGGGTCTGCAAAACAGGGAAGGGAGTTGCATCGCAGTCAACGCGACAATGAAATATTTCCAATACACGCGTGTGACCAAGACGGAACTACAACAAGCTGCCTTCACATCCTTCCCAGGGAGGGGGAGAATGGGGGGAGGGAAAAACGTTTCATAGAAGGAGAATAGCTGACGTGTGGGGGGTTCAGAAGGGTCCGTGTGCAATCGTGGGTGCCGGGGGAGGGGGGGAAAAAATTGGGACAAAAAAACTTTGGCTCACCTAGTTGTTAACATTGGGTCTGCAAACCTTTCAAAGACCAACACTCATTAAAAAAAAAAATGGGGACCGGAAGGCGCCTGATGTCCTTGGCGGGATTAAAGAAAGTGAGGGGAGCCTGCACGATCGACAGGGTAACAGGGGGGGGGGGGAAGGGAAGTCACGGAAATTCGAGAAAAAAGGCTGGAGGTGTCAGTGAGCGTTTTTCGGGAATAAGTAATCAGGGTGAGAGGGAACAAGAAAATGTTTTGGCAGCGATGAGATCCTGGAACGACGATGGATCAACTCGACAGGCTGGAAGGTCAGTTGGGGGAGCAGGGAAAGAAGCGGATACGGGTGAGCCGCACAATCGAGAATTAACGCGCGGGAGAGCGCGAGACGTTTGCGGGGTGAAAGGAGGAACTTGGTCGACTAAAACCCAATCACTTGACCGTTAAGAAGAACGAGTGGCGGAGAGCCGCCGCGCCAATGACGAAGCCGGCTGACGCTTTAGTTCTGGCCGTAAAAAACTATTCAGGGAACGGGAAGTGGAGGGAAATTCGGGTGCGGCCGCGACTTAAGCCATGACCCTCTGAAAAACTTGGAACGGCTAAAAGGAGGGCGAGGAACAAAGGGCGGCAACATAACCGGGGTGAGCGGGTATGCCCTTCTTCGGCCGCAAAGGACAAAGCGGAGCGCCGATGAAGAGTGAAGGGGGCCCAACCTCCTCAGGGAAAAAAAGTAACCGGATTGACCCAAAGGAAGGGGGGGAAAGAAAAGCGACCCGGCCTGGCACCCTTTACCGTCGTCGAGGAGAAAAATATTGCTAAAGCTGAGGAAACACAAACGTGCGGGGCCGCGCAAGCGGTGGAACTGTGAGGGCATGCTCAAGGCAAAGGACGCAGCCTTGGATTCCTGGGATCGAGGCTCAGAAAATCAAACAGCCACAATAGACTAACACGGCCGATTTACCCACATATCCCCTCTCCTAACAGGGAGGCGGTATGCGGCTTAACTGAAAAAGAAAGTGAGCTCCATCCGGGAACCAACTGGTCACAGGAAAAACAGGACAGCAGGCAGAGGGGCCAAAGGACGGGGAAGTACTGCCCTTTCCTGGTACAAGATGACGGTACCGAACGAAGGGTGACTCCTAAAAAAGGCAAGCAATGGGCAACCAACGGACTTTAGGGGAGGGCGTGGCACACCGTGTCACAGGGTGGATGAAGGGACAAGAGAAAAATAGACGCAAGGGGCCCTGTGTCGGGTTGGCGGAACTAGGGAGGACGCACCTGAACCTGTGCCGCCACAAGAGAAATAGCTAAATTACGAGCAGCCGCGGCGGGAGTCATTCATCAAAGCGAAATACGAAAGGAAAAAGTGACTCGCGCGAGAAAACCCGTCCAACCCGCATCTTCCCCTACTTAGGAGAGAACGAAATCCGGAGGGGGACGGTGCGCCGACGAAAAATGGGTGCGCGGGCGGAGTGACGGAATCCAGCGGAAACAGGCCCACGGGGCAAGAAGAGGATGGAAGCAAGGCGTTGGCAGGCGTTCATGCGACGAAGGCCGTCCATAGCTGGCGCGTTGAGACCGTTGCGGAGAGGGGCTAGTGCCCAAGGGCGGAGGAAAGGGGGCACGCGAAAAAAAATCCAATATGCCGCGTAAGGGGGCGTCGGACGCCATTTCAGGACGCGCCCCCATGTGACAAGGAAGCGAGTCGCCAGCCACCGGTCCGGGGGCCCACCCGACGGCCATCATTGCCTGCATGGTGCACCGGTGAAACCGGTCAGTGGCGTGACCGACTCGTCCCAAAGGCATGGTGGGGACATAGGGGGATTTGCGGACCCGTATTCAAAAAATATTCAAGGCACGTTGTCAGATCAACCGACGACAGAAGATCACCACATTAATACTGATGAATGAAAAGGGACGTTTCACGGACTTGAAGTGCAATGAGAAATTAGGCACGGGTCGGGACGGCCGTCGGCTGAACGCAGAAGACTATGATCTTAGAAGGAAAGGGATCCAACGAGCGCGAAGGCGAATCGCGAAAAGGTTGCGGCAGACAACGCGCGCTCAAACTGGCGGCGACAAAAAGCCCGAAGATCAACCGAACATTCATCCCTGGGAAAAAGGGCGACCGGCAGACGGTCTCAAACCGGGCCTGGTTCCGCACGCACGGGTTGGCGCGAAAAAAAAAGTTGTCGTGCTTAGCGGCGTTGAGGCGCGGGGTCCGCCTAAGGGAGGTTGTGGTAGCCACGGCAAGGCTTTCGACAAGGGGAAAGTAGGTTGACGAGCCGCTACGTCAGAGCTGAGGCGAAGGGGAAGTTCTGGGAAACTAGCTCTTGCTCTACTAGAGAAGGAAAGCGCGGGGGGGCGGCGCGAGCTTGCCCGTAATCCGCGCCCAAATAGTGGGGGCGTGCTGCCGGAAAGAAAAAACTGGCGTCAAGAAAAAAATTGAGACAAAAATATCGGCTCTCGGTAAGCTCAAGTTCAAACCTCTCGTAAAAAACACAATCGGGGAAGATAAGAGATTGGAAACTTACCGAAATCCGAAGGGGGGGAAAAAAGGTGAGGGAAAGGAAAGGGATGCGGTTGACGAGCAACGAGCCATCCGTGAAGCGGGGACGGCAACCTTCACAACAAGCCGCCAAGCTCAGCCGGCGCCGACAGCCATCTACAGAAAAAAGGCGGGCCTCAAGTGCCCATAACGCCGGGTCGACCAACTCTGCTGAAGCCAGCGCGTCTCCAGCGGCCGCACTGAGGCAAGTTCTACGAGTGTGACACCTCCAGAGAGGGGCGGCAAAAAAAAAAAGCATCGAAAAAACTGCCCGACACAAGCGGTCGCTCCGTATCCGCCAGAGGAAAACTCACAACCCATCAACGGACAATAGCTCAACCCCTGCAGGGAAGGGGGAAGGTGGAAAAAAAGGCGACCCTGGAAGGGACGCTGTTTCTCTACCTCTACCGGTGCTGTATCGCCGCCGAAAGCGATGCGGACGAAGAGGCACGGACTCGCGGAGATTCAAGGGACAGAAAACGCGAAAAAGAAAAAAAGCCAAAAAATGTCTTGAAACGTAGGACCGAATGGTACAGCGTCAAGGTCAACGAGTAGCCCTTTCGGGGTATGATCACTTTACCTCAGGAATGGAGGTTTAATACGACAGAAAAAATACCACTAAGAGGAAACCATTACATTGGGGGGAGAGTGATCACGAACTAGGAAAAGTTCCTCAACCGTTTGATCTATGCGAGAAGGTCAAAAAGCGGGTCGGTGTCGGGGCCTCAGGACGCGATGACCCTTTGCAAAGGGGGGCGGAATGACATGAGCCGACGCGAGAAGCCCTGCACCTCGCCCAAGCCTCCTACGCGTGAAACGGGAAAAAACCGAGCCGCGCGCAAGCAGCCAGCCGGATATATTAGCGGCCACGGCAGGAATGAAACCAGAACTCGTCCAGCGGCCTCGGGGGGGAAGAAAAACGGGGGGAAAGCTCGGTCTCGCACGACCCCTGATCACCCATGAGGATCTGGCCCATCATCCCGAATGATATAGGAAAGCGCCGCATCGCGCCGCAGGCACGTGGGTAGAGGAGGCCTGGACGGGCGATGCAGCGAGAAAAGCGACGGCCAAGTCGGGGCAGGGGTGCGAACTGGAATCCTCGCGGCAACCATAGGAAATAGCGTTTTCAGCCGTTCACCATCAGGAAGGAGAGCGATTTCCTACCCAGTGGGAGACCTGGGCAGCCCGAGAATTACCCGCATTTGCCTTGAAGGGGGTGGTGGTTTGGGGTTGGGTTGTGGGGGGGGAGAAATTGGCGTCAGTAACCTAAAGGGTTCACCACCTTCTTGCATCGACATGGCTCGCTAACCTCGGAAACACTTATCTTACCAATCCATCCCGGCGGAAAAAGACTGAATCATGTCCTGGATCAGGGGGGAAACTGTGAAAGGGACTGCTGCGCGTCTCGTTACAAGACTTGCCGGACCGCAGAAATCGTCGGCCCAGGGCCGTGGGCAAATACTTCTGTTATTATGACATTCGGACAAGGGAATCTCTAAAAAGAAACAATGCGCGGATACTAACGAGACAGGGCCGTAACAGTTCAAGATTGAGCGGAAGCCACGAGAGGGAGCGCCCGAATCCCGAAGCAACGAGTCCTCGCAAATCAGCCGAGGCCCGCGGGCCAGGGGGGGGATCTCAGGTATTCAAACCGCGCCGTATGTATGGGGGTCGTTACCGAGCAAGAAGGGGTGGGGCGGCTTGAATCGGCGTCAACACAATGTATGCAGCTTAAGCAGTAACTGGGAAGAAAGAAGCGCAAAGGGGTATGGCCTATGAATTTCCTTGCCTTCGCCGTTAAAGAAGCGTCTACACGGGGTCATTGCAATGATCTAAGAGCGCTGGAAGATTTGGGGGGTGAGCAGTGCATCGACTACTCTTCGTGTCGGTCTCCCTTGTAGCCGTCATTTCTTTCCAGTGAGAAACCAAAAAACAGTTGCTTGGTGGTGAAACACGTCAAAGCTTGGGCCAGAAGGAGTCTCGACGAAGTCGTGATCGAGGCGGGGAAGATAGAATCCGAGTGGGGTCTGGTAAAAGGCCAGCTCGGAGAAACTGGGGGCGCCTTGGGTCGATTAGGTTTCTGCCAGGATCGGGGAACATAACAAGGGGGGTGCGACCCAGTCAATACAAAAACCAGAAACTGTCCCAAAAGACACATCCATCTTAAAATTTGCAAACCTGCCGTCACGAAACGTACGGCGGACAGTGATGACGCAAAGTCCCTACTATCTTCGCACGGGCACCGATCATGGCATACGTCCAAGAGCTGGAAAAGCAACGGGGCACTGGCGAACTGAAAGAGCAGTCCCCTGCTAACAAATAGGATGATACAGGTACAGGGGCGGAAAAAAAAATCTGCCCATAAGAAAAAACCCCACACTGAAAACAACCCTCATCATCGCGGGGACTGCTATTAACAGTGCCAGCTCTCATAGTCCTGCAATTCGGGGGGGGCGTAGGACTGCCTTGGGGGGGGAGGGCGTTGCAGTCGGGTGTAACCTTAGTTGGGCCCTCGTCAGCGTTGGAAAAGCTGTCGATGGTGCAGGGCGGCCTTCAAATGTTGAAGGGGAAGGGGCAGAGGAGGGCCGACTGTGAAATGTGGTTGGAAGAATCACAAACTGATTGTTGCCAGACGCCCGAGACAAAAACCACTCAGGCGGGGGAGCGTGTCAGAACAGGCCAGCCGCTGTGCACAAGTTAGGGGGGTCGGGGGGGCGGCGCTAGGAACGTTGGAAAAGGAGCAAGAAACGAGCGTGGCCGGGCTGCCTGAAGGGTAACTACAATCCAATACGGATAAACTCGACGGGGCCTCTGGTGTTATGTACAAGAGTAAACGGCAAGCCTACGAGTCCCCCCTAGATTAAAGGGGTGACGAGGGGCGGCGCGAGGCCTGGTCAGGGCAGGTTACCTTCCCTTTTGGGGGGTCGCTTTCAGTTTAGACGAGCAGGGTGAACGTGTCGTTTCGACCCGGCCGGAGAAACCGGAGCATTGCCTCCAAGGACGCCAAAGGCGCGGGGCTGGCCACCTTCAGTTAATCGGCGAGGATTGTTTCCATCGGCAACACCGGAGGAACCGGAAGTGACTCCGAGTTGCGAAACAGGTCGGTTTCCAGGAAACTGCACGGGGGGGTGTGACTAGGAGGAAAAGGTGCTTCCAGAAAAGAATGAGGATCCGTCCAGTATGCCCTCCAAAGGAGCACGATGCAGCATAAAGAGACTTTGGCGCGGAGACCGCGTTACTACCCGACACAAAGAAAAAACAAGAAAAGGAAACTGCTACCTCTGGTCACAGAGGCGACTCGGGTGGGGTCGACGCCAAACCGATTGAGGGAAAACCACGCAAGGCTAATGTCATGCAGCGAAGTCATGGGGAAGGACCAAAGGGAGGACAGCAGTTAAGCGGAGCAGGGAGGCCGGGGAAAAGGGCGTTGAACCGCGCCTCCAAGACATCACGCACTGGGGCGCAAGCAAATAGGTTGAGGAAAATTAAAAAGGACTGGCCGCGCTCAGTTATTCTCTCAAAACAAAGAGAGATATATCTGGCGGCCAAATCAGACTGGTCGGCGTTTCTTTACGCTCTGTTGCTGCGCAGGCGTGAGTAGGAGGCGCGGTTCACCATTTCTCTGAACCAGAATTCATCGCTTCGGGGGGAAATCCCTTGTAAAGTTTGGCTACAGTCAACCAAAGCTGTCGCCTCATTACCTTAGCTTTGGGGCGCGGTTGTTTGCCTCAAATCTGCTGTTGGCGTTCGAAACACAGAGGCGCCATTGGCGCCGTCTTCCGTGACAGGCGTGAGCAATATGCGCGCGCCTCCAAAGAACCGGGGGTCTGCTGGGAAAGTCATCTTTGGCGCGGCATATGGAAGGGATAACCCACAATCTGATGGACGCAAAGATACCAGGCACAATCTGCACAGAATTAATCGGGCAAAGGGGCGCAGCTTGTGAGCAAACCCGCGTAGGTAGACCGGGCCTCGTCTCAGGTTTGCCGCTGGACAATAAACGCTCGATTTCGGAAGGCTCCAACCTGCACACGCGAGTCGGGTATGGCAGAACTTGCCATGACTTCCTCCCGAAAAGGGTCGAAAACCATAAAGACGGCGCCTTCTACGACAACGAAGGCAAGCGGGGCCTTGCAGGTAACCGGTCCCTGACCCAGCCGACGCCGCCCAATGGCGACATTTACCTAAAAGCAGGTGACTTAGGGGCCGACATCGGAGGCAGGTTAGAGGGACGTACACCCAAAGAGCTTCGAGTTTGGGGTCTTGGATTGTCCCCTGCGGGGAGCGGTCTCACCTCGTCCGCACAAATGCACACAGGCAGAAAGCACATCGGACCCAATCCGAACACAAAAAACCGCGGATCGTTATTGAAAAAAAAAAACCCCAAGGTCGGTAATCGGGCCTGCCTGGTCCTCGGCGCCCATAGCACGCATCAGGTGTGATGGAGTGAAACACGAAAGTGCGGCCCGATGTTCACAAGCCCCCGGAACCGACTTACACATTGAGCGCGCACCCAGCAGGGTTGTCCATCGGGGATTTCCCAAAATCCCAGGCGAACACGGCCGACGAACGCCAAAAGCTGGGCCACGGGCATGGTCCCCAAAAGAAGTGCCAAGATGGAAAAGATTGCCCCACAGTCGAATCGGAGGCAGGGTGTTGGGGGGGTTCAGCCGGGGGGGCCACGACTTATGGGGCTTTGGGGAGTCAGGGACGGCAACTTGGGGGGGGCAGTAGGACAACTCGGGCAAGCGCAACGTCCCTGCGTCAAGAACGCTGGACCGGAAATAAGATTCGGGTGGCCAGCGAAGAGTCTTGAGTGTGCGCAGGGGTGCCGTAAGGGGTGGGGCTCGGTAAAAAAAAATTGACGCTGGGAGGTATATTGTACACGTTTTTTCGGTTCATTCCGAGGTAGAGACTGGGCGCGGAACACAGAGGGGGTGGGGGGGGGAGAAACATTCCTGCCGAAAGTCGCAGGGCGACACCTCGGAGCGTCCGTGGTCTCGACAAAAAATCGGATTCAATGGAGGTAGCCAATCGAGATCCGGGCGAGAGCCGCGTCGTCGGCGTGTGGACACTTCCGTTCTAAGGCAACCCCAGCAACACGGTTCCTCGACCTCTCGTCCGGGGAGCGAAAGGAAGACCAGCGAAAGCGGGGTCCGGCACTGCCGCAAACAATGAGGGACTTCGCTTGGGCGACGATCAAGATGGAAAAAATTCTTGCAGGAATGACGGCTGGACGACGACGGGCTGAACAGAATCGAAGAAAACCAGGTTGCAGAACATTATCGCTTACCCGCACTGCTCCAACCGGTGCTGCGCCGATGAGCCGTGTCGGCCCGGCGAAGGTCCTCCTACGCAGCGCGGAATAACCTGCCGATGTGAACCACCGGGCAACACGCCTGGCCCACCTGACCGAATACCAGTATGGTAAAAGAGAGGGACGACCGCCTGGAGGGCGGCCGGGAACCGCCGGGAACCTGGTCTCGGCACTGAGCTCTGTAATCGCGAAGATTGGAGGTCCGGGGAAACGAAAAACCTGCCCGTGGTAAAAGACGTCTAAAGAAACGGAGTGGAGGTGACCACCCCTACGTTGAGGTCGGCGCCACGAAAAAAGGCGCCCTACCTAAACTGGGACTGCCGCCGAGGCGGCAGTTCGGTGTACTAAGATGGCTGAAGTCCTGGTAAAATCAACGACGAAACCTCGAAGCGTCCCCAGGTCGGACCCGGACGGTGGTGCACCCCGGTCGGGGCGTGCGGGCAGATGCTTGCAAAGGGTCTGGAGACGCGGCGGGCGCGACGCCATGTCCCTGGGTCCGGGGGAGAAAGCCGCTTTGCTCGCGCAACCGACATGCAGGTGCCCAAGCCGGTCTAGTCTCACTGTACGTGAGCGCGGGTCTCAGTGAGCCACTTCACCGATCGGGCGTCGCCGCTCCACGCATCACGCCCGCTCCCTCTCAGAACACCTGTGACTGCGGCGATACGAGCGCCGATCCGCTCCGAGTGGCGGCTGCGGCTGAATGGGGCTCAGGGCGAATTGACGAGCGCTGTCGGGCCCCGGCACCCCCCCCACGCACTAGTCCGCGTAGCTGGGACGCGTTGTAACTGGGTCAGCGACGCAAGGGCCGTTCGTATCTAACTGCGTCTTCGCTTTCCCCAAGCGCGCGGCATGTCTTGGGGCCTCAAGTCAATCTGTGGTGATTGGGGGGGGGTCAGAGAAAATGAGGCCGCGCTCGTAGCGCGTCCAGTGAACGCCCCCGGTGACCCAGGTCCTCAGCGGCGCAGACGTGAAGGGGTCCAAAAGAGCCAGTCGTCGCGAAAAACGCTCGGTGGATGTGATCATCCCACCCAATTTTGTCCTCCGATGGGTGGGATTTGCGCCACTATAAAAAGAGAACTTGCATCGAACGTCAGAGAAAACCTAGACGAAGCCTGCGACCCGCGTTTACTTCCGGGTGATAAGCGTCATCAGTGCCATGTCCAGGCTTAAGGGTCGTGTACTGGGCCGGCCTGATGGCCGGCTCAGCCTGGCTGTCCACAAGAGAGGGCGACCTCGGATCCTCTCAGGAGCCGTCGATCGCGACCGGTAGAAGCGGCAGGGGCTACCGCCGCCCCGAAAGACCAGAAACATGGGACCTCTTAGAGACTTCTTGTCCGTCGGGCCAGCGGGCTGTGGTCATCCAGCGGAAGGGAGACTTGGGCAGAGACGTGGTCTTGCAGAGGGAGTGTTCGAGGCGCGGAGCCAGACTGGCTGTGTGACCAACTTGCCTACGAACCCTTCTCAAAGGCCGTGGCGGCCTCTTAGAGGGGTGGCCGGGCTGGCGTGATGCCTGGCGGGCGACCACAGGCCGGGCAAAAACTGGAGCTCCAGACCCTCCGCGAAAGAGACCGGCGTTCATGTCCGCGATAAGAGGGGGGACGCGGCCGACTTGCAGCCGCGACGGCCTTCACGGAGGGTGAGCGTTCTGCGGGAAGATCAGCAGCCCTTTTCCTGGGGGAAAGAACATGGAAAGAAATCTGCGGCTCTCAGGTACTAGCTCTCAAAACAGAGAAAAAAGAGATTGGGATTCTCACAGAGCCGACGAAGGGGGGTGCTCATGTTTCGGAAAAGGGCTGCAAGATCTCATACGAGCACACCCGAAACGTGAAACGTGAAGCGACGCAAGCTCAGCCGCAGGAATCCACACCGGGCAGAACGCCCTCCGCTAGGGCGTGGTCGAGTGGGCGCAGTCAACGCCCAAGCTGGGGTGCGCACGCGCGAAAACGCCAGCGGCTTCCGCCAGACGCCGCCCTGGAATGGGCGTAAGCAGGGTGAAGAATCCAATCGGAAGGCACCGCAGACGACAACGCAGCCGACCGCTGCCACGGGTCGCGCAAGGTATCAAACCCGCAGACCCGCCACAAAGAGCAGAAGATGCTGAAAATTTCGGTGCTCGGTGGCGGCGGGGTCGCCACCAGGAACCTCAGGAGGGGTTCCGAGCTACCGGAGTGAGAGGAAGCCGAGAGTGCGATAGCGCCCCGGACTCGTAGGCTGCCGGCAGCCAGGACTCTCCCAGTCAACGACCTAAAGCCGAAGATTGCAAACGTCAGGGAAGTGGTTACATCTCCAGGTTAAACGCGGGGTCGCAGGTTATATCTTTCGTAGTGGATGTAGATGGCACGTTCATTTTAGAGCCAAAGCACTCATAACCGAAATGGGGTTGTACTTAAAAACACGCAACTAGAAGAGTAACCCGGGTGGCAACACTGGCCAAAGGCAAAATGGCGGGCCGCTGGTCCGTACCGGTGAGGTCACCGCGAAAGACATCGTGGTGAAAGGTGACGAAGCGGCAAATATTTATCAGCACTCAACAGATCACCCGAGAAATGGAACGGGACCCTAACCGAGCACGCACGGACGTGGGGTAACCGACGCCCTGCACTGTCAGTCAATGAAAAGTGGGTCCAAGGTTCGTGCGACGGGCGAGACGCCAAGGTCTCCGTCATCCACCCCAATCGATAGCGTGTCACCTCCAACGTAGAGGCAGAGCTGATGACATAAGTGGGGGCGAAGCCGGGGGGCGATGCCGGAGCACTTGAGGATCGAGGAAATGGCGAGCACCAAGGCGGCGGGCTCACGCTAAATCTATCGAGCCCGGCAGTTCACCGCATCGGCCAGCCCGGATTAGGCGGAAAAGTACTCCCACACCGGACAAATGGCTAGAAACGCGCTTCAAGGCTCCCGGTGCGTGCCGCCACTACATTCAGCCGCCCGAAAAAGCGGAAAAAAAAGCAGGAATCGACTGGGGGAAGCGCGAAGCAGCCCCTAACGGGGTTGATCGTAAAATGACAGGGGGATCCCTTCTTAAAGACCTCCTGGCGGGGGGAACCAAAAGGAAAGTGACTTTGAGCGTCTCTTCCTAGGGCGCCCCGAAACTCGCAGTCACCGCGGGGAGCATACCTCAAGGTTTTAAATTAGTAGGACCAGGCGAAGGGGATCTCTCAACAGGCAAGCCTAGGGATATACGCGAAGCTTCCTTCGAAAAAAGCAAGGCGTTGCTGAGGAGCGCCCGCTCCGGGCGTCAGGGAGAAGTATCGAGAGACTTTCCTTCGAACGAACGGTCGGGGGGCACGAGTGGCGCCAGCGCCCTTGGGTCAATCATGTATTCCAAGCTAAGGATGACTGTGTGCGCCCACAGCCACTGAAACTCATCGCGGAACGAAAGTTGCGCGGAAGGGAGGAACGTTTCTCGTGGGAGTCTGACATCGTCGTCAAACCGGGAGGAGCTCAGACTTGATTGCAGGGAGTCGAGCCGCACAGAAAAAAGAACAGGTAGGTGAGCAGGGGAGGGGAAGAAGCGTAAGCGGGCGGGGTCGTCCGTTGCCCGGCCGGGGCGGTACGCGGGTAACAGTTCCATGCTTGTTGATGGAGAACACGGCCAAAGGGGCGAAGCACAAACCTCGAGAGTCCCGCGCTGTCGACGGACGGCTAACAAGCAAGGAGATCCGAGGTTGTGTCAACAAAGGCCGCTACACTGTGAGCTTGTTTTCCGAGATCGTTCGAAACCCCAAAGGATGCAATAGTTACCACGCGGGAGCAAATCTTAAACCGAAAAAAAAGATCTCAATAGACACTATCCGGGCTGACAGTGCCGAAATCCACAGCCGCTCAATTGAGCGCAACTCCCTACGGTCAGGAAAGACGGGGAATCATTGGCATTAGATCAGGCGCTGAGTAGCAGTGCCGGGATCGTCGGCCTGGACTACTTGGGCAAAAGCAAGGTGGGGGCAACCAGACAAGAAAATCGCCCCAAAAGTCGTGGCCACAGCCCACTTCTGAACCCCAAAACCCCATAGCTGAGGGAACCAGGGCAAAACTCATGAGTCAACTGCCTTTGGGGCGATAACCCCATCGCGGGTGTGGGGCAGGTCAATAGTGGAACGGTTATTTTGAAAAGTATTCGCCGTTGGGAAGTGAAAGGCTGTATAAAAACGATGGTGCGCGCGGCGTGTAAGTGGTGGGGGTGACGGGGGTCTGGGAAAAAGGTACCTGCGTAACATGTGGTGGGAGCAGCACAACTGATTGGGAGAGGGAGACGAAAGGGGAGACCTCAAAGAACGCCACGGGTCTCGGTTCCAGACAGAACGTCGGTTTCGTCGCGGCGGGCCGATTCCTTGCAAAGGAGCCTGTGACAGGCGAACGAGCGAAGCCAAGGCCAAAGAAGAAAGAAATAAGCCAGAAGTTCACTCTGGACCGAACGGCGTGCAAACGACAGGTAGGGGGATGTCAAAGGCCCACGTTAACTTGAGCATTGAGGGGGAGGAGCCTGTACAAAGGTTACAGACGTTGAGCCTTAACTGTTGAGTAGAAGGCCGCTGCATTAATCGGGCGTGTTCAACTCTCCGGGGAGAAAAAAGGGAAGGGGGACAGGCCCCACGCGTGCCGCGACCCGAGGACTTGAACGGCGTCTTGATTCCACGGCAAACCTGAGACAGGGACCGAATGGAACGAAGAAGGGGAAGTTTTTGGGCTCCACATACGGTCGGTTCCTAAACCTTGCCTAAAAAGGTGGAAGGGTGCGAGGGTGAAAGTGTGACGGACCTCACAGAATTGTGGTGATCCGTCAACATGGGAAGGGAAAAAGTCACGAAGAGCCGCCAGCAGCTCCGGGCAATGCGAGAAAGTAGAACTACCAAACGCCACGCAAAAAAAGGAGAGACCTCGCAAAAGAAAATGGCTACTCGTGGGGGAGACGCCCAAAGCACGTGAGGAGGGAAGGAAAACAACCGAGGGCCAGCATATCACTTGGATTATCCAGAAAAAGTTATGACCCCGAGGCAGTAAAAGGAGCTAAATCGTAGAGGAAGGAGGAAAAAAAAGAGAAAAGGGCGCTCTCCGAGAGGAAGAACGAAATCGCAAGCCAATAAAAGGCGTAAAGAAACGCGAAAGGAATATCGTGGTTAGTCGAGTCAACAACAAACGAGATAAAAGATAGGAAGATCGGCCAAGATCCTCTTCCTTTCTGGGTTTGTTGCACCAGACGATTGCAAAGGGGCGTATTTAGGAGGCGCGGTTCGCCATTCAGATTTTTCCCCGTCTTCTCTAATTAGCCTCTGGCAATGGGTCTTGGCTACATTCCAGGACTTAGAGCGCATGGAAATTTGTGGGGCGCGGTTGTGTAGAATAGCAATCTGGCTGGGGCGTCGACTTCCCAAAAGAGTCAACCATTATGTACTTACGCGTAGCCGGAAGTCCCTCCAGTCCTTTGGTGTTCATCCTTGGGCCACGGTAGGAAAAGCGCCACTGACCATCTCTATGGCTCCGATGGGGCTTCTGCCATCATTGGAGGGGAGAAAAAAACCCAACAATCTGTGGGGGAAAAACTATTCAACCTCGGAAACGTGGAAAAACAAATCTTGCAAGAATGGAAGGAAGAAGATCCGTCAAGCCTAGAAAAAAAGACCGGTGTTAAATGCAAAGAGGAGGCGGGTGCCGATGGGGGGAACAGCGACCTCTTTGTCGGATCTAAGTGCTTGACCCCGGGGGAACGCAGGACGTGGGCATTAACGAAAGAAAGGAGATTTCTTGAAATCCGGAGAGAGTTCTCCAACCACGATTCCCATGGAAAAAGGGATAAAAAAATCAATCGCACTAAAAAGTAACCTTGCCCCTGACCCAAGAAAATGCTAACACTAGGTCAGTGACTTCGGGGGCCCCGGAGTATTGCGTTTTCAACGCCGTTCGCGTAACACACGAGAAACGTATTAGTCTTGTATGGAGGGCTCCCTCGGCAACCGGGCAAGACCTCGTTAGGCACAATGGCACACGCTCCTTCAGAGGAAAAGCTGCAAAAAGTACAGACGAAGTGCAACCGGGCTGTTGCAGGGAGGAAAGAGACCCCACGCCGGAGTTTAGGGGTAAGCGTTGAAGGGGAACGTATCACCATCTGGATGTCCACCCCAAGGTAAGCAAGTTCGCATCTGTCCCCCAGCCACCTTCCTCAACAAGTAAAAATTGTCAGGAAACCAGCCTTTTTCCATCGCCATCTCCAACGAGGCCAGAACGGGGTTCAAACCACGAACGCCACCCCAATGGGAAGGGAATGCCAAAAATTTGCCGGACGAGAGGAGGCCCCATAGCAGTCCTCATCGCGAGGCAGTTTTTGTTCAAAATGTGGCCTGGGCCAAAATCTTAGGGGGGGCCGTCGGAAGTGCCCCAAGTGTTTGAGCTAAACTTGTGTGTTGTCGACTCGGCCCCGGTCAAGCGCCCACATGCCCAGACGCAACGCACTGGACCAAGGCGCCCAGGATTCGGTGAGAAACATACCACTATATGTGGTTTTGCGCCTGAAACTGGAGCGGACGGGACGGGGGGATGTTCTCACGGGGGGTCGAAAAGAATGAGGGGGTAGATTGGAGGTCGGTAGGCGCTGTA
>Ga0179593_1468791_pt1 | contig 22481 bp, 26 predicted proteins | sample CZODoug2_1_08_16_FD_185931 | JGI IMG/M metagenome (GOLD analysis project Ga0179593, IMG submission 185931) | Vadose zone soil fungal communities from Angelo Coast Range Reserve, California, USA - CZODoug2_1_08_16fungal (PacBio error correction) | ecosystem: Environmental > Terrestrial > Soil >...
AATGGGGAAAAGGGAACGAATGGGTAAACAAAGGAAACAAACGTCATACAATGCGGGGAGGAAAAAAAGGCCTTAAGGACGAAAGGGGGGTGAAGGAAGGTTGCTGAGTAACTCGGCAGGGGACGAGTGATCCACGGGGCTTGGGGTGACAAGGAGTTGGGCGCTTGGGGGACGTTTGTTCAAAATGGCGACGTCACTAACTAAACGTAACGGCCGGATTCAAAGGAACCAACTTTGGGGTCTTTGGGCGATGCTGAAGGACCGGCAACTTACAAGGGGGGGCAGCTCAGAGCATCAAGAGAAGGAAAGTCAGATTTGGGTATCCTTATTGTATATGCGAACCGATAAAATGGCCGGGGGTATCGAAGGGAAACGTGGAGGGGGGGAAAAATCAAAAGCGCAAAACGTACAAAAACCCCCCTAAAAGATCTTGGGCCTGCGGCAAAAAAAACGACAGCTTTCGACTTTCAAACTAAACAGCCGTAGGGCGCGAAAATCTCACCTTACTCGCCTGGGGGGGGGGGGCTTATGAAAAGAAAGGGGACACCCCCGGGGCTGAGGGAAAAGAACAGAAAGGGCTGAGGGAACCAACGACCCCAGTCCACCGAGAGTCCGGAAAGGGGGCAAGAAAAGTCTCTTTCCCTTACCCAGGGGAGCGAGGGGGCTATTGGTAATTTCCTTAAAAACCGCGGTCATCTCTTTGCGGGAAAGAAACTGGAAGTGTTGCGAATGCGGAAAAAACCAAAGTGTTTCCAGAAAAGGGAAAAAAATCAAACACACAAAGCGAAAAAAACGAGGAGGGGAAAGACTCTGCTCATCTATCTCCATAGGGGGAGAAAAAAAAACGGACTGTGGTGGGTATAAAAGATGACGGTGGGCAGGGGGGCCTTTGATTGCGGGAGTTGGGGGAAAAAGTATTAAAAAAAAATGCAAAAAAAAGATCAGAAATAAGAAGCAGGGGGGTTTGACGGGAAAAAGACTTCGACTAGATGGGAAAAAAGGGGGGAAAAAATGAGCCCGGGAGGGAACGCTGTATCAGATGGGGGGGGGGATGAAGTATGCAAAAGGGAAGAATAACAGGGCAGGAAAAAAAAAGGGGGGTTAAATAACGCAATATCCTTATCCCTGGTCAACAAGGAGGGAAGAGATCGTGGGTTCAAGGGGTCGAGGGGAAAGCCCCTTAGCCCCATAAAAAAAATCATATGAACAAAGGTAGAGGCCTGCGTTCCCGTACACCGAAAGATAGGGCTGGGGGAACGTGTATTGGGGAGCCTTTGCAGGAAAAAAACATCACAGGGGGGGGGAACAGTCCAAAAGAAAGAGGACTTGGTCCGGCCCTTCGAACTGAATGAAAAGCCGGGGGGCTGAATCGGAAACAAGGAATCCCAAAAACGGCATGGCAGAAACGAATGATTGGGATAGGAATGAACCAATTAACTGTTGCTAAGAACAAACCTCATGGCTGCGGCCACGGAGAACTACCTCAAAACTAAAAAGGGTACGAAAAAGAAATGGGAGGGAACAACGATCCCGAGCTGGTGGGGGGAAGAGGAGGAATGCACACTAAAGAAATACGCCCTATCAAAGGGGGTTGAAAGGCAAGACTGTGGGCACGTTTGGTGGAAAAACAGAAAGTTTCCGGGAAAAGAGAGCTTGAGGTCGAAAACCAAAGAAGAGATAAGCGGTAAAAAGAAAGCCTGGGGGGGGGGAGTGAAAAAGAAAAAAAAAAATGCCCGTCAGCCGGGAAAGGTTTCTGTTCTTGGAGGAAAAAATCACGAAAAGGGGACGGTGGGTCCGGGCCAGGGGGTTTTTTGGCTAAGAAAAGGCGCCGCGCAGCAGTGCCCACACCTAACAAACATTGGGGGAAGGCCAAAAGCTGGGGCAACTAACGAAATGCAAAGGGGGCCAAAAAGAAGTTATAGATAGAGATAAACAAAAAGAGGAGGAAGGCAAAGGAGAGATAAACCAGGTGAATGGGGGGGGGCAATTTTGTTGGTCGAAGGGACCAAAGGAACTATTAAACAATTTTGAGCAGGGGGGGGGGGGTGGCAGAAAACTGCCGCAAAAAAAATCCGGCTGAAAAAAAAAAAAAAAGAACACGAAAACCCAAACAGGAATGCCTATGAGGTGAAGAAGCAAAAAAACAGGCTAAAGGTTTTCCTTCAATGGGGAGTGCTGTGAAACTCCCAAAACCGAATGCTGCCAAAACAGATATGAAGTGCGGGTCATTCAGCTTATAGACAAAGAGAGGAACAAAGAAGGTCAAACGTAAAAACAAAAAAAGACCGTTCCGAGATCGGAGCCACAAAGTGGGGGGCATTTTCCAACGGCGGGAACCCGGGATCGTGGAAGAAAAAAAAAAATTGAGGGCGTTCGGGGGATTAAAGGGGGGGTAAGATGGGGGACAGTACATCCGTGGTTAGCTCACCCAGTTTTGACTGGAGGGGGGGGAAAAAAGGGGGAGAAACCGGCCCCCAATAAATTGAAGGGAGGTGGCGCATCCGGACAAAGAAATAAAGAGCAACACAGGGAATTGGAGAAAGGGGGAGCCACGAAGGGGAACGGTCGAGCTGTGTGGCAAAGCAATTTTATCGAAAAAAACAAGATCACAAAGAGAATAGCCCATCTTAAATGCAAATGAACGTGGCCATTCGAAAAGGCCGGAGGATCGCGGGTATCGTTGCAAGGCAAACGCTGGCCTCCGACGGGGGGGAAAAAACCAAGCCTTAGAAAAAGGGAGGGGAAAGAGAGTCAGGACACTTAGAAGGAAGGAGAATATTCCCCTGGAGAAACAGGGAAGGTAAGGGGGTCAAAAGGAAAAAAAGTCAATCCAAACAGAAGGGGGAAAAAGGCAGCGGAAGGGAAAAGGGGTTCACGAAAAAAACGGGACGGTTCCTTTTTGTTCGAAGTTATAGGAAAAAGAGCTATTATGCTCGCTTACGCGATGGGGGAGGGGGGGAAAAACCTGAAAAAGGGGAAAACTCACGTTCAAAGTAAGAGCGAGAAAAGTGGAAAAAAAAGAATGGGGGGGGGAATGACAATCCGGGGGGGGATCCAAAGAACCTTGGGGCGACAGGGGAGAAAATAATAGGGCTTTTGTGGGGAAGGTCAGTTGTTTGGCGTGGAAGGGGAAAAGAAGTTGAGCAGCACGGGGAAGGAAGGGCGAAAACCGTCCCCGAAACCTGGGGAGTGCCCCCGTGAAAGAAACGCAGGGGGAGGGGGGCATATAGAGAAAAACTGGCTAGGAAGGGGTGAAAAAAGGGAAGCGGGGTCCTGCAGAAGAATCGTTTGAGAAAGAAACTGTTTTGTGCCTGCAATCCACTAAAAAAAAAAGGAGGAAAGAAATATGTTCTCGCCCCCGTGCAAGGGGAGGGGAGTCGAGAGGGGGGAGGGGGGACCCGCAGCACGATAACAGGGGTAAGGGGTTTCAGGGTTGGGGTGTAATGTTAGGGGTGATTGGCTAAAAACAAAACTATACCCTGCCATTGGGGAGAATCGCTGCGAGGAAGCGTAAATGAGGAGGAAGAGGAGGAGGCGGTAAACCTTGGTGGAAGGCCCGACAAATACAGATAAAGAAAAAGTTGGGGGGGGGCTTTTCAAAAGAACAACTCGGGTACAGGCTGTCGCAGAGAAGAACGACTGCACTGGCAAGAAAAAAAGGAAGGGAAAGACGAAAGGTGGAAGGCAGAAAAAAAAAAATAGGCCAATATTTCCCGAGGGAGGACACCTGTGGGCTAACCAGAAGGAGAAGACTGGTTAAAGGCGGGTCCCTGGGAACAGGAAAAGAATACTAAAACCAACGGGGGGGGGGAAAAAAAAAAAGATGGTTCCAAGCCCAGCCATTGGGCAACCCCCCCACCAACAACCAAACACTCTTCAAAACAAAAGGCAGCGGCGGGGCTAGACAAAAAAAACAGGCGGGCCCGATAAGAGCAGGTTTTCGAGACACCGGAGCGGAGGGGACAAAAAATCCGTCCTTGGGAAAAGAAGGGCACTTTTATGGTGTAGCGAAAAAAAGCTGAACCTTAAAGGGGGGGGAACATTACTTAAGGGAAAAAATGGTGTCCACTTGGGGGGTAGATGTCACCGGGCACTGGGAAAAAAAGGGTGTAATATTCACCGGAAAAAAAGGAGGGAAGGGGAATCCTAAAATGTCAAAGATAATTTGTATGGTCAGCAGAGAGAGAACGGGGGGGGGGAAAAATTTAATCGGGCAAGGGTTCCTGAATTTGTTAGAAACAAGTCTGACACACTATGGGGCCAAAAAGCACACTCAAGCCAATAAGGGTCACCCACGAAGGGGGGAAGTTAGCCAGACGAGATGTTAACTGGGCACGCCGCGTGCTAACAAGACGTGCAAGAAGCAAAAAAAAGAAACATTGACCGCGGGGGGAAAGGGGGGGAAAACAAGATAGGAAACCACGGAGCAACAAAGGGTTCATGTACCCGAGCCCCCAAAAGCCCAAGAAATACTCTCCTTATTCAGGAAAGGAGAGGAAAAAAGCAAAAACCCACGAGAGTCTTTGTGCTAAAATTATTAAAAATTAAAGGGGAAAACAAAGGGACAAGGGGGCAGGCTGGGCATCAGGGGGGAACTTTCGGCAACAAAAATTAATGGTGGCAAGGGAAAAAAAGGGGGGGGGGGGCGAAAAATAAGGTAACATTAACAAAATTACCAAAATTCACGGCCAAAGACGGCAAAAAGAATTGTACAACAGAAGAAAAAAAAAAAAATTAGAGAGACCAAGGCGGGGAGAAAAAACGAAGGAAATTAAAAAATGCTTTGGGGAAAGAACGGAGTAATTGACTGAAAGGTATTGAAAAAACTGGCAAACAAAAGCGCGTAAGCCAAAAAAGTTCGCCGCGTCGGACAGAATACTGGAAAAAAGAGACGGGGGAAACGGGGAACAGGCCCGAAACGGGGAGAAAAAGTGGGGGGGGGACAGAAGGGGGGTGGGAGGGAGAGGCCAACGCGGAACCCTTAATCCGTCCATCATTGGGGGGGGAAGAGACGATCAACGATGGAAAAAGATCGACTTAAGGGACGAAGCTTCTTTTGGAGGGGGGAAACCGAGCACGATAAGCCCCGAGAGGGGGTAATATGCCTAGGGGGACCAGAAAAGGGTTTGAAGGATGAAGTGGGGGTGAAAAAAAACCCGAAGACGGTAAGAAAAAAAGGAAAGCGGGGTCTGGGTCTGGCAAGTTTAAAAAAGCCAAAACTTGCTGGGGGGCGACCAAAAACCTCGACTTTGGGGCGGCCTGGGCAAGGAGGAATCCTGGTGACTGAGTAGGATTCTCCTGGAACGCGGGCAAAGCGGGAGGGAAAAAAGCGAAAATTGATTGATACGGGGGTGGAAAGTATAAAAACTGGTGGAAAAAAAGAAACCATAAGGGAAGGGCACCTGTGCCTACCAAAACCCGCAGCAAAAGCGAAAAAAAAGGGCAAAAAAAAGGAAGACTCGAGCCACGATCCAAACCCGGAAGCTGGGGTGCCTCAAGGGAAAAGGGAGACGCCCGAAACGAAAAAAGGGAAATTGCACGGGGAATAGCAAAAAAAAAGGGGGGGTCATAGAAGGGGGGCAAAGGGCCTGGCAAAATCAACGAATCAGATAGCAAGGTTGAAAACAAACAAGCGCAACCGGGGGAGAAAGCAACAGAAGGACCGGGGAAGAAAGTAAGTTTGCTTTCTCAAAAGGAAAATCACGAAGGCCCGTGTGGTAGACGTCTGGGGGGGGGGTTTGGGGTTCCGAAACGGCCCAGGAGTGGCGGAGGGAAGGAAAACTGAACAAACGAAAATTTGGGCATCGTTCGAGGGAGAACGATGCCAAGTGAAGACCAAAAGCCGGGTTTATAAAGAGGACGGACCAAACAACAAAAAAACCACCGGCCGTTTGCAGAGGGGGACATAGGTAAGACAGCGACGATAAAGGGGGGAATCGGGGGGGGGCAGCCTGGACGTCCCCCGAGATGGCAACCGGAAACAAAAAAAAACCAGCCCCGAAAAAATCGGAAAGAAATTGATCAAAGACGTGCTTCAGAACGGTAAATCATGCCTGCAAAGGGAAAGAAACCCCCCCAAGGCCGTCGTTTGTGAACTAAGCTATTCTAAATCGGTGTTCAACAGCCTTCACAGAGGGATGAACGCAAAATCTGAAAATTACAAGGAAAAAGGAATGACAATAACCGGCGAATCGGCAGAAAAGAAAAAGTGGGGGTGCATTTTCCCGAGAAGGCCAAGACAAAAAAGAATGGCTCGAAAAATCGGACCGTGGCGCTTCGGGGTGGGGTTATCGGGGCAAACAGCCTCCAGGGGGGGGGTATGCGCACCCAGTGGCTTGAAAGGTAGAAAAAAGGTTTCCAAGTTGGACCCAAAAATGCCGAGCGAAGGAAAGAGATCAGAACCAAAGTTGAATCAGGAAAGCAACCAAAAGACAAAGGCAAGTTGGTGGATAAAAGCAATTGGTTAAAGGGCAAAGGCCAAAACCAATGACTCTAGGGAAAAGACCTGGGGGGGGGATGCAAGGCAGGGAAAGACCACGAACGCAAGACTGAAACTTATCGAAGGTCTACGGATCGTTCCGGACGGGGAAAGAACATTGGTAAAAAAAAGTCAAGGCTAATCTATGAGAAAAAAACAGGCAGATAGGCGGGGGGGGGCCCCAATGGGGGAATGGAAAGGCAATGTTTACACAAAGGGTAACCTCGAATTCCAAAAAACTGGAAAAAGGGACCTAAACGGGTCGGACGTGGTTCAAGTAAAAACAGTTTTTCGTACTGAAGGCCCGAACGCGGCGGGAAACCTTTATGCTCAGATTACGGAGGGGGGTTTGCCAGGTTCCCAAAAGTCAAGAAAAGACGAGAGGGGAAAAGAAGGAATAAAAACGTTTGGGAGGGGGGAAAAAAAAAAACCGCGCAAAAAGAGCATCGTGGTCAATATCCGGCTTGTGGCGCCGGAAGTGGGGGAAAAGAAGGGGACCTCAGGGGGGGGAAAAAACAAGAAACCATGGAATTTCGAAAAAAATGCGCCCCGTCATGACCCAGGAAAAAAACAATAATAAAAACGCGCGAAGTTTTGAAACTTTTAAGAATAAGCCGGGCGACGAACCCCTTTCCGAAAACAGGGTCCAATGCCCAGACGCGTCGGGCGAAGCCCTACGTTGCCTCAGGTGCCTACTCAACAAAGAGAGACAAACCAAGGAGGAGGGGGAGAGGTTCTCGGAAAAGACCGGAGGTAAAGTGAGCAGTTCGGGCCAAAAAAAAAGGAACCCAGCTGGGATTAAAGGACGGTATGGGATATTGCAAAGACTTGATGGTGGGTTCTAAAAAAGGAAACCAAAAATGTCCCGGGGGCTAAATAAAAGGGTTAGATCTGCTCTCATAATTATGAAGGAATATCCGCTAAAGGGGACTGAATTTTACACTTGGGGAACAAGAACGCAATCGGGAAGACAGGGGCACGTGAATGAAGTCAAAGGGGGCTTCACAGGGCAGTCGAAAAAAAAAATCGCCCTTGCTGGCAAGAAAAGGAAGAAAACTGTCCTCGAAGAAAAAGGCCCGGATCGTCCTCGGGAGGCCCGCAATTGGGGGCGCCCGTCCTGGAGAAAAACCGCAAGTTTGTTTACGTGGGAGGAAAATGGCAAGGAGGTTGAAATCAAGGCCAAAAAGAAAAAAACAAACAGAATTATTAGGGAAAGAAGGGAAGGGGGGCCCGCATGTACGAAAAAAGAAAAGAAAGTCTACAGTCGGGTTTCAACAACACGGCCTGCGGAGTACTCTATTGTAGAAATGGACGAGACACAAAAAAAAAGGGGAGATCCCCTTCCTGGGGGCAAAGCAGAGAGTTATGTCAAGGCTGAAGACCAGCGGACCATTGAGTCTAGAGACAAGGGGTGAAGGGGAGGGGGAAAAGGAGATTTCTGTCCTTGAAGGAAATTCTCCGGGTCAGCGATGGGGAAAAAAAGGGGTCTCCGCTTTAATTAAAAAATCGCATGAAATTACCAGGGGTAATCTCAAAAAGGGAAGGAGAATAAGAAGAGGCAGATAACCAAAAAAAAAACGATTTCTGTAAGAAAGAAAGGGGAGGTCGTAAAAAAGGGAAGGGGGCAAAACGCCTCACTGTGAAAAGGGGCCCAGCGGGGGAAAAAAGATCGCAGCAAGCGCGCCTGACGCGCCGGGTGCGGGAGGAAGAGGCCAACCACCGACTTTCACCCCGACGATCTAAAACGCGCCCCAAACGCCCGAGCAAGCCTGATGAGAAAAGGGATATTCCACTAACCCGCAAAAGCAGATGGGGGAAATCTGCAGCCAATAAAACCAGAACGTCAAAAAAAGAATAGGTCTGAAAAGAAAATTGAGTTTTGCCGAAAGGAAGGGGGAATAAACAGATGGGAAACCCAAACACTGACGGGAAAAAACAGGGAGAAAAAAAAAGCGACCTCATCTAGGGGGGGGAAAAAGAAGGCAACGAGCTTGGTGAAAAAAGGTACAGATGCCTTTGGCAGTGATTAAACTTGAATGGGGGGGTCAGTAGGGAAAACGCCAAAAAAAAAAAAGGGATGAAACTTCATCGAAGCGGGTTCGCTGATTGGAGAAGTTATGGGAAAAGACGGACAGTTGGGACAACTTCACCAAAAAGAAAAAAAACCCTTTGAGCAAGAAAGGATGGTGGTTGGGGGGGGGGCAAGCTGACCCCGTGACCATGTCGGAAACCCGTTCAGAGGGGGAATATCCAAAAACAAGGGTAAAAAAGGGGAAAAATAAGGGGGGAAGATTTCGAGGGGGGGGTGGTTTAATATCGGTTCAAGAAGTATTGAACCAAGGAGCAACGGAAACCAGTACCGAAAATCTGGGGGGAAGAACGGGGTTCATTCAGGAGTGCTGAAGGATAACCATGAGGTAAAAAAAACCAGCGGATCTGGTCGTTGCTCCTGGTCAGAAAGAATAAAACTTGGATTGGGGAAAAAAAAAGAATCGAAGGGGGGGGAAAACTCCCTGGCGCCCATCATGGATTAATCCTTTTTGGGGAGGGGAAAGGCTTGAACCTTAGGAGGAAAAGCCAATCAAGGAAAAGAGGACAAAGCAAAATGGATTGGAGGAAAAAAAATGAAACTCATATAACTGGTAACACAAAAAAACTTCCCTCCTTGCAACTACCCACCCCACAACGAAGCTTGACAAGAAAACGGGCAAGCAATTGTCAGAGGAAAAGGAAGCCCGGAAGAAGGAAAAAAACCGCAACACTCAAATCTCCAAACCCCCTACGTTCAAAGGACTGCTGGAACAACGGAAATTTGGGAAAAAACGGGTTGGGGTCATAATTGGGAAGAAGAGCTTATCTGAACCGGAAAAAAAACAAGCGGTTGCAAAAAGAAAACGCCTTGGGGGAAAAAGGGGGAAAAAAGACCCGTGGCCCAAGAAAAGAGTTGACCTTGGAAAAAAGCGAAGCTGTTGGTCAAAAAAAATTTTTTTGGGGGTTTTTGGGTTTTTCTGTCGCAGGGGGGGAGAAGCCGGGACCTCCCCAAAGGGGGGCCACACACCCGCTCAAATTGGCGAATCGGGGTCGATCAGGCGGAAAATATTTCAAACTTCAAGGGGGGGAAGAGAAACAACAAAACGGTAAAAGGAGTAGGAACATATATATCTAAACAGTTCAAAAAGCCCTTTGCATCGTTTAGAACAGAAAAAAAAATTATCGTGTTGGGTGGCACTTCAAAAAAAAAGGGAAAAAACGAATCCCTGAAGAAAAAAAACAAGAAGAAAAAAAGAAGGAGGGGGGGGGGGTGAAGCAAACGACGGCTTGAACTGGAAGTTCCTTCATGGAGGGGTCAACAAAATGGTGTCGAACGTCTAGAAGGGGTCGGTCAGCTCAAGCTTAGGTAAGAAATAAACCAACGGAAAAAAAAAGTCGCCCAAGACAAGTCGGAAGATGGAGGCGAGAGTGTGCGGTTGGGCCACAGATATGTCAAACTCAGGGAGGGAACGGAAGAAAACGTTTATGGGAAAGAAAAACGGACGTGTTTGGTATCCTTAAAAAAAAGGCAGAAAGAAATGGTGTTAAACAAAAAGTTATCTGGGAGTGGGGGGGGGTTGGGTTCCAGTAACAGATCATTTTAAAGCAAGTTTGGGCCTGCGCCGGATGGGTGGCGAGCGAAGGAAGAATAGGTCAAAAAAGGGGAAATCAGTATTTCGTTCAAAAGGGAAGGGAGAGGCCTGTTGTTGGAAAGGTGTTATCGTGCAAATAAAACGATCAAAAACCGCCCCTTTAAAGAAAACTTCATGCGGTTTAAAAAAAAGAAAAAAACGAAAAGTAAACGTAGGGAATGATAGAGAGGTAGAGGGGGGGATCGGGCAGTGCAAATTCTACTGGACCGAGAATTAACGATTCAGCGAGGAAATGAAAGGAAACGGATGCAAAAAGAGGATATTCCCCAATGAGGACACAAGGGTCAGGGGACAGCGGGCCAAAATCCATCACATAAAAATGATACATCTTTGCCAGCACGGCACGTGGGGGGAAAAAAGAAAAAAAAAAACCGTTGGGGGGGAAAGGGGGACAATAGAACAAGAGAAGAACGCTTCAAACCTGGCGGAAAACTCTAAGAATGTTGGGAAAGGTTGTTCCCAAAGAAAGGAAAAACATGGGTCAAATGTAAGCTAAGGGGGGGAAAAAAATCGTGAATGTGAAAGAATGGGGGGGAAAAGCAATGGGCGCAAAGGAAACTGCTTCATACCAGAAGGGGGGGTTTGGTTTTTGACCTTAGGGTAACGCAGGGGACGGCAAAAGCAAGACATGAGGGAAGAAAAGCTTTTCTATGAAGATGGAGTTAAGGAAAAAATATAGCTGGGTAAGGGGATTAAGGATAACGCAATAAACTCCCTGCGGGCACGGTGGAACATAAAGGGACTGGGGGAAGGGGGGTTGTCACGAAGGGACCTCCAACCCGGAGAAGTAATTCGGCGGGCAACTGGGAAAAAAATCCTGGGAAGATGAAGTCAAGGTCAAGGATGAATTTCATAGGGAGGGGTAGGGGAAGGGGCACTGAGGGAAAAAGTGGGGAAATCTATCTGGTGGAGGCCGGATGGTGGGTGCCGTCACGGCCCCTGAATACGCCGGAAAATTTTGAAATCGCGCCAGAATGGCGGGATATTAAAAGAAATAATCTGTAAAAAAAAAACGAATATTAACGGAATTGGAAAAAAAAAAGAGACAAGAGAACGCACATTGACCGTGCAAGAACCGGGGACTCGTTTCGGGGTAAACGGGGAACAGAAAGCGCCTTTGCGTCAATAAAAGGGTCTAGCCAAAGTGTGTCTGAAAAATCTTCCAGAAAGGAAATGATAGGCCGAAGTGTTTTGGGGGGGAAAACCAGGCCCTTGTAGACGGCCTTTGTGGAAAAAGGGGGTCAGGGGAAAAATGGGGGACGTGTGAAAGAGAAGAAAAAACCAACGGAAGGGGGATGAAGAGGGAAACGCCGAACGAAACGCCAAACAACTGATAAGAAGAAGTAACTACCAAACAAGGAGTGGCCTACGTGGAAGAGGGGAAAACGGGTTACGAAAAAGGGCCTCCAAACAAGGGGGACTTTTTGGAAAAAAAAAAAGAGGGGGGGTCGAAAAAAAACATAAAAGAAAAGGCCAGGGACCCTTCGCTATAAACGAAAATGTTGCGTGTGCGGAGCGTAGGGGATGTCGGGGGATCCAAGTGGAAGAAATCAACCTCTCCGAGGAAAAAGACGCTTGTTGAGGGGAGACGCAAAAGAAAGAGTGAAAAGCGGAGAGGACGAAGGGGGAAGGGAGGGGACTAAAAATCGCATACAAAAAAGCAACCGCTCGATGAAAATTCCCCGGATCGGTCAAGAACAAACGCTCGAAGTTGGGTAAAAAAAAAAAAGGAAAAAACCGCACGGCACGAACAGAAATCAAGCCCGGCGAGCAAGCAGGAAAATCGGGGCAAAAAACCGGCAGTCGACCCCGAATATTAAAGGCAAAAATGGGACCCACCCGGAACAAAAGGGTCCCGAGCGCAAGGGAGGTCGAAAAAAGCAAAATAAAAGAAGCAGCAGGAAAAGGATTGATCCGGGTAAAAAAAAAGGGACCAAACCATCGTTCATGGAAAACGAAAGTTTCGGCGGAGTAAAACGGCTTTTGGGAAAAAAAAGCGTTACGTACATTCAAGGGCCAAACGACGGAAAAAAGAGCCAGATATTGAACCACCTCGAAACCAGAGAAGTGCGCCAAAGGGGAAGGGGGGAACGAGCTTTCCATTCCAGATGCCTGTTGGGAAAGCTCGCCTTTAAAGGGACGGGAGGGTCAGGGAAAAGGAAACCTACCATCCCGGGCGGGAAAGAGGTGGGTTCGCGGTCGGAGGGCGAGAAAGGAAATGGGGAAAAATATTAAAGGGGGAACAAAGGAAACGACATTCAAAGAGAGAGGGGTTGGGGGAAGTCAAACGCTGACCTTGGGGAATTGCCAACGCAGTAGATTTTGTGTATCCCTCAAAAGGGGCGAATAAGGAAAAGAGGTCGAAGTAGGGTTCAAGGTAAGGAAGACAGCCCAGAGCAACGCTGTAAGCGAGGAGTGAACAAGTATTTAGGGGCCGGAAGGGGGGGAGGAACTGTCAACCAAGAAAGGAGAGGGTAGAAAGCATGAGATTGGGGGTCTTGACAAAAAACGTGAAAACCTGGAATCACAAAGAAAAAAAAAAAAAAAGACTCAGACCTTTGTAAGACGGGGGGGAGAAAAATCCGGATAATCACCTGGGGTGCTGGGATGGATCGCTAACCAATCAGCAAAAGGGAGAAAGCGGAAAATTGGGATATGAAAAAGGAAATGAACAAACTATATAACAATGTTGGGGGGGGTGTGGGGGGTGGCCCCCCCCCGGGGCCACAAAACCACCACAAAAACACCAAAACCAGACTGGCCCTGCAAAAGGGGAAAAGGTGCAAAAAGCTCCAAAAAAAAAGAGGAAAACGCAGTCCGGGGGAAAAAAGAAGTTCAAGAGCCCACCCGAAGCCCTTTGCACTCGAGGGGGGAAATGCACTCAAAAAAAGAAACTCTACGGGAGGAAAGGGGACACTTAGCACGGTGAAATAAAAAAGGGGTCGAGATTTTGCGAATAAATAGAAGTAAAGCAACGACCAACGTATCGAGAAAAGTGGCAAAAATACTCCGGGGGGAAAAGCAATGGACTTTCAAAAAAAAACAGGAGATGTTTGTGATGGCTGAAGAACGGTTGGTGTCAAAAAAACTCGCTGGTTTTGGTTTTTGGGGGGGTTGTTTTTGGGTTTTGGGAGTCAAGGAGAGTGGAGAGGAATGAACTGGGGGCAACCGCAAAAGCTCAAAAGGGTTGAAAGGTCTCCAGTCAAACCCGAGGCCAATAGTCAAGGAAAAAAAGTGGTCGAACTCAAAAAAAACGGATATGTATTCAACTGAATTAGTAGATTTTGAAGGGGAATCCATGACAATTTGAGCTTTGTTGGGCCCTGCGCGCCCCCATGATGTCACGAAAAGCCGTACAAAAAAAAAGGGGGGAGAAATGGGTTGATCATCAAACGAAAAACCGGAAAAATGTTCTCCAGATGCTGCCAGAAAAAAAAAAGGGGGGGGTCTTGCACCGGAAGTCTCGAAGCGGCGTTCCACCCTCAGGTACTTATTCAAACTAGGACAAAACGGCCAAAAAGAAAAGACAGCTGAGTATTCTAGGGATCAAGCGGGGGGGGAAAAAAAACCTTATTTTTGTTTTTCGTTGGCTGGGGTCAGAATCGGACGGGAACGCTTAAGGGGGTGGTCTGAAGTAAGAAAAAAAGTGGTTTCTTGAGGAAAAAGGAGGGGGAGGGGGGGTTCATGACTAAGAACTGAAATAGTCACGGGGACCGACAGGGGCTTGGGGCTAGAAAGAAGATTCATCATCAAAAAGTGGAATGGGGCAACTGGAAAAGAAGAAGGGTGGATGCAAGGGGGTCGGTCAAAGTCAAGAACAAATAAAAAGAGTGCCACGAGGGGCCGAAAAGGGGAGTTCATGCGGAAAGGTGAATTCAATGCAGACTGAACCGAAAATCCGAATATGGTCATGCGAAGGAAGGGGGGGGGGACTCAGTACTTTCCCAAAAAGCAAGGGAATTAAAAGAAGCTGGGAGGTCGAAGATCATTCTTCACGTAAGAGAATGGCGGATATGTCCAACATGATAACGTGCACAGGCAAGGAAAAGGAAGCGTTTCAAAATCAAAACACATGGAAAATACTCCTTAACAGAAAGCGGGGGGGGGAGGAAATGGAAAAGGAACGGTCTTTTTGGTCCATGAAGTCTCGCAAAAGAGAAAACCGGCGCTGCAAAACACTCTCCTGGAAAAGGGAGGGGGGGGAAGGAATGTGTTTGCCAAAAGACTGAGAAAGGGGAATTAAAAAAGAGGGGGGGTGCCAGCATCTGTGGTAATGGCAAAATATCCCCGGGACTCGTCGATAGCGCGTGGTAAAAGAGTTTTGCCGGGCAGGGGGGGGGTTACTTGAATCGGGTAAAGACATGAAAAAGGAAACATGAGTTAAAAAAACTCCGGCGATGACGCTGGAGGGGGAAGCCAGAGAAGGCAATCGCGCGCGGGTGGGGGGTAAGACGGGAAAACGGCGCCGACTTCACCTGGGGAAGAACGCTTGGTCCATTGAGATCAAAAAGTGGCGGGTTGACCCAAAACCCGATTGTTTCCTACACCAAAAAAGGGAAAAAGACGGCAGTGCTTCTATCGTTAGGGGAGGTGGGGGGGAGGAAGGATTAGAGCGTCGTGAAAACGACATGAAAGACCGCCTGGGATTAATGGGAGCGGTGGAGGGTGGTAATTGAAGGGGGGTGGTGGTTCGGGATTCAAACACAAAAAAGAAAAAAAAAAAAATTGTAAAAGATCCTCTCGCAAAAGAAGGAGTAAATTCTGGATCGCTGGGACGGAGAATCGAACGGGAAAAGTGCCCCGATAGAAAAACAATTGACTGAATAGCCGAATTGGAAAAAAAAAGCCTCTGTCAAGGGAAAAACCAGCTGGCAAGCCCCGCAGGGGTCCAAAAAGTTGGTAAAAGTAACAGAGGGGGAGATCACGTCCTCGTAGGCCCGCCTGGGTGTGGCCAACGAAACACCGGGGTAGACTTTTTTTACAGGGAGGAGGAGGGAGGACCTCAAAGGAAAAAAGAAAACAAAAACAAAACAACCAAAGGGGAAAGAGAAATGTCACCAACGAAGATTACGACGTGATCACTAGCGGTTCGCGAACAAAGGGGGCTCCGGGGGGAAAATCGACGATGTTCTAGAACGAGCTGGCTCGACAAGGCAGTTTGCAAGAGAGGGTACTGTGAGGGAGGGACAGCCAAAGCGGACACAAGGCACAGCCCGACAGGGGGGTGCTGTCGATCGCACTGTCGGGGAAGAACTTCAAGGGGAGATTCACAGCGGATGGTAGAAGAAACTTGCCGCCTTATGCCGGAGCGAGCTCAAGGGGAAGGTAAAGAGCCGACGGGGGGGGGGGAAAGTGTAAATAAGAGAAAGGGACAAAAAATCCCAAAAGAAGTAGAAAAAAGCAGAGAGGGAAACAGGGGTAGGCCCCTACTAAACGTACTGACCTGGGCGAAAAAAACGGGGAACTCGACAGAAAGAAAAAAACCCTCAAAAAGGGGGGAAAAGGTAGGGGTAAGGTAAATCGAGTCAAAAACCCAGGGCGAAAGACGAAGTTCTGCATTGACCCTCCGCACCACGTGGAGGAATTATTTATAAAGAAACCCTCAGAAAAAAAGCACCAGGAAACTAGGGGGGTAAAAGATGAAGGCCACGTGGGTCGGACGGGTCCAAAGAAAATTCATGGCCTCTGGAAAATAAGGGGTGGTAAAAAAAGGGGGGCAAAACCTCGGACAAAAAAAGGGTTGGTAAAAAACGTATATCCAACCAATCTCCGAGTTGACAGCAAAGTGCAGGGGGGGAAAAGCTAAAATTACCAAGAGTTTGGGGAAGGAGAGTGGGGTAAAATTACCGTATTTTGAATCGGGGTCAGGAAACTGGCAAAACAAATACAATCAAGTTTCTAAATGGAAGAGGGGGCGGGGGGGTTCTCAGGCCGGACGCCGGAAAAGGGACGGGGGTAAAAAAAGTTGTGAAAAAAAACGTCCTCCTAAAGCAGATGTAAGGGTCAGATGGGTTTTGTTGTAGGAAGACACCGGGAATAGGACACAGGAGAAGTCATCATTTTTAAATATAATAGGTCACTAGGGGGAAGAAAAGAGAGGAAAATCTACGCCGGGTTGTTTTCAAGGGGAACTAGTACGCCCGAAGAAGAGAAAAACGGATAAAAAAACACTGATTCAACGTGGCATTGAACGGCAGGGGAAAGTAACCACCGAAAAAGATGGATGCCACTAATAGAGGGATCCCGGGGGGGTATTGAAATGTTGAAAAAAGGATAACACAAGGTCAAAACAGAGGAAATTTGGTGTGGCCTGGGCAAACTGTGGGGAAAAAGAATTTAATGGAAAGGATAGGAGGCCAACCGAGATAGACAAGAGGCACTGAAAGGAAGGCCACTCGTAAACTTTATTGGGATAAGGAGGTAACCAGGATATAAAGGGAAAAAAAGCTTCCTTTTTCAAGAAAACAACAGGGGGAGCAGACGCAAATTGACCGAACTCAGTTCAAAATCCACGATCCGGAGCAGTGGGCCGACCGGGAAGCCAAAGAAAAAAAGCGACAGGAAAAAGGGATCCTCGTACGGGAAAACTTGCCCAGGGCAAGGGGAAGAAAGTTTTCATAGAGGGTGCGAAGAATCATAGGGAACCGCAACGGCGATAAGCGGGAAAACCATTTTGGGGAGGGAAATTGCCCGGAAGCAAGCGGGTAAACCGAAAAAAATTAGAAGGGGTGTGAGCCGGTTTTTTTCGACAGAAGAAAGGGTCCACCTGACAAAAAGAGGGACCACCAACAAAATTGGAAGACGAGGATTTAAAACGATGCCAAAAATATTCCAAAAGTGGAATCTAAGCTTCAAACAAGAAAGGAAAAGGAGTCTCAAGAAAAAAAGGGGGAATTGGGAAATAGGTTGTCATCGGTTTAGGCAGAGGGGGTTAAAGTGGGGGAATGTTGGTGGGAAGGGAACTGCCAACGTCCGCCCCAGTTATTGCCGGCAAAAAAAAACCGGAAAAACGCTCTATTTTGTAAAAAAAAAACAAACGGGCCTACGGAAAGGGGGACCAAAGAAGGGAGCTGCAGCCCCCATCGGAACTGGGTGGTCTTGCCACCGGGATAGGAGGTCGTTGTCGAGAGAGTAGAAAATTCCGGAAAAAAAAAGGAGGAAAACCCTTTCAGCCAAGAAAAAGGACTCGGACAGGAGGGGACCAGAGGCCAAGCTCCGGGGGAAGAATTGAGAAGATATTTTGAATTGGAAGGTCCGTCTCAAGGGCTGGAAAAAAAAAAACAGGAAGCCATATGTGTTGGGTGGGACGAGACGGATGGGGAGTGACTCAAGAGAAAGCCAAGTTGGGGGAAGAAAACGGATGGGCAGAAGGGATCAAAATCACAAAAGAAACCAAAAGAAGTTGAAAAAAAATGTATTTCTAACAGGCCAAAAAAGGGGCATGGGGAAAAAGGGCAGGGGGATTAAAGCCGGTTTTTGGTATCCGAAAAAAAAAATCAAAGGCAAAGAACAAAGATCAAAAAGCAATCTGAAAAGAAAAAAAGAATCGAAAAAAAAGAAAAGGGAAAAAAATCCGGAAAAATCTAACACGGGTAGGTCTTTTGGAAAAGAGGGGGGAGGAACCCAACGACTTGAACAAGCGAAAGTAAGAAACAGAAAGACAGCGGGATTCGGGAACCGGGAGACCAAGGGTAAGGGGCCGCCCTGGGTAAGGGAAGAGTTCCCTCGAGCAAAAACATCTTGCATACAGAAAAGCGGGCACGTAAAAAAGTGGGGGAAAAAAAAAGGAAAGGAGTGTTTTTCAAAGTAAGCAGAAACGCGGCGAAAAACCCGCGGGCGGGAAGGGAGAGTACGCTAGGGGGGGGGGGAAAAGGAGTGAACAGGTTTTTTCCCTACTTACTAAAAAAAGGAGGGGCAAGAGGGGGAAAAAAAGAACTTGGGGGGAATGGGGGCAAAAAGCTCGGTTTGGGGGGCCCGCGTTGGACCGATAAGCGTCTGGTGTTGGGGGGGGATGGCGCAGGTAGGAAAGGGTTTTTGGTGCCGTGAAAGTAGGGTGGAGGGAAAAAGAAAAAGGAAAGGAAAGTTCCGATAAAAACGTCGGTACGGGGGCCGACAGCAGAAGAGAGCGCCGGGTAGAGAAATAAAGCTCTCGAACAAGGGGGGAAGGTCGGCATGCACAGAATGAGGAGGGGTAGGGGAAAGCCGGGGGGGAAGATCCTAGAAAGCCGAACGGCAGGGAGCCACTGTTAGAGCCGGGGGAGAAGGTAGTGAAAAAAAAAAGGAAACGTCCACGACCGTACATGCACTATCCCGGGGGGAAAAAGGAAGCGAACGGTGGGAAGGAATTTGGAAGACTTGGGGGGTGGGGTCAAATGAAATGAGGTTGCCGCCATGGGGGTATAGATCGAGAAGAAGGGAGTAAGCTTATGAAAGAGGAAAAAGGCAGGGAAGATACCCTTTGAAGTTGAAACGAAAGAAAAATCTAACGACACCAAAAGTGGTGGAGGAATGCCTGGACGATTAGGTCAGCCAAAATTCGGAGCGCCTGCGGTGGAAAGACCGGGTACGAGCCAGCCGGGTACACGAACAGATCTCCCTAGGAAGGAAGTAGGAAGTGTGGGCCGAAGGGAACAAAGGGGGGGGAAAAAACTCAAGGGGGTTGAAGGGAGGGGAAAAACCATCCTCAAACAACAAAACACGGGGTGTCGGCTGGTGGGAAGAAATACCCATTTGTCCCAGGGAGAGAAAAAAAGTCTTCCAGGGACGACCTATAAAGGAGATACGGGTCGGGTGACTCTCTAGACGCGCTGCACCGCGTATTACGCAAGCAACGCCTACTAAACAGCGCGATTGCGCCTGCACTGCTCTCATCCTCGGCAGGCAGCTGGAGGTCTGTGTCAAAGAGGGAAGGTCTCTCGAGAAAAGCGTGTTACTTTCGGAGTGTAAAGTGTAAGAAGCGGGGACAGCCTTCTAAAAAATTGGTCGGGGAAAAAAAACGTGCAGAGATGTGAAAATACATATTAAAACAATCAGCGATTAAAAAAGTCAACCTGGAGGCAAAATGAGAACCAATGGGCCGGCCACGGGGAAGGAACACACCAAACAGGCACTATTGGTGCAAAAAAAAAATAATCAACAGGATCTTTGCAAGTACCGACGCCTAACTGGGAACGAAACAGCGCGCACAGCCTCAGCAAAACTGAAAGCGGCGGGGATTAAGGAAAGAGGGCCGGCTCGACAAAAAAAAAGAGTCTGATGGGGAACCCTAGCCGACCGAGCAGAAGCTAGTCAGAACTTCCACTACCCACGCGCGATTGGCGGGGCCACTTCCAAAAAGAAAATCAGGGTGAAGCTGCATTGCGGGGAAAGGAAAACGTGGAATTTGGCGAAAATAGTCACCGAGGAAAAAGGCAAAAGGACGGCGGGAAAAAAAAGCGGTGGGACACCCGGAAACCCTCGAGCAAATGGAGGGAAGAAAGAAACCGGGGAAGCTTTTGCCATTACCAAGGCTGGTGGGGGGATCTTGGTTACTTTGAATGCGGGAGGTGTATAAAAACTAACATAACGTAGGACTCAGAGCGAAAAAGAAAGGGGAGGGCGTAAGTATAGAAGGTGTAAAAAAGACCTAGTCTGATAAAAAACTTGGCTCGAAAGAGAAAAGCAATCAGGGAGGGGGAATATTGAATAACAAAAGGATGTACGTAAAGTTCCCACAAGTCAAAAAGGGAAAGGGTGCCAGAAGTTCATGGGAATACCACTAAAACTAATGGGAGAGGATTGAATTTGAGGGAAGTCATGACTCTTGTCACTAAACCGAGCAAAGAAGAACCGGAAGAAAAACAAGAAAAGCCGGGTTCGTGTAACGTTCAAAGTCTGAAGTTGGCGAGGAAAGAAGGGAAGAAACGTAGGCTATCTGCAGGGGTGACGGTAACTTTTGGCAAGAAGATAAACCAAAGGGGGGGAGGACATCCAAAACCAGAAAGGTTCACGAAAGGGCCGCCAATGAAGGGAAAGACTGTGGGGTTAGCTTTCGCTCTAAAGCCGGCAACATGCGGAACCCAGGGGAAAAAATGGACGATAAAGAAAAAAAAGATAAAGGGGCGCCTAAAAAAAAAAAAAAAAAAAAAGCAAAGGGGACTGTTGCAGCCAAAGAAGCGAGAACGAAAAAAGAGTTCGAGACAAGAGAGGGAGAGGGTGCTCGAGGGGGGGGAAAAGGTCAAGCATTCCGCAAGATCGCGAAACAGTTGCTTAAAACCTGGGAACGGACATTGAAAAAAATTTTAGAGTGGCGAATAATACCGAGGAAAGAAGCAAACTGAAGAGAGGGTGGAAAAAAATACTCCCTTTGAACGAAAGAAGGACAGGGGAGGTCAACGTGTTGCCAAGGTAGTCTCAGAAGCTGGTCGATGGGAAGGGGGGTGGGGTGCTGAAGGGAAAATCCAGATGTCTCCGAGGGGTGTGCACAAAATTGTCACGAGCTGCCTAAACAAAAAGAAAGTGCAGGCCAGGGGGGGAAGTATCAACAACAAAAATGAGAGGGGAGAAAGGAGAGAGAAGAACAACCGGATAAGTTGGCAGCGGTTAGGTAGAGGGGACAATTGTGGATGTTTGTGGCAGCGCTAAGAGGGGAACCAGGGAGCACTGAAGAAAAAGCGGCGCCAACGCCTGATATGGGGAAAGAAAAGAAAAAAACGAAGGTCCAACTGTAAATTACGACTGACCCTGTCATGGGAAAATTAAGAAGAGGGGGTGCGGGGTCTCAAAAAAAGTTTATTTCATTTCGCAAAACATCTGGGAAGAAAGAACCCAAAAAAAAAAACAAAGGGAAGAAAGAACCTTGAAATACGGGGAAATTCTTGGGGAATTTTCCCGGGTGACAAGCCTTCCGGATCAGGGGAAAAATAGAAAAGGGATTTCGGGAGAAGGGGAGGGGGGGGAAAACTTGTCGTTTGTAGCTTCAACGGCAGCCCAGATGGGGGGGGGCAAAATTTATAGTTGCATTGAACTCGAACAGGGGCGAAAAGAGAGCAGCAACAAAAGTGCCGCCTGACCCCGCTTGGGGGCGAGACAAATAGCCATATTTGGGAAATAAAAAAAAGGGGGCAGCAAAGGAGGAAAAGGAAGGAGGGTTTGGATGCCAAAATGATGGTAGCAAGCAAGAACCAGTAAAAAGCGCAAGTAGGAAAGCCGCGGTTCCTTTCCGAAAGAAGGGGGGGGGAAAGGGGGGGGAAAATTCCGGAATGATCGTTGCAAGGAAAAAGAGCCCTTTACCCGAAGGGAACGGAGGAAGGAAAGCTTCGGGCATTTGGATCGGATATTCCCCCAAATGGGTATGCAGAAGGGGGCAAAAGGTTGCCAAAAAAAAGAAACATCGGGGGGGAAAAAAAACGGGGAAATTTTTAAACGTCAACACTGTTGGGGGAAAGGGGTAAACCGACGCTGCGAAAAACATACTCTGCGTAACTTTTGAACAGAAATGGTAGGGTTTTCAGTTTGCCCCACTTAAAAGGAAGGGGGAACTGGCAAAGTACAGGCGAGATACCAAAATGGGGGGGGTGAAAAATGACAAAAAGCGGGGGGTGTCACCCGCAATTTCGGACGATTACCGTGGGGCAAAGGTATCCGTGCCGGGGCGAGGGGGTTGTGGGGGGGAAAAAAAAAAATCGAAAACGCCTTTTTCGCAAAGGAACGGGCGTGGAGAAAGGGAAAAAAGTCCTGGAAGAAAAGATGGGGGGCGTGGGGGTCCAGTCCCGATAGCAATTACGCCAAAGGGGGGATAGACTTGAGAAAGGGGATACCTGGGAGGGAACCAGGTTGTCCCAATCCGAAATAGGAGGTTGTCAGAAGCCGGGTTGAAAGTTCACCCTCCGGGAAGGAAGGGTGCTTCAGGGAGGAGGTTGAGAACGCCCTTCGAGAAATAGTCTTCGGAAAAAAAGGCACGGGTCACAACGCATGGGATTAGAAGGCGAAGCGTGGCTTTGAGGGGGGGGGGGGTCAGAATTGGGAGGTGTAGGGAAAAAATGTCAGACCCCTTCTATACCCAAGGGAAAAGAAGAGGGACGACTGGAAAAAGAAAATGAGGATAATCAGGAAATCTGGGGAGGTCCAAATAGACCTCAGGAACGGGGGGAGGAATATCAGGGAAAGGAGTCAAAGATCCTTGTCGGGCGACAGAGCGAGGGAAGGGAAATAAGATGGTCAGAGGAAAACCGTGAAAGTCGGAACATCGGCACCATCGACACTAAGGAACCCGCAACGGTGGTCTCGCAAAAAAAGGGAAAAGAGGTTGATTGGAGGGGAAGGGGAGGAGGGTTGAAGTC
>Ga0179593_1504973_pt1 | contig 22478 bp, 23 predicted proteins | sample CZODoug2_1_08_16_FD_185931 | JGI IMG/M metagenome (GOLD analysis project Ga0179593, IMG submission 185931) | Vadose zone soil fungal communities from Angelo Coast Range Reserve, California, USA - CZODoug2_1_08_16fungal (PacBio error correction) | ecosystem: Environmental > Terrestrial > Soil >...
CCACGACGATTGCAAAAAAGTAACCACCGTCCGGTGCACTTCGCCCGAAAGAAGCTCGCCCTATAGAAATCCGGAAAAAAAAAGCCGCTTAGAAACGAAAAGGGGAGGGTGAATCCAGGCACAGAAGGGAAAAATCTCCCTACCTTGTAAGTCCAAAGGAATAGGGGGAAAAATTCCACCAGCTCCCGGGGAAAAAAAAAGGGGGGGGAAAAAGACGAAGTTTGATTACTTCAAACGAAACTTCTCATAGGGAGATCTGAAAAAATGATTTTCCGGGTCCTTGAGGGGGGGGTTCATGCTTCAATTCGGAAGGGTACTAAGGGGGGGAGGGACTAGTCGATAAAAAAAAAAAAAAACGGGATCAGCCCTTTCCTTAACCCTGAGGGGGAAAAGTAAAAGTTGGGAAAAAAAAGTCTGGAATGCGGTGGCGAAGCCAAAAAAACACGACAGTATTCGCCGGGGGGTAATAGCTGAATTTTACTGTGCCGAAGAAGGGGAAGGGGTGGGAATGTACTAATGGGTGGAGGTGCCAGGGAGGAAAAGGACCTGGCTAAGCCGAAGAGGGCGAAATAACCGCTGCTTGCGGAGAGGGGGGAGGCTGTCATGGATGAGGAACCTACTCGGAGGCAAAAAAAGGTAATCTCTGGTGGGAAAGAGGCCAGGGGGGAAGGGGCGGCCCTCCTTGCACGAAAAATAAATAGTCTTACCGGGCCCAAACATCAAAAGGAACTTTCATGGATCCCTAAAGAAAAAGGACGATAGTTCTCATTAGAACGAAAGGGGGCCCCCATCGCTGTATCCTTGGGTCAAACTTCCCTATTCGGGGGGGGGAAGGAAGAAAAAGGACCTCTCTCAAGAAAAGTCCACGGTTCACTAAAATTGGATTTTGGGAGGGGGGTCACATGTGTTCAATAAAAAAAGCGCGGTACTCTTCAAAAAAGAGAAAAGGTCAAAATATAAAAAAATAGCTGACCAAAACCAGACTACCATCAAGTCCAAGGAGGAAAGCTTCAGGAAAGGGGACAAAGGTCAGACCGACCACCCCAAGGCTGGGTAATCAAGAACGAAAGACTGAGTGGGGGTTTGTCCGCCTAAAAAGAAGGTTAAACCCAGGTCTGAAGAGGAACCTTAAGTTCTTTCTCGAGGAAAAAGGAATAAGTTTTGGGGGGGAGAAATTAGTTGATCTAGCATGGAGGCAGAAGGGAGACTTACTGTGGGAAATAGAAAGGGGAAATTCAAGCTCCCGAAAAAAGGATCGCTTGGGGCTTGAGCAATCAACAGCTGAGCAACACGGGGGGGAAGGGCCTAGTCTAAAAAATCTGTGGTAAAGAAGTTGAAAAGGATAAAAGGGAAGCCAGTTAAAATCGGTCAGTCTCTCTTCCAGGAAGGTCTGTGGTTAGGGGAAGACCGTCAACGATATCGGAAAAAAACAGGCAAAAAGGGACAAAAGGGGGGGGTCGCTCACACTTCCGTCAGGACCAACCTATCTGAAAGGGGGAAGTTAAAGGGGGCAGTGTTCGCCGGTCAAAAAGGGATTTGTGGGGACAGTGAGGGGGTGCCGGTAAAAAGCACTATAAAAAGAGGGAAAAACCTCCAAAGCTGGCAACTCGGTACTGGGGAGGGGGCCGTGTCCTTTTAAGTGGAGAATAGAAAGGGGAGAAAAAGCGGTTGGGAAGAACCAGGATGCCCCATCCTTTGTCATCTGGTAGGGGGGGAGGGGGAACATTGATGGTCGCCTAGACCCAGCTCGTATCTTTGGAAAGATGTACCGAGGGAAGACCAAGGGCGGAACATAAATGTGTCTTAGTGGAGGAGGAAAAACATCGGGGGAAACAGTAAAAGGTGCCGAACGTCGGGTTTGGGATACTGGTGGGCAGTTAGGGGCTCGCGGATAGGACGAGACATCTTAGCGAACCAGAGGGCGGGGAAAAAGGGGCTATTGAGGCCTGACCATATAGAGAAAACAAAAAAAAAAATATGGAAAATATAGATGGGGCTGAAAATAATCGACGAAACCGGAACCTCCGGGGCAGGGGAATCCATTATCTCTACTACTACGAAAAAAGCCAACCAGGGATGGAACGAGGGTCTTCAACACGGGGAACGGTTCAGAGGATGTGAGAAAATAAATGAAGGAAGCGATACAAAAGACGGGTCATTCGCGAGTACCAAAGCTTTTTCTGGTGGAAAGAAAGGGTCTACACTAAAGAGAAAGATTGCCTAGGATCTGTATTCAGGAAAAAAGGACGAAATTAAAAAAAGAAGTACACGCCAAAAAAAATACCCCTCTGAACCCTCTCAAAAAAAAAGGGGGGGATTAAGGGTTCCGTAAGGAAGTACGGAACCGAAGGACCGCGACAAGAAGCCCGGCCTGCTAAAGGGGGAAAAACTCCCTCACAAATTAACTGGGAATCTTTGTGAGCCGGGGGGGGGGGCCTGCGTTCCAGTGTTTATCATCGGAGGAAAAAGTGTTGATAAACAAAGGCGCTAAGAAAAGGACACGAGCTAAGAAGCAACGTTAAAAAAGGGCCGGAGGGGAGGGTAGGTCAGCCACTTGTCCCGTTTGTGCATAACACAGTACTCGTTTGATGAGAGACCAAAGCATTGAGCTCTCGCAGCAACGGCACATGAGATCTTCACGGGAGAATCAAAAAGGGAAGTAATCGGGCTCCCCGTAAGGAGACACTGCAAAACTAAATTCTCTCGGCAAAAGGACGATAAACCAGAAGGTCGGCCAGGTGAAATCTCGGGACTACTACCTTTCGATGGAGGGAAGGGAAATTTCGGGAGGGAAATTCCACAAGAAGGTCGGCTATTCCGGCCATTGGGGGGGGGGGGAAAGATGTTCTGCGGAAAGTTCGGGCCGCAAAGGACGGCATGTCAAAAGGAGAGACGGGCCAAGACAACTCTGGGAGAATGTTAAGCAAAAGGGAGTTGAACGCACATTCTGAAGAAGCGAGCAAGGTCTTGTGACGGCCAGGCGGTGGTCTTCTTGTCACGAGGGAAAACAAAAAAAAAAAAGATATCCCATTTAGGGGGGAGGGGAAGACCAAATAAAAAAACCGTGGCGATGGGGTCAAAGAAGGGGCGGAGGGCCGGAGGAAAAGATTATGGGGGGGAAGTGGAAAGCCCCTTCCCGTCGGAAAGGTGTGGGGAATACCGCGCCTCTTTCCCTTGCTTCCAGCAAAAAAAGGGAAAGGAGAACACCAATGCGAAAGAAAAATCTTAGAAAAATGCGCCGTTATGTTGTTATCCATCGATCATGATAAGAGCCGGGGGAACGGCATCGCAGCCGGCTCCAAAAATAGAATGTCAAGGGTACTACATTGTCTAAAAAAGAAGCAATTTGGGCTATGAATAACCCTTCCACTGAGGGCACGACCAGGAGGGAAAATCGGGATCCGTGGAGGGAAGGTGCTGGCCTCAATCGCAAAAAAAAGAAAAAAAAAGACGGTGGATAGTGGTACTGCACATCAGGCCCTTGCGGATTACATATCTGAAGGTCTGAAGGAAAAAGAAAGAAAATTGTAAGCAGCAAGAAAAAGGTAAAAAACTGGAAGAGATTACCCAGTCGAAAAAAGCGTGCATTTGCCTTCATCCCCGGAAAAAAAAAACAAAGCTGGGTTTCTCACCGTGGCGGCGGGGGGGAGGGTTTGGGGAAAGAATCCTGGATCAGGGAGAAGCGCAAGCGAAAGAAAGTTTCTGAAGGAAAGGGAAGAAAAACCGACGTCGGGGAAAAAAGATGCGGTTGCAGGCCCTGATATATTCGGGGGAAAGGGACTGGTGCCCCAGTAAGTGATTGCTTGGGACAGGCCGTCTTTGGGCGCTGAAGGAAAATCTAACAGATCAACAAGTAGAAAGGAGGAGAATGAAGGACCGTAAATCAAAAAATGTCCTTAAAACCTTCCTGCATCACTGGAAAACGGTCCCCCTCAGCAGAATCATCAAGAAAAAAAAGAACGCCGACCTCAGTAAACGCGTCCTGAACACACTGAGTCACTACTTTTTTAGAAAGGTAGAGGACTGATCCATGCCATGATGGCCACGGCCCAAAAAAAGGGATAAACAGAGTGATCTGGGAAATTCAACTTGAACGATGGGGGGAAGAAAACTTCTTAATCTCTAGAATATTTTAAAAAAACAGAAAAAAAAAGTTGGGGGGTGGTTTTCATTCGCACTTCTGAAAATTCTATACTCGATAGGGAGAATCCGAAAATGAAGGGGTTTCCCAGAGATCAACAACTAGAACTATTCCAGGATTCGGGAGAGTATAACAAAAACGGGGACTTAAAAGGATTTGGGAAAAAAAAAAGATGGGGTGGTGTAAGCGGAAGAAGGGGGAAAACGGAAAAAGTTGGCCTTGTTAGTTAAGGAACTACAAGGCCAGGGGAGGTTTATGGCCAGGGTCAGTCAACGTGACGGGGCAAAGAGGGGCAGAAGGCTCTGGCTTGGAAGGAAGGAGGCGCATGCAAGGAAATAGGCTAAGGGAAAAAGACATTATTGCCGAAAAAAACTACCTTCGAAGGGGGGGAGGAATCTCCCGGGGGGGGGGGGGACGAAAGTGTCCGATTCTCCTATTATCCCGACTCCAAGGGGTAACCGCGTAGTTAGTTAAATGCCCACAAAAAAAAATCAAGCAGGAATTTCTCAAGGTAAGCACTTGCCGTAGACAAGCAGCAACCGATTTGAAAAATCGTAGGTGCCTTTGGGGAGAAAAAACACTAACTAGCTCTTTCTCAAAAGGGGGGAAATAGCCCCAAAAGCTGGAAAGGCCTTCAATGCAAAGAAAACCTGGGGGGACAAAGCGTGAATGACGCCAACAATGTCACGAAAAAAAACCAAACCGGGAATCCCTTCCAACCTCGGAGTGGGGAAAGACTCGTTGCCAGCGTCGGGGAACACCCAAAGCGAACCATTGAAAGGAAAGAAAGAAACAGCAATTGCCCGCCGCAAGAAAGAAGCACACCGGGAAGTAAGCCTACTTTTAAGGGGGAAAGCGCCAAGAAAAAGTCAAAAAAAGCGACTGACCTTCCGGGCTGCGAGCGTGAAAAAAAAGGAAGGGAGGGTTTATTAGGGGAGCGCTTATCATTTGGGAAAGCCCGGTACGGGGGACACACTGAAAAAAAAGAAGGGCCCGAAGGGGAAATGTAAGCCTTTTCAGGGGGGGGGGAAAGTTTAGTGGGACGATGGCACAGAAAACCAGGGTACTGTGTGGCCTTCGCCCAACCATAGGGGGATGAAAAAACTAACTCCGTTGGGGAAGGATCGAGCTCGTGAAAGAATTCGATTCGTGGGGGGAGGGAAAAAAAGAGCTTCTGATGATCGAAAAAAGGAAAAGCCCCCGAAAGCGATCAAAGAGGCACAATGGGGAAGCTGAAGTGTGGTAGCTGTTGGAAGAACGAAAAACCCACCACACGCAGTTGTGGGGCGGTGGGGGGGGTTGGGGGGGGGGGGGGTGGGGGGGGTGGGGGGGGGGGGGGGGGGGGCACCCTACGGAGCCGGTCACAGGTGCCGAAAAGGGGGTGCGACACACATTCCCCGCTGAAGAACCTTGCCAATCTCACCGAGGAAACAAAAAGGGACAAAAAGGGGAGCACGAAACCGGGAAAACAACACCGATGCAGCTGTCTGGCCTTGGACTTCTTTATTCCCAGGGGAGGTCCCTGCATCAAGGGTCTAAAAAAAAAACCGGCCGATCGGTGGAGTAAAGGGAAGTTACGTGGTGGGGGGGAAGGGCATTTCCGATGGGAAAAATTAAGCCAAGGTCGGTTGGCCCACTCCGATTCCCGTTTCAAGACAGGAGGGGGGGAGAGGCACGTGAATGGCCACCTTCAAGATCACCAAAGGGAGAGAAGTCCGAAATAAAAGGGCAAGGACCGGGAAAGGTGTCCATCGGGTGGGAGAAGGGATGGGTAAAAAATCAGAGCAAGGGTTTAAAAAAAGGTGGGAGGGACGGGTACTTTTCTATCTGTGAGGAAGAGCGTCGTAAAGGAAACTGAGGTCGTTTTATCAAAAAAAAGGAGGGGGGAATGGACGAGGCAGAAAAGAAAACTCCGAAAACAAAGGAGGGAGAAAGAGAGGTAAAAAGAGAAGAACATGAACCGCCTTTTTGGGTGAAAATAATGAGCAAAAGAAAGACTGATCACACGAAAAAAAAGGGCCAACGCGGTAAAAAAAGGGGGGAACGGGAACCGGTCAGAGGCAAACCGGCCTCCTCTATTCACGCAGGGGAAAAAAAAGGGAGTCACAGGGAACGAACCTCAGCGGTTGAAGAGGTGGCACATGTTACGCACAAAAAAAATCAGGAAAACTTGGGCCCCGAGGAAGACAGAAAGACTGTAAGGACGATCTTCCTCCAAAGGAAAAAGAAAACAAAAAAGTCCTCGAAGAAGGGCAAAACGGGCCTCAGACGGGGTATCCAAGGGATTCACTTGGTGCGAGGGAACCATCCGGCCCGAAAAAAAGAGGGGGGTAACACTACCACACCCGCTTAAAAAGGAAAAAAAAGGAGAAGTGGGTGCGGTAAACCGGAGGAACAGCCGGGTTTGGCGATCATCAGGATATCGGAGGAAACGGGGCCAAAAGGCGCTCGAGGAGCGAAAAGGGGACGGGTCACACTTGTCAGACACAGGGCTACCAATTGTTGTGGAAGAAAAAAAAACCCTTGGTGATTGAAAAAGGGCTTTTAGCCGCGCAGCAGGCACCGGATGGAGGAAATGATGCAAGTCACAATTCGGAAGGGAAAACTTTACCGGAAAAGCCGCACTGCTCTTGACCACAAAAATGGGAAAGAAAAACTAAGGGGAAAAAAAAAAAAGACCTGGACGGGGAAAACGCAAGGGACCGTGGGATGGGCATGAAAAGGAAAAAAAAACTTCTAAAAGGAAAAGAAATGGGGGTTTATTTCTGTTGGGGGGAAAGCAGTAACTTCTGGAGGTAAGCTGGTTCGCTGGGGGTCATAGAGCCAAAAAGTTCGCCACACCGAGGGGGAGGCGCCGCGCTGTGTAGGTAAAAAAGTTACGCATGACCCGGAAAAAAAAGGGACGAAAGAGTAACTTGTCTCCGAGGTCGGGGTCGGGCGATCTGAATTTGATGACAAAGCGAAACCCGATAGGGGGTCACTGGGAGAGGTTCTGGCAAAAAAGGGAAGGCGTATTGGATGGGCTACCAAAAGGACGGAGCAGGATGTGAGAGGGATCCGGGCCCCTAAAGAGCATAGGTCGCTCCTCTGAAGGAGAAAGAAACTCTCAACATAAAAACGTTACACCTCGGCTGGGGGGGGGAAAAAATCAGGGTACCAAGAGGCCGATCCCCAGCGCGAAGGGGAGAATGACCATCCCGAGCAGGCCAGGGAAATTTTACGAAAGGGTCCAAACACCCAGGTCCCCGTCCTTTCGGAAAAAGAATCTACGACACTTTCAAGGCGGCAATGAAAAAAAGAGAGTGGAAAAGTGATAAAAAAGCAGGGGGTTCCTCAGCATTCGACCATCAAGCATACGGTCGGTGACCCAGAATGACCTGGGACAAAAAGAAAAAGTACCGGACCGGCTGATAAAGAAATAGACGAGCCTCCTTCTTCAATAAAAATGGAAGGAAACCCCACCACTAAAGGTAGTGCATCATGCTCGCGATATCGAGAAAAGGCGATTTTGGCAAGGGGGCCGGGGAAGAACCTGAAGAAGGGGGGCATTGTTGGTGGTCACTTGGGCTGGTGCAGGGGGGACACATCAGGTGCCGAAAGTAAACTTCCTAGCCGCTCCACCAGGGGGCTAGTTAGAGGGAAGGGAACCTGATCAGGGGGGGGGGCCAACTTTCGCGCGTGGGAAGGCAGAGTGAGTCATCAATTGGACCCTGGTCCCGCATTTTTGCGGAAGGGGAAAAAGAGGGGGAAAGGTCTAAAAGAAAGGGGGGATCGAAACTCACAAAACAACAGGGTAGAAACTAGAAAGGAAAAAAATCCGGACCAAGCCTGGATCCACCGTCGCAGGGAAGACGGGACCCGGCAAGCATGGCAGAACGAATCAGGGGAAGAAACTTCCTCAAAGACTAATCATTACCCTAAAATGTATACCAAAAAGATCACTCCTTGGTGAGCGGTAAAACAAATTTATCATTCAATGGACAAGGCAAAAAAGAAAAAAAAGGGAAAAGATTGTGAATGCGGGGGAGAAAAACAATTGCAAAAAAAGAATCAGGAATCAATTATGTTAGTATCAATGGTCAGGGCTTCAATCTGAAAGCGACGGCGAAGTAAGAATAGGCACCAATTAGGAAATTGAACGTCCCAACGGAAAGAAACCTTCCGGGGGGAAATTCGGTGTGAATGCGAAACCGCCCGTTGTAGCATTTGTACCATATAGAGAAAAAGGGCGGGTCACCCAGAGAAACGGTTTAGATTCTAATGAGAAGGGGAAATTTGGGTCCAATGTCGAACAGGAAATTGAAGGAAAAAGGGAGAGTTCTGGTCTACGGCATGCTGAATTAAGGCGCTGGATAATAGGAGGTTTCCAAAAGAAAGTCTAGGGAACGTCATCTCAGTTGGGAGGAGTAAAGAACCTAGACGTCCCGAATTAGGGCCTCGGACAAAAGAAAGAAAAGGGGGCAAAAAAGAATTGCACGCTCCGGGCAGTGAGATGAACGTTCAGGAAAGAATAGAAAAAAAAACCCAAGGGGGGGGAAGATCAGTCGGACTTTTTGAACACCTAGCTGGAAGCCTTTGGTCGTCAGAAGGGGAAAAGATTCTCTTCTAAAAAAACCGGACTCGCGGACCCTCGGGAAGGGAAAAGGCCGCAACCGGGGATCTCAGGGGTAATGAAGGCACAGGGAAGAAAAAAAGAAACACGCTTAATACAAAAAATCTCTACCTTCGACTTGAGTGCCATAAAGGTACCGACACCACAAATGCCGTGACGTAGGAAGACTTCCCAAGAACCAGGGAAAAAAAGGAAAGTCCACCCGGTCAGGGAAGAGATTGATCCCTGGGTGGAGGAAGGTCCCGAGAGTAACCTCTTAAGGAAGTCCTTACCTTTCGGAAGGGAAGAAGAGCGGTTCACGGCCTCAGGATGTTTTTAATAGTATTAAGGGAGAGTAGGCAGGCTCAGACCCGGTGGGAAAAGGGGGGGGACTGCCCGCTGATCCCAGTTTCGAGGGTTCCTTTGTTTGCAGGAAAGAAAAGAAAAGAGTTCATAACCACGTGGGAAGTTTTGAAAAATTCTGCTCCAACATCCTTTTAAAAGATGAGAGTCAGGTGCCTCCACACCGTGTTAACCTGGGATCGTCTCATGAAGGGGAGGGCGTTGGAAGAAGAAACTAGAACTTCCTGTTAAAAGAAAGGAAAAAAACGTCCCCACAAAGGAGAAAAAAAAACCCAAGCTAGTAAAAAGGGCCGGAATCTTACTTGGGTGGAGATGGGGGAAAAAAAGCCCGAAACGGGAGGGGCGGGGGGGGCAGGCTGTGAAGATCGTTCAGAAAACGGCGAAAGGACTTGGAAACACTCAGCCGCCAGATTAAAGTCAAGTCGTTGTGTGCTGGAGGGGACATGGGGGGCGAGGTCCTCCAGTCCGGTGGAAGGAAAATTCCGAGGAAACACACGTGGAACATCTTTATAGGAAAGGAAAGGGAAAAAAAACAGAAAATACCAAAAAGCTGCGGCAGTAAAAGGGGGCCGACCAGGAAACCAATGGTTTACATCATCGGCGGAAGGTCAGGGCGCCCTAAAACGGACCCCGGTGCCGACCGGGCGGTTCGAATCCTTGCGTGATACGGGGAGGCGGATCATGGGGAAAACGGGGGAAAAGGATTTTAAAATGGAAAGTCGAGGAGGACCGAACACAGATATAATGGGGAGGAGTAAGAGATGGGGGGGGGATTGACTACTAGCAGACAGGACGATGGGCAAAAGTTTGAATCAATATGAATCGCGAAGGAAAAGAAAACACGAAAAAAGGTAGTACCCGTAAGGTAGCCTGGATGGGCGAAAAACAAAGTCCTCGAGGATGAAAGCCTGGAATTCCTATTGGGAAAAAATAAATATAATCCGCACAAGGTGGGGTTACAGAAATCCTTTGAGATCACATCACCGCTGTCCTGGGGGGGGCAAATCGATTGCCGGAGAAAACTGGACACTGTAAAAGCCGAGACAAAGGACCAGGGGGAAAAATACAAGAACATAAAGACTGACGCGGGGTTATAAGTGCCTGAGGCCTATTCAAAGACTGGACACGAACATCCCGTCTCTGAGGAAAAACACGGTACTAGAAAAATCAATTCCGATCTTGATAGTGATGGGGACTAGGAAAAGCCGTTGGCTGATCATGTCTCTTTGGGCTGTAACAAACATTGAGGGAAAGAATAGAACACGATCGACGACAATATAAAATGAATGACCGGAATAGCCCGGCTACAAGGGGGTGGCTCCTCTTCCACAAGGGGGCTCAAGAAAGTTTACCTTTATCGACTTCACGGGAAGGGGGGGAATAAAACGGGTGGAGAAAACAGGACCCTTCAACGCACCATTAAAAAGGATCTAAAAAACTCTCGCACGAGACATCAAACTCTAAAAAAAGTCGTCCTTACCTAATCCCGGAGTAAGGGGACGGGCATCTTTACAGAGCAGGCGTGGAAGGCCAACCGGCGGGGATGAACGGCCAATTGTGGCAGGAGGAAGTGGGGGGGTCAAGTTTTGCAGTAAGGCAGGTCTCGGGGGGGTAGGTCGAGAAGGGCATGAGGGATTGAGACTATGTTGAGGACAAAAATGAGGTGACCCACAGTAAGGGAAGCCGAGCAACTAGTGGCTAAGTCTGTTACGAGCTGGGGGCCGAGGGGAAAGGGGGATGGAACAAAAGAGGATTTCTTGTAAGACAAGGATCCCAGGGGGGTTCAACACTGTCTCTATAGGTCAGGTCTGGGACCGTATTTTAGGGGAAGAAAAAAACACTAGGCGGGTTAAGGGAGGGGTGGGACGGTAATGTACAGATCCGCGGGGAAATAATGGGCACTCGAAAAGAAAAAAAAGGTGTCCCATCCCATAATGAATACACGGAAAGGTGGGGGGGGGGAGTCGAATCTTGATAAATCAAAAGGAACGGCATCCTTCTCATCTCCAGGGAGAAGTAGAGAAGTTCCAGGGGACACAAGGGGGAAGCAACGTCCCCAGGTATAAAAAGTAATTAACCGGCCACTTCGGGGAAAGGAAATGGGAAACCGGAGAAAGAAAGGCTAACGGGCGGGGTTGAGCAGAAACCGCAAAGATGTCACTGTTGAAACCCCTGGGGAAGGTGACGCACTCAGGTCGAACATGGAGCCCAAAACCCAACCCCCCCCACGAGGGGGAAACCGTCAGCTGCAAAGGGGGAAAAAACCACACTAAAGTGAAACAAAAAGAGGGTAACCCTGCGTTGTGCCAGAGGGGGAAGTGACTCTCAACTTCGACAGGACGTGGGGATCACCCTTTTCTTCTGGGGGGGCCGGGAAGAAAGGAGTAATGGTCGTCAACCCTCAAAGAAAAAGTGGCATTGCTCTGGATCACCTGCCAACTTCAGGGGGGAAGGAGTAGGGCAGGCCAGGGCGATGCTGCTAAGATACCATAAAAGTATTACTACGGGGGCCAGAGGATGGACGGTCTTCTTACTGATTAGAAAAAGAAATAAAAAAAAACTAGGTAGGAAAAAAAGCAAAGCTCCCGGCCGTCCTTAAACACACGCTTAAAAAGGGTCAAGCTCTGCGCACACGTCGGGGGAAAAAGCCTTCCACGCCCTCCTTACGTGCTCAGACTGTCTGTGATCAAGCGCCAGAAAATAAGGTGTTAGAGGAGGTCCAATGTCCACGGCCATTGGCCAAAAGGAAAAAAAAGGGGAGAACACTATGTGGCACAAGAAGTTTACTGAAGGGAACTGGGGGGCTGACCAGTTCTATATGTAAGATGTTGGAGGTCTCCTTTCATTTTTGGTTTCTGCTTAAACAAGGCTGGGCCAAGAAACGGAGGCTAAGTCGAATCGGGAAGAAGGGAAGGAATAGACGCACCATGCATCATTCAACCTACCAGAGAGGGGGGAGTTGAAGAAGGGGGCTAACCTCCCTTTTCTTCGTGGAAAAATCGCGTTCAACGGGTACGGTTGGTAAAAAAAAAAGGACCGGGGAAGGGGGGGTATTCATGAACTGAAAGGGAATTATGTTGGGAAAAGTCGGAAAAAACGTCCCTTGCAGCGGCACTAGGGCTGGAGATGCGACAGGAGCTCGGGGATTTCGCTGATCAAAGGAGGAGGATTTCCACAAGACCGTGCTCTGGCTATAAGTGCGGGGGAGGACAGCCTGGGAAAGGGGCCCCGCGCGGCCGCTCAAAGGACAGCACATCACCATTGAGGGTCAAAAATGCCACTACTCCGGTCAAAGGAACGATAATCACGGGGGGGGGGAGGGCTAAAAGCATCTACAGGTGAACACCTCCCCCACGTTGACTGGGTTTTCTTAACACTTAAAGAGTTCTTACGCCCAAGCTGTTCTCCAATAGGAAATACAGGACCCGGGCAAAAGTTTTCAGGAACAGGGTGGAGGAAAAAGACCACCGCGCGTAACAGAATTAAAAACTCATAACGTCAAGAGAGTCCGTGCAAGAAACGACGGAAAAAATCGACCGAAAAAACGTTAAACATTATCACTCCCTTGCACCAAAGGAAATCCAAGACCATGGGATCCCTCCAAGCAGGGGGGGGGGAAACTTCCGCAACGAGGAATCCACGAGACTTCCTTACCAAGAAGGGTTCATGGGGACGAGGAAAAAGAAAAAATAAGGTGTTAGAAATTCCATGGGACTAGAATTCTAAGGGACTCGAAGGAGATGGGAAAAATTAATACCGAAAAAGTTTAAGGGTTCTGTGACCTGAGCCGGGATTCTAAAAAAAAGAAGAGGGACCACCGGTAATTGGGGAGGGGGAGACCAACATCTTAGGCCGTGGAAGGAAGAAGAAAAAGAGTTGAAAAGTATCAGGCAGATTTGGGGGCCGTGAGTAAGGAGACAAACTTGGGCGCAGAAAGAAATCTTCCGGAAATGATCAAAGCCAACCGGAAGGGGAAATCAAAAGGGACCCTACGCACGGCTCCACCTCTCGGCATGGAACGGAAAGTAAAGGGGTAAAAAGCTGTTAAAAAAGATCACGGGCTTTCCGTGGGGCCGGAGGGACTCGGGCACTTCAGAATTACTGAAAAAACCCTTCAAATTTCGTGTCAGGTAAGGGGCTGGAAGTTTTTCCTGGAGGAAGAATCGTCCTCCAGTCTGGTCGGCAAGGAAGAATAAGGCCCAAAGGTGACAGCTTATTGGCACGGGAATCCCTAAAACATCAATGCATTATTTGTCCGATCCTCACCAGGAGTCTGTTCATCAGAGGGGCAAGAGGTGGGGCGCCACAAACTGCCAAGTTCCCCCAGAATGTGGGAGGGGAGGAATTCAAAGTTGCGTGCTGAGAGGTCCAGTCAGAGGGAATTCAAAACGGGACAAAGTTCCGGGGAAAATGAGAACGACCAGTAAAAAACCAACGGAAGGGGAGGGGCGAGGGTTGTCCTAGACGACGAAGAAACTCCTTTGAGGGTGGAATACGGAAACTCCGGACAGTACGCCAAACCGTGGGGAAAGGAAAGCGTCGAAAAACGGGGGAAAAGGGAAAATGATTTGTCGCACATCCCGAAGGGAAAGCAACCTTGAAGACGATCATCGCAAATACTGACGACACAGTCGTAGGGTGGATCAAGAGAAGACACATCCCGCGCAAAGGGTTCGACTGGCCTGCCTAACACTGAAAGGGGGAAACAAAGAATAGGGGAAGAAAAATAACCTACTACGAACCATTCTGAAGAGATGGGTTTCCCGGAGAAAAAAGGGAAGGGGGTACGATACGGACATCAGGCCAACGAAAGCGAGCCGAGGGGAAAAAGAACTGCCCCGTCAGAAAAGAAGGTTTGAGACGTCGTCTTGGTGTGCCTTCGACGCACAAGAAGATAATGCCGGAGTGCGCCCAAAGAGACTGCTCGAAACCGAGCGAAGAGTACAGGTCAACGAAGGCAGGACTTCGCCACGGCTACAATGTGGAAAAAAAAAAGGGAAAATTTTAAGTCGCATATTAGCCTCTCAGTCACGGACCGGAAGGGGAGTCCTACAGTCACTTTCGGGCAAGGGAAGGAGAAGGACTCCAGCCCTCTAAAAAAGAAAACGAACTCTGACAAGAAAAGGTCAACTTGGGAACGAAAAAGGAAAGCAAGAAGAAGGTCCTAGTCGTTCCCAGGTTGAAGTGCTTTCGACATCAGGCAGAATAGAGGTCAAACATTGTAGGTGGGGCGCTTTCACTGGCGTGCAGGAAGGAAAATTGGAACAAGCGCGCTCTGCACAAAGAAAAGGAAAGCCTGGTTGAAGCCTAAAAAAAAACTTTGGAGTTAAACTCCACAGTGGAAAGCGAACCATTTCGTGCAGGAGAGGGGCAAAGCTAAAAGAAGGATAAATCGGGAAAAAGGACACTCGGAAGTTAAATGACCACAACACAAAGGGAAGAAAACCTCTAGGGGGCCAACCGAAGACTTGGAAAATTGTCCTCTCGGCAAGGGGGGTCAGGGCGGTGGACCCGTCTTCGTGCAATGATTGAACAAGAAAACGTACCAGGGATTGCCCGGGAAAAGGGCACAATCGACGGGAAGGATCAGTCTTCTCCTCCTCGAAGAAGGAAAAAGGGAAAGGGGCCTTTAGGGGGGGTTTCGGATCTATAGGTATCAAGCGCCACCTAACTCGTGCCACAGAAAGACAGCCCGGAAACGTTGTGGCGAATGGCACCCAACACAGTAAAAAAACCCAGGCCCTTAGGGAGTAATCGAACAACCAATGAGCTAAGAACACTTCCTGCTATCTGGAAATTCCGAAGGGGGGCGGGTTCGCAGAAGGAGCAACCCGCATACTCCTCTTTCGGGTTTAGTAAGGGTTTACTTCACATCATGGTCCGAAAAGGGGAGGAAACCGTAAAGATAAGGGAAGAGCAAAGAAGGGTTAAAGCATGACCACACACAAATTAACGAAATCAAGTATCGCCCTGGCCGTTGGGCCAAAGAAGGGAAAGGGTCAGAACCTACGATAAGGGTCTCCCCTTTGCTGCGGGGGAAATCCACTTTCTGGATAAGGGAGTGAACACCTCCCCGCGGGTGCTAAGGTTCGGAGAGTAAGGAAAAGAAGGGCTTGGCGAAAAGTCAACTTTATTGTCATGAAGCGGTCAGGGGAAGGCCTGAGATGGGCCGAAGAGGAAAATCGTGTATGGTGCCCGGACGTTGGGTAAAGATCTGGGGACTCTGAGACTAAAACAAAAAGTATTATTATTAAAAATATATAAATATGGCAGCGTCCTCTCCGCCGGCAATGACCAAAACATGCAATCACTTGTCGAGCAAGGGGAGAACCTCATCGGATCGGCTTGCCCACCTGCCCGCCTTACTCAAAACAGATGAAAATCACGCACGAGCACTACTGGGGGGAGAGGAGAGAACGGCACGTGGAACTTGATACAAAAAAGGCCCTAACAACCAAACAGCCACGGGAAACACAAAGGGGAAACGGCATGTATTAGAAGTCAAAGGGTCGACAACTTCCGGTGCAGTAAAGAAAAGCCATGTGGGGTCTTCTCCCTTTATGGTGGGGGAAGCACACAGGGCCCATCAAAAAAACGAGTCTATACCGGCGGGCAGGAGAAGAAAGGTCTCGAACTGCTGGTTAGGAAGCAGACAGCACATTGCAAACCTTACCGGAAAGGTCGTTAAGGCAGGAAAGGGGGACGACGAACCCCGTTCGAAAGTAGGTTTGGGCTCGGGGAAGGGAAGGGCTTTTAAAACATCAAGCCTTTTTATTATCAAAAAACTACATTAGGGGAAGGGGGATGGAAGAGATTGAAAAAAGTGAAAGAGGGAGTGGCTGATGAGTAATGCGAGGTGTCCTTAGGGCTCTGATCATTAAGCGAGGGAAAGACAAAGAAACCGGGCGCGGTGGAGTCAGTATCTTAGGGGCGTTAAAAGAAGGTTTCCGAGTCTTCCACTCAGGAGCCGAGGCAAAAAGGAAATCGATACCGTTATTCCACAAAAGAAGCCAACGGGGGCGCCCTACTAAGTCCGAGAGACCAAATACGAAAAGATTTTTCCCATCGAGGGGGATCCGGGTCCCAGACATTAAGCTAGGGAAAAAATACCTCCTAAAAGAAAGGAAAAGACAGGCCGACCTACCGATCTGATGGGGAACAAACACTTGTCTACCTCCAAGTCTCTGGGGCCCTTCAAAACAGACCGACTTGCAGGGGGGCACGACCTCCACCAGAGGGGGAGGGTCCCGGAGGAAAGGCGTGCAAGAACCCAACTGCAGGAAAAAAACCAGTTCCAACGAAAAGTTTATCCTTTTTTTCCAAAAAAACGACTAACCTGTGAAGCGACTCGTGTAAGGGGGTATGGGGCCGAGGGATTTCAAAGACTGATGTGTTATATATTTTATCGCCGAGACGGGGAAAAGACCTTAAGAGAAGGGGGGGAATGGAAAAACGCTTAAAACGGGGAAATCGGTGCAGTGGACGAGGCTCAAACAATCGGGGAGAGAATCAAAGATTGATCAAAAAAAACAGGCCTTGGCGAAGGAAGAATAATGGTAACGGGACGGGGGGTCGATGAGCGTTAGGGGGCTTACTCTTCAAAAGTATTCCTGATGGATCACGACAATCTCGGTCAAAGACCTTCCCCACTACCTCTCTCAAAAAAATCGGACACACATTTAAAGGGATTCAAAGGGTTCGAATGGTCTCCGCGCGGGCGGATGGCGGCGGTGTGAGGAATCACTAAATAAATGACCAAAAGGCCAGCTGTGAGTCCGTCGGATCTGTCTTGGGGGGAAATGGGGAGCGTTCCTCACAGTCTTGACGCAACGAAATTGGGAACACCGGGCAGCGGGAATGTATCAGGGAGGGATGGAAAACCTACTCCCGTTAAAGCGGGTGGCTATTACCCCGAGGGAAAAAATGACTGGTGAGAAGGACTGGCTGTTCATCATCCTGAACAGGGTTATGGGGACGCGGTTCTTTTTAGAGCGGGGTGTGATAGGTGACGTCTCGATCCATTGAAACGGCGGGGTTCGCAGAGGAGAAAATCATCTACGGGGTGGAGGAGGAGAATTGTGGGGACTCCTAGAAGAAAAAGGGAACAGGGGGCGGGGTGATCAAGATTGAATGCGAAACGAGAGCAGCCAAAAACCATTAAAAACTCAACTTTTTAACCAGTCAGAGGGGGCAGAAAATCCCCGGAAGGAGGGGACCATCCGGTCAATTAAGTATTAAAAGAAGGAAAGCAGGGGGGGTGATCTGAGGGAACGGGATGGATAAGAGGCAATTCACTGGCTTTTATAGGGAAAAAAAAATGCCTAACCTACTGAGGAAGAAGGGTAAACAAGGCAAAATGGCAATCCACCACTTAGACGAAAAACCGCGAAACGGTTGGATACCGATTAACGTGCGTAAAGGACGTCACCTAAGTAAAAAAGAAAATAACTCATAGAACAATACCACACACTGCTCTTCCAATTGCTATGCGGGGTGAGGGCGGGTAGGTGGAAGAGTGCAAGACGTTGGCAGGGATATATGAATCCTTTGGGGTAAAACTTATTCCCAAAACAAGAAGAAGGAAAATACGACGAAAAAGTCAAAAAAAGGTTTTCTGACTTCTCCACTTGACCAATAGGGGAGCTAAAGGACAAGTAGGGTGATTCGATCCTATGGTGCTGGTAGGAGATGAAGGCCTTAACAGAGGAGGCAGGAGGTCCCAACCTTTACCTATCCTTATCCTCCTAGAGAGAAAAAGAAAAGATATGGAAAAGCATTAGGAAACTCGAAAGAAGTACCTGTCCGTAGTAGACCGTGCTCCGAGGAACCGTCCACCGGCGAAAAGTGTGGGCCGTTCCTTCCAGGGGGGACGTAAAGTCATTTTTCGGACAGGGAGGGGAAGGGGGGCACTGGAGGTCTCGTTTGGCGGGAGGAGCTGTCCACTACTGCGTAGGGAGTTGATGCGACGAGGATTTTACGCACGGTCAGAGAAAAACGCAGGAGCACAGGTCGGGTGTCTTTTGCAGGTTGCGCAGGGGGAACCTCTCGAGGGACGACAAAGCTCAAAGGGGGGGTCAACCTCTGAGGCTGAGGGGCCTCTAGGCCCGTGAGTAGCGGGGCTCCCTTTAACGAGGAGGGGGGGGGAGGGTAAGTGGAATAAAAGGGACGGCGAAGGAGAGAAAACCTCTGGCCAATGCTTCCAGAAATAGGACTGACATTACAACTCTGGTGGGTCTGAATAGATCGAAATCGCTCGACGAATCTCATACTCGAATACCCCAAGCCCCTCGCAAGGCACGTGTCTAACGTGTCACCCAAAAAAAAAAAAAAACTTTTTTCCCCAGGAAAGTATAATAATATAACAGGCCCAGCGGACTTCACATGAGACCCCGGTGAGGTCGGTTAAAAAGCAGGCCTAAAGGGGTGAGCCTAGGCAAACTCCCCAATCACGCTCCGAGGTGCGGTTTACCCTTACTGGGAAAAAAAAAAGAAAGGGGAAGGGTAAAGCTGATCGGAAGAAAGGGAAGGTATAAAAAAATCTTCTGCATCCTTGAAATTGAAACAAAAGGAGGACTAAATGCTCAGCGATTAGACCTGGAAGGCGGCCACTGGGGACGTTGCCTCTGAAGGGAAACATAATTTGTTCACTTGGATGCCAATCGGGAATGAGGGGAGGGACTGAAAGAGAAACGCATTATGATTAGGAGGCTGGTGGAACTCGGGGGTCCTGAATGTCAGGAGGGGAGGGTGAGGAAGAAAGGGAGAAATCTCGAAGGTTACGCTCCGGAAGGGTCATGCCTTCTTTATGGCGGCGGACTCAGAGCACAAATTAGGGGAAGAAAAGTAAGGAAGCTCCTAAACTAGAAGGACAAAACCGTACCTTCAATAGGAGGGAGGAAGGGAAGAGCCTTCCAAGAATACACACCAACCTCCTTACCTCCATTACCAAGGAGAGGGGGGGGATCCAAGCGAACTACAAAGGGGTTTTGAGGAGAGGCCTAACTTTAGAATTAAGATGGAATCCAAAACAGCACGGGGGGAAATGGGAAAAATGTTAGAACTTACCGGAAATGGGAAAGCCGAGGGGAGAGCTAAAAAGACACTTTTCTTTCTCCTTGGGGTTGGTGATTCAGGAAAAGATTAAGACAAAGGGGAATAACGTACGAATTATCGGAACGGGCCCTGGGGTGGAGCCCATCCTCATTTAAACACACCTGAAAAAGAATGATGGAAGAATGAAGGCGAAACCTCCTTTCTTAATGGAGGAAAGTCGGCGGCAAGGGAATTTCAGGAAAGAACCAGTTGACGGGAAGAGTCTCTTAAAGACAAAGCCGGGGGGAAAGGAGGAAAAGTTCGGAAAAAAAACTTACCTTGCAGTAACGGAGCCGAGTGGGCGTGCAGCCGGGCGAGAGGCGGACTGGATAAGTATCGATTTAAAAAATAACACCTACAAAGCGGGTTAAGGAAGAGGGTGTCGGAGGGACGTCCTTCCTAGGAGGCGCCGCATGCTGCCGCAGCAGGTCCCTCACCTTTAGTATTCCGGAAATGGGGAACAGAAATAAGGGAAGGGTAGACGACCCTCTGAACAGAAAGGAAGAAACCAAGGTCAGACTTCAAACAAGGCAGAGGTGCATTGGTCCATCCAAAAAAGAGTCGTTGCTAGAAGAAGGAGCGCCCCCGAGGGAAGACGGTGAGGACGAAGGTTTCATTACGCACATGTTCAACCAAACGACGAGAAAAAAAACCGAAGAAGGGGAGGGGGGGGAAAAAAACTCCACCCCGAAGGCAAAGTAAATTCGGAAAAAACAGGGGAACCTCCGGACCAACTTAAAGACCTGAGAAATTCGGAGACCTGTTCTCCCAGGACAACGACGACGACACCGCAGACCTGGACCGGGGTTAAAGGAATTCACCGGAAGTCAGAGGTGTTAATATTATTTTGATGGGAGACGAACGTCGGCGAGAGACGGGAAGGGGTACTACCTAAAACTTCCCGCGGCGGGCCTGGGACGGGGCCGTTTCTGAAGTTCTAAAAAAGAGTAGATCATCACACGGCTCAAGGAGTGATCGCAACTCTTGGTAGCCGTGGCGGTACAAAAAACTTGGAACTCGGGGGGTTCTCTCTACGAGAGGAGACAATGCTGGGGGGGCGTAAGTATCTGACTGATGATACGCACAAAACCCCGAACCGTCGATAAAAAACCGAGGCAAGGTCAAAACGTAAGTGTAAGTTTCGTCTTAGAGCTCCGGAGTTTGCTGGGAAGGAAGTAATCTGGGAAGTGCATATTGACAAGCCGCATAAGGCCAGGGGACTGGACGTGTTAGGGTCCCTTGTCCTTTGGTGTAGGAATCTCGTGAGAAAGTCGTTTCTTCCAACGCTCCAAAAAAGTTTGCGGGGAGGGGGATGGGAGAGCACTTGCCAACCAAGCAATGCTTGGGGGAAGGGATGTCACGAGGACCTAGATTTACCTCTTGGGAGCGCGAGGGGAAAGGGCGGGACTCACATACCGTTTGTTGAAACCGTGGGCGGTTAAAGCGTGTAATTCTATCCGTTTGGGGAGAAAAAAGGGCGTTAGAAGAATTAGCAAAACCCACCGGAGGTTGCGAAGGGGCCCGCCCATATCGCTACACCGAGGGAGAGAAGATTTGTAGGGGAGCGCCGACCATAACTCCTTGGGGGGAGGCAAAAAGATGACATACGCCGAGTCATAAGCAAACTATCTAACCTGGACAAGGGAAGGAATTGAAGGGACTGATTTTAGAAATCGGCCCTCCGCTAAGAAGCAGTGTAAAGAAAGACGAAAGAAAAAAGCTTCAGAAAGACGGGAAGGGAGGTTAAAAGAAATAAGACAAGAAAAAAGGAACGTCTTTTCTAGGATCTCACCAAAGAGGGACGATATTCCCTCCAGCAAAAGAATCCATAACAAAAGTACGAACCCTGTATGGATAAAAGGGGGGGATAGTTTCCTTTGGTGATTTACCGTATACGGTAATGCCATAGCTGAGCGTGGGCAGTCTACCCACGTACGTCCCGCAAGGAAAGACTGTTTAGCGAGGGAGTGTTCGCCGGGGTTGCGAGCATCAGTACCGGGGATCGCGAAAGAAAGTGGACAGGAACAAAAAAATCTCCTGCGGTAAAAAAGATGACTCTAACGAAAAAGAGGTGGGGGAGTAAGGCCACTTAAGTCAAAGAACGGTTCTGTACCGCTCAGGGGAAAGAGACGTACAATCAAGTAAACCTCGTCAGAAAAAAAGGTACCTTCTGCTCGCAAGGGGAAATGACCAATCCCTAACAAGAAAGAAAAGTCGCCCTGAAAGAGGGCGAGCCCGGGGGTAAATCAGACCGGAAGTAGGGGGAAAGCGTGACCGGCACAACGGAGAAAAGGCTAATTCTGCCAGGGGGGGAGGTTCTTGGGGGCACTTAAGGGTAAAAAGGTCCGGGCACGGGCAGTCGAAGACTCTGGGAAAGCAAAAAAAAGCCGGTTTTAATTCCCGCGCGGGGGAGGACGAAATGGAGGCAAGGAAACCCTTAAAGAGAAAACTAATTTTCAGGGGAGCTGGAGACCCAGGGGGAGGTGGGAATAACTACTCTATTTAATACCACGGGGCACCCAGCAAATGTATTGAAAAAGGGTTTGGGTGGGGGTAAGAGTCTTTCCGATCTCGCCGTTATAGATCAAAGTGCCCTTCGTTCGTTAGCTGGTGGGAAGGAAAACGAGGGCCCGGGAATGCAGGCGGGCGCCGGCCATAAATCCAACCGAAGCAAAATTACAACCGACGCAAAAACGGGTCTGTGCAGGGAACATGGGAGAGCCGAATACCTGCAGAGCCGGAGGAATCAAAGACCCATCCGAGACAGGACGGAATTCACTGGGGAAACAGAATTGGAACAAAGTCCCCATCAAAGAGTTTAATCGAACAGGAAAATGTAGGAACAAACAGCCTCCGTTAAAAAATCCAAGCGGGCGGGGGGGGCGAAATGAAACGCCCCTCATCCCTGCTCGGGAGGGGTGAACACTGGTCAGGGACTCACATAGGGTCCAAAGGGGGAGGAGAAAAGAGACCGGTAAAAGAAGGGGTGGAAAAGATTTAACATTACCAAAAACTAAAAAAGCACTCGCGAATATCGGCAAAGTTGGAGAAATGAGGGGGGTTACAATCAAGGAGACGTTCACCTCTGTTCATAAACATGGGCGAGGTTTTGCAAGGTGCAAAATGTAGGTAACAATGGAAGTCCTCTACAAGAAGGAATGCGGAAAAAACTGGATTCACGAACAGGAATTTTCCTTGGGAACGGCGGGGGGCACAGGCTGAGGGGCTGCGTCTCAGCGAGTGGAAAGATCGGATACCGGAGGGGGGGGAAGTCAGGAATCGCTGAGGCGT
>Ga0179593_1607168_pt1 | contig 22478 bp, 23 predicted proteins | sample CZODoug2_1_08_16_FD_185931 | JGI IMG/M metagenome (GOLD analysis project Ga0179593, IMG submission 185931) | Vadose zone soil fungal communities from Angelo Coast Range Reserve, California, USA - CZODoug2_1_08_16fungal (PacBio error correction) | ecosystem: Environmental > Terrestrial > Soil >...
CCCATTTTCCCTGGTCTCGGGGGGGGGGGGAGGAAATAAAGAAAACAGGCGGTGGAAAGTAAGTACTTGGAAAAAAGGGGTCGCCAAATGAGTGTGGACGACTTAATAAAACTCCTTACGGGGGGAAAATTTATGTCTGAAGGCATGGTGGAAAAGTGGAAGAAACCGAAGAGGTTAAAGGATGGAATGTCTTCAGAGAGGTTAATGCCACGACACACGCGTGTTGCAGCATAAAAAAACCAGCGGGGGGGAAGATTTGTCCCGAAAGCTCAAACCGGTGCGGGTGAAAAGGGCAAAATCTGTAAAAAGTTCCAGGACTAAGGGACAAGTTCATGCCCAATCGTTAAGTGGGGCGAACAATCCGAGAGAGATTGTGGTCCCGAAGGAAAGCAGGGTAATGCGAAGTCAGATAAATATCGGGGGAGATTGAGTCGGCAATGCAAAAAAGGATTCTATGAGTCTTGGCTAGTGGGGGAGAAGGAGAAGGGGGAGGAGAGGAAGGGGGGGGTGGGGTGGGGGGGAGGGGGAGGGAGAGGGGGGGGGGGGGGGAGGGGGGGGAGAGGGAGGGGATTCTAACTAAAGGGAGGACATCGAAATAAGGATGATGTCACAACCCGCTGCGCAGACGTCCTCAAAATAAGGGCCGGCCGAGGAAAGATCGAAGTCCCTATGAAGTGCCGGGTGCCCGATTGAAGAAATCGCGCAATAAGAAAAGGAGCAGGAGAAAAAAATGGATCGTTTTAAGACAGGTGGGAGGAGGGAGGGGGAAGTCTTCCCCTCGGGGCCCGGGGAAATGGCAGGAATCTTCTCGAAACTAGGGTGGATTGGACCCGCCCTCAATGCGAAGCGAAAATGGATTTGTAAGAGAAAGAGCGTGTACGAAGGAATGATGCGCCAAAGAAAGAGAGAGGTGCAGGTTTTAAAGTAAAAAAGAAAGGCTATAAGAAGAAGGGTCAAAAACGGAACAACAAGGCCTAGCCAAAGAAAATCTACTAGCGAAGGTGGTTCAAAGAAAAGAAAGGGAAAAAAAACTGCGTGAATTCGGGGGGGGGGCCTACTAAGATACGGTTTTAGATCTACGGGCCAGGAAAGGGTGAAAATATTCTAAGCTGTGCTCAATATTACAGAAACTCCTGAAAAGAAACACTCATCCTGGAAAGACAAGTAAAAAGAACACAACAGTCTTGAACACCGAATAAAGACTTCGCTTCGTAACAGCCAAGCCTTTCTCACAGGAAAGGGTCAAGGATTGACCCTGCCCAAGGTAGCGTGGGGGACCAACAAGGACTGGTGGAATTTTCTGCCAGAATGAGAGGACAAGAGGCCGGAAAAAAGTAGCGGTCTGTCTCGAAAGACTCTGAACGTGTGTAAGGGCGGCACGACGCAAAAGGTTAGAAAAATCAGGAGGAAAAAAGGGGGCTAAGCACCGGGCAGCCGGACCTGTAACAGATCGGGGAAACGCCTCGGGAAGGGGAAACCTTCAGCGTCCTTCTAAAGGGGACTGAGGATTATTCTGAACTAACGGTTGAACACAAGGACCTCAAAGACCGGTTTTTAAAAAAAGCGAAAGGGGGCAAAAAACGCGGGGTGCCTGACGAATGGGAAAAAGGGACAAAAGCAACATGACTACATGGAGCAAGGAAGACGTGTGCCGAGGAGACGTCTTTGGGAGAAAATCGGAAAACAATCGTTTCAAAAAAGGGATCAGGTTGGGGGGACCACGTCAATCAGAAGGGGAGGAAGAGTGGGGGACCTCTCTCAGGGCGACACTTCGGGATGTATGACATGGTAAAGGCTTGCCCACCCACTAGGCCGCAGTCTTTGGTTTAAGGGGATTGGAACCTAACAAAGAAACCACCTTGTAAAGGGAATGGACTTCCCCGAAGGTATCTAGAAGGGAAATCAGGAGTATCTGATTGCGGGCCGAGCCAGGCTTTATGATACTATGATGTATAATCATTAGTATCTAACGGCATTGATAAAAGGATGACTGGTGGGGGGGACCGGGGTTACTTGAAAGTTGGGAGACCCGGGATTTTTATCTTTTAGAAAGAGAAAGTAAAAAGATCCCTCTGATTGGTGTAAACCTTCGCAGATGAGCAAACACCCCGGGAGGGAGGCAAGCTATGCAGCGGTTATTGCAAGGGTCAAAAAAGAACCAAGATAGAAGGAGTTTGTGCGTTCTTTAAAACTCCCGCTCAACAATTAGCACGGGGCACCCGCCGTCCGATGTCCCTCAAAAGAGGGAAGGAGAATAAATTCTTTGAATATCCGGAAAAGCAGGTCTTGGATACAGCAAAAACAGCGGTCGGCAGAACCGCACAGCCGCAGAACGAAATCATGCTTTCGGAAGGCTATGGGCTAGGGGTGGCATGGGGTCGGGAAGGGAAAGTATATAAGGGTCTAGCAAGGAGGCTTTATATAAAAAAGTGGGCTGACCGGACTTTAGGTGAACTCAGGGGCGAATCTGGATGGAGACATGAGGAGCTTCCCAGCTCAGAGGGCTCTGAGCGGGAAAAAAAAAACGGATATGAGTCCAACGTCAGGAGGGGGGGATTCCACCCAAATATGCGCTTCAATCATGAAACGGGGTCAGGGTTCTGGGGGGAAGGGAAAGGGGGAGGGGGGGGGGGATCGTGGGCTGCAACGAATTACAGGCACAATCGATAGTGTGGAAAAAGGTAGAAAAGGTTTGAAGGGGGTGTGAAAACATCCTTATTCCTGTTGGAGAGCAGAAATTAGTGAGTCAAATCCCAACGGAGGAAAATTCCTCTCAATTGTCCTTTTGGCCAGGGCGTTTACGGACTCGCAATGCTCAGGCGGGGTACGGTGTCAAACGGTGGGGGGGGCCAAGGCCCTGGAGGACCCCTTAGGGCGGCGAAATGTTGTTCTTGCGGTATGGCAGAATTACCAAAAAGAGTAACTCTCGTGAGGTCAGCACACAGCAAGGGTTACCACTTGTGGGGGTTTGGAAAAAGTGGGTTGGCAGCTACAACGCATTTCATGGGTGGTAGCAAAGTTCAAAAAAAAACTTTAGGGAGTGGCAAAATACTGTAAAAAATAATTTGCGGATGGCTACGAGAAGTAGAGGAGGGGGGAGTTGGAAAAAATGTGGGGGTGAAAAGTCGCGGGAGGGTATAGTGTCCTTGAAAACATCGGCCCCAACTGGGGGGGTAGCTCATTGGGCAGGGGAAAACCAGATTAACATGTGTCAGTGGTCAATTCCGTAGATAGACCCGTAGGTTAGTCTGAACGCAGCCCGAAAAACTGGCCAGAAAAAGAAGCGGGAGATGTTCTGCTGTGGGTGGCCGGGGTCCGTCGCTAAAGATGCGGAGACAAGGGGGGAAAACGCCAGTATTTACGATGCAGGGGGAGGCGCATAGGTATTCGGGACCAGAGAAGGTCCCGTGATTCTCGGGTGTTTCGGAAACTGGGGGCGGGGGTATCGAAAATAGCGCCAGTTGGGCTATACGAAATCGCTGCAAAAAAGAAGGACGGTGGCCTTTCATACATCGGGGATGAGGTCCCGAGATAGGACAAGGGGGGGGGAGGGTGGGGGAGAGGAGTGGGGGAGGGAGAAAAAGCAGGGAAGGGGGGAGGACTGGTAAAGGGAGGAGAAGGGGAGGGGGGTGTAGGAAGGAAGAGGAAGGAGAAAGGGGAAAGTAGGCTCAAGGGAACGGAAGGAAGCTGGTGAAGGGCGGTGGGAAGAGAGGGGGGGGGGATGTCGGGGGAGCGCAAATCCTAGTAGGGGTGATTGGGGGCCATCTCTAACTTTGACTATACTGTTTTTTGAACCGGGGGTAAACACTTGAGTCAAGTGGGCCCATGGGGGACCGGGTAGGGGGGGCAAAGGGACGGGAATAAGCGTTTCGCGACCATTAGGGGGTAGATCTTGGAGGAAGAGGAAGGGGACGAAAATAAGCCTGGACGGAAGGACCAAAATAAAAATCCAAGGTTAAGGAAAGCTTTCCAGAGAGAACTATGAGCGCAGGGAGGGGGGTCAGGTGAATATTCCGATCCCCCAACACCACTAAGACCTTTAGCTGAGAAGGATACCGGGGGATCAAAAAGCAAAATCAATCAGATGGCGCAAATGGGGAAAGGGGAAATTGGTTTTTAAAAGGGTTAAGACCGGGGCTCGAAATAAAAAACGTAAAAGTGAAGGAAGGGTTCAGCAACACAGCTGTTTGAAGGAGGCCAATCCACAGGAGTTCGGGACAACTGGTTTTAGCAAGGGAAAGGAAGCGAGTATTGTAGGAAATGGGGAACGGGAAATATTCGCCATTAACAGAAACAGGGGAAAAAGTCGCGGGGTGTTCTCCGTTTCCACAGAGCGGCATGGCAAATAAATCCAACAAAAGTTCATGGGTAACCACACAATTATGGCGACCTTGTGGGAATGACTTAACCGACCAAACTTGCACGGGAGAAGACTGACCTACCCGTTTGCCAGGACAGATAATAAATAGAGAAGGAGCTCAAAAAAAGGATTGAATGAAAGAAAAGAGGAAAATCTATTGAGTGTAAGACAAGGGACGTTTGTAGCGCTGATTAAAAATTCAAAACGGTTGAATGAGTAAGGGGGGGGGGCCTGTATTTACGAGGGGGGGTGAGACGTCCACATGAAAAACTAAAATGCGGAGAAAAAGGAATCTTAAAAGAAAGTGGGGGATTGGTGAAGAAAAAGTTCCGAGGGAAACGGTGCAGGGTCTTAGGGCCAGTTTAAAAAAATGGAAAAGACCTCGGATGCCCAGAACCATCAGGGGTTGAGAAAGGGGGGAAGAAAGAGTCGGGCTGTGTTGTCGGGAAGAAGGAAACTTTGACGTGGCTGGGAAAAAATAAGGGGACTCCATCCAGATGGAAGGACTTCCAGAGGGGGAAGGGGCAATGTCCAGAGTAAGCGTATCCGCTCACTCAGGGATCGGAAGTGGTGGGAAGATTCAGGGAAAATTCAAGAAAAAAGGGAGCTACTGAAATTAAAAGAGAAAAGGGAAAAGAGGCGAAGAGTGTAGTATGGACGCAACATTATAATTGCTGTGACTGAGGTCAGAAGGGAAACTACACATACTCAGGAATCAACGGGTCTCTGAGTCGGACTTCTCAAAAGGCTTGGCGGCCACTGTGCCGAGGTGCAAACCAGGGGAAAAACGGACGAAAACAAAAAAATGAAAAAAGGCGGGCAGAAGTAAACAAAAGGTGAGCCGAGGGGTTGGGAACGAGGCTTAAGATGGGCATGGGGTGACTTATGCGGGGGTCCTCTCAAACCTGGTCGTGGGGTAAGGGGACGCCTAAAAAATGCCTAAAAAAAAAAAAAAAACAGGACTACCTTCTCGTTGCTCCTTACTAAGAAAAAAGGAGGCTCCACCGTAACACGACAACGTCGGTAAGAAGTAAGGGGGAGAACAGACCGAATTACGCGACGCAGGGGACAATCATAGGGGCAAGAAGATCCAAGCATAAAGAAAGAGATCAGCCTTTGGGGAGCAGGGATTTAGAGAGTCAGAAAAATAATCAAGACAGGGTTGAGGAGCTGGAATTAAATGGTAAGGATAGCGTTTCCATGGATACGGGAGCAACGACAGCCACAGAAGAAAGGGTGAAAAGACTCTAGACCAGCACGGTGTCAACAAAAGGAAACAGAACCATTCTACGTCGTAAAGAATCCTCCTTTCTCCAAATGCAGGGGGGGGAAAGGTCATTTTACCATGGCCCAAGGAGAGGGAGAAATTGGTGAGTGGCAAACCGAAAAAAAAAGGTGGGACTACGCGTAGAAAAAAAGGAAAGAACATCTCGCTCACTCAAAATTTCCGGAAATAGGTGGATTCGTGCCTCACGCGGGTCAGAAGTGGAATGGACCGACGCTGACAGTGCACGAAAAGGGGGTTACCTCACGGGAAACGCGGTCTGCCAAACAACCGGTTCAGAAACCTTATACCGCCTTTATCAGCTGGTAAGAGGTAATCCAGACAACGGACGCGAGCCTGAAAAATACGCTTCAGAGCTAAAAGTAGGCTTTTGTGAAAGGAACAGAACAGTTTGAGGACATAAAACCAAAACAACAAACCCAACAAAAGGCATAAACGAAAAGAGGTTCAATTCCAAGACTGCAATATGAAGGAAGGGTGCAGGCGAAATGCAAAAAAAATGCAAACCTCAATTACGCGCTACAACAGCACAGCCTGAAGAGGGGGGCAATGGAACGAGGGGAATGACCCCCACAAGACTCTGATGAGGGTGGGAGAGAGGCGTGGGGTTTGGGTGTTGGGGTGGTGGGTTGAGGGGGGGGGGTGGTTGGGTGGTTGACCCGAGCAATTTGACGGAGACCAACCTCGGAAGAACAGCTCTCAGGGTTGACAATCCCTTCTTGAGAATCAACAAGCACCCCGAGTATACATATATTCAAGAGGGGTAGTATATTAAGTGGCAACGAAAACCATGACAACTTGATCCCTTAAAAAAGAAGGAAGGACTAATCAGCTGAAAATATCGGGGAAAAGGGGGGGGACTGCTATATTTGCGTAATCGGCAGGGGGGTAATATGGGGTTCCCATACAAACTTATTAGTAAGGGGAAAAGGGGATACGATATAAAGAGGGGGGAATGAAGGGATGTTGTGATGGTTTGGGCGAACAACTAAGGGGTATCGGGGATTAATAAGGAAAGATTCTGTGACTGGAAAGGAAAATACAAGTCTAAGGGGGAGAGAACACAACGTAGGTATGAAGAGAGAGGTAAACTTTATTTAAAAAATTTGAAAAAACCGATCACCATCTAAGGTGGGGGGGGGGGGGGGGGAGTCTTTATCCTCAACTTCAAAAACACTTATGGGGCGCATCACACCAAAGCAATCCATCCTTCATGGGAAATAAAGAATGAGCTCCGAAATAAAGCATATTGGGCCCTGGCTTCGGAAAACATATCCGAACGCAGTAAAGATCGTCTCGAGGAGCGCTGAGGGAACCAAGAAAAAGGGTGATGGGGGACGTGGAAGGAATATACAGGGGAAAAACCGCTGAATCAGGCTGAAGATGGTGATTGTTGGAGGAAATTACATTACCCAACCATCCATGCTAAGCTTGCTGAAACTGAGGAGCGGAAAGCGAAGAGAAGTGGATTCGGGGGACTTGAAAAACCTGCCAGATATCGAAAGCATTGGAATAGTTGGTGGGAAAACAAGGCATCGAAGCAGTCTGGCAGTCGGGCTGTGCTGGGCAAAAAGTGGAGTGTGTAAGCGTGGCGTTAACTGGGCACGGCAAGGAAATGCAGCGAAAAAATGTTAAGGGGAGTTTTGATATTGGGGAAGAAGACGACTTGGGGGATGTCCCCTGGGGGCGCACCCGGTTCGGGGGAGATTCCAAGAACGAAGGGGGGGGAATGGGGGAGATGCCGGGGGGCGGCGAAGGGCGGTTGCCATAGCGATGCGAGGACAGTCTGGTAAAAGGGTTGCGAAGGGGGGGGAAAAATGAGGGAAAAATGGGACCCTTTTATTAAGTGTTAATTGGGGGCGGGGGAAGCAAATTTTAACACTTAAAATTCCGTAGGGAGGACTCAAATCTCGACTTCAAGGGGGATTAGATAGGAAAAAAAAAGGGCATAAAATCTGAGTCAAAGGGGGGCTGACTGGGTTGTTACGGAAGGAAAGGTCATCGTCGTGTGCAGGGGGTCAAAGCAGTTCTGTGGGAAAGGAATGGCTACGAAAAAAGTCAATGTCTTGAGGTGGTAAGGTTGGTTGTAAATGTCGGAGGAAAAAGTGTGAGAAAAGGGAGGGATGTTGGGGGGGGAGGTGGGGAGCATTGTCTCTTGCAAGCAGCGGGGTGTCCATTCCTGCCGTAAAGTTTAAAGGATTTGGTCGTAGGAAGACCTGCAGCAGCAAGTAAAAAAAAGACGGATCGAGATGGACGCTAACTTGTGAGGAAGAAGGAAAACTGGGAGGATAAGAGAAAGTAGGGGTTTTGCAAACGGGGGGGAAAAGTGAAGGGCCTCCGATTCGGGGGGTTCGATGTTCGGCAATAAAAGGGTTCGAACTAAGGGACGTACTGCTGTGTGGGGGGGAAGGAGAAAAAGTGCGGGGGGAGAATGGCTACCAGGGGTTTGAGAGAAGAATTCATGATTAACCACTTGTCAGAAAAAAGAGGGAAGCGGGTCACGAAAATCTAGCACGCGAGGCGTGGTGAACGAGTTTGCTATTAGGTTTTGTGGGTGTTTCTAAAAGGATTCATTTAAACAATGGATGGGCAAAGAGAGCTCTTCCGGAACATCGGGGGATCAGCAGAGCTCGTTGTGACTTAAACTCTGTGTGGTGTCATACTTAACTTGGGGGGGGGGGTACTAATGACTAAGTACATAGAAGGACTTCAGATTCTGATAGGACCTGCATCCACTTCTTGCTGGGTGAAAGGGTGTCCCCCCAATATAGACCACCCAAAAAAACAAGAACCAGAAACACAAAAAAAAATTTACATAAAATCATAAACGGGAAACCACATAATAATCGGGCACCAAAAAAGACCCAACAAATACACACAGAAAAACACATACCAACTTATCTAAATAAAGGACGATTCGTAAGTCAAAGAGCACGAGTACCCAAGACAAAAACACAGAATCATCTAGGATGGGCATTTAACAACGGTGAAAGGGGGTTCGATTACCTTGGTGGGGAAAAAAGAAATGGCTCCGAATAAAAGTTACAGCATCCTGGAAATTTTATAAAAAAAAGTACTGACGCAAGCCAGGAGGACAAATTCAAACATGGTTTGGAGGAGGAAGCCCCAGCGCGTTTTGTCTAAGGGGGACGGAAAACGGGACTCCGGAAACACCCGGTAAGAAAATCTCGAACTGTGGGCTTCCCATGGAACCACAAGGCGATTTAGATCATTGCGGCAAACGCAGTGTGTTCAGGGGGGGAAGTCTGACGACACAAGCCGCCCCTTGGGCATCCTCATGGTTGAGCAAATCAGTAAAAGAAAAAGACTGGGAAAGAAGCACAAAAAAGCACGTTGCAATTAAAATGATATCACGTCGGAAAAAAACGCAAACAACCAAACCAAGAGATAAGGAAAAAACTAGGGTCGGCAGGTGGGGATATGAACTTGCCAAGGGGAAGTGGGGAAAGAGAATTATAAAAACGAAAAGGCAAAAAGGTTATAGAATGGAGTCAAATTAGGGATTGCCCCTGAATGGGTATTATACTGAAAATGGTAAATCAATGGTTGAAGCATTGGAAGATTAAACGGACAGAGGAAATGGGGGAGAAAAAAAAAACAGGAATGGAAAACTGCGGTGGAATTGGACGGGATAGGGGCCAGTTTACAAAAAGTTCAACAAACAATCAAGAGGAGGGAACAAGGGAAAACATCTTGGGTGTTGGGAATGGGGCGTTCAACCGGGAGAAAAGGGTTAGAACTTGCTGTATGAGGGAGAACTTAGGGGAAAACCGGGTCAGGGAAACGCCATCTTCAGGGGTAAAAGGTCGATAAGATCTGGGGTTTCCCTATGTTAAGGTCAGGTGAATAACTAGAGAAAAAAAAGACCGGGATCTTATGTAGTACGGTATGTCAAGGAAAGAAAGTGAAGCTATGGGCTACGGTGGAAACTAGGGAAGGGGACTTAACGGCCGGGAGGGTCCTCGCAGTAAGTTTGTTCCTCTTGAAAGAAGAGTTCCCGTCTCCTAACTCCTTGAGCAGGTCCATCTCCACAATCAAGGGAGCTATTCAAAGTGGGAATTAGAGTTGAGACAGTTTTGAACAAATGTGATCAAATCTTACAAAATAAAAATCATTTCCATAAAGGATCACCCTACCATAAAGATGTCTAGTGATGGGATTCACTATGGGTCTGGAAGCTGGGGGGAGGCAGGAAATTCTGATCTTCTCCTCAACATTTGAAAGGGATTTGAGATCAAAAAATGGAAGAAAAAAAACCGCTGAATTCGAGGAAAAACTTTCGGGACTCCTAATACCTTCCACTGAAGCCACCGGAAAAGGTGACAAAAGGGGCTGTGGGGGGCAAAAAATCAGGGAAGAAAAAAGAATGGCCAAGTCATCGGGACTCAACAAAATATCCGGAACATAACCGAGAGAAAAATGGGTTGGGCGGGGGGCTCACGTGGTGAGGAGAGGTGAATCAAGACCTTTAACTATCTAAGGGGATTAAAGTTACAATGCGAACGAGGGGGAGGGGGAAAGAAGGACAGGCATGAAAAGAAAACCCCACAGCCGAATATTCTAACAAGGAAGGGAATCTACATACCGTACTTTAAACAAAAAAGCAGAATACATTCTACTGGGGTCGGGAAATTTTCTCAAAGGCGGAAAAGAAGAAGTGCTTTTACCCGGCAACACGATAGTAAATTTTGGGAGAGGGCAGGAACAGGCAAAATACTAGGTTTCGGAGGAAATTCTCTCACGAAAAAATGGAAGATGATCGGTGATGATGCCGGGCACGGATCTCTTCAGGCAGGAGGAAGGGAGTAAAGAAAAAAATCATCCGCAAGGGGGTCGTTTCATAGTACCAAGGTCTACAAACGGACGGAAGGTAATCATAAAGACATAGGGAGAATGAAACGCCTCTAGCCCGGGGGGGGGAACCGTCTGGGGTCGGGCCAGAAGGGATTTAGGGAAGCAGTGAGCCCGAAAAAAGATCGGAGATGGGTTTCAAAGAAAAAATGACTGCCAAATAGGACGCAGGGGACTGTGGCGTTGCAGCAAAAGTAAAAAAGAAAAAAAAAGGGAGATTGCAAAAGATGAATACGACAAGGACGGGCGGGTGGTGGACATCCCCAAGAAACAGGGCTGGGAGATCTGGAAGTGAGGGGTGACCAGAAAAAAAAGAAAACATTCGAGCGGGGGGGTCCTGAAAGGGGGGCCAGCTAGGCCTGGGATGTAAGGGATGTAGGTCGGTACATAAAAAAAAGAAACCAGGAGAATGCGGAGGTTGGGGAATGTATAAATTCCTTGAAAAAAAATGCCCACCTTGTAGCCCTACGGTCATAAGGCTCCTAAGCAAGGGACGATACGAGGGGGGCGGTCGTAAGGTCAGAAGAAGGGCTGAGATAAATATGAATTGAGAAAAAGAAAAAAGGATCTACTGGACTTATATAAATTCAAGGAAGGTTACGCCGAAAATTTTTGTGAGCGAACCGTCGGGGGGGAGTTGAGATCAATAAGAAAAAACCAAAAAGAGGTATCTGGTGATGGTCCCCGGGGGGGGAAAAGAAAAAAAGCTTATCCGGCGACAACCAACCCATTAGGAGGGAAAAGGTCTCCGGGCAATGGCAAAACTAGAGACTCTTTGTTTGGGTGAAGGTCGTTATCCAAAACGATCAAACTAGTGCACCCACCTTCCAAGTCATGTAAAATCCTGCAAGGGCAGGTCAAAGGGTCATCAGTTCTTGGGGTACGAGGGAGCGGAGACATGGCTTTCGGCATATCCCAGGGACAGACTAAGAGAAATTCTCAGTCACGCGGCCAAAGCAGAGGGAGGATGGATAAAGGGTGGGCATTTGGGGGGAAAGTGGCCACTGCATATAAGTTTCCACACCGGAATCTGGGGTTTAGTTTGGAACGCGTACTACATAAATGAAGCTGGCCGGGAAGGCTTGGAGCTCCACCGAACTAAAGGGGGAGGTCTTTAATCGTTGAAAAAAAAATGGAATTAGGAAACCACTAATGGGGGGGGGGGGTGAAAGAAAAAGGGGGTGCCACCAGAAATACTTAAGAAGTGCACTTTTCAGGGGAGGGGTCTGTCAATTATCTGGGTGGTCGGGGGGATGGGGAAGGGAGGGCCACAGTAAAGAGCTAATCGGGGTCCAAGAATGATTGCCAATGGACGACTGAAGTTGGGGGGATTCACAGGGGGGGGGCTCTAAGGGGAATATTTCACAAAGCCCTTCCTGGCATCAGGGAAATAGATGCCTGTGCTAAATCGCTGCGGTTGGCCTATGTGACTATGAGGAGTGGAAAAGACGTGAGTAAATTTGGGGGACGATGATAAAAAGGGTAACTACCTTGCTGATGTTGTTGTGAAGTCATCAAAAAAGGTCCCAATAAGGAAAAAGAACTTCTGAAAAAAAGAACCTTGGGGGGAAAGGAGGTTGATTGAAAGCATTATTTTTAGAAAGCGTCACCAAGTTTTCAGTGGGCAAAATTTGATAAAGAGCTTGGATTCCCCTCCGGGTCGCCTAAGGGGGTTTCGGGGCGGATTGGCTACTACTAAGGAATGGGGTGGGAAAAGTACGGGGATTTAGAAGCAGTTGGGGGGAAAGGAAAGGTCAGGTGGTTTTGGGCAGGAATCAGTGGGTCAGAATTTGCAAACGGGAATCGGTAGCAAGGGACCATGAAGGGACAGTAGGCACCGGTGACTTGATGTAGGGTATTCATCATCAGCAGGGGAAAGAAAAGGTCGGATCGTGAGGTCTATGGCTTCATGGCCTTGGGGGGCAACATGGAGGGATTAGAAAAAAAAAGGAGGTAAATGCCCCTTACGGTCCCGGCGGTGTCGGGGGAAAAAACAAAGGTATCGTAGAGGGAACGAGCGGGGCGACCGGAGGGGGTCGGAATGGGGGGGAAAGGGGGGGGGGGGGGATAGGGGGCACATCTCTGACATTTTTAGAACTATGCAATTGGAATGACCAGGGTTCAGCAAAAGAAACAACATCGAAACCAAGGGGAGTTGCCTCGGAGCCTGCGAAGGCTTGTTTTGGGGGGACCAGGAGGTCGAAAATTATGGACAAAAAAAAATGGGCAAAGTCGGGGAAAGCCAGAGGGTTGACTTCCTCATAGGTTCTCTAACAATCGTTTTGGTATATAATTTGGAGATAAAGAAGACAGAAATCCGATCCGGAGAGGGGACATAACTGGAAACTTCCTGAAAAGCTTTGGTCAATACGAAATATAGAGAAAGGACTCAGTTGATGGGGGGGGGGGGTGGGTGCCATAAAGAAAAGGGGAAAAAAGAATCCTAAAAGAGCCCGGTAGCCTGACGGATACCGGAAGTACAAGCGTACAACACATGCAAAAAGACGGCGGTGGAAAGGAAAAAGAAAAAGTGTGGAGGTTGGGGGAAAGAAGTTGGTCCTCTCTTTCTCAAGCCGGAAAATTTGACTTAAAGGGCAAAAAAAAGGGTTGATCTTACTCCAGTATCCAAAGGAGGAAAAGCACGATGTTTTTAGAAGGGGCAGTCCGAAGATGGTCTAAGGGCAAAAGGTAACTGAAATATTACCGCAGAACAAAGGGGGGATCTCGACTGGGGGTTCTCACTTGAAAACAAGGGGACAAGAAACGGGAGAAAGGAAAGAAAAGGGGTTGAAAAAGGTGGAAAAAGCTTCCTAAAATTATGGGCAATCCCACTTTTGTGGAAAAAAATCGGAAACTCCTTTGGAAAGGGAGAAGGGGGCAATTGGCAAGGTAGGATCAATCAAGTAAAATCTCAACACAACACCGGGAGGAGAGAGGAGATATTGAGGCCTAGGTTAAGGTTGAGGCTCAATGGTCAGGAAAGAGTCGGGTATTAGAATTGGCTCAAAGTAGGGGTGGGAATTGGGGAAGAAAAATGCAAAAGCGAAGGCCTTTATATTGGGAAATTAACGGGCCCAGGAAGTGGGGAAATTTTTAAAACAAAAGGGAAGGTTAACGGGGGTTGAGGAATGGCAAGAAGTTGAAACAATGTGAAGAAATCCCTCTCGGATGGGACTAAAAAGAGTTGAATTGACGAGGGATGAGTAAAACAATGACAGAAAATGGCAAAAGGGGAGGGCCGGGGGGGTGATTCTGAGACCTATATGCCAATTCTGAACCTAAACCCGACTTTCAAAAATGGCGTCACGGAAAAAAAGATGGGTGCTGTGTGTTACCGCTGGTAAAAAAGTACGGGGGAAAAGACGTAGGCTGTGATTATTTGAATTAGGTCAAGTGCGTCAAGGGCTCTCGTTAATCTCTTGATCTGAGACGGAACTCCGTGGGGGGAATGCCTCGCAAGAGTTATGTAGAAGTCCAGTGAAGCGCAAATAAGGCAAATAAAGTCAGTTTCAAACCGTCGAGTCCCCTAGTGGCTTAAGGAGGTGCCTACCTTTTTTAATAGGTGGAGAATAAGGCTACATCAAAATTAAGAGAGGGCAAAAGGCTCTCAGGTAGGAAACGATCAAGGTCGTGAGCGATTTGTGGGCAGGACTTAACGAAAGACTTGGGGAAAGCTTTAAGCAAATGCAGTTAGTAGTAGGAAATAGGCGAATTCCGAGGACAAAAACCTCAAATTACAAACAGCTGAAATGGGAACTACCTTAATAGTTTAACTCATAAGGTACAGGTAACTTATTCGGCACAATATCTGACAGGGGGGTCCACCCTGCAGGGGTAGTGGAAAGATTCAATAGGGTTTACTTGTTGAAACCCAGAAAGGTCTAAAAATCAGGGAATAAGGCAAGTGAGGAATCTTCATCAACCAAAATTCAGGGAAAAAACACGACGGACTTTGGTTCTAAGCACTGCTTCTTAATTAGGCCGCGGTCGAAAGAAAAGAGTTTAACGAGCTAGCGGGGCAAGAAAGAGACTAACAGGTCTGCTTTGGAAAAGTAAAATCCTTCCAAACAACCCCAAAGTAAGGGACCATTCGAACAGCCGTACTTTAAACAAAACAACGTGCACAGAAAGAAATTCGATCTTCGTAGCAAAAAGCCAGGGAGAAAAAAAATATGGAGGCTTTGGGATGCCCAGCACGGGGTTTATCACCGTGGTTGTAAGAAATTTCGTACCAACGAAAAATGGTACTACGATTGGTTGAAGGCAAAGTATACGAGCACTAAAAAGTGCAAGAAAAGGAGTGATTTCGCCGAAAAGGCGTACGAGGGGGTAGACGGCTGACATACGCACGAAGAGAAAGCATTACAGGGCAATTAATATCGCAAACCAAACCAGGGGGAGTAGTACTGGAACCGGCCCTCCTTTCTCATCGAATGAAAAAAAACAATCGAAACGGCCCACCAAAAGAGTCATGATCGGGATGCCGAAGGGGCTTTTTCAGGGGCCCTAGAAAAGTGAACCACCGACATCCACGGGGTCATAAGGAAATCGAACTGCCAACTATAATGGGGGGTTGAACAGGCAAAACAACAAAACGAGAACAAACGCGCTAGGACAGCAATGGCGCAGGAAATTGAAGGGGTCAGAGGAGGTGAAAATACCCAAAAAGTATGACTCATTCGGTTGCAGCAGGGGTTGGGGGGCAAGAAAAAATAAAAAAAAGCCACTTTGGAAGAGGGGGGGGGGGGGTGAAGCGCGCAACTACTAAGACTTCATTGATGTAACTGAGGAGGGACCAAACAACCCCTGTATAAGCCAAGAAGGCGGTGGGGTAATGTAAGAGTTGATACAACATTAAACCCCACCTTGGGCCCTCGGAAGGAAACAAAAGAAGGAGTCGAAAGAGAAAACAAAACAAACTCGGATTCTCTTGAATGGGACGAAGTCCGGCAGGGGGTAAATGGGAGTAAATCAAAAAGGAGGAAAGAAGAATTGGAAGAGAACCAATGCATATTCCGGGATGATGGAGTGGAACTGGTGTGGGCGAAGGTTGGGAGAGGTTGGATGGGGACCAAAAAAAGATACATCTTATCTTGTTATGGGGGGGGGGAAGGGGAAAAAGAAGGGGGCTGACACTCTCTCACGAGAGAAACAAAACACAGGAAAAGAGAGGGGTGTCAGCAATGGTAATGTCAAGGGCCAATAAGAGAAATTACTAGGGGGGGGGGGGGCAAGCTGTTATCCTCCACTAGAAACTTAGGAAGGGGGGCGACTCACACAAAACAAAAGGCAATCAGTACAGTCAGAAGGGTAAGCAGCAGTAGCTCATGGGGGAGGGTATCCAGCATTGTTAATACGATCCTTGCTTCGGCAAATAGAAGGAAAATAGAACGGCTCCCGAGTTCACGCTCGGAACCCATGCATGATTGCTTACAAGGTGGGGCATGGTCGGGTACCCTGCATACATTTCAACACCTCAGAAAAATCGAGGAGGGGAGAAAAGCTGGGGGTGAGTGTGGTAGACCTACTTGAAAGGGATAAACCTGTCTGTCCTGCGGCGAAAGGGGCTCCTACAGTGAGTTGAGAGTGGAAACAATCCCGAAAGAAGCCTAAGATGTTCTAGTGGGGGGCCACCAAATTATGGCCGAGAAGTCAAAGTCTGAAGGGGCTTAGGTCGTTATGTCAATGTAGCGATTTTGGAAGGGGGGGGGAAAAAAGTTGGGAGCAATGTTTCCACTTAAAAAGGCCCGAATTGGCAGGGGTTGGCGTATGGAAAAGGGAATTGTTAGTCTGTGAGCAAACGGTGCGGAAGGGGGGGGCAAGATGCAAACAAAGACAAAGGTACTTGTCACGATGAAATGCAAGGTGTCTTGCAAGGGGTGAACATGACGATGACGAAAAGCCGGCGTGGAAAATCAAAGGGGGGGCAAGTAAACGGTTTGGGGGCAGACGATCCAATTGATGTAAAAGTGTCGATGAGGGATGCTGGGGGGGGGGAATCGGGGGGGGGGATGACCACGAAGGAGGAAACCCGCAGAATCCGCCAGGGGGGTCAAAGAGTGAATAAAGATTGCCACAGAAAGCGGGGGGGGACACCATTTTTCAGGGTTTGGGAAGAGAGGAAAAAAAAAAAAACTGGAAAGGAGAGGGGTAGGTCCAAGCCATTGCTCCATTGTTGAATGGGCTACTACAGGAGGAAAAGGGGTTGACAGGGAGTTGTTTTGTAAAAACCTGAAGACGGGAGAGCGGGGAAAAGTCTTGCCAGATTTAGCTGTTGGGGGGGAGGGCCGTCAGTTCATCTTGGCCAACGCAGCTTCTAAAGGAAGATTCCGACGGCCCGTGAAGTACCAGGAGGGGGATGCGGCGGCACCTGAACAAGTGACACACCAGTCGGATCGGGAGGTGGAGGGCTGTGGAGCCGTGATTTTGGCCGCTTCGAAAAGGGGAGAGGGGTTGTCAAACTGCCCTGAGCTTGACCGTTCTGGTTGGAGAATAAAAGAAAAGGGGACTTAAACCAGGTCTTTCGCATCTCTGCGCGGGGTTGTTTTGAAGTGGGGGGTTATAAAAATCGCGACCATGTTTGAGGGAGACGAAAAGACATGGGTTCCTGCGTGCAAACGGTTTCGGGTGAAGGACACCCTCGGGGCACGGAAAGTGATTGTCGGGGGGCCAAGCGCTCCGGGCATCTGTTGATTGGGCGGCAGGACTTATCAAACGGGAGGTCAAAAGCCGCCGAAGCCGGAAAATCCTGTTCGATCCGCGCTTTGGGCTCAACGTCTTTGGGGGCAAAGGGGAAAAGTCGGGAATCCTACAGAAGGAGATAACCTCATCCGCTTGGCGAGGACCGTAAAAAGGAAATCCGAGTGAGAGATTTTCAAAAGAGGAAGAACTAGAGCGACACTTTGAGGGATTGCGATGAACCTCCACGAAAACCATAAAGAGATAAGGAGGGAAAAGTACCCGTAACACCTCAAAAAAATCCGAGGGATGGGAGGACGCCAATTTACGGGAGGGGTGAAATTGGTTCCCGCCTGCTCAGAATACCATCTTGACAGTGTACGGGCACAAACAGTTTTGAGTCTTAAAAAAGAAGGAGACAGGGAGGGACAAAAAAGGACACGGTTTTGAGGGGGCAGCGTTGGACAAGGGCAATGGTGAAAAAAGGGGCAAAAATTAAACCAAAACAGAAAAAGAAATCTCGAATGTGGGAGGGAAAGGACAAGCGGCGACGTTTTAAGGGATCTTCAAGATCAAAAGGCAGGAAGTGTTTTCATGTGGAAGTCGAAATACCAAGGAGGGCAAGCCTACTTGGAGCAAGGCAGGAAAATAAAAGGAGAGGGAAGAAGGCATTCGCGAACAACCAAGGGGATTGGACAGATCCATCAATAGTATCAGAGACAACCACGAAAGAGATATCTATGTGGAAGGAAAGTCAGGTTGGGTAGAGGGAAGGTTCTTACGTTCAAAGGTAGATTTGCCAAAAAGGGATTGCCAAGGAGGGGGTAGAAGGAAAAGGAACTCCTGCTTGATCAAAGTGATCGTGCAAAGCAGGAGGGGGACATGGAGAACAGAGCCAAATCTGGAATGGCTGGAAAGGGCATTTTAACAACAGTCAAAAGGGAAAGACCTCGGGGCCCCGCTGAAAAACCCATCTGTTGATTTTTGGCGGGTTAAGGAGTAGAGAAACCTGGGGCTGTCGAAAATGGCAAGGAATGTAAACTTGACGAGAGAGAACAAGAGGAACCAATATTTACACCTCAACAGGTTGTCTTTAAATGCGTCAATGAACACGAACAGTGTGCAGTGTGTATTTTTCACTCTGGGATAAGCGGCAGCCAAGGGATGGAAGAGGATGGAAAGTCAAGGGGGCAATCAAGAAGTGCGTCTATATTTCGCTCTGAAGCCAGAACCTCCGGGGTGGACGACCCTCGCAGTCAAAGTCCTCGTGTCCAAATACGTCGACCGACGAAAGAGAGAAAAAGATCAAAATTCCCGTTGGCCCGAGGTTGGAGGGGATTCCACCATCAATGGTAAAGACTTCAAGCAACAAGAGCGCCAAAAAAGGACGGGACGGTAGGAAAAAGCCTCAAAGGCTTGATGATGTGGCAGCTAAAGGCAGAAAAAGGGGCTGTCAGGAAAATGAAAGGGTCTCTTCGAGAAACAGGACTCTAGTTTACTAGAACCCGATCATTTAAAGCTCAGAGGCGACCTCTGAAGAAAAAAACTCTCCATGATTCCACTTTCGAAACCAAGAGGGGTTAAAAACAAAGTTTTAACACAACTCAAGGGACTCGGCCGTCAGCGGCATCAACAAGAAAAGGAGGAAACCATCAAAACGAGCAGGGGTGGTTTGGGACACTGAGATGCGGCCGACCGAATAAGACAGGTGGCAGAGAGAAAGGTTTCAATGCAAAGCTCGTTTGCACATCTGAAAACGTAAGAAACGACAAAACACAAATCCTAAAAGGACAATTTCCACCCTTACGAAACAAAACAACGGCAAAAGACGGGGAAAAAGAAGGCCTGGGGTCCGCAGGCATCCACCAAGGCATGGAGACAAAAGGAGTGGCCAAAACACGATCTTAGCAACGTTTGAAGAGGGGACACAGGAAAAATGGACTACAGGGAGGGTTATCTTAAAAAAAATGAGGAATCTCAAGCCGGAAAGGCGCGGTGATGCAGAAAGAATTCGTACTCTATCGTTGAAATCAAGATGCTGACAGAAGCAAGATCCTAGTGGTTACACAAGGAAACGTTCGCCCCAAAAAGGGAAGTGCAACGGGGATACCCTCACTTTAGACAGAGATGATGAAGAAAAAAGGAAGGAAGGGGGGTCTTAAAGCTAGGGAAAACGATAAAGTAAGTTCTTTGTCATGAGGGAAAGTGGGGAGGAACAAAAGTAATCCCCAATCGGCGATGGTCCATAAGCAAATTCGAACTGCCAATACGAAGGGGCCTGAAATTGGAAGCAACCAGGGACAACTAAAAGTCCGAGAGAAAATGACACACAAAAATTAACATTGAACGCATCGGAATGGGATCAAAGGTCACGGGAGCGTTGTCTACTGGCAGTGGGCAAAAAGGTCAAAGAAACTTTTATAGATTTCCGCGCGGCTCGAGTACAGCCAGCTTCGGGGATGGGGGAGGAGTCTGGAAAAAAACAGAACCCGAGTATAAGAAAATCTTCAGAGGGGGGACGGGGAAGGCCACCAGGGTAAAACAGCCAACTGCCCACTTGGTAGTGCTATTAATTAACCCGAAGAAAAAAGGGGGGTCAGAGAAAATCATAGGATCTGCTGCGTCGGGAACGAGCCATTTGGGGGGCGCTCGTATATAGGTGACAGCACTCGAAAAACGGGGACGGAGACCAAACCCCAATTATGCCCTGGGATCGCGGTGGGAACGGCGTGTGGGGGGGGGGTAGGTAAGGGGGGGGGGGGGAGGGGGGGGGGGGGGGGGGGGGGGGGGGTACTCTGCAATTTTGATGAGGGTTCGGAAAAGTCCTACGCTACCAAAAAAAAAAAAGGAGGAACTTTCAGTTTCTGTGTGAAATACAAGGCGAACCCTCATCAGAAAAAAAAAAAAACTGAAGGTAGGTAGGAAAGGAGAGGTCTAGGTATTTACAATTGGGGGCCAATCCCAAATAGAAAAAAGGGGGATTTGTTTGCTGGTAATCCTTCAACTCACCAGGAGATGGACTAAAAACCCGTCGTCATCAAGGGAGTTATATCAAAGGAGCTCAGTGAGGGGGGGGTCATCATGGCTCGACCTAAAAAAGGTGAGGCAAAGAGACGAGAAAGATAGCATATCGTCTCGATCATGCTGCTGAGAAGGCCTAGCAAGGTGGGGCAGGTTTGGGAGGTGTACACCAAGGGAAAGCATTTTGCAAACCCGGGGGAATATATGTATAACTCGGTGGGGGGGGAGGACCAGAGGGTACAGTACAACATTGCGAAGCTGGGCTTTAGAAGGGAGAGAGTCCAAAGGAAAGAAATTGGGGGGGGTCTTCTGGCTGTGAACCTGCAAGATACACAAAAAATGATGCATAGTGGGGGATGGGAAGGAGCGGAATGCAGGCCAAAAAAGGCTTAAGTCTGTGCTGTCATGTAAGGCGCGAGTTGAGGGGGTAATCGATTGGATGATTCGCACAGCACGCGAATCTTTGCAGTGAGGGGGAATGGAAACCAGAGCCTCTCTGTGGATGGTGTGGCTCCAAAGGAAAGATCCCTTCAACACTCTTACGGCATCAATTCAGAGAAAGGTGGAGGGAGCTAGGCGTTGGTCCCTTCGCGGACGATGAAACAGGCGGGGATGAAAGGGGACGTAACAGGTTGGTTGGGGGGCCAAGGATGCTTTCCATGACTTTCAACCCCGGGCATGGGTTAAAAAGGCGATGGCCCCCATCGGCATACCAAAAAAGAGGCCGGTTCAATAACCGCGGAAGGGCAGGAATTTTGAAGGGAATATGAGGGTGCAGCATAAAACGAGAACCAGGTTTCCTGTGGGGTACAAAAAAAGGAAGGAAGTAGACGGGATTGGAGGGGGAAAGCCATTGCTCCATAAGGTTTGTTTGAGGGAAAAGTATTGGGCAAGAAGTCTAAGGTCTTTATTTGAAGACGGGTGTGCAGTACGGGTCTGGATCTAAGGGGAGGGGCATATTTCGGCGGGGTTGTGCCACGTTAAGGGATAAGCCTCTGGGAGGGTAGCATTTGGCCATCAAATTAAGGGATTATTGGGGGGGGGGGAGGGATTCTGAACTTCAAGAAGGAAAACAGGAAAAAAAAACCGGCGGATCTTCAGGTCGCTTTGTCCTGCCTGTTGATCAGAGGAAAGAAAAAAGGGGAGATATTGGGGGAGGGGTAATGCCCCGTTAAAGGGAAAGTAGTGGGGGTAAGTGGCGCCATCAGGGGGTTGCGTCCGAAGGGGTCGTCGCCGGTCGGCTGGGTGGGGGGTTCGGAAATGGAAGGGGGAGAGAAAATCGCAGAAAAATTGAGAGACTACTCATTTCAAAGGTCCTTGAAAGCTTGGAGCATGAATTCCCTCTATCACGGATCCTGGTCGTGTCTCATCGCGTGTCTTGTGATTTGGGCCCGATTTCTTTAAGCCAGTGAGTGCAACCATGAGGCCAATCGGAAATTGAAATTTCGATCAAAGAGCGTGTGGGGGGTGGGGGGGTGTGTGGGGGGGTGGGGGACGGGGTGGGTGTGGGGGGGGGGGGGGGGGGGGGGGGGGGGGGGGGGGGGGGGGGGGGGGGGGGGGGGGGGGGGGGGGGCTGGGGGGGGGGGGGGAAGGGGGGTAGGTGGGTGTCGGGGGGGGGGGGGGGGGGTAGACCGGAGGAAAGAAAGAGAAGTAAGGAGTAATCATCCTGACTAGGCGTCCCCTCCACGGATTTCGTGCCTCTTGGGGGAAAAAATCTATATTCACTTTGATTACCATGGAATGCCGAACAGACCAGAGAAACGCGGTAGCTGATATGAGAGGAGACAGTCCCAGAACACAACAGCAAAATCATCTCGGAAAAAGGGAAAGACAAGGTCCCGTGGTGTCCGCTGACGGGGGGGCCCTCTAGGGGAGAAGAAATAAACTTCAAGTTCAGAGAGGAAAACCATTGGGCGCAATAAAGAAAAGTTGAGGAGGGAAAAGGAAAGTCACATCTCCCTCAAACGATGGTTTGGGAAGGAACTGGGCATGACGGGGGAAGGGAGGGCACTGGGCTGGCCCTGTGAAAGGAACCCGAAACTGAATCCAGGTGTTCACGCCAATTGGCCAGCAGGAGTTGAAAGAAAAATGTTGCAGGGGCAAATAGGATTCTTATGGGGGGAATTCTTCCTACCACCATCCTGGGAAGAAAAAACTGGGTGGAAAAGGAAACATTCAAAATTTGTTGGAAAGAAAAACCCGCCTTTGCCACGGTAGAAGCCGAAAAATACCCAACCCGTTAAGGGGGAGGCAGTCATAGAT
>Ga0179593_1473301_pt1 | contig 22476 bp, 21 predicted proteins | sample CZODoug2_1_08_16_FD_185931 | JGI IMG/M metagenome (GOLD analysis project Ga0179593, IMG submission 185931) | Vadose zone soil fungal communities from Angelo Coast Range Reserve, California, USA - CZODoug2_1_08_16fungal (PacBio error correction) | ecosystem: Environmental > Terrestrial > Soil >...
CGCATCTTGACCTATTGAGCAAGTTCAGTGGCTAGAGGTCTCACTCTCATTATTCAGACAGCTCTTCATAAAAAAGGAAAGTCCTCCCCATGGGGCCTTCCTTTCCGAAAAAAGCCCTCGAGGGAATCAAGTCAGGAAGATTCTCTGAAGGGGGTCTGTGATTGGTGAATCGGACAAGGAGACTGGGAAGGAGGCACCCGGAATCTAGCCGTCTGGAAATAGGGAGAACGCCAGCGCGTCTGAAGAGCAGATCGACGCATCTGTTGAAAGAAAGGACCTCCGAAAAGAGGGGACGTTGAACCGTAGCCGCCGGAGGAGACAAAGCGCCATCGCGAGAGGGCCGAAGGCTCCGGCCGACTCGAAAAAAAAGGAAAAGAAAAGGGGGAGCTTGGTTGCAGGAGAGCGGCAGGGTTATGACATCAAATCTGCCGGCTAACGTATTGGTTGAACCAGAGGGCGCTTTACAGTAGGAAACCTTCCAGGGAACCATCTTTTTCTAACGGCGTGCAAAAGGATGGGGGCCTCAATTATTTGTGGCGAGACAACGACCTGACTGTCCAGGTCAGGGGGGGAGGGGGGATGACTTTTCCTTCCTAATTCAATGCGAAGGGCCGTTGGCGATCGGGCAAGCGTCGCTTCTTGGTCTTACCAGGCTGGAAATAATAGGGACCTCGCCAGGGAGGGATGTCAACGAACATAATAGGTTCCATCTTAAGAGGCCTAAAACCCGACATACCTCAAAAAAAAAACGGAAATCGTTTTGAAGGCAAAATTCAGGGGGCCTCCCCTGGGGAGTGTCTCAGATCTTTGCAAAAAGGTGGGACGACGGGGGGAAAAAGGAAATTAAAAAAAAAACCGTTTAAGGATGGGCTGGCCCCACAAGCCCTAGGCATTCCGAGACGCCCGTGGAATCCGATAAAGCGCAAGCTACACTGGGGGAAACGCAGGCAGCCTTTGGGACTGGAGCGCCCGGATGCGATATCGCAAAGGAACCGATAAATCCTGCAGGAAAAGTAGGGGAGGGGGGGGGGGAAGGTTGCAGCCGAGAGTTGCGGTCATAACCCACAAAAGAGCCGCAGAAGCTTGTTTCAAAAGCTCCGGAGGAAGAGGTTTCTGAGGGAAAACCTATTTCCACAGGTTAAAAGATGACCTTGAGGGTCTGTAAATCCCACTGCGAAGAGCACTTACGTTCGAAAGACTAGCTACCGGAATCAATCAGGGAGGATCAGGATTCTTGGAAGGTTCAACCCTGCAAAGATTTTTCTATTAGAGTCGAAGATCCGGCACCGGAGAGGGGGGGGAGAAAGAACCAAATACTACGACCTCTTCAATATTCGGATTTAAAAAAGGAGGAAGAGGAAGAAAGGCCCTCTCAAGGTTCTTCACCACAATGTAGGTGGGTAACTTATCTTCCTATCAGCAGGTCACCTCTAGAGAATTGCAAAGGGAAAGGAGGGGGTTGCCTACTGAAAAAAAAAATTCCGGATCGAGAAGGGGGTGCCACGTCATCCTCATGTCTATTTCTAGGACTTACAAGGTGGCTGACAGAGAGGGAGAGTGGCCGGGACGACAGGGGCACGGGGGGGTTCACTATAGGAAGTCTGTGAATACTGGGAGACCTAATCCTTGCCTTCTATGAGGTGAAGTGAAAAAAGGGGAATGGGGGGAGAGAGAAAAAGAAGAGACGATCAGATAATCATAAAGCTGGGAGTATTCTAGGATCAGTTAAGGAGGTTAACGGGCCGATTGCGTGAGATGATATCCTCTGAAAGGGCAAGATACATTAGGGACAAAGTGCGACTTAAAAAAAAAAAAAAGTGGGGAGGAGATATAAAACAAGAACATTCCCGATAAGAAAACAGAGCAAGGCAAGAGAGAAAACCGCCTCTGTCTTCAAAAAAAAGGGTCCCGAAGTGGGACTTCCGGGGCGACTGCCCAAGACGTATGGGTCTTTGACAGCCACGTGCGAGGCGAGATGTTGTCACTTCATCTGGCACGGGAGGGCAGGAGAAAGAACTCTCCCTTCGAGAGAAGGGGTGGATGTTGGTGTGGGCGGAGACGCGAAGCATGGTCTCTTGTGGATGAAAGACAGGACTCTAAGGGAAGGAGGGAGAAAATCTGCTACAACACAGTATGAGAGAAGAGAGGAGTCTGAGGATGCGGCTGGAAAAAGTCGATTCTTACCTTTCCATACAGAGATAGGGCGGAGGGAAGTCACCAATGAGACAAGGAAATCGGCCGGTCTCGATAATCAGGCGAGCAATCCTGGCCAAGGGAAGAAGGGGAAAAAAAAGAGGGAAAAAAACAGGGCAAGGTTCAAAGTCATGTCGAGGGGGGAGAAGAAAACCACTTCGGAGAACAACACCCCACCAAAAACAAAACCAACAAAAAAAAACCCCCCCCCAACCAAAAAAAAAAAAAAAAAAAAAACCAAAAAAACAAAAAAAAAACACACCCCCCCCCCCCCACCCCACCCCCACACCCCCCAATTTACCCCCCCCAAAAAACAAAAACCCCAACCACACACGAAAAAAAAAAAAAAACCCCGATGGGAGAAGATCAAAATGGGCGAATGGGGATCGTCGGAGATATTTGCTAGGGGCCTTCTTTGGGCAAGCTTTTGTCTACGTAAAAGACACGGGTAGAGGGGAATAGGAGAGTCAATCCGTTGAGCTGGACTCGACGAAAATCGCCAACCGGCGTCTTCACTTCGGAGGGGGAGAAATCCATCGGGGGGGGGGTGTTATCGATATCAGGAGGTCGGAGAACGCGATGCGACAACTTCACCAGAGGGAAAAGCACGGCGTCGGCAGACCAGGGAGGCAACTCAACGCTTCAACCGGATAGGAGGTCAGCCTACTCATATGGAAGGAGGGGGCGCAAAATTTCAGACTTAGAAGAGGGAATGAGCCAAGGGATCGGGGACCACCAGAGAGACGATAAAGAAAGGCCACGATAGTTAAACATATTATCTTTGGAGGGAAAAGCCATCGTCTATTTCTTCGGAAAAAGGGGATTGAAAGGAAGACATGGAAAGTGCCAGCTGACCTTTATGAATCACTGGGGCTTAGGGATGAGTCGTTGGGGCTCACACCCTTCAGGAAGGTGAAGAAGCCGGATCAAAGAAAAAAGGTTGGGGCCGGGTCGACGCAAAACCGCTGGGGGCTACGCTTAGAGGTTGGTTGAGGAAGAAAGAGGGTTGCCAGGCGTTCTCCTTTGGGGGAATACCTCCAGATTCAAAAGGAAGTATAAAGGAATAACTAGCCTCTTCCAGAGTTCCGGCTGGGCGGGTATTGGGAGGGGGCAAGCAGAGTTGGGGCTTCGAAGAACTAATCGGCCGGAGTTTATTTTCTTATCTAGGGGGGAGAGGGAAGGGGAGTCTAGGGCTTCCTCAGAGAAAAAAGGAAAGGGCAAGCGGGGGAATGTGTAAGAGAAGGGCGCTGATAGCAGATGGAATCCTAAAGGACGGGTTAGCCTTCCATTTGAAGGGGGGTGGGGGGAAAGAATATATAGGTACTTTGTTTTGGGACGAAGAAGGAAAGAAAAGGGAGAGCTGAAAAGATCCAGAGTACACCGCGCCAGATAGCAGGAAAAAGGAGTTCCGGGGGGGAGGCGGCGATTTCTCCACGGGGGGTCAGCGCCTAGGTCAACTACTATCAAAAAAAGGGAAAAGGCCCCCCACATGAATGGTATGGACCTGGGAAAATCCCTAAGGGAGGCTTTTTCAATCAAGGGAGGAAAAAACGGCCCGGAAGAACTCGCATCGCCAATCCCAAAAAGGGGCATCCAGGATTTCCTTTCGAGGAAAGCAGAAGAAAATCCTGAGACAAAACTCATTCCGTAAGAGCAAGGGGGGGGAAAAACCTCTACCAGGGCTGTAGCTGCCCCTAAAACTATTTTCAAGTCGGGGGAAAAAACCGCCCGTCGAACCCGGACCCTTCGGATGTTCATAACGAAAAACGAGAAACCTGGGGGGGGGCGATGAAAAAAGGGCTAGCTTCATCTTAAAGAGGGAGTCCATACTAATTGGAACGGTGGGTCGTTTTCTTATTTTCCCGTAAACGATCTCGTCTTCTTTCCAACATTAACTATTCTAGCGGGAAGGAAAAATTGAGACTTAAACTTCTTCAAATAAAAATGGAGACATACGGGCACCGTCAGGGGTGTGGGGGGTCTACCTTCTAGACTAGGTCACTGCCGGGGAAGTGGCAACAAACTTCATCTAAATGATTACCATGAATTCGGCCTAGCATGTGGGGGGCCGCTCCCCGACGGGAGGAATTACAACTTCCATGCGATCTGGCGTAAGAAATGGCTTATCCGCTCATTACACATGCCATAAAGGTAACGAGGGCGCATAAGGAGGACTCGAAGCTCCTTCCGGGTCAGTCAAGGACGGGTCGCGGTCCGCGAAAGGTGACACAATGATTAAGAACTCTCTACCTCGTCGGAAAGAAGGGTGATTGGCGAATAGGCGAAGTTGAGAATCGCAGCCTGGACTAATGGCCCGCAAGGGTCAGGACAAAAACGCTGAAGCTGCTGCTCTCTCGAGGCTTACTATCTGTCCCAGAGCAGAAAAAAGAAAAAGCGGTTCCTCAGGTTGGAGAAACCAAAGCATCAGATATAAAAAAGAGGAGGAGGAAAGAGGACTCGGGGAGAGCGCTATGAGGAAAAAAAAGGAGGGCGCGCGGGGGCAAGTAGACTATCGGCAGACAGAGAAAACGCTGCAAGGTGGTGGCAGGGACTTCCATGGAGGTCGGCAAAATACGGGCGGTGCAAGTCAGATAGGAAGATGAAAAAAAACAGTCGCCTAGTGCGCGGTCAATGAAAGAATTATTGAGATCTCGCCTCTTTAGAGCTTAGGCGAAGTTGATGCCAAATTCGCGCGCGACCGACCCGGCCGGCCGAGACCAGCGAGCCGTGAGGGGGCCTCGGAATAGCGTTAGCTGCGTGGCTTAGATCGCTCATTGAGGAACCCAAAAAATTCCTCAAAGTCGGGAATTGAAACTGACCGGTTGCTTAGGGCGAACCAACATTCAGGAGGAACTCGAAGAAAGGAAAAAAGTTGGGCTGAGGTCCGGGAGACCAAAGCCGAAGAAAAAGAAGTGAGTCTGCACCAGTAACTCTGCTGTGAAAATTGATCTGCTGGATCGAAAGAGATGGCATACGAGCAGAAATCGCCATGGCCGGCGACGAGCGCTGGCGCCGCCGCGAATGGACAGTGAAAATTGAAGACGGCCGGGTTCAAAAACAGCTCAAAGAGATGGGGGAACGGGACTCTGGCCGAGGGAAGAGCCATAGCTCAAGGTATCGGGTTTCGCGCGACAGCCGTGAAATAAAGGGTCATTTAACTTGGGGCTAGCACAGAGGGGACAACGTGCCGATGAACCTCAAGAGAGAAAATCCTTCTCAAATGAGAAGGCCACGAAGGGGTTGTGAGAAACTAACATAGCTGCATTCCTCGAAGTTATGTTGCGAAAACGCTTGAAGGACGAGAAGAAAACTTCACCGGTTCTCTACGATTACTTGGGAGGGGGAAAAGTAACTCGGGGTAGCCAGGGGGCCATGACATAGGGTGGATCCGGAGTGCGTTGTAGGATACCATTCTGGGAATAGGGGAATGGAGCCTAGGAAAAAACCTCCCATCTCTAACATAAAAAGGGGCCTCCTTGGAATAGGCAAGGTTGGAACCCCCTGAGGGGTAAGGTGCATTTAGAAACTCGGGTGGGGGAAAAAACACTTGGTTGGGCGTAAGGGGGAGTAAAGACCCGATGTTATCTATATTCTGGGGAAAACAAATCCATAGGGATCTGTCAGCCCGTTAGGCTTCTCGCAGAGTCAACGCGCAAGGAGAAAACATACACTCACCTCGGAGCATACGGTTGCGGTATATCCTCATAAGGAGTTACCTAGCATCTGGGCCAGAATAACAGAAGTGACGTCAGAGGGGAGGCGGGGTACGGAAGGGCGGGTGAGGGACCTCGATACCCTCCTGACACAATAGGTTTCATGAAAGTAGACACGGCTTGTTCGGAAGGAACCAAGAGTTCCTCTATGTATGGGTGTGGGGGAAAAAGAAAACTGCAAAAAAGGAAAACTCCGGGGAATCACACGGTCGCGCGATCACCCGACAGGATTCATCTTCCGCGTTTGCAGCATGGGGTACACCTTTCAAATTTTTGGGGGATTAAAATTAAAAGAAAGGCACCTTCGATTGTCTTGTGTTCTAAAACCGGCCGACTCCTCGTAAGACGCTAGGGGGGGGCTGTCGCGCGAGAAGCCGGCACGGCTCTGGAGGTAAAACGAAAAGGGACGGTGGGACCAGAAACCGACTAGCTTTTTAAAGTAAAAGAATCTAAATGGAAAGGGAACGCCGAGGTTGGTGCGCAACGAAAATGGGCGATTTACTAACGTGATTAAAGGGCAGAAGAAAGCTGCTTCAGGGTCGGACCTTCCAAAAAAAAGGGGGCGGATGAAAAGCTATCCTGCCGGAGTCAAGAAGGCGGGCCAGGGAGGGAGTTGTTGTAACGGTCTCTGAAAGAAAGAAAACGGCCCCACTGAAACACGATCTCTATCTCCTCCAATGGAATGCGCGAGTGCTCAGAGCGTAAGAGACCACGGGGGAGGAGGCAGCGGCTCGGCCTGAGCTCAGGGACGAAGAAAAAAGAGCGGACGAAGGAAATTGGGTACGCAGGATACGAAAAAGCCGAAGTGAGATAAGAGACAAGTGAGAACCTGCGATCATGCGGGGACTGTTCAATTCTAAAGAGTTTGACGCAGGAAAAAGTTATCTTGGTCTTCCAATGCTCGGCCAGGGCCCGCTGGGGGAAGGGCGAAGCCGGGCCTGGAGGCGTAGCAGCTAACGGCCGTCTGTCTGAGAAAGGTTGGAGTGGCGGAGAGGTTGTCGCTTTCTAGCGGAAGCTAGTTGTGAGCTGTGTTCTGAGGCAAAAAAAGAATTTCAACGGGTTAAACTACCGAGCGAAAAAAAACAAAACGGAGGGAGGATGAAGATAATGTCCGCAATCCTAGTAAGCTTCTGGCCTAGTGCCAAACAGCGAACAGAGCGAGGAGAACTCGAAAACGGCCAAAAAGGGTGACTCACGAGGCCGCTCCTCCCTCATTTCTCGCAAACCGTGCCAGGATTACCCTAACAAGACGGGCCCCGCAGAAGTGGCCGACACCGGAAAGGAATGCAGAATGCGGCATTCCAAAGGGAGGAGGATCGGGACTTCCTTCATAGCAGAATCGCAGCATTCTCAGGGGGACATGCTGGCCGGTTGGGGGGGGGACTACACTTTTGGGGGAAGAGCCCGAGCTGAACAGGGGGAGAAAAGGAGAGATCGACCTCCGCCTCGACGAGACTTACCTCTTCTGCTTCAGAAGAAAGAGAATCTCGCGGAGGGAGGCGATAGGACGGAGCCGGAGGTGCAAGTTAAGAAAGGATCCGTTCCAGCTACGGGCACCGAGAAGGCACTGCTGGAGGGGGCTACCACCACCTAAAAGCACTGGGCCCGCGCCAAGGAGGAAGACCAGAGACGGCAGCCAAACCATTAAAGAAATAGACCATGAGCAGGTTTGCAAAAGCAAAAAAGGAAGCAGGCGTTCCCGGTAAAGGCAGACTTAACTTCTATGGGGTTGGGAAGCTCGGCCCGAATAAAAAAAACATGGGGAGGGGGGGGGACAGGGGGCCCGGCTCTGAGCCTCGCCAAGAGGGTGAGGCGTGGAAGGTATAGGTGGGGGGGGGGGAGACACCAGATCATTTTCCGGAGCCGAGATCAAGGCTGCAGGGGGTCATTCCTCCCTTTTAAAAGAAATAGGATCGCTGGGGACTGTTTTGTGGGTGTCAGATTGTGCGTCTGCTTGCTTTTGACCACCGCAACGAGGGGAGAGGACACAACGGGGAAAGAGGGGGGGGGGGGCTCAACAAAAAGCAAAAAAACTGCGTCGAGCGTCGAAACACAATCTGTAGGTCTTCTTCGCATAATGTACGACACGCGGAGAAAAAAAAGGCAAGCACGAATAGGAACTTCCTATAGGGTAGGAACTCGTGCGTCGCGTACGGGTAAGGCAAAAAAGAATGATCATGGGAAACCGGGGGGGGGGGGGGGGGGGGTGGGTTTGGTGGGTTTTGGGGTTTTGGTTGGGTGTGGGTTGTTGGGGGGTGGGTGTGGGGGGGGGGGGGGGGGGTTGTTTGTGGGGGGGGGGGGGGGGGGGGTCTTTTTTTTTGTGGGGGGGGGGTTTGTTTGGGGGGGGGGGTTGGGGGGGTGGGTGGGGGTGTTGGGGGGTTATGGGTTTGTTGTGTTGTGTTGTTTTTTTTGTTGGGGGGGGGGGGAATTCGAGAAGGTGAGCGGAAGGGGGAGAAAAGGGGGCCGGGAAGGGAATGCCTTTCTTTTTGGGACCGAGAAAGATACCTTAACATCGGGGTCTTGAAGGGGCGGCCGCCAACGGGCACAAGAGCTGAACAAGAGCAGAAGGACACCAGAAAGAGGTCGTCCAAACGTGGGAAGGAACAAGCAAAGGAAGGGGGGGTAAGATCGGCGCAAAAAATTCTGCCTATGAGCAGAACTTCAGATGACCCTAAAAAAGCCCGCAGGAAGAAAAGATGTCAGCCTGTGAAGCACAAGGCGAACGGAAGTCTGGGCCACGAAAAGCAGTGATAACCGGCCCGCATAGGCAAGCATCGGCACGGCCTTGAAGCCCGCCCGAGTGCAGCTGGCTGTAATGCTGGCAAGGAAAGTTAAAAACATTCAAAGGAACCCATAGGTCTCAAAAAACGGTGTCAATCTTAACCGGGAACCCTATGTCGAAAGAAGTCGAAGCCGGCCAGACAAGGGACATAAAAAACTACAAGATACATTGGAGGGATCGTTAAAGTACGAGGAACATCGACGATGAGCTGTGGGTCGAAGCAGGCGTGGCTAAGAGGCGGCGGGGCAGCTGAAAGGGAAAGAAGCGGGGGGGGCAAAAAAAATTGCTATTCAGGGAAAGCGCTGGAGAACTAAGACAATTCAGAAGCAGCACTTTTTGCAGAACCTGGCAGGAGGACGAACCGTCGCTTGGCACATCCCGGCGAAAGAGGTTCCTGACTAACTATGCATGTGGGGGGGGGCGTGGGATACCTTTTCTAGAAATTACCTCTGGGGAGGGGAAGGGGGGGCTGGAACTCCTTTAGGAGAACATGGACTCATCTCAACGAACAGCGGTAGAAAAAAGGGGGGGGGGGGGGCTTCAGCGGAAGAGGAATCGGGAGATCCTTCAGAAAAGGGTAAAAACCTTAAAAGGTCGGACGAGGAAGGGGAAAAGAAAAGGGAGAGTAGCGCCCTCTCAACAAATTCTATATCTCATTGATTGCACGCGATAGGCGAGTGCGAGGGACCTCACGCGAGATTGCAGGGAACGGGGGTCCATTTTCATATGAAATCCAAAGAAAAGCTCTCGCCTCGCGGCCTATGGGTGTCACGATCTGGACATCGAGAAGCGGGTAGCATCATGTGGGAAAGGCGATCAGAGAGAAAAAACCACAACGAGAGGAGGAGAGGGAGTGGGATGAAAAAAAATTAGGTATAACGCTAGTTGGTCTTCGCTAGGGGCGAGAGGGGAAGAAAGAGCAGCGCGAGCGGAGACTTCAGTTTTTGATTGGCGAAGAATGGGTCTCAGCAATTCGAGAAGGCAAGGAGGGAAGAGCAGCAGGGCCTATGAGGAGACTCAAGGCGCTCTCTAATTTGAAGGAAGAATCGCCCTTTAGGGAAAGGGGGACAGAAAACCATTTAGGGAAGAAGGTCCGGCAAGAGAAAAAGAAGGACAATGAAGGGGAGTTATCGCCATCGTGAAAGGATGGCCCAGGTTATCTGGGGGTCAATGCGCGGTCATGGGGAAGGGACAGCCCTCAGTAAACTTTCAGCTCAGCCCGTTGTGAAGGGAGGAGGAACAAAACCCACATGCATAGGCAAAAAAAGGAAATCGGGAAGCGGTCGCTGACGGATGATACAAGCGCCTGCGTGGGAATACGATCAACTCAACCTCTTAAGGGGGACGTAAGGGAAATTTCGTTAATCGCAAAAGGCTTGCTTGACGTACGAGCAGATCTAGGCAGCATAGTGAAATAAAACACCTCCGAGAGAGGGAACGTTTAAAAAACCGGAAGACAAGAGTCTACAAACATGCATTCGAGTCCTACTCGTCCTGCCTTAACACCATATCTAAAAATTTGTGGGTTTCGATAAAACCTTTGTAGGAAACATAAGCAGGGAGGTAAAGGAGTAGACTGCTGGTGGGGATCACATATTTCGCGGTGCCGGACATCAACACTAGATCTCTCGGTGGAGAAAAAAGGGTGAAAACGGAAAAGTGTCCAAAGGGGTTCTATAAAACAAGAATGCTGCCTCGGGGAGGGGAGTGGCGGACTCTTCCGTGTTCTTCCCGATGCGCAGGGGGCCGGTGATCGGAAGGGGGGAGTCCCAGCCGTCGGGAGATGAGGGGGAGGGGTACCAGAGGGAAAAGTACAGGGACTATACCTTTTTTCGGGGGAAATTGTAGGTTACCAAAAAGAAATAAGGGGGGCCTGCTTGCGCATAGGACCGAAGAAGGCGCCGCCATCGCCCCCAGAGCAAAAAGAAGTGTGAAGCACTAGGGGGGAGAAATCAGGGCGGGTTCAAATTTCTCCTCTCTTGTGAAAAAGTGCGGCCGAAAAAGAAAGATGTTAAGGCTAGAGGTCTCTGCAACAAGCCTCTGGCATTAGCGGTCACGGCCAGGGAGAACGTCGGCAATCGCTCAATGATAAGGAACGCCTAACAATCATTCAGCTTCGGGTTTGCTTAGCGGCCGATCGAGATGAAGGATAAGGGAGCATAAAAAAATATTCAGAGCCTTCATTGTTCACGGATCTGTGCGGCTTCGAAACGGGGGGATTGGAAAGAATCAACCGAGAGCAATCAAAAGCCTCCTAGTTTGGGCTGAAGCATTAGGGGTTGTGGTAGAGGAACCAACCCAGGGTGTCATAGAAATCTGGGAGGGATTTCCCCACACGTGAGGAAAGACTTCTTCACCAGAATATACGGAAATCCTCAAAATAAACCGCGATCATGGGGGAAAGGCGGGCCGGGGGGGGCTTCAAACAAAGAGGGGTTATAGTCTCACTTCTCTCGGCTAAGAAATTTTTTATCACCAACGCCGCTCACTATGACAAGGACAAGATTCTATGGGACATCAAAAAGAAGACGGTCACTAGAAAAGGGCGGCCATCTTTCGGGGGGAGGGGGGGGGGAGGACTCCTAATCATCAAGGGCGCGTTTCAAAAGAAAAAGCGATCTAAAGGCAGTCGTGCTTCAAAAATTGGGGGGAAAGAGGGATGTCAAGGAGAGGCGGTGGGGCGCACTCCCCAGTCAAGGTCGATTTCTTCTAACGCTGCCATATGTAAGAGGCAGCTGAGTAGGACCGATTTTCTCGGTCCGAGAGTTCACGGGGTCCGAAGGAACCAACCTTTCCTTGCTATGGGCGTCGTGGAACGGAATCCGCAGTGACGAACGCACCCGGGCGATTCGATGCATAACATTGAAAAGGGAAAGAGGGAATCAAGATTAACACGGCAAGTGGGTTTCGGGGGGAGAAGGGACTGAGTCATCCTGACAGGAAACAGAGCGCGCCTGAAAAAAGAAGGAAAAATTGGCGCGGGGGATCGAAAAAGACTGGACAGTACAAGCAGTCACAAAGCGTCGAAAATGCAAGGAGAGAAGAGACTAGATTAATCCTCGGAATCAAGAAAGGGGGTACATGCCGTCGGCGCCGCAAAGGCCTTTTGTCGTCACTATCAGGGAAGGGGGGAGGGGGGTCCAGAGGGTTTTGTGGGGGGGGGGGCCAGTGAGAAGAAGGCACGTTCTATCTGAGATCGGCCCCGAGGCTTTCCCCCCGGTGGTGGGGTCTGGGGTATTTGGTTCAGGGGGAGGCGACTTGGGGAAGGGAGTCGGAGCTCAGCACTTTCAGCCGCGCTGGACGACATCTCGCTCAAAAACGGATGAGAAAGGGGAGAGTGGAGAAGGGAGCTGATGGAGTCTTCTCGGAGAACAAATTGACCAAGCCCTCGCGGTCGGCCCGTCACCAACTCGAACCGAAAGTGACGCAACTTTGTCCAGATAGTCACAGGTCAAGGAAACAGACTTTCTCTCCCGGACCACGAGGGGAGGCCAATAGAATGAACGAAAAGTGCAGACAAATATCACTCGCTCCTCGCATCCCACTTCGGGCGAAGGCTAAAGAGAAGGGGAAGGAAGGGAGTGATAGATTTGGAGCGACGTCTTTGGGGGGAGGTAGTCCTTACGGATTTTCGATCACCGCTAAAGATTTTTTACTTCGGCTCGGGGGCCGCCTGAGGCTCGGCCAGCTCTCTCAAGGGACTCAGGCCCAGAAGGGGGGAGGAGGGGGGGGGTAGGCGGACACTCACTATAAAACTCTCCTCAATCTTTTATGGAGAGAGATCGAGGAGTGACGTCGTGCCGTCTATTCCCGTACTACTCACCTCAGGCCCTGCACGGAGCTTCGGAGCCCCGGGAAGGAAGAGAAGAGTTCAACCCGGGTTCCTAAAGGGTAACGCATGCTGAAGGGTGTAAAACTCGTTCTCCCAGATGCACTTAATAAATACCATGGCGGGTTTCGCAAACTGAGTTAAAAAGAAAGGAACAGTCTTTAAATCATACGAAAGGTTTACTGGGAAAGAGAAAACATTGGAATATATGGGGTACACCGGAGGTATGGTTGCATACCTTGACCGGCGGAGCTGTGATCGTCGGGAACGAGGGGGTCACTGCTGGGGGTTGGGGGGCGAACACCAAAAAGCGAGTGACGAGAAGAGAGAGTCATCGCAAATCTTGAACGGTCAGACAACGCCTGGTACGGGAGAAAACTTAGGGGTATTAAAAAAAGCGCGTTTAAAGGACTTCTCCGTTTAGACATCCCCGCGGAAGTCAACATAAGGAGGGTGAGAGAAAACACTTGCTAGCTTAGAGGAAAGATTGCGTAGGGAGAGGTGGTCCAACGCCGCGTCTGAAAAAAAAGAAAACGAAAACGCGTACCTGACGTCGTAGGGGGGGGAGATGTATTTCTATTCATCGGAGAAGGGGCCCCGCTATGGAACGGAACACACAACCCTATATCTTCCAAGGGGAAATATTTTCAGGGGGACTGGGGAGATGAGGGAGGGTGGGCGCAGACTTTTCGAGACGGCATTTCTAAGGCTCCAGCAGGATTTGGGAAGAGGCTGAAATCTAATTCCATAGGGATGGGGGACATCTACATATATCAAGACATCTGTTGTCTTGAAGCTAGTCAGAAAAAGGTGCCAGTAGAAAAACGCAAGAAAAGGGGAAGAATAATTAGGGTGTCAGTCATGCAAGACGTAAAGTTGTGAAAGGGGGCTATTTCTTGTCGGTTTAGGACTATCGAAGAATGGAAACAATTATGGGTAGGGAACGGCCCTCCCGAAGACTACTATATTGACATGACCGCTGTACGAACGAGAAGGAAGTACTTCTTTTACAAGGTGTCGATAAGGAGAAGCGATCAGGCAGAAAGTAGCCAAAGAGAAAAAAAAAAGAAATGTCAGCAGGGTCTGGAAGGCCGACAAAGAAAGAGACAATCCTTAGGCTGAAACAACCTCCTTTCACCAGGACTGAAAGTTGATGTTATCTAAACGCGATGTGCGAAAAAAAAAATCCGGTAGGGACAACTTTGGATTGTCTAAAAACGGCCAGAGAGCGAAACCCGATACAGTGGAATGTCTAGGAGGATAGGGCCTTCACAGCTGGGGGGGGGATAAGGGGCCTGGACGTAAGGAGGTAACGTCCTATCAGCCGCCATCTATTAACAGGAGGCTCCGGCAATGCGATAAAAGGAAGAAAATCTGTTCTAAGCCAGGCCGCAACGGGGGGGGAAAGGGGGGGAGTTTCATAGTTGGGAAGCGCCATCCAGGAGAGGGGCACAAGCAACCCGACATGACTGTAAGCGGTTTGACACGACTTCCGTAGGCTATGGAGGGGGGGGGAGTGTGGCGGGGTGGGATGTTAAATTGAGAGAGGTGGGAGCACGGGGGTGTGTGAGGGGGGGGGAGGGAGGGGTGGGGGGGTGGGCGGATTAGGAGATAGGGACAAGGTGGGGGGGGAGAAGGAAGGATAAGGGGGGGGTAGGAGGTGGGGGGAGGAGGAGGGGGGGGGTAGAGAGTAGAAAGACAGGGGAAGAAAGGTAGATAACAGGGCAGGCGAGGGAGGTGTAAAAGTTGGGGGGAGGGGGGAGGCAAAGGGAGGTGAGGTGGCGTGTGGAGGTAAACAATGGGGGATGGGGGTGGGTGTAGTAAGAGAAAAGAGTGGTGTAAGGGCAGGAGAGAAGCAGGTGAAAAACGAAGGGCGGTAGGGGCATGGGGGGGGGAGGAGGGGGTAGTTGAGGAAGGAGTACAGGGGGGGTGAAAGAGGAGAGGGGGGGAGATAGTGGGAAGGGAGAGCGAGTGGGGGGGTGGGGTTGAAAGGAGGGAGGGGAGGGGGGGCAGGAAAAAGGATCTTCCCTCTTCATTATATCTTTGGACCTCCTAAAGAAGGAGAATTAAACTAGGGAGGGGGGACCATAATTTCACTAAGGGAGGAGAGAGGGGGATCAGATTAGATTAGTCAGGAGTGGACTTCCAAGAGAAATTTGTTATTTTCAAGGGTAAGTCAATTCTAGTAGCTGCTAGAAATCTTTCGATAGCGGCATTAGGAATGAAAGAGATACTATCTTTGAAGGAAAGAGTCCTGAAGAGATGATGAACGGGCAGGCCTACCAGTAAATCCACACTCTTCAGACGCTAGCCTCTGCAATCGTCAAAGATCTGAACATCGCTCCCTCCACCTCGGGTAGCCCGGGGGTGGCGAACTGCTCAGTCACAAGAGAGACAACACCAACAAAGGGAAAAAGGGAGGATTCTTTGATCAGCAGTTGGAACCAAAAGGATGTAAAGCGAGGGTGTGGACGGGCGTCTATGGGCAGATAGTTCGGCAGCGAGCGCGCGCTGCAGAGTGGGGCCGATAGCAACATTGGAAAGGTTCGAAGAGGCGTTTACAGGAAAGGAACAACTCGCCTAGAGAGGGAAGTGAATCACAAGCGAAAGCATTTAGATCGGAGCTAAAGCCGCCTTTGATGTCAAATTCGCGTGGTAGCAGGGGGGAGGAAAAGGGGAGGTCATCGGGATTCAGGAATGAGCAAACGAGGAGCGCCATCGGGAAAGGGCTGAGCGGCTGCGTTGGAATCAGCGGCTCGCCGCAATATGAACGCAGAAGGAGGGCAGCGGACGGGTAGTAGCAGGAACGGTTGGGGGAGGAAAGAAAAAGTAAAAAAACATCATAGAAAAAGGCAAGGAAAACCTATGTTCACTGAGGGGATGTGGGAAATCTCCTTCTTTCTCACCTGGGGAATGTCTTCACCAGCCCTCTGACGGTGGAGAAGAATAGGAGGAATCGGGGGTCAATTGGGATGGGCAGACTAAGAGAAGGGAACGGCTATTGAAGAGTGGAATCCGCGTATAGAGGACTTGTACACTACGCAAGGCGATTCTAACATCTAAAAATCTCTCTAATGTCCGACTCAGGAAGATGCCCTGGGACCAGGAGAAGAAAGATCAAGGGGGGGGGGTTCTCTCGCTTCTTTATGCGCAATTTTCGGAAAGAGTTGGAGGAGGTTTTGCTGGGGGGGGGACCATAGGAAGGAGAAAGGCGAATACTTAGAGGGTAGAAAGGAATTTGTTGTGCACACTAACTGAGGGACGTGATTGTCGTAATCGACAGAAGGAGGAAAATCTTTGGGGAAAGTTCCAGTTTAAGAAAAGAGCCCGATTCTAAAAAAGGAACGTTTCTCGAAGGAGGAAAATTTATGGCCCGAAACTGCAGCTCTTAGGACAAGGGGGGCCATGACATCGGGGACGGAAGAAGCTGTCAAACGACAAAGGGTATATTGGAGCATGCATTAGTAGGCCGAAACCGGCACCCATCGGGGCAAACACGGACTCGCGAAGAGTGGGGGGATGGGGGAGGAACTTTGAATAAGGGAGTGGGGGGGGGGAGAGAAATGTCGCATCTTTTCCAAAAGTTTGGCGGAAGGAAACGACACAGAAACACCGAGAGGCTCTATTTCGCGGGCAAAAGCCAATTCATTCGGCGGGGAGGAAAGGGTTGTCATCTAAGACGAGAAAATTAAAAGAAACAGAAAAGTATTAAAAGCATGCATCCGATAGGGGGGATGCGTCCGCACCGGTCAGGTGCCTATTCGCCCCGCCTTACCTACCAAAGGACCCGGGACTCGTTCTAAGGAACGACGGAAGGGGGGAGACATCATCGCGTCATCAGGCCTACTGGGGCGGAAAAGAGATCCCTGGGGTGGGAGAAGAAAAACATACTTGACGGGGAAGCAGCGGGGTCGTCACAACTGGGTGGGAGAACTACGGAAGGGGGAAAAAACTCACTCGAATCAATCACAAACGTACCGGGATCACGAGAGTGTAAACTGGGTAGGGGGGGGCTGCGACCCGGTAAAGTGTTGAGATGGATCCTCGCCTCCGCCCGGTCGAGGGTTCGCAACAAAAGAAAACGAAAGATTTCATACGCGAGAAGGAAATCAAAGGCGCTCGCGAGAAGCCTGGGACCCAATGTCGGCAAACAAAATTTCGGTGGGTACTGCAGAACCGCCAGCTTTGGAAAGTCAAGAAGTGGGAAGAAGATCGTCAAGGAAGTGGTCACGCCAAGGGGAGGCTGTTCTAAAGGGGTGAGCAATGAATCAGCTATGGTATACTCTGCATGGTGGATTGACCTACGGAAAAGCAGGGGTGAAGTTGCAACCCGAAAGGGGGGAATCAAGATATAATGAAGGGAACGGTCCCAAGCCGTGAGGGAGGTGTCTTGGAAGAATCGCGGCGAACGAAGAACTCCGGTCGAAGCAAGACAGAGGAGCGAAGATTCTGGGGATCCCAAAAAGTGAGAGCGGTACCTAGTTCGTGGTAGAGTCGGCGAGCTCGCCGGCGAGAAAAGGCGCGCTCTGACCAGTCAAAAGTTTGGGAGTGAGGGGGTCAAGAAGGCAAGGGACGGACGCAAAAGCAGTCGAAAAAATCAGAGATCCTTCGAATATTAAGACGGGGCTTTCGAAGATTCGGACGGGAAAGTGGGGACTGCAAAACGAGGGAAGCTATCAGGGGGGAGGGTACTAGGAAACCGGGTTCGAGGGACCTCTCTTGTGGGCGAATGCGGAACTTTTATTTCGATGATTAGCCCCAGGAAAAGGGGGAGGTCACAGGGGGGGCTGTGAAGGTTTTTCCTAAGGGGGGACGAGCTTGTAAAGCTTTGGGCAATTCGACTCTAAAAGCTTTCTTCCAAAAGAGAGTAAATCAGATCAAAACAAAACTTAGAGGGGGAGGGAAAGTGTAGGCAAAAAGATTCTTGCGCGGGAGAATTGCACAGGACACTCGCTCGAAGGGGAAATCAGAAAGAACCGGGAAAAACATTTGAAAAAAAAAGGGAATCGGGAAAAGGCGAGATCATAAGAGCTCACTACCCCGTGCATTCTTTCAATTTCCACCGCGCGGAACGAGGAAGTGGGTCCATATCCTGACAAGAAAGAAGGAAGACAGGTTCTGAAGGAAAACTCTTTCGAAAGCACGTTACGAAGAAAGTCTCAAAGGCGAAATCGCATGGATCTACTTCTTGGGAGCTATGTTGGGGAGGGGGGACCGCTGGGGGAGAGAACCGGGGCAGTGAAAAAGTGTTTTACGTCGGATAAAGATTCTAGGCCGTGAGATCAGGACGGCTAGACTCCAACGCCTCTGACCTAACTCTTTCTACGTCTTCCTTCGAAAGGATCTCAAAGAGAGAGGGGAGAGAGAGTGGAGGCTCCCTTTTGAGAACAGAAGGCCGCGATGCACATGCAAGACTCAAAGAATATCCCCGGCACGTAATCTCTAAAATGGAGGGGGAACCGGACAGTAGGAGAAGGGGAACTCCAATAAATACGGACCGTACGAAGAACGCGGTCAGCCCACCGGATGGACATCGTAGAAAATGGGGGGGGACCATGAGCGGTATGAGTGGGGCCAACAGATGAGTAACCGGGAGGGGGAAAAGGTGGAAAAGATCTGGAAGAAGGGGTTGCCAGTACGCTCTTCCCCTAATGATACGTACAAACAGGGATGGGGTTCATGGAGTGCAAGGGACTGACTCGTCAGGAAAGAAAGGATTGCGCAGGGGGGACGAGGAGTCAGGAGTGGGGTTGGGGAGGGAAAGAAGAATTTTCCTAAAGCCTGAGATCATCGGGAAATGGTTCCCGTGAAAGAAAGGAGAAGTAAAATTCTGAAGAAAAGAAAAATGCTTTGGGGGGATAGCTATCGTGTGCCCGTTTCGGAATGGTTTCCTCCCGCCGCTGAGATGCCAAAGGGGACCGTAAGGGGGGAGCTGAACACAAGGACCGGGGACTAGATTCTCTACAACATCTTGCTGCGAGGTCTATTTGGTCCTCAACGCCGGGGCGGGTCAGGAAAGAGGAATAAAGAAGCTAAAAGGAAGGCTTGGGGGATTACTGAGCGGCGGCGATTGACTCAGGAGGTACGGGCCTCTATCAACCCTCTGGAGCTTTATCTAGTGTGAAGGGGAGGACTCTTCTGGGATGAGAAGATGAAAAGGGAAGAGCCTTACAGAGCAAGAATGGCTTTGGTTGGAAGAGACATGGCCTTATGGTTTTCTTTAATAGAAGTTTCGGCCGCAAAAGGGGGGGAAAAAGACATGGAAAAAAAACGCATGAAACCGCCTAAGAGAAGGAAAGGTGCAGTCATTCACAGAAAGGGGGGGAGGGGGGGAGCGATTGGCGGAAGAGTTTCAGGAGATGCCGGCCCACTATCAATTTTCGTGACCGACCGACCGCCGATCGACAGAATGTGAAGTGAAGACTGGTACGCCCTCAAGAAGAACAGGAGGGCAAAGAAAGGAAAGGGAGGCCCTTCAAAAGAAGAGGAAGAAATAAGGCACGGACCAATAAAGACAAAGAAGTAGCATCTATGTTCGTATAAATCATGCGCAAACCGTTCTGCGAACAAACCGGAATCGAATCCTCAGCTATAAAAAAGGGCGGGGTCATCGGAACGAAGAGAGGGGGCGACGCCCCAATACGTCTAAGGACCTCAGACACTGCGATCAGGGACTCTGCTCAGAAACCTATAGTGACTCGATCGGTCTGCAGCGGCAAATGGGAGGATATCCGGAGGTCGGGGGGGAAGGGACTTCAGGGAAAGGAGGGGAAAGTTTGTCTCTCTGAGAATCGAGAAAACGTGACGATCGCGCCTGTGAGATGATCGTTCTCACAGAGCGTCCCTCATAGTCAAAAGGAAAAAATTAAGTAGAGAAAGGGTTCAAGTAACGGAAAAGACATTCAACAAGAACCTTCATCGTAAGGGTTCCTGAATGCGGAGGCCTATGGGGGGCTTGGACCGCCTACACAGGGCGAGAGGGACGAAGGAGTTAAAAGAAAAATATCTTGGGGGGGCTTGAAGAACTGGGAAAACTCAGAAAACTGAAAAGGGGGGCCATCAGTTCACGATGTGAGTCAAAGCGCAGGGAGCTGCGATCCTTCCTGGCAGCCAGAAGACCTGGGGCTGCGGGGGTCGGGGGGAGGAATGGGAGATGCGATGGGGGAAGAAAAAAGAAAAAATAGCTAGGGAGAAGGGAGGGATTGTAAAAAAAAAGGGGGAGACTTGTCCGATGACCGACGGCTCATGCTCCGCGATGGAGTTCTTCCCCCTAATGGCATCGCCATCAACACAGAAGCGACGCGCTCCAAAGGAAGAAAAAGAGGCAAATAAAAAAAAAAAGGAGTTATCCACAGAAAAGACAGGGAAGAAAAAGGGGGGCATATAGATCAAAAAAAAAACTGATGGAAGGTAATAGAGATGCGTGATCAGGAATTTCCCAACCATGAGCTCCCGCGCGGGGCAGGAGGGAGGGGGGAAGAAGCTACTAAAAGAGAAGACTTCATATTGGGGGAGGACGGGAAAATAGAAGTTCACAGAGCCGTGACATCATTGAGTCATCACAATCTTCCATGCTCTTGGGGAATTGACATCAATGCAGCCAGGGGTATGGGAGGACTGCTAATAAAAGGGGGAAAGGAGGCAAAAAAAAAAAAAGAAAAAAGGATGGGCAGGCCAGGAAGGAGCGCAATCGAGGCGCGTGAGGTCCCATAACTGCTGCCCTTGGAACTGCGTGGCAATGAAGCGGGTCTACTCCAAGTATTAAAAAAGAGGGAAGAAAATCTGAAGGGGGAAATCCTCACGGAAGGGGTTAGCTACACGCCCCACCATAATATGCGAGAAGTCAAAAACCGAGTTCACTCTAGCGGGTATTGTGAAAATGACCGGGGGCTTTATTCTAAAAAGGGAGTGCTTCAAAGAAGAAAGAATGCAATTCAGTACTTCAGGGGGGGGAGACAGCGATGTATTCAAAGCCAGATCATAGCGACTGCGGCGATCGCATCTGGGAGTGAGAGTTACGAAAGAAGGCGTAAAAGGTTAACGGGGAAAAAGAACGTACACCGGACGAGTAGTAAAAAAAATCTCAAATGCTATATTGCAAGAAAAAGCATGTCGCGGCGAATTCCCTGGGAGAATGGGTAGCTGGGGGGAAGGGAGAAGCGAGACTGGGGTATTACATCCTCAGTGTATGAACTGCTTAGACGTTGGTGGCTGAAACAGAGGAGGGGGGGTTTAAAAGAACGGGTGGAGAAAGGAAAAGGCTTTTTCCGGGGGGAAAACGTCATGTTTGTGTAGCAAAGGATTCCTCATGATTTGGGGAGATAGAAATCCAATTCTGCAAGGGGGTTGAGGGAAGGAATTTTCCGTAAGGAAAAAAAAGTATCCGTTCATTGAAGAAATCAGAACGATGACGTTCGTTGCCCAGACTTCGCTGCACAAGGCGTACAAAAGAGGTCAGACCGACTGAAACTGAGGGGAGAAAAAAAAAATTCTTAAGAGGGAAAAAAAAGGAGGGTCGTAAACCGACGCACCGGCCATCGCCCCAAGACCAGCCACGGAACCGTTTTTGAATCCGAACAGGTTTGGCAAACAGAGGGGGATTCTGGGGGGAAAAAAAAAATTGTCGAAGTCTTGGGCAAAAGTGGAAAGCAGGGAGCCTTCAGACAACCGATGTGGAGGGTATGTCGAGGGGAAAAAACAAAAGGACCTTGTAGGGAAGGACACGTCCCTGTGAGAAGAGAATCAATCTGAGGGGGGAATTAGAAATGAACAGACACTGCACCAATGGAGATCTTGGGGAGGGGGAAGAATGCGACGGAGCGAAGGTCTAAGAAGCGCTCAAATTACGACCGCGGCCGGACCCTTCCTTCGTTTTGTCCGCCGGAGGGGGGCGTTTCTTGAAAATAGCGCCGAGGAAGGGCCAAAAAGCTTGGCTAGACGAAAGCGCTTTTCTAGAACCATCAGAAGCATCCCTAGGGGAGGGGAGGGGGAACCACGGGGGCGAAGCAGGACAGGGAACAGAGAAATCTCCAAAAAAAAAGGACACCAGATAATCTTCTCCGGGTACAAGTTTCCGTTCGACCCGGTAAAAAATAAAAAAGGGAGGGGAAAGGGAAAAAAAAAAGACTTAAAAGAAAAGTCTAGAGGGGGGTGTTCGGGCAAACCTCACGGAGCACCGCGTTCAGAACGCTCGGCGATTGGAAATCAAGGGACGCGATCAGACGCAGTCAGTTCTGCACCATCAAGTTCGTGGTACTCATACGAGAGGGGGTTCCTATCTTGGAGGAAAGAAGAAAAGCGGGGGCAGTATCAGAAGGGGCGGGTCCGGAAAGCGGCGAGGCTGTTGCAAAACGAACATCAGAAAGTTGATGCTGCCATGAAATTTAACGACGGCAAGCGGAGTCCGGGGAGTAACCATCAGGATGATCGAAGATATCTCGGAGGTGCAGGGGGTCAGATCGTGCCGGTTAGGTGACGGCTGGTAGGTAAGAGGTCTGTAACTGAAAAAAAAAAAAGAAAGAGACGGGAGTAAGGAAACATTTCGCTAGTTGAGGGGGATCCCGAATGGAAGGTAGAAACCTATTCTTAACGGGCGGAGGCAGAGAGAGGGGGAAAAGAAAAGCAAAAAAAAAAAAAAAAAGACGAAGGAAAAAAAGGTCGAAGGAAACTGCATTCAAGAGGCCAAAAAGCCAGTCGAGCAATCAGCGACAAGGAGGAAGGGGGGGGACGTGTCTGACTGGGATTCTCGAATTCTGCCGACGGAGGAAGAGGGAGGGGAAAAACTTGGTGAAAAAGGAAGGACCCAGGGGACGAGTTCCTCTTGGCAAGTAGAAAAGTTAAGGGAGGGAGATTCATAGGCTGGAAAAACGGATATTCCCCTTGTTCGAGTTGGTGAACGAGGGGGAGTATATGTGGGAGCTGGGTTCAATCGACCGCACATAAGGTCAAAGAGACTTTCT
>Ga0179593_1474957_pt1 | contig 22476 bp, 21 predicted proteins | sample CZODoug2_1_08_16_FD_185931 | JGI IMG/M metagenome (GOLD analysis project Ga0179593, IMG submission 185931) | Vadose zone soil fungal communities from Angelo Coast Range Reserve, California, USA - CZODoug2_1_08_16fungal (PacBio error correction) | ecosystem: Environmental > Terrestrial > Soil >...
AGGCATCGGGAGAGCATACATCCAGTTCCATCAAAAGCTTAACTCAGAAAGCCTGAAGAAGATGGTTACGTAGTTGGCGATACTATCCAAGCTAGGGCAGGGGCCAGGGAAAAAAAAAACGTTAGCGACTCTGGTACTTCCGCACGTTGACGACACGAAGCGTCTAGCTAGAAGGGTGACAGTAGGAACACTTACGATAAATTCCATCAACACCCGGTTGGAGGAGGTCAACTTCGCAAAAAAACCAAAACCCGCCTTCGGGAGTATCGCACCCGCGAAGGAAAACAAGAGTATCAGATAAAGGGACCTGTACCATATGCCTACTTACTGGTGACGAAAAGAAAAGGCCCGATCCGTGATAGATGGTAAAGTCGAAAAGGGCAAGAAGGTCCACCCATTTAGCGAATAAAAGAGTTGGTTCAGGCAATGGCCGAGATCCGACGCCGAAGGGGGGGGGGGGGTCAGCAATCTTTATCATCAGTGGGAGAATCAAAATCTAGATACGACATGGGGGGAAAAAATCGCTCAAACAGATTTAAGCGTCTAAGAATCAAGACTGCATCGCTAGAAGTGCACGGTAGAGCTAAAACTATACTGCGGGGGGAAAAGCCAGGCAAAATGGAAAGCGCCAGTCTCTCGAAAGAAGGGTTAGGGAGCAGCAGGGAGACCTTTGGATGAGTTCGGGCGTGGTGGCTTTCAAAGAAAACCCTCTGCGGCGAAGCATCGTCTTTGTAGGGGGACGATTTGGGATAGAGGCCAAATGTCAACCGGAAGTTTCTGGCAAACACTAGGGGGGAGGGGAAAGACTGGAAATTATTGAGGAGGGAAGGTGAAGCGTCTCCATACCTCGGAGGTTGAAGGAGGGGGAATAAATTCCCGCAGGTAAGAAAAAAGAGACAACTATGAGAATGAACGACCTTCCTTCAAGACTCAAGCGCCTTATTCTCAATGATGAGGGGTGAATTCTTGCCGAACGAGCTGGGGGACCTTGAATAAGAAAGTCAAGAAGCTTTGCCCCAGATCGGTGTGTGGGGATAGAAAAGCAAGGACTGACATGAATGCATAAAGACAGGGGGTGAGCGGGAAACTTCAGAGTAGAAAATTCTTCTTGTCTGGGGGGGGGGGGGGGGGGGGGGGGGGGGGGGGGGGGGGGGGGGGGGTTGCTGTGAAGATTATGCTCTCGTTGTTTCGCGAGGTTGGATATGGAACAGAGAGAACATATTGAGGAGTGAAGTAGTACTCGTGAATATACTTTAGAATGTAAGGTACACCGGACATTTCTGGTAAGCCGCGATGTCGTAGTGTGCAATGGTCACACTTCAAACCTTTTTGTTCCGCAACTCACGGGGAATCTCGAGGTAATCCAGTGCAATCGAGAGCGGGAATTAAGAACTCATCAGGAGGGGGATCCGTTGTGGCAAGACTACTCGGCCTTAAACAATAAGACGGGCCTGACCGACTCGGGTAATGGAATAAAGACACGAACACAGTCGTGAAACTGCGGACAACGGCAAGACTGGACACACTTCAGGACGCGACCGCAAAAAAATGGGGGGGGTAATGGATCGGCAGTTTGTGAAATTCAACGCGTTCAGCTCGAAGGAAAAAGAGTAAAAAGCTCACGAATTTGGGGCTCTCCAGCCAACGAGCAAGGGAGCGATTGGAATCACTGTTATCAAGTTGGTCTGGGGAAGCAGGTGCCAAAAACAGATGCAACATCAGTTAAAACAGATGCCTAGTAAAGGGACCGGTCAGGAGGAAATAGGTGAGGATGAAGTGTCGGGGGAATGGGTGGCAGTTAGGACCGTGATCAACGGGGTCACAGGCCGGTGCTGACCAATGACATTGAGGTGGGAAGGTAAGAAGGGCGCTCAGCATACAGTCGACCTGTCGGAGGTGTCTACAAAGCCTGACAGTCGAAGTGGGGAGGCGTTTATAACCGCAATGTCTCAGGAACGCTAACAGCGGCCGCACTGGGCCAGAGGCGTAAGGGCCGTTTAGAATCCACGTTCCAAGAAAAACACCGGGGAATGTACCTGCGGAGCATGGGCTTCAAAACCCGGGGGGAGGCGGAGCCGCCGAAGGTGGTCAACGCGACCGTTTCGGGATCAAGGATCGCAGTGTGAAAAAAACCGTCGCGAGATCTCAAAAAAAGATAAGGTAAGGGGAGTTCCGTGGACGACAAGGAGGAAATAGGTCAAGGTCGGGCTAATTGGAACGTACCAACGGTGTCGGGCTCCGACTACAAATTGTGGAAGAGATTGATCACAATTCGCAAAATTACGGAAGGAAAACTGATTTTAGGGGGGGGGAAATCAAGCCCTGGGGGGCCATCACAAGAAACGCAAGTAACTCTGTATAATGTCACATGGCTACAACACAAGGTGTCCCAAAACCGAGGAAGGGGCCGATAAGAATAGACCGAACTCAGGTTGCGCACGGCGATGAGAGACCCGAGGGGAAAAAAATCTAAGACACCACCAACTGAATTGGGGAAACCACGGCCCTTGACCTTATACTGGTAAGACCTGTTGTAAACACGAAAACGAAAACTGAGAAAATAAGCCGCGTACTGGAACGTTCGAACATAAGGGAAAGGATGTGGAGTCACTTCGTCTGCACTGCTTGGGAAGGCAGTCAGACCACCATGCGCACTCTTGGAAAGACGAAACGTGGAACCGGAATGGGCGGCGCCCCAAGGTCGTTTTGGATTCAGCTCTCTTGAAAAGGAAAGCTTCCAAACGACATAATGCCTGGGTTGTTGGTCGGGTTTTGGCCAGGGAAAATGTGAAGCAGTTTAAGAAGGGGTTCATGTGGGGACAAGTCCCACGGAGCATGGACAACCGGGGAAGTCATGGTGAGACCTCCGGGGAGGAAAGAACGTTTGCCACAAAGAAACTGTACACCGAGGAAGGCGAATCCCAGCTCGAGTTGAAAGGCAGAAGCAGATTATAACTGCAATGACAAAAAACGGTGCAGATATTCTTAAATGATTCAACGACTACATCTGGAGAAAGAAAAAGGGCAGGGGGGCAGTCTCCATGATTTACGGAAGATAAGAATACACGACGAAGCCTGTTCGGCGGGGTAACGTCCGGATCCACAAAGAACTCCCCAAACATAATCCTGGGGCTGATAAGGGGCAGCAGCAACCACGACATCAATAGCAATGATAAGCGAGAAGAAGGAAAGAGAAGGCAGCTAATTATAGCAAACTACAGGCAAGCCCGTGGATGGGTGAAAAAGAACATTCCAGCTTCAAGAGGAATAAACGGCACGATTCCCTGGCAAGACAGAAAAGACAGGACGGAGGTAGAATCCTATGAGAAGACCATAGACTAACGTCCTCCTGAACGAAGTAGATGGCTTACACGAGAACGAAACGAACAAAAAAGTCCAAACTCCGAGGTAACAAGGGGGGGAAGATCAGCGCAGAAGAATACATTATGGTCAGGGTAAACAAGGGGCAGAAAGGTGGCAGTGGGAAGAATAGAAAAACTAAGTCAAGGTTCAAGGCACATGCGGCAAAAAACGAGGAGAATAAAAAAAAAAGTCATGAGAATCAATGGAAAGAAAGACCGATGCTCAGAAAATGTCGGAACTCCGTCCTATAAAGGGGGAATGTCGGTGTTTGAAAGGTACCGGTAATTTGGGACAAGAAATAGGGTCGAAAATATTAGGTAAAAGGGGATTAACCTAGTGAGATCGTGAATTAGGGATCGATTCGGGGTGTCTTTCGAGCCGGCGTTGATAGGACAATGGAGGACGGAGTGAGACGTGTCCGTGGAATCTGACACGGAAAGGGACAATCGAGAGCTCAGGGAAAAGGTGGGGGGACTGAGGAAAAGGGGGTAGACAAGCGGGAAATACGGGATGGTAATCGGATGATGGGAAGGAACAAGACCTTATAAGATCAGGTAAAAAGCTCTCCTGCGCAGCGGGGGGAGATTCGTCGGGCTCTGGGCGGGTCACGAAGGGGAGGGTGGGCCGACTTGGACAAAACATTCCAATAAGAGGGGTTGGGAAAAAGAGGGACTAAGGTTCGGACCCCAAACCGGATCGGGGGGTGAGGAAAAACTCCTCTAGGGGGGGCAAGGTTTCCGTGCAGTAGTCTTAAGGGAAAAAAGTGGGGAAGGCAAGAAAAATTCCTGCTTGAGAACGCGCAAGCCGGGAGAAAACAACCACGACAGGGGGATGTTAGGGCTTGGTTCAGAGCTCGAATGAAATGTACAGCCACGCGGGAAGGGGAACGAGGGTAGTTAGTTGCACGCCCCTCACTTTCGCGAGGATAGGGAACGTCAGGAGGAGGAAACTAAAATACAGAAGGCTTCAGAGAAAGAAGTCGCGATCGGCACCCATAGAGGGGGGGGGACGCAGAAGGAAGTAACTTCCTTATCGTGGATTGGCAATCTGAGAAGTCTACATAAAAAATCCACGGTGAAGGAAGGAGAGGATTGGCAAATAAAACTCTGAGAGGGTAATTTCCAGAGGGGGGACCCTATATCTAAGTCGTCAAGGGAATAATAGCAAAAAGAGTAAAAAAGGACGCCTTGGCAGGGGAAGCTAAAAAAGGTGAGGGGATCGTCTCTGCCAGCCCCGAGCTTTCAAAGGCAAATGGGGAGAAGAAGGTTCCAGGCAGAGAGGAGTGCTTCGAAACCGACTCCAGAAAGAAGTGTGTTATGCGGAGTGAACAAAAACTAGCACTAACGCGTGTCCTGGGACAGGGTCGTTTCATTAAAGAAGGAGGGATTGACACTACATTAAACTGGGAAAAAAGGGCTGGCGAAAGAACTAAAGACCCTTGCGAGAGACCTTCATATAGATGAAATGAACTCAAAAAAACGCTGTATCGGAGGCGGCTCGGAACGTAGTCCAATACTCCAACAATCTTCTTCTTTTGAGGGCAAGGCGAACAAGAAGTAAACCGGGCACAGGTGCCGCGGTTGTTTCTTCAAAATGCCCTACTGACAACGGAGTACTAAGCGCTAGACAAGTCGACAGGTTTTACCACGGGAAAAAAAGGTAGCGAAGATTCGTTGTCGCCAGACTGGTACGGCCAAGGAGAGAAGGCGAAGGCGTATGTCTAAATCGAAAAGCAGTGGAGAAAAGATAGGATCGACACAATTAGAAAGGGGACCTATGGGGGAAAATCTAGAAAATTGTCCCTTCCGAGAACTAAGAGGGGGGGGTCTAGCTACCTGTACAAGAGTGAAAAAAAGAAAGGCACAAGGGGATGAACGGCTCAAACGTTTTAAAGGCATCCTGCTCATTTGTAAAAGAAAGATATAGGGGTGTGGAGTCAGAAGCAGTAGCGTACGCCATCATCAGGATTGTGGTGAATCAGAAATTGTATAGAAAAGAAACACATAAACGAGCCATGTGTCTGACCGAAACGGTGGGGTACGCCACTGCAAATCAAAGGGGACTACGGTTCAAAAGTCAAGCTGGGAGACGACTACTAACTCGGAGGTGCTTTCGTGAAAAATCACGGTAGAAGAGCAAGAAATCTAGGGGAGCGGAAACCAGGCCTATGGGGGGGGGGGAGAGGAACTGGAGTCGAAGAGGCGTCCTATGATATACCGCCTTGAGAAAAAAAGTGCTTTAGCATATGATGGCGCAACCATAAAAAAAGCTTACAGGAGATGGGGAATGAAAGTGATGAGTCTTAGGACGTACTCGATGAGCAAAGTCAAGATGGAGTGGGGGGGAGGGGGGTAAGCTGTCCTCGGAGAAGAGGATGGGGGTGGGATGTTTAGGCTTGACCGCGAAAAACTAGTGGATGATTAGGGAGAGCGGCACCGGGAAAGAAGCAACGAAGAAAAAGCCAGTGTAGTTCGCAACTCGGGTCTCGTTGAGGGGTAAAACTGCAAAAGAGGTTGGGAAAACAGGGGAAAACGTGGATCGTTCTGAGCGTTTCAGTAGAGAGAGAGGAGAAATCTTTCAAGGGGAGATAAGTGTACAAAACGAACAGACTCGCCGATGAAAACAGATTGAAGGTCAGGTGGGAAGGCCGCACGAGGGACCAAGTTAACCCAAACCCTTCGTGAGGAGGGGAAAACATGAACTGCCACGAGACAGGGGCGCTTACACAAAATTAATGATCTTAGTTGGGGATAGGACAAAGAAACGAGGAGGAGTCTCAAACGACTATCATTGTGGGATACCAGACAACAAGCAGACGCAGACACAAGAGAAGGGTTGGTCGCGAAGTTCTAAACAAATGGACAACAGCAAGGTAAAACATTAAGAGTGGGAAGGGAGGTAAAGAGGCGGTGAGGTAGCCGGGTCGTGGCGAAGGGAAAATGGAAACAGACCAGAAAATGTAACAGACGTTGCTGTCCCGTCGGGGCGCTGAGTGTATCTGGTGGCCGCGGGCTCTCACCACATTACACTATATGAGAGATGAAAAGAAGAAGGGGAGAAGGGCGAGTAACACAGGTTAGATCACAGCGCGCAGACACTTGGTGGAGGTGACGAGGGTGGCCGTTTCGTGATCCACCTCAACTCAACCAGCTAGGAAAGGTAAAGAAGTTACAATCTACAAAGGGGGAGGACGGGCAGACCCGAACATGCTAAGCGACGATTTCAAGAAAGAGGATCGCAGTCTCCAAAGAAGAAGGATCATCTCTCCCCCACATGAGTATGAAAATAGAAAGGAGGCGGAATTCAGTGGACGGGGCTAAATTTCCGGAACTGGAGAGAAGGGAAGGGGACAACGGAGCGGGCTAAGGAATTAAAAACGTGTAAGACACATTCCCATCATGGACAAGAAAGAGTTTAAAGGGGAACTCGTGTGGAGAATCACCCTGACATCAAACAGGGAAAACACAACCCAGTGAGGGAGAGGAGGGCCAGGGAGGTTACGCAAGTAGGAAACCGATGACATAGCCACTCCGGGAAGTGGGAACTTCTGATGAGCGCCCACTTCCAAATCGTAAATCCACCAAACGCAAACTTAATTGACAACGTCGCGTATAAGGGGGGAATGAAAAGGGAACAAAGCCGCAAGAAAACAGGGGAGAGGGAATACCCTAGGAAGCGTCGTCCCAACTCGGCACTGAGGTTTCTTCACTGGAAACTTTTTCGGCAACTAGGTTGAGTCAATTCTTTCTCACCAAAAGGAGAAAGTCGGGGCTGCTGGAGAAAGGGTGGCAAAGGGGAGGGAGACACAATTCAGGAGGGGTGGTGAAGATTGCCGCTAGGAACTCGCGGAAAATCTCCAACGACGATCATTATGTTTGACCGAGGGAAGAGTGGGGCAGATAACTGTTGACCGTCACGAGGTTTCGCGTGTTGGGGCAATGCCCCGCATACTTCCTTTTAAAAACACGAGTAAGGAAGCAGGGGTAGAATAAATCTTAAGTCGGGTGAAAAAAAGATGAGCTCACCGTAACGAATCTTCTTATCCCGCTATCATATGTCCTCCGAAAGGAAGAAGACGATGAAAACGTGGCACAACAGAGGGGTGTTAATATCATCCCAAATGGGACGCTAAGCGTCGGCGACCGCCACTGGACTTGTGACATTGATGGCAAGGGGCAGAGAAAAAAGCGAGAATAGCAGGTCGCGGCAAATAAAAACAGCGCCCACCAAAAGGGGGAAGAGACGATCTGGTAAAAAGAACCAAACAGCAGAATCAATAATCTCGTACGCGAAAAAGAACAAATGCGTGGTCATCGCCTTAGACACTTTTAGGTAAGGACAGAAAAAAGCTTCGCGCGGGTCCTAAGATCTTGAAAGAATAAAGGAATTACGGAAAGGAAAAAAAAAATTTCCCACCAGAGATTCATTTTCCGCATAAATCATCCTTATAGGGCTCTGGCGAACGTGGAACGAATGAACATCCCTCAATACGTGGAGAGGGGGAGACGAAGCAAAGTAGCCCGACGAGAGTTCAGTGGAAACGAAGCGTGTTTGGCATACCGGAATGCTGAAGGGGGGCCTAGGAAGCAGAATCACAACGACAGCCTGAGGCAAAAGAGCTGCTCCACCACGAATCATGCAGCGTTCAAGGAGCGTCTGCGTTGAAAGTCTGGCAGCGAAATCCCCTTTTGCAACTGAGGTGGTTCAATTCAGAGGTTTACCGACTCTAGTTCCTCTCAGCCCCAGTCTTGTTTACCGGGGAAAGGGAAGTGAAATCGGGGGGAATTTAGGATAGAGGTGGCGGTGCGAGTCGTTATCGAGCAAGAAAACGGGAGACTCTCGTAATCACAACCGGAGTGGATAATAAGTCACTCTAAGGGGACGCAGTGGAGGTGGTGTCGCGGAGCTCTTATCTACTCGCGAAAGGGGGGAAGACGTCAGGGAAGAATGTCGATGCAGAACGCCTACCAGATCGAATAAGGAAAAGGGATTGCAGAAAAAATGATTCTCTGGTAATGTGTCAAAGAGATACTAAACTGATTCTCTGCATCGGCGCGGGAGAGCAGAAAGAGAAGATTGGGGAAAGTAAGGGCAGGTGGGACGCAAGAAATAAGAATAGCGGGTATTATTGCTCGATCGGATATCTGAAAACACAGTCTTGGAGAAAAGATCGCGTGGTAGGAAATGGAAAGACATCAACATTCACGGAACACGAATGGGGAAGTACCGGGCCCAGCGCCTGCGTGTCACGGAACGGAACTCCGTCTCCACCACTACTGGTTAAGAGTCGGAGTGGGGGACGTAAGCTATCGGAAAAAGGGGAAAAAAGGAGGAAAAAAACAGGAACAAGATCGCTGGTAGGGAAAAAAAAGCTTCCCGCAATGGTGCTCGAGGGAACAATCACGTTCGGGCAGAACATAGCCGATTAAAAGCACTTGAGACGGATACAGGGACACCAGATTGGGGCCGGGTAGTACTGAGGGGCTTTGTGTTGGCCAAGAGCGACGCTCTCAACGGTAGGGGGAAATAGAGATAGCGCTTTGAAAACAGCTACGCAGCTATTTGATAAAGGCGAATCGTGGGGGAACCTGATCGCGAGGCTAAAGGGTCTTCGAAGTCCGAGTTCTCTTGGGAAGCGTGGCGGAAAAGAGAGACCGAGCTGGTCACTACCAGCCCGATAGTGCAAGGCAGAAAGGGCATATTCTACCGGGTTGAAAGACGTCGATGGACGAACTCCATCCAAAGAATCAAGGATGGTTGATAAGGAGGGTGCCGGACGATCACTCACGCTTGGGCAGGGGGACATTTCGCGTGCCACGCTAGGTGTTACTCACTACAAAAAAGCGGGAGGAGTACCAGTCCCGCATTGTTTTCAGAAGATCACGTCGATAGAACTGCTCACCCCAGCTGGTAGCGGAGGGGCGGTGTCTCGTTGCCAAGTACCACCAAGCGGAGATTAGTTTCGCGACAACCGCGCGCCTTCGTAGGAAGAGATGGAACCTGTTCGTGAAGCTGTAGGTTGCTGCAAGACATGCAGAAAGAAGGAGGGAAAATGACTTGCATTGGCCCGAAGTGGACGGAGAAAAAAAAGGGTAGCGAGCTCGTGGTCCCCGTCACCGTGTCCGAGAAAACAGTAACTCCGCGAATGATGAGAAAACGAGTTTCAGCTGTCGATCAAAGATATCAGCGACAGAACGATCGATCCGCAAAGCCCGGGGAGGGCATCGTCGCAGAAATGGGGGAAAAACACTATCCCGAGCGGTACCGAGGCAAAACCAAGGACGTTTGGACAACGGACCCAGCACAGGATCCGAAAAGAGGAGACAAAACTAGTTGCATCGGCTCGACAGTGTGAACTTACATAATCGGGGTGGGTCATCGACGAAAGGAGAGCTGACTCAATGCCGGCGGTTGTGAGAGGTAGCGAATGGTAAGGCACTTCACCCCTGCCCGGCCGGTGTCTGCAAACGAAGGTTTTTCGTCCAACTGACGAACTCTACTAATGAGTAGTACAGAGCCGATACCGTGAGTGCCTGGGAGAGTAAGTGGCCAACGTTTAGAAGTACAAAAGCTACGGCGCTGGTAAATGAACTGAACTGGGTAACGCATCGGAATGAAGGAGAAGGCGTGAATGCCACACTAGACGTGCCGTGTATTCCAAGGCGGAAATTAGAGAGGGGAATGGCATCAACCCTAAAAAGGAGGGAACGGATCGCTTGAGCTTCGGCAACTGAAGCATGAGGAGGAGGGGGGGGGTGATGGGTTCCGATGCACGATCCAATGCAAAACTTGTGGGCGCGATGGGGGGAGAGGGGGGGATTCAGGGGACAGCTCAAGAGTTTAGTCGGTGATTCTGATCTCTAACCTAATCACCTTTCCGAATGTAAAAAGGGAAGTGTCGCACGCAATGTAGCGTAAGACCAAATTCGCTCACCAACTCTGTTGTGCAAGAAAACTTCATAATGGAGGAATCGTAATCCTGAAAGATAAAGCCGGGGATAGTCAGAGAGGGTAAAGGTGGGAAGGGTTAAAACTACTCAACAGATCAAAAGAAGAACTCGTGTGCAACCGGGACGCGTGCCTTGCTCCCAGAAAAAAGAAAAAAGAGTTAACACTAAAGCCACACACGCGGACAGAAATAAGTAAATGGGGAGGTTGGGGTAAATATGATGGTTATCTGAATCGGAACCCAGCGGATATTGTGGCGCAGAGGAGGCTTCCACTGGGTCGCGCAGCAGAATGGGGGAATAAAGTAAGCCGTTTGAAACGCAGTGCCGAAAAAAGGAGGGAAAGAGTGCCCGGCACAGCTGATGGAGACGACGGTTTTTGAAGCGGGAAATCGGTGATGGAAAAGCTTTAGGTTCGGAAAGGTGAAGGTAAGGAAAGTCTACGGTCACATTTCGTAATCCAATTGGTGGCGCGGGGGGGGGGGGGGGGGGGGGGGTCCTCGCTACAGCATCCTTGTCGAAACACGGTTAAGGAAGTTCGGCAAACTCTGACCGTCCATCTGGGGGGGGAGAACGGAGGACGTAACGTATGGAAGCGACCGGAGGCGCGAAGGGACTGTCTTGGGTAAAGGGTCATACAACAGTTAAGAGAAAAACTTTATGTCCCTCGTATCAGGGGTAAATCGAAGGAACAGTGGTCGTCGAGCCCTCCGAGGGTCGAGCGCAGAGATGGATAAAAGGATAGACAAGGGAGCAGTAACTTCCAGCTACACAGATTAGGTAGTACTAGAGATGCGGAAGTTCCGTGGACACTCTATACATGCAAAGAGAACTGTCAGGCGAGGTCAGGAAAAAGTGTGGCGAACTTTGAGGGAATTGGTCACAATGATCCAGGAAAGAAGAATTGGGGAGTTGGTCCCATGTTCACGCGAACAAAGGGCACCTCAGCCTTTTCCCAAGTGAGCGAGAGGGAGGAGTACGAATGACAAGCAATCTCCCACAAAGGGCGGAAGGGAGAGACTTGGTTCTTCAGAGCCCAGGCTACCTCGACGAAAAACTCAAACCTAATTTGTTGCCACAAAGGGCCGTGGGACCAGGAAGGCCTAAGTTGCAACCGCCTCACTAAACGGAGAAATCATCAGATACGAATGGGAAAGGGTAGGGGGCCTCCACCGACGGCACTGCTGTTTAACTGGGCTTTTTCCGCACGGATGGTAGGAACTGGCTGTCCAGAAGTACCTCGTAACTCTGCGAAAAAAGGGAGAAGGACAAAACCAAGGGAATCGTCGTTTTGGGAATTCAAGTACGATCTTGAACTCTTGCTTAAAGATTAAAAAAAACGAGATCCTGGTTTGTCAAGATAAAGCTGAACGTGGGACAGTCATGGAAGGGTCCGGGTTGTGGGTTGCGGGGGTTTGATTCAGCAAAATCGGAGGCAGTCTGCACACAAACATGCCGGCCGCGAAACTCGGCTGATCGTTTAGGGGTGCAACGGGGGATCGATCAAATCCGAGAGAAAGAATGGATCATCACGATCTCGATGGAAACACTCAACGTATCGGTGCTCACGCGCACCGGAGAAAAAAAAAAGGGGTGTGTTAAACATATTCGCAAAGAATGGGCAAAAAGCGGAAAAAAGAAGGGGAGAACCGCCACGGCAAGGGCAAGAGGAACAGGATCGGCAGAGATGAAACACACGCGAAATAAGAGAAGTGAGCTTCCAACGGAAATCACAACCAAAGCGAATTGATAGAGAGGAAAGTATTCGAAACCCACCCAAAAAAAAAGAAAAAGCCACCCTCAAGACGCGTGAAGAGAAGGACGGAGGGGGGATGAGCAAGAGGACAGGGTTTAAGGGTGAGAGACGACAGTTCGAGGGCGCGCTTCAGAGTCGAGGCAAGACAAAAGTAAACCTGATAATCAGAGAGGAGGAACACAAATATCTTCCTTTTAAGAAGCCACGATATGGTCTCGGCGTGAAACAGGGGGCAAAGGAGAATCCAAGTCTGTGGGAGGTGCAGAGGAAGCTCCCGAATAAGAGAACGGAGTTATTCAGTTGAAAAAAGGGAGGCGTTGTGAGAACATTTACAGGTGTGGCCACGAGAGAAAAGCGAGAAGTGCAACAAGCGCTTCGAGTCGAGAAGGTCGGTAGACCCACCCCGAATAAGAAAGAGTAAGTCAAACTGACTGAAATTCGGCGCGCGGGAGGAAGAAAGGTTTTCAAGGGCTGGTGCATGGCGATTGGAAACGGACCGCTCCAACTCGGCTGCGGTGCATTTTCATGAGACAGGGGGGACACAGGGGTGCCGGAGTAGTTTGTGCGGTCAAAGGGAAGGGAGAGGTGACAGCGAGGGGGAAAAGAAATTAACGGAGGTGCGTGCGGCTTGACAAAGTGAAAGGCAAATCAGGAAGCGAGAGAAAAGGGGGGTGGGCCGGGTAAAACGTTTCGAAAAAGGGACACAGGATCCAAAAGAGTGAGAGGGGTGAGCATGTATTCAGCAATCAAGTGAGGACGATTTGTACAGGGCAAGAGAGCCTGACTAAATCTTAGAGAGTACTCAGGGGGATCGGCACGATGAGGAACGGCGGTGTTGAGTTTGAGAGTTGTCACTATCCCGCCATCCGCAGCGGGGTAGTCCAATTCTATTCTGAAACACGGCGAGGAGGAATCGACCCCAGAGTACAGGTAGGGTAAAGAAACCGAAGAGGAATGGCCACGACAAGAATTGCTTACCGGAAATAGCCTGAGTGTCACAGCCCGAGAAAAGAAAGCTCCAGCCAATAAGGTGGGGGAGGACAGTTGAGTCAAAGGCCCCCCAAGGGCCCTAGAAAAAGCGGGAATGGCAGAGAGTTCTTTAGTGACGAAAATTTAGTCGAAAGAAATGTCTTTGATGAGGGGCACAAGAACCCAAGCGGGGAAGGATGACGGAAAGTGAGAAACTTTATAGGAAAACAAAGAGATGGCCGACGAAATAAGAAAAGGTCGTGGTCATATGTCAAAGCGCTGAGATAGAAACAAAGGGAGGGCATATAGGGTTGCTTTGGACCATCAGCTCCGTAAGTAATTCGTGTGGCCTGTAGGGTTCCCGGTAAACAAGTTGGCAAGGGGGATCGGAGCGGAAGGAGGGATAGGGGGCGCGAAACTTGAACCCTCGAACCCAGGAGGGACGAGGGTCAAACATCACGAGAGTTTCACAGCTGCTTCGAGTCGAAGGGGGAAGGGGCATCGAAGACACCACGCAGACTCCGCTAACAATGCAAAGTGTTGGGAAGTGGAGCGTCATCTCAGGACGGGAATTCAAATTCACTTTTACGTGCCCGACGCTCGGTGAGGTTTGAACCTTCAGGACCTTGACGACCACTAATGCGGAGAGAGAAAAGCTCCGCCTGGATAACTGCCTCATCGAGAACTTCTAAAAAAAGATGGGAGGAGTGATCGAAAGGGCTTAAAACCACCATGAGTGAAGGGGACACGACCGCGAAGACGCAGAGAAAAGTCGGAATATATAGGGCCTGCCAGGGACGAATTCTTGTTCGGAAAAATGAGAGAAGACATGTGTTAATCAAAATATGGGGAAGCAAGGGGTAACAAGGTTACAGAGGGCCCACCCAATTTCGCTCATCAGGGAGGGTGCCCGCGTCACTGTGCAGACTTAGCAATGGCAAAGAGGGAAAGAAGGGGTCGATCAAAAGATTCCCAAAAACGAAAGAGACCGAAAAGGACCCATTTTCACATCGGGCGTCCGGAACAAGGGACCGCAGACCGAGGATGAGAGGAAAACCGAGGCATGGGAAAACACACAGGAAAAATATCGGAACCAGAGAAAAAGGATGTTCAGGCAGAGAAGAAAAGACTGTTTGTACTTCTGCATGAGTTAGTTGTGTCTTAAGCCAGCGCGCTCCGATATGTGGGGGGGGGGTGGGTGGTGGGGTAACATAGTAAAAAAAGCGTGATAAGAGACACCCGCACGCCGATCATGTATAATCAACGGAAAGGGGTCGGTAAAAAGCATCAAAAAAAGTCCTCGCATCGGCGCAGTGCTAGAGCCGAATCGTACAATTTACAGAGTAACAAAAAAGGGGGGGGGGGGGGGGGGGTGGGGTGGTATGGGGGGGGGGGGGGGGGCTTGGGGGGGGGGGGGGGGGGGGGGGCGGGAGGGGGGGGTGGGGGTGAGGTTGGTTGGGGGGGGGGGGGGTTTGTGGGGGGGGGGGGGGGGATTGCTTAGCATCTATTCAGGGCGCTGTCAGGAGGCGGAAATGAATGGGGGTGTACTTTGTAATGAAAAGGGATAAAAGGGCAGCCCTGCTGAGACTGCCTCAGCTACATAGGAGAACGCGAGACTTGCGCACGTGAGGCTATCAACTCAACGGTCAGAATTAGAGAAAGGCTTACTGTAAGAAGAGTCGGCGTGGCTGTTGTTTCTGGGAAGTACAAACATCTACGAAATTCGGTGGGTCGAGAAAGGGGGATAGATCTGGACATACGAAAAAAAGCTATTGGTCTCAAGGGGTGCTGAATCTAGGGGGGGAAGATATCTGGAATGTCACGCAAAGTGGGGAGGGAGCCGAAGCTTAGGGATTGAACTTAGAACTGCACACTCTGGGTGGAAGAAAAGAGTGAGAATGGCTAGTGGGAAATAAGGCGGGATGAGAAGATCTTCAAGGTGAGCTATCCGTGTGTTAACCAAAGGGGGAAAAGAGAGAAGATGCTCACCGCGCCGGACATAGTGGGCACTGCACACGCTGGAAGGGCCACCAACGGGAACCAAAGTATTGAGGAAACTGCAAGTGTCGACCACTTGCGAAGAAGGACGCCACCCAGGTATATATCTTGGGGGAAGGGAAGCCGCGACGCGCAGGGCCCACGAGTCAACTGCAAAGAAAAAAAAAAAACGGTTGGTGGGAAGAGCAGGCAGAAGTCAATAGTAATCCTAAAGCACGACATAGGAACGACCTAATTGCCGATGATTGCTACGGGGAAGGGGCCATCCAGAGGGGGTCGTGTCCGTGAGGAGGTGAAACGTCAAGAAGGGGGTCAAAGGAAGGTAGGGACACCAATTCGGTTGGCGCTTAGGATTCGAGGTTGGACCGGGAGGAGAAAAGCACCGTGAAAAAGCGGGTCGTATTTCTTCGCTGAAAGATACTACAGGGGCTAACGGGGATTTCTGGAAACACTAAAAAAAGGAGGAGAACTCACTGGGATTCTGAGGTGCCTTGGTGAATCCATGTGTGTGGATAACAAATTACACTCAACAAACTAGGCTGTAACTGTCATTGATCTCCGAACAGGGGCGGAGGACCCTCCACCCGGGGACCTAGGAAGCATACATGAACTATTGAAGATCGCCAAGGTAGTCAACGGAAGAACCTCATCTCAAACACAAGATACACAAAAAGGAAGAGGAAGAGGGAGGAAAATGCGGACGATCCTTGGCCATCGAACTGTCGGGGCAGAAGGGCGGGAAAAAGGTGAGGACGGAGAAGACTGCCAGATTGGGGGTACAATTCTCAAAAGGGAAAGTAAAAGAAGGGTGAATTGACACTTGTGGATCCGCACAAAGCACCAAAAGGGGGGCACCTGGCAAACGTAGAAAGAAAAAACGAGTTAACTGATCAACAGGGGAGGGTTACAAATAGCTCCAACACCTAAAGAGAAAAGGGGAGCGAAGAAGAAAGGGCTGGGCGCACGGCGCAAAATCAGGACTAAAAAACCCGAGCATTAAATCAAACTATAGGAAACTGTAGAAAAAATTCCTGACACGTTAAAACGCCGCACGACAATCTAATAAAACCGAGGACCGAGGGGAGTCGGTCGAAAAGCGGAGGGAAGGTGGACAACTGCTGTTTCGGGGAGCCACTGTGGGGGCGGGGCAAATTCAACAGAGACAAATCGGCGACATCGTGCTGGATTCGCGACCGTGCCGGGCAGGGATGGGGAAAACATGATGAGCGTTCTTTATTCGGAAGGAGAGGGCAAGAGGCGGGGCAGAAAAATACAAATATTACGGTGGGGCGGTACACGCGGCGAGGAAGGTGAAAACCGCATTGCCGTTGTCCAGCGTTGGACAAAAGGGGGTGAGAATTTGTGGAGGCAAGAAAGTACAACCGTTAGATTGACCCCACCTATGACCGAGATGTGGAAGCACATGAGTGAGTAGGCGGGGGGAAACGGATCAGGAATCCCCGATGTCTCACGAAGATAGTTAGCAAGACGGGCGCCGACGCAAACGATGCCTAACTAGGGACGAGAAAAGAGAGGGGATAAGGAGGAAAAGGGGGAAAACAGACGAATCCACGGCCGGGGAATTCGCAAAATCATTACCTCACGGCTGGGAAGGAAAAAGGGTACGGGGAAAGAATAAGATGAAAGATGAAAACCCCACCAGCATCAATGGGCTAAGAGAGTAAAAACCCCCAGACCACATAGAACTCGTCCAAAGCGTCCAAATGCGCGGGTTGACACATCGAAAAAAAGTAACTGGGGGGACAAAAAAAAAGGCGCAAGAAGTAGGGCGGGTCATAACTGCGGGGAGGAGAAACACCAGATCAAGAGAAGACAAAGTCTGGACCAGACGGAAGGGTATCTTGTTAGGCGAAAGTGGGGGAACAAACCGGCCAGCCAAATCTCTGGGGGTCAGACGACGATCTCTGCAAGAAACGGTGATGTAGGGGTGAAATAAAGCTTCAGGTTGGGGGCATCCCCAGGATAGGAGGGTCTTTTGCCCTATCAATCGCTACGTAAAAGAAGAAGGAGGGCCCACGAACGGCGTCGAATAACAAAAACGAAGCAAGCAAATTCAATGGGTAAAGGCTGCGGGAATCAAAACATGGGATGCGGATCCAATGGGGGATACCATGTGCTGAGGTGTGTCCAGGAATAAAGGTTGGGGAAAATACGTCTCGAGAAAATCGGATTACTTTAGGGTAGCGACCAGAGTGGAAGAGGGTACGGACTATCGTACTTGGGCAGTCAGTCAACTAGAAGTTGTATCCGAAATGGGATGAACTAGTGGGATAAGATTCGCGGGGGAGTGAAAAAAGAAACTGTACCTGGCCAAGAGGGGGGGGGATAGAGATGTGTTGGGGGAAAATCAATGTAAATTTACTCGATCGTACATATCGAATGTAAACAGAGAGTTGTAGTAGGGAAGGATGCGCACATCCGTTATAAGATTGAAGGTTCCAAGATGAAGGCACGACCTCGTCATAAGAAAAGGACAATCGGGGTTTGGGTCCTAAGGTAAAGAAAAAGAATCAAAAGTTCAAAATACAGAGGGGGTGTGGAATCGATCGAAGTTCCTGAAATCAGCGGAGCGGTAGAGAGCACGCAGAAGTGTTCTGAGGGTCCTGAGGAACTCAACGATGTTAAGGAAGAAAGGGATGCCCAACTGCCCTCTCCAGTTCACGGAGAGGACGAGGAACGACGTAGACCCAAGATTGTTAGCTAAAGGGAAGGGGGCGAACTGACATTTAAACAAAACGTAGAAGAGAGAGTCACTGGCACGCGTTCTGGGGTGTAAAAGCAAAAATGGTAGAAGGGGGGGGATGCCAACTCCCGTTCGTAAAAGAACCTCGTCCGGATTCAAAAAAATTGCTAATACTAAGAGGGACACACAGATAGCAGTGTCGAATAGCCTGCCTAGCAATGTTGAGGGGCAAGCTTCAAAAGAAAAAGGAGGGAAGGAGAGTGAAGCGTCTTGACAGAAAACAGCTGGAGGCAGGGGACGGGCCAGAGGTAATTTAAAATGAGACAGAAGTCTAAGGGTATTAGGCCGGTCCTATGGTCTAGTGCCGCGATCTTGCGGTACAGAGGGAAGACATTGAGGACTGGGTGCACTACCAAGCTGGGGAAAAAAGCTGTTCGAGGACGGGAAACTTAGGCTGGAAAACCGCCGTAAAAGATAAAGAGAATTGGTGGTTGGAGGTCTGGAAGTCGTAGCAGGAAAGGAAGGGCACTGGACGTTAAGACGGGAAATATAGGGTTGTGAAGCAATGACACTTTCTACCACTCGATGAGGGGCGAGAGAAAGAACGTTTTTTTCAAGCGATCCGTTATCTTGGGAAATCACCAAGGGAGAGCGGAAGTCGCTAGAAAAGTAGGAAAATCATAAAAACTCACGGAGGTTCGGAGGCTCAGCCAACAGAAGCGAGAAGGCGGAAAAGAACTGAACGGGAAAGGGTAAGAGGTGGTTTGCTTCAAAACCGAGAGTAAAGAGAGGGAAAATAGGCTGCTAAGATTTGTCTAAGGGGTAAAACGGTAGTAAAAAAGGAGAGAAAGGGGATGCCGGTGCCAGCGTCACCGGGAAAGCCAACATTAACTAGAGAAGGTTACTAAATCATAAAAAAAGTGCGATGAAGAGATCGGACGACATCACACTAGGAGTATACGAAGGACCCGAGGGGAATAGGAGCTGCACAAACTCCCCGATCCGACAGGGAATTATACCTGGGTATTCCAAGACAGGGGAAAGTTACACCCGCCGCGAGAAACACTAGTGGAAAGGGAACACCGGCCTCAAGGGGGGAATAATCAGGAATATTTGGTGGGACTCTGCAAGTAGGGGAGGGTGAGGAAGGCATGTGCGGGTACGTATTGGGTAAAAACATGACGCCGATCAAAGGGTGGGTAAAAACCCTCAGTCGGCACCACCTACATCCTGAAGAGTAAGGAGAAAAGGTGCTCGCGCCGACTCGCTTAGGGTGCTGATGGGAGAAGTCAAGCTTCCGAACCATCTAAGGGCGAGGGGGGCACTTCCTGAGGGTGTACGCAGCTTCCTTGTCAAAGCGAGGAGATTTGACTCGCGTCCATGAAGGCAAACGCGAAAGGAGGGGAGAAAGGAAACTTTGGCGGTCAAAAGGGGGGATGCAAGCGAATGGTGAAATACATAGCCGAGGGGGGTCGTAAACTCAAGATATGGCATGCGATGAAGGCTTTGTGGGGGAAGGTGAAGCTTGAAGGAGAAGAAAGTTTTGGTTCTGCTATGTGCGCTGGGGGAACGTACAGCTCTAGAGATTAAGGAAGATTCCTGAAACATGGAGAAAAATGTAAAAGAGCCACGGCGGTCAGAAGAATTTCAGCATGAAAAGAAATTCGGCAAAGAGGGTGACGACCTGCATCGTTGATGCAAAAACTGAAAAGGGAAGTCTGAAGCGTGAAAGGAAGAAAGGCATCTGTGCTATCCGGTGGGGGGGAAAAGAACTAAGACGGGGAAAACCTAAACGGACGAGGGAAGAAGGAATTCCCTCCCAACACGCGACACAGAAAAACTGCGTACCGGACGGTCCAAAGCACTAAAGGGCAAACAAAGGCGGTAATGGGGTAGGAGTGGGTTGTAAGGGCGAGGGTGAGGAGCTGATTCCCAAACAAAAAAACCTAATTGGCCTCTGACAGCCTCTGTCCAAAAAGGACAGCAGAAGAGTAGGAAGGTGGGACTAGACAACAGCGGGCAAAGTGACGAAAGCAGGGGCCAGCCGACAAAAAAAAATTCCTTGTCGTGATGGAGACAGTTAGGAGGAGGGAAAACAAGAGACCGTACACTCCGTTTTCACGGCCGGGGGGATAACCAAATGAGAAAGAAAAGTGGGGGTGGCCTGCGGGAAAAGGAAAAATGCAGGAAAGGACTGTATCTAAGGCATTCCTCGGTGTAGAAGGAGAAAGGGGAGCCCTGGATCAGTGACGCGACAGGAGGATATAAGGGGCCAGGTGACTGCGAGGGGGGGGGATGGCTTTCGTGATCAAAAACGGGGGTCCAACAACAGAAGATTAGCAGAAGTCTTCAACTTGTGAGATACAGCCCTACAAGGGTACGGGGAGGAAGAAAGTGGATAACGCCAGGTAATCAACAAGGAAAAGGAGATAAACAAAACGTTATAAAATAAAAGAGGGAAGCCGTGGACGACTAGAGACTTGCCATCGAAAAAAAAAACTCCGGTTGGAAAAACCGTGGGGAACGCTCCTACGGGACCAGGGAAAAAAGGATATTGACATGAAGTAAGAACTCCCGCTGGGAACTCCTCACCCTGGGAATCAAAAACCCAGCAGGAAACGGGACATAAGAATCAAGGGATCGGTAATTCCAGGAGGTGAATCAAAATGATCACAACACGATGTAGACAAGAGGTAAAAAGACGGCACCAAGGGAGAAAGGGGGGTGAGAGCTGCAAAAAAAAAAACCACCTATCTCCACCTAAGCAAAAAGGAATTGGGAAAGAACCTTTGTCCACAAAAAAAAAACGGTGAAGGAAGGGGAGCCCAGTCAACAAAACGACTGATATCAAAAAGGCAAAACGGTGACATAAGGGGAACTAACCTCCTCGAGGGGGGGGGAGGGGGGTCTCAACGAGGTCTTGAACTGAGGTTTACGGAATGCTGTAGAGAACTCCATGCTAGTGCTTATCAAGAACAGTGGGAGGGACTGGGGATCTCAGAACATATCTACGTTGGGAAGAAGGAAGATATGAACGCGGAATAAGAGAAAAAGATAATAAGGGGGGGGGGGGGCGGTCATCTTCAACTGTGTGCCGCAATTGAACGGGGGACTAGGGAAAAAGTGTTCGCTGTTGGGGGGGGAAAAGGCTCTCTTGTGATTTCACAAAAGGATCAAAAGGGGGGAAGAATGAGTTCTTTGGGCAAGGATGACGCTAGAAAAAGCTTGAGTCTTCTCATCAGCCCCTCCGATTTCAAAGAAAGAACACCACAGAGCAAGAAGAGAAGGGCCACAAAGAAGGTGTGGCCGTCACTAACGGAATCACCAAGGAAGTACACGAAAAGGGAAGGGGGGTACCATCGCCAGGGTTCCTGAAGAAATCAAACGCGACAACTAGTAAATGGGAAGGAAAGAATACGCTATCCAACATCTCTCCCCACAAAAGGAGAAGGCAGAGGGGCATCAGCGAAAAAAACGTCATAGAGAATAAGCAGAAGCTCATGCGCTGGCTATGAGATAGGAAGGAAGCCTTAGGGAGAAGGAACAAAACAGGGAGGAAAGACTTGTGATCTAAGACAAGAAACAAAACAGCCTGACTAGGGCTTGTTCCAAGGGACCGAGGGGCAGACAATCAAGGTAGTCATAAGTGGAGGACCACAAAAAAAGGGGCAAGGTGACCGCCGACATAAATAGAATTCTTCTCTGGGACAATGAAAACAGGCAACTACGCGGTATTAGTAGAAGATGAGAAGGGGGGGGCCGAACTGCAGTGTGGAGGTGGGCACGCAGGGATGTTAATCGTCAGTGGGGGGGGGGGGGGGAATGCCAAAGTCCTAGCAAACGCAGCAGTAGCGAAAAAAAGAAGGGAGGGAGAAAATACCCACCAAACAGAATCCGCGCTCATTGAAAAAACCTGAGGAAGGACTGAGCCTGGACATATTTGAGAAGGTCAGGGAAAAGGGAAGACGTGTTTTAAGCATTAATTGAGAAGACCCTCTCGACCAAAAGGCTGGAAGTTGACCGGATGGGAAAGAGGCATTTCGTATGATCGTTTGTGCTTTAGCCGAGAATAGTTGTAAGAGCGAGGAAGGGGTGGGAGCAATGAGAGTGACGTGGCTCATAAAGATTCGAGCGACTGAGAGTTGGAATGAGTCGGGCGTTGTCGACAAAGAGTCCCCTCATCTATCAGGTTGAACGTAGATCGGGATAGGTTCGGCATGTAGTTACTCAAGCAATTCGGCGGAGGGGGATTTTCCAACTCAATTCTCCGTACGCGAGGGGGAACATTAGGACAGAGAAAAAGAATACTACGGCTTGGTTGGGGAGGGGGCCCGACTTGACTAGGCAACCTTCCATTACATCTTTGAAGTGGAGAGGGGATCGCATCAAAAAATCTAAGGGGAATAGCCCGCATAAGGGCGGGATCACGGGGAGATTACTAACAGAGAGAACACATTGGAGAAAATGGAAGGACCCCCAGCTGCCGTTCTAAGAAGCCGTCCAAAACTAAGGGGATCTATTCGCTTTGTGACAGGACGAGTAAACGTAAACGGTCGAATATGAGTCCTGGTAAGAGAGTTCTTTAGGTGCCTGCTTAAACACGGTCAGTGAAAGAGGGAACCTTCACGCGGAGGCACCATGGAAACTGCAATAATACAATTTAAATGCCTTCGCGCAGGGCCCAAGAGATCCATAGAATAAAATGACCGAAGGGTGTGGGATTGGGGGAAGAAAGGGGG
>Ga0179593_1679183_pt1 | contig 22475 bp, 16 predicted proteins | sample CZODoug2_1_08_16_FD_185931 | JGI IMG/M metagenome (GOLD analysis project Ga0179593, IMG submission 185931) | Vadose zone soil fungal communities from Angelo Coast Range Reserve, California, USA - CZODoug2_1_08_16fungal (PacBio error correction) | ecosystem: Environmental > Terrestrial > Soil >...
GGACTTGGTCGGTAATGGAAAAGGGCACGGACTAGTGCTCCAGGGGGAGGTGTTTCAACTAGGGGGGGGTCGGGGGGGAGGTAAGGTTTACTTATCTTGAGGGGGCGGGAGGAAAACAGGTCAATAACCCCCTGAAATAGTAGGAGAGAGGGTGAAGTCTTTAAACCTAGGTGGGGAATCTGAAGAGAAAAGAGAAGTTTCTCTGAAATGGGAAAAAAGGAGCCTCCCTAGTTCTTAGGTGGGGGCATCCGCTGATAGGAAGTTCGGAGGGTCGCCACTTCGTAATGACCGCGGGGGTATTTACCTGCATGCCTGGGGAGACTGCATGACCTTGCAAGAACTTGGGGGGGAAAAGGGGGGAGCATAGGATAAAAATAGAGGGGCATTGTTTATTTCCGGTTCAGTGTCTCAAAGGGACTACTAATCTTGACTTGAAGGAAAAACATAACATCAGGAGACAAAAAAGAATGGAAGGGAGATTCAACAACGCGTGGAACTTCACTATCTGCTGAAGGGGGGGATTTAACGCCAATTTCTGGAGAAAACCGGGATGAGAATCTGTACGGAAGCAGTTGGAGTTAGGTGGGGGTCTAAATCTGAATACTTCTGCAAAAAAATAGCTCCTCTGCTCTAGAGGAAACAAGAGGGCAAATTTTTTTGACTGAAAGAAGGGGGTGCCAACAGTATCAGCAAGAGGAGTCGAATCTTACCTAGGGGGAAGAACCTGATGCCCGAGGAGCTTGGGATCCGAGGAAATAGAGAACGAGTTTCCATGGGAGAAAAAGGTGTGTCGGAAAAAATGATTTCTTACTTCAGTGGGGAAGATGGGGGACCTTTCGAGAAATCGAAAAGATCAGGGACGGGCTGGCTGGGAAAAAGGGGCGGGAACGTCGACACCAGTGTGATGAAGCAAAAGACCGTTCTGATTAAAGCAAAAACCTGGAGGCTCAGAGTAGAGGGGGGGGGGGGGAAATCTGATATTCTTTCTTCTAAAAAAAGAAAGGGGGCTACCAGGTTGCCTGGTAGGAGAAGGGATCCGGGGGAGCGCCATGATTATTAGACTACCCAGGGAATCTCTACTTGCAAGCTTTAAGTCCTCAAAAAAGTCACGAGGTCGGCTTTGCTGTGAGCCGGGGGGTGAATTAGAATAGACAAAATCGAAGAGGTCTGTCCGCCGTAATCAAAGATCAAGACCTTCTCGCACTCATGAGAAAAAACTGGAACTGAAGGGGATAAAGGGTTCGCGAGAGAAACAAAAAAGGAAAGAACGGGAAAACAAGTGCCGAGTAAGTCTTCTTTAACTGCGAGGAGAAAGGGGACAAAGCTAGGACGTTCTTCTGGGAGCTAAGGAGAGAACACCAACAAGGTATGAGGAGGAAAAAGAAGGCGAAGGAAACGAAGTACTAACTTAAAACCAGCGTCATCGCGAAAACTCCGAAGACGCAAAGAGGCCGGCCGTCGACACGTTGGGCAGAGGGAGGATCACGCGGGAGCCGATCTGGCGCAGAGAGAAGTTCGCTCGCCATCGTTTAGAAAGGGCGGAAAACCCTCGAATTTAGTAAGAAAAAATGGTTCATACTGCACCTAACTAAAAAGGGGCCCAGGCAAGCCTAAAAGAAACGGGGGGGAAGGAGGGGGCTTGCAGGAAAAGGCCATCCCTGGCAAGCGCGGACGGCGAGAAAGCACCTGGCGACAGGGAAACAAAGGAACGAGGGAAAACCCTGGCGCCACCTCCTAGGAAAAAAAATCTCAGGAAGGTCGCGCGTAACCAAAGGTCAGCGCGGGCCCTTGAAGGAGAACACCGAGGGTAGGGTCGCCTACGAACGCAAAAAAAAGAAGAAGGGCAGTCGAGTCCACAGGTCCGAGAAAATGAACAACCGCTTCCGAAAACCGAAAAAAGGGGGGACCCAGAGCGAGGCCACGCGGGAAACACGGATCTCGGCGCACAGGAGAGGAGTCAGAACGTTTGACATCGCGTAATCGGGAAAGCTGAGGCTCGGTCTTATCCGGGGAAGCCACCGCGACCGGACAGGCTGCGGGGGGTCGCGTAGGCATCGGAGCACCCCTCGACTTAGGCCCAGCACCCCAAGAACATCGGGGAGGAAGAAGCTCAGCGGCTGACCAGAACGCCATCCTCCCAACCGAACGTTGACCGCTCTCCTGACAAACGTGTTTCCTCGAGCAATAGGGCTCCCTTTTATCCCGACCTCCTTCAGCCGAGTTTTCGGTCGTCACATATCGCAAAATCACACCCAAGCTGCCGGCGACAAAACCACCCACGGGGGGATCTTAGGCCGTTCCTTGTCATTGGAAGATCCCCCACTATTCCGACTCGAAGGGCCCCCCCACATCCTGCCTTCCCGAAGAGAAGCCCCTCCCCGGGCTGGTCGCTCCTAACAAGGACTGGGGGTCCAGCCCTAGCCTTGTCGCAAAAAACTTTCCCCTTCCAGAAGAAGGTACCTCACAAAAAAGAGCCGCCGCGAGGCAACCGGAAATGTGGCCTCGGCGGGCAACAGCCTTTCGAAATTGGTGTTAATGGTGTCGATCTTCTGTCCCCTTCCTCAGTACCATGTTCCAGCAAGAGGCTGAACCACAAGGACCCTTGGATGACTTCCCGTAAACGAAAACAACGTCGAGCGGCGGCAAGATCGGGTCGGCCCGAGGTTAGACCCGCCGCCCCAACGAACAGGACCTCGAGCATGAGGAAGGCGCCCCGGCTGGCGGAAACTGGTCGAGAGCCGTCAACGAACTGTGGGCCAGGCAGCGGCATGGAGACAAGCCAATGCTACTTCGGGAGTTCCATGGAGAGAGGGGGAGCGCCACGACCGTCAAGAACCGCAAAGGCGGCTCTAAGTAGCTGTGATAAATCACCCCAGCGCGGCCCCACCCTCGCGGCCCGGCAGGGGGAAAAAAAATGCGCGCGTTCGTTGATATCAGCGGAGCCCTCACAAGTCCACACCTGCTGGGTCGAAATGGAGCCTCACCCCGCCCGTCCTCGTAACTTCCACAAGGGTGCTTCCGCATCCAAACGCAACGCTGTGGTGAGGGGACAGGATGCCGCAGGGAGCAGAGGAGAGTGGCGATGGGATAACCAAAAAAGACATCCCAAACGCGCCGGGGAAGGAATGGCTCGGAGGTAGCGGCGTCGTACCGGGATCCTCGTGGCTTAAAAAACACACTCCGGACGTTTTCGCCGACGCCACCAAAAAGGGGAAGACGGTCGTCTGCAATCTCTATCGGGGGGAAAAGTCCAGTTGGGATCGGGAACCCGGGGGGCTGGGACTAACCCCGCGGAGCGGCCATTCGTCGTCCGCCCGAAAAAAAGGTCGTGTGAACCTGCGGCGGGATGATAAAGAAGGAAAGGATTTATGTAGCAGACAGGACAAAGGGGGGGAGCATGGGGCTTTGGTCCAGGTGGAACGTGGTCCAATCCCCGACCGGCGTACCCTGCACGCCGTCGGTGGAAAAGGGGATCGCGACCGAGCTCAATAGTTAAAGTGGGTCACGGGGTCCGAGCTGACGTTCAGGAGCTCAGTCCGCGTGCAGGAAGTCTGACCGAAGAGGGGCGCCGGGCCCGCGAACAAAGTCTCTCTCAAAACAATAGGAGGGGGGATGGTCAGGGGGAGTTCTGCGGCCGTCGAACCAGAGAACGGGACAGACGTTTCCGACACCTCGCGCCCCTAGTGCAAAGTCATCGCGACCCGGGAAAAGGAAGCAGCTGATGCTACGATCAATCCCAGACCCGGTTCTGGCCGGACCACGGGGATGAACCACTGTTCAACCAAGAGGCATGCTCACCAAAGGGTCTGGAGTCTCGTCATAAAAAAGAGAACGCCGGTTATATAAAAAGACCAGCTAACGGCGACCCTTGTGTCGGACACGAAACTCTTTCAAAAGAGGGAAGCCTCTCTTTGCTTGCATGAAAACTTGGGCTATTAGCCCTGGTAATAAAAGACAGGAGTCAAACGGCGACTGTGCTCTACGGAAAAAAGATGTGAGACGGTGGTGATTGGAACGGAGAAAAAAGGGTACCGTCGGAAGAATATACCCATTCGTATCAAGGACCAAGAGAATCCTATCAGGCAAAAATCGACCTGGCCGCTTGGGTGTGGCGGGGGTTCGGTTTCGAACGGGACCTGCAGGGCAGGGTGTCTTAGGCTGTCTAGAGGTCCATCCCCGGGATTAACCACCTCTTCTATGGTCGAACCGGCTACCCCTCCCATTCCTCTTTTTCCTTCAGGGGACAAAAGAGGCCGACTCCGGGCTACGGGACCTACAGGCTGTGTGGGTCCCCGCTGCTATTAACGCACGCGCTACGGGGGAGCCCAGTAAGCTGGATTGGCCACGCGGTCAGGTGCTGAGGGTGGTGTCGCGGCAGCAGGAGCCGTTCTTGAGAGAAAAAGTTCTTCGCGGAGAAACACCCAAACCAGAAAGTCAGAACTCTGAGCCGATTGGACAGGGAAAGCAGCCCGCTCAGCGACCCTCACCCGGAGTCCAGGGGGAAGACCTCCACGCCGCTTGTCGAGTGGGTGCCGCCTCGGCGAGGCCGTTTTTCGAGGTGGGCGGCGGACATTCTCCACGAGCACTCGAAAAGGGGCCATCTGGCCAGAGAGACGACTGGCGGGAGGTTCCGGGAAGGAAGCCTCAGAGGCCAGGTAAACGAGGGTTGTGGAACCGCGGACTTAACAGGCCGGGACTGTGTGAATTGAAAGGGGGGACGCCGGACTGAACCTTGCAAAGGCAATCGTAAGCGAAGGGCGGGCTCAAGGGATTTGGGGGGGAACCTCTCTTCCTCGGGGGCAGTGTCTTATGGGACGGGGGTGGGGTCTATGCTTCTGTAAAACAACTGTTTTCACACGGGGCAGCGGGGGGAGGGGTCGTCCGGGTTGAGAGAGGGCTCCCTCTTGAGGATTCGTGGTTTTGGGCTGACCTTTCGGCTAGTGGGACGGTCATTTCTTACGGTGAGGGTAGTAGGCACCTTCCGCACGGTTGAGAAGACGTATCTTGGGTCGGTGACCGGGTCTGGGTTCTGGCTGGAAGGGACTTTCGAGTACCTTCCGACTCAGGGTCTTTATGAGATACTCCGCATAAAAAAGTGGGGACGGGAAAAAAAACGTGGCCTTCTGACGGCTGTGTCTGAAGGGCCGGCGCCGACTTTTTCAGGGACTGGGGGTTTGCTGACCTCCTTGAGCGGCGGATGTTATCGTCGGGGAGAATCGTTCTTTTCTGCAACTGTCGCTTTTTCTCCCAGCTCTTTTGGCTAGGGGTGTCTTTCAGGCCTTACTTTCACTGTCGTCGGGGGAGTTTTTCAGCCGAAGGGGCCTAGAACATGCTCTCACCCGGGCGCAGAAAGAGAGGGTTTTTAGTACGGGGGATTCAGTGGGTTTCTTGCCATCTAAATACTCTTGTGGGGGGAGGCATAGGGAAAAAAAAGGAGCCCTCAAGGGGCGCTAGATCAAAAAGCGGGGGGGATCAAGGTTGGAATCGACTCGGAAGGATTTTGCGGAGCTGATGTTCTTGAATTCAGTCGCTCCCATGGGCCCTTTCTACGGAGAGAAAGGAAGATGCGTCGCGCAATGGCTGCGCCCAGGGGACCTGAGGTCATGCGCTGAAAATCGGTTGGGATCGCGCGAATCGAAATTATTCGGATGGGGGAAGGGGTCCATATGGGGATGATGTGTCGACCAATGGGGGGGGGGCGGAGAGAAGGGGGGCGGGGTGAAGGGTAACAGGAAGTCACCCCGAGCAGACACAGGTCAGCAAGAACGAAAGGGGGGCGGTAAGGGAAAAGCGCCAGCTATGCACGTTGCTGAAAAAGGTGGCGTTGAGGGGGAAACCGGCCCGTAGGGAAAATACTGAGAATCCACGCGAGCCATGCTCTGGTCGAAAGGAAGGGCACTCACTATTGCGTCAGGCCCGTCTCTCTAAATGAAAGCCACACGCGTCGACCTCTGTGCGAGTTGCCCGCTCAAAAAAAAAAAAGGGGTCTTAACTGGGGAAAAATGGGCGGGAGCGTCTGTGCTGGTCGTGGAAACAAAAAGGGCGCTCGGTGAAGGGGCGCGGGGTCGGGAGGGACCTTGGAGGGCGAGAAAAAAAAAAGGATAGTAGTAAAGATAGAATGAAACGACACAAGCAAGACTTCCTAAAGGGCGTGGGCGCCGAACTGAGCGAAGGAAACGCCAATCCTCTCAGACACTGAAACGTCCGAAACGGGGAACCGATAGGGATACAGTCTGTATAAACTAGCGGGGAGAAACGCCGGGACTTCGAAATAGGAAAAGGGGTGTATAATTGCTAAAACGACGAGAACTTAAAAGGATATGGGGGGGGGACTTGATCATGCCTTCACGGAGAAGGTGCTCAGTTCCAGAGGGAAAAGAGCGCACGGCTCGGGCGGGGGCCAGGAGGGAAATTTCCGTCGAAGGAGACGCTGTCTCGCTAAGAAAAAAAATGACTAGGGAGCAGGACACCTCGAATTCGGGAAAAAGGAAAAACTTTTCTCCACCAGGGGAAGGACTACCGGCCCGAGAAGGAGGAAGTCGACTCAATGAAAGTCCGGAGTTCCTACGGAGATGGAGCCTTCCGTCATGAAATGAACGGTCCTCAGGAACTCGAGGGAAAGAAAGGGAAAGCCCTACCATAGAAAAGAAAGCGTCGAAATGTCCAAAGGTAAGAAAGGGGGGGGGGGGGGGAGTCAAGAATAGGCCAAAAAAACAACAATCTCTGTCGAGGACCAAAGATTCAGAAGAGGGGGGGTCTCGTCGGAACGAAAGGGTAGGACAAGGTGAAAGAAGAAAAGCGGAGCAGAAAGCTTAGTCGGTCGAAGACAAGGGATAAAAAGCCCCAAAAAGGACTGCGGGGGGCGGATGAGAACATAAAAAGGGGAAACAGAAGGACTGACGCTTAGCCAGCACCCAAGCTAGAACCTGCGTAGCTCAGAGGTCTAGATTAGTTCTCCACAAACGGGGGGCGGATCATTCCGAAAAAGACGGGGGGGCATCCTCTCGGGGTATCCAGGGTTTGTACGAGCGGGAATATGACGTGTCGAGCGGGGAAAGGGATAGCTCTCCTAAGGCTTACGGAAAAAAGGCCACGGTGATCACACGTCACGAAAACTAACGGAATCTTCTCTAATAAGGTCAGAGGTATGACTAAAAAGTTCTTTCATTTGGGAAGAAGGGAACAGAACGTCCCTAGGGAAAGGGCTGAGGTAAAATAAAAAGGCATAGGTGCAGAGTGAGGGCCTCCACAAAAGGGACAAGCTATGCCAACTGGCCAGCGAGACTAGAGGAGTTAGAACCGAAAAAGAAATAGAAATGCGACCCAAGAGGAAGGAACTCAGAATCTCGCCTTGGGACCCACTCTTCACTCGGAGGGCTAGAGAAAAGTTGGGTATAGAAACTTGTTTGTTCGAGACCCGGAGGGAAAACAAAGAGGGAACTTCCGGGGGAAAAGCGGCTGTAAACCACCGAAAAGATGGTATGGAAAAGGAAAAAGGAAACGCCACGAACCCTTCTAAACTTAGGAAAAATCGGGTGAGCTCAGAGAAAGGAAAAGCCGTGACCAAGAGGGACTTCATTCGGCGTAAAAGGGCGCCCAGTACTGAGGACGGGGTCAAAACTCGGATGTCTGCAAAGAGGGGCGGACCATTCATCTCATTTGAAAACGTTAAAATCTGGCGACGGTCAGTTCTTACCTGGCGTCGGTTTTTTTTAGAAAAAAGGCAGGAAGACGGCAGATCAAAGCACCGAGAGAAGGAAACGAAGAACTGTTCTGGGGGGGGAGGGACAAAAAGAAACCAAATCACGCAGGAACAGGAAAGTACACGCTATGGGACGGGTCCGCCCATCTGTCTATGCGGGAAAGAGGGGTGTAACCAAGGAAAACCAAAGAAAACGGGGAGGGAAACATGTCCATTCAAGGGGTGGACCCGGGCCTTTAAAGGTTGGAACCCGACGGGGCTGACCGAGGAAAAACACAATGCATGACTCGGTAAGTAGGGCTGAGCGGGTGGTTCTCCGTGTGCGGCCCTGCGGACAGGGGGGTTGAAAAAGGAAATAAGAAGACGCCCTTAAGGGGTTAACTCGGAGTATCGAGAATAAGTCAGCTTTACCATAAAGGGGCTTTTGAACTCGTGATTTCCGGCTTGGCAGCAGACGACCGAAGGGTGTTAGCCGGCCCAAAGAAAAATTACAGGTCCGATCAGGCAAAATTAGGAAATGGGTCTTGGACCGGGTGAAAAACTTGGCACGTGGGGAACAATTTTGTTGGCCTTTCTGGGGAAAACGAAGCTGGAGATGTGATGGAAAGAGAATTTCTGAAGAAACTGGATGACCCTCGGGGAGACGTGGGTGCCGGGTCTTAGTGGTTCTACAAAACTATTAGGCTCTTCATCTCCAAGAAGAGGAAGGGGGGCAGGGGGTTTCATTGCAGTCTGGAGCGTGAAAATTTTTCGCTTCACCGAACCACGTTATGTAAATTAGCCTGGCCGGACACGCGTATTGGCTCCTGAAATGAAATAGGGGCTCCTCTGGGGGGAGGAGACAGTGCTTCCGCAGGCTTTGTCTTCTGTCCTTTGGGAGTAGGCGTCCCATTCATAGGCGGGTGGTGCCTGTCCTGGGGAGAAGGGCCTCTTCGTACAGGAGACGTTCTTCGACTTTAGAAAAGTCTCGTTTTCGCCGGAAGAGTAACGGACCCAAATGAAAAGTCAGCGAACAACAGAGGATTGAGGAAAGTATATATAGGGAAAAAAAACGTGGGTAGATTCCCCATGAGAGGACTGGCTAGGGACACTTGAATCGACGGACTAGCGCGGGAGGATACAACGAAGGCAGTCAGAATCGGAGACCAATTAATAAAGGAAAATTCAAGCTTTCGCAGGCGGATAGGGAATAAAAGGCCTGATCAGGGCTGGCCGGACAAAGTTTCAAGACAAAATTAAGACGGGAAAGCCGTAAGGAGAGATCTAAGACATAGGAACGAGAGCCAGGTGTTTAGCAAAAGCCAGTCAACAGTAGGGAGAGGGGATCGGCGAAAAGACTACTCTTTCCATCAAAAAAAACAGGAGTTTCTAAAGCCCCGGTCGGGTGGCAAGGTACTAAAAAAAATAAGGGTCCTCTGGGGAATACTTTCCTCTGAAATAGGTCTGGGGAGGAAGTTTTTCTGTTAGGCAACGTCAGGATTGCTGGAAAAAAGGAGACAAACTCTTGGATCAAGACAAGGACGTGCGAGACCGCAACAATTTCAAAGTCAAGAGGCGAAAAAACGGGGGGATTTCCCAGCGTGACGGAGGTGGCAGGTGGGAGGGAGCCAGCCCTGGAAAGGGCAGCTGTCCGAAAGACACTACTGATCAAAGAAGGACGACAACCAGAGTAGTCGGGGGGGACAAAAGAACACACAAAAGTCGTTGTGCAGCACCCCTAAAGGGAAGGCTGGGAAGGAGGAAGTCAAAGACACGAGGGGGGGGACTAGTTTAGATATGGATGCATCGAAGCACAAGCAAAAACTCTTTGCTAAAAGGAAGCCGGGCAACATCTCGGGTCAGTGCTGGGCTTTCACTTTGGTGGTGAGGGTGGAAGGGGAAAACTCAACGGAATCCGGAATGCGTTGGAATAGCCTAGAGTGTCTCAATCCTACGGGTACCTGAAACGCCTTCGAAAATCTGGGGGGGGGGGGGAAATGCCTCCATCGCATCGATGACCAACTCGGTCTTCAGAAGTCGGAGACATTTTACTTGGAGAAAAGCCAGGACCTAAATTTCCTTCCTCAAGGAGGAGGAGGGGGCAGAGGGAGCGAAATCTGCAGAACCGGCAGGATCCTGTACTTATCAAATTGCTGGGCGTTCCGGAAAGAGAATCAGGAAGCCATGGATAAGGGGGCTTTTGGGGGGGAAAAAATAAGCGTTGGCGGAAAAGGGCTTGAGGATTAGGGGGGCGAGCGGGGGGAAAACGGTGCCTTGAGCTGAAAAAAAAGGGATAGGAGGGAAGGAGGGGGGGAGGGGGGACTATGTGTAGCTGCAAAGGGGGTCCTCGGAATGCGAGCGAGGGGGGGTTCTCATTGGCGCTGAAGGGGAGTCCACAGAATTGAGGAATTTTTTACCTGGTGGATCAGAGGGTCTGGACTGAGGGAATGTCGCCTCTCCTTGAGTAAAGGGTATGACCTCCTTCAAAAAAGAAAACCAGAGAACACAACCCACAAAACAAAAAAAAGAAAAAAAAAAAAAAAAAAAAAAAAGAAAAAAAAAAAAAAAACCAACAAAAAAAAAAAAAAAACAAGATGAAAAGAAAGGAACCTTCACCGATTGGTATCAAAAAGGAGGGACTGATACTTCTCTTCTTTGAAGGGAGCTGGAATTACTATCACAGGGACTGAAGAAAAAGATAGGTGGGTCTAAGGGGGCAGGCATCAAAGAGGAATCAAGCTGTAAGATTCGCGGGAAAAAAATTGGGCATTCTAAGATCTGCTGGAACTGCTTGAGGAATGGGAACCCAGGGATGGTATCATAAAGGAAAATAAACGGGGGCACTCGAGGTGCTGGGGGGTGGGGGAGTCTCAATACGCTGGGGAGAGTGGGGGGGACTAAGCAGGACTCAAACCAGGCGAAAACCAACTTTGGTGGAACGGAGATGGGGTTCCGATACCTAGCAGAAGATTTTGAGGAAGTCTTACGTGGGAAAAACCAGGAAAGGAAAGAAAAAGCTTGCCGCCGAAAAAAGGGGAAAAGGCGGGACGACTCTACTTTAAGATTGGGTTAAAAGAATCTGGCTGCGCGGACGAGGTGGACTTTGAGAGAAAAAACGAAGTTGACGGAGGGAGCTTCTGATGCGGAAGGGGTTGAGAGAAGGAATTGAAAAGAAAATCAAAAAGAAATCTCTACTCGGCGGGGGGAAGCGATGGGGGGTGGGTGGTTTGTGTTGAGGGTCTTTCGGGGGGTCCGAAGGTTCAGATTGGGGATAGGGGAAACTTGTCGGCTCAGAGGGGGTCATTTCTCGGAAAGGTTATAAAGGCAAAGAAGACAATGTCATAGTCTAGGGGGGGGGGGGGGGGGGGGGGGGGGGAACTTTCTTTATTGAACCATCCGGAATGAGAGGGGAGGGCATGGGGCCTGGGGAGAAAAGGTCAAAATAGGAAGTTCTGCAAAAATCGGGGAGAAACTGCATCATTCTAGGTTCGGACCGAAGGAAAGAGGGGCGTAGTAAATTCTCCGCGATGAAAAAACAGAGGGAGAACCAGCGGTGATAGAATTGCTCAGCAAAAATCGGGAAGGGAAGGGCCATCCTGGAGATGCTGGGAAGTTGAAAGGGGGGAGGGACGGGAAGGTTGGAGTCAGGGGGCTGAAAAAAATCTCTCGAAAAAGACAAAAAAGAACTTTGGGAAAGATAGGATCATCAGAATCCTAACTGGGCATCTGGCGCCGGGAAGAGAGGAAAATCAACGCCAGAACGCGCAAAGATGGAAGTCCCGGCCCTAACCTTGGGGGAAAACACCAGGTTAACCGAGGGGAACGAGCGGGGGAAGGTCGCAAGGTCCGGGGAGGCTCAAAGTTATGGGGGGACAAAGGAACCTCTCGGTTAGAGGGGTGGGGAAAAGAGACATATTCATACCAAACGAAGAAGAGGGGGGGGTTCACAGTGAAAACTAAGAAAACTCTCGCACGGGGGAAAAAGAAAGACCTCAATGTGGGTCAGAAAAGATGACCTTTCTTGAATTCGGCGCCGGGGACAAAAAAATGCGCACGGAAAAACGACCTTCGACCACAAACAAAAGGAGAAGAACTTAAAGGGAACGAACAGGGAAAATACGATAGAAGAAGTAAGGGGGGGGGCACCTCAGAATGAGAAGGAAGGCCCGAAGACGTTCTCAATCCCGAAAAGAATGCTCTAACGGAAACCGCCAAGGAGAAAAGGGGGGGAGAAGGGAGGGAAGGATGGGTCCGAGAACTTGGGGAAGAAGATCTCCTACAAAAAAAGGGAAGTCCGAGTAGATTGAAGATCCTGTGATACAAAAAGTGAAAACGGCTGCCATCTGAGGGAAATGAGAAGGCAGGTTTGTTAATAATACTGAGGAAGGAATCAATGGGACTATGAAGGGGAATTTAAGAAAACCTAACTGACCGGAAGAAACCACCAGAGAGAGGGGGGTGGCGAGAGAAGCGGGGGGAAGGGGAAAACCGAAGGAAACTGGGATTTCTCCCGGAACCCCCCGGGAAGAAAAAGAGGACAGAAAGGGGAAGAGCCTTCTAAACATGAAGAATCATCCAGAATTGAAGCTGTAGAAGCTCTTAATAAGGACCACAAGTCGTTGTTACTATAGAAGGGAAAGAAGGCCGGGGGAAATCGGTTCTGCATCTAATCCCGAACGGCGTCTTCTCTTTCTCTCACATTCAAAAGGAAAGACGTCACCCAACTGTAAGCTATCGCCAAAAAACGAAGCCAAGTTCAGGGGTTAAAGGGGAAAAAAAGTACGCGGGCAAAGAGGAAAGGCTCGAGACCCCAAGAAGGACCCTGCCAGGGGGGGGGGGGGAGTGGAGAGGAGGGAGGTGGGTTAGGGGGAAGGTGGGAAGAGATGGGGGAGGAGGGGAAGGGGAGGTGAGGGGAGAATTGAGGGTCTCCTAAACGCCACTTATCCAAAAATCTGGGTCTGAAGGCACACCCTGGTCCAAACCGGCAAAACTACTCTCCTCGAGTCTTGAGAACATAACGCATATGCAAGTGCCTTAAGACAAAGGCGAAACCGCTTAAGGGCAAACCGGGGGGAAAGAAAAACGTCACAGAAGAAGAATGTTCTTTGTGGGAAGGACAAGGTTTCCAAAATCAAGGGCTTGCCACAGGCCGAATAACGGGGGAAAGGGGCAAGCAAAGATGCTTACAAACAAAAAAATCTCGAAAACTGGGAAAGGGTATTAGGACCTGTGAAAACCTTAAAACTCAACTTCTATCTCAAAGAGCAAGAGTGTGTTCCTTCCGAGGGGAGACATAAAGTGCCTAAGGGGCAAAAACCCGACAGAAAAAGAAATCTTAAAAGACCGGAAAATGGCGGCACAAAGGAGCCACGTAAAAAAAGGTTTGGAAAGTAGGAAGGCAAAAGGGCACTGGGAGAAAAACTAGGCATTCTTACACCGGGGGAAAAGAGAAAAAGGGAGGGTCGGGAAACTTCTGATTTAGAAGAGGGAAGAAAAAGGTTGAAATGCACCCAGGCCTTCCGACTAGAAATTAGGGAGGGCTCCCTCAAACACAGAAAAAAAAAAACTAGAAGTCCTTACCCTCTCTTTTACCGTAGGGAAAGGAAGGGACTAAGTGAGACTCCTTGATACTATAGAGAGTAAATGGAAAAAATTCAGGTTTCCAATCGAAAAACGGAAAAAGGGAAGAAAAAAGGCCCCCTCCCTAGGGTCCTTTTTGCCTTAAAGGGAAAGACATGCTGATACAGTAAACAAGCCAGTTTGGTGACGTCTTAGGGGTTAGAGTGACAAGTTTCTATCGCAGGTGAAGGGGGGACGACAAAAGAAACGCAAAAAAATCGCAAACGACTATTTTCCCTAAAATACCGGAAGAGAAAGTAGGACTGAGTGAGATAACTAAGGACTCAAAGTTAGGGGACGGAACAACAGAGCAAAAAAAAGGGCAGTTCAGCCGACCAAAAAAAAAGAAACAGGATCGAGGTCTTCAATCACGCAAGGGAGGACCAGAAAAAATTGTGAGGACGGTTGAACGCCAAAAAGGGGGGTGGAACTCACAGCAAGAGTCTTGGCTGGGGGAAAACTTTAGGAATCCGACGTGAAAAAGCAGTGAGGGGCCTTGTGGGGAAAAGGCAAGGGAAAAAAGCGTTCATTTCTTGGTGTCGAAAAGGAAAAAGGAAGAACTGAAGGGTTGAGAAAGGGAGGAGTCCGGGGAAGGGGGGGGTGTCTGGCCCAGAATCGAGGACGAAAATTCCCTTTATTGGGGAAAGATGGAGTACTCTAACTAAGTCGAGGAGGGCTTTTAATTTGTGGAATGGGGGAGGGGAAAAGGGTCTGTTTATAATAACTATTCAGGAGCTGAATTCAACTCTTAAACAGGAGTAGGGCGACGTTCCAGAGGGAAAGACTACAATGAACATGAGAGGAAGCAACAAACCAAGGCTTCTTACAAAAGGTAAAGATGGGGGGGGAGGGGGTTTGACGAGGAAGGATCGAAAGACTCGAGTAGACTGTAAAATAAAAATAAAAGAATAAAAGGGGTAGAACTTCCCCGAAAGGAAAGAAGGAATCAAAGAGGGAGAAACAAGAGACGCAAATTGAACATCATCGTTCTAAGATGGAAATCCTTATCACCAGAGAGTGTCCAGGTGACGAGGGGGGAGGGATACAGTAAAACAGCAACGAAAAAAAATAGAACCCCGCAGTGAAAGGAGGCGGAAAAAGTTAAGGAACTTCTTCATGGTGAAGACAAGGTAAACGCCTGTTACACTGAGAAAGTTGTCAGTAAGGGAAGAAATAAGACTACCCGCAAACGACCCAAAAAGGAAGAAGGGGTCGTTCATCCCAAACTTGTTGAGGGGGAAAATAGGTACCACGGTTTAATAACTGGGAAAAAGGATAGAAACAGGGGGGGGATTTGCGGGAATATCTTGCCCCTGGTCGATGGGTTCGTTGTGCAAAAAAAACGAAGGACGGTGGTCTTTAAAAGCCAAAAAGAGGGGACCCAACAGTCTGACCGCCTACTCAGAATAACCAGGGGGGGCCATGGCCGGGGAAACTCGTCCTCTAAGGGGGGGTGGGGGTATTTTTGACTGTGTCAAACATCCTGGGAAGGAAGGGCGACAAGGGAAATCCGTCTCCCCTAAGGGAAACTAGCCTTCCAACCCACCCGATTCTTGGGCAAAATACTAAAACAAAGATTGTGGGAGTAACGGGCACAAAGTCTCTTTCTTTGGGGTCTGGGGACTAAGGAATCCAACGAGGTGTGACCGCCGATTCGAGATGCGAACTTATCCCGGAAGATTCAGGAACCTCCTGAGGAGTTTTCCAAAGAGAGGGGAAGTGCAAGAAAGGGGGGGTGATGGTCTCTTAAAAAATCCTCACTTTCGGAAAAAGGCGGGTTGAGCAAAAAAGTATGAAATCGACAGTGACTTTACCATGACACAGAAGCTCGGGGAAGGGTCCTCAAAAGCTAGGGTGGAAAGGAAGGGGAAGGCATTACCTGGGGAAGGAGAATGTTCATGAAACTTACGGAAAAAAGGCGTCCACGGGAAACGAATTCAGCGAGGTAACGGGAGTTGAAAGGGGGGGAGTGTATTCTCAAAAACACCAAACCAAGAAGGCACCATCATACGCCAATCGGGGAAGGGGGGGACGTGGGAGATCTCTACGTGGGGGATTGAGGGTCCGGTGAACCATCAGTCATGGCTCCAGGAGGGGGAAAAAAGAGTTTCTTGTAAGAGGGAATATAAACAACGGTGTGAAAAAAATCTAAAATTTAATCGAAGGGGCATCGATTTCTAGGGTTACAGAGAAGGGGTCCAAAAAAGGATAGGCAAACAGAGCGTCTGCTGGGGGGGGGGGGGAGCACTGTCGGCATTCGAGGGCACCTCCGGAAGAAGGGGGGGTCGGCATTGTTGTTACCTTTGCACCGAGATCGGGGAATGTTAGGTGTTTCAACTAAAAAAATGGGCTTCTGGTTGGTAGAAGAAATCAGGAATCGGAGTGGAAATACCTTTCAGCAGATAACTGGGGAGAGGAACGGGGAAAAAGGTTGAGACTCTTCAAAGGTCATTCGGAAAAGGCAAGGAAGAAAAAAAAAAGTAAAAGAACTAAGAAGGGAAAAAAGTTCTTTCGGGGAGGGCATAAAACCGTGAACTTAAAAAAAAAAAAAATCTTAAGGCTCTGGCAACCAACGCGTGTTCCGAAAGGCTAGAAAGGTCGGGGCCCTCCGTGATGCAGGGGAGGGGGAGTCCCCCAAGGGATGGGCCGACTTCCTCGCGGAGGGCTCGGCGCGGGGGACTAAGGGTTTTATTGACAGATACGAGTCTCTTGGGAGGGGGGGGTGGGATTGTATGGGGCAGACTCTCGAGAAGCTCAAGAGGGCGACCAAACAAAAAAGAAAACACCTAAAACCTGGGGGGGTTCAGGGGTTGCCCATGACAAGAGTTTTGAGGGGGGCCAAATAAGACGATCGCCTCACGCGGGCTTCGACTCTTACGCGGATGAATTCAGGCCTCGCGCATTCCGCCGGAGAAATTGGGGGGGGGGGGGGGGGCGGGAGGTGGAAGGAGAGCTGGGGGGTTGACCCAGGGGGGGTGCGAAAAATGGCTTCTGGCGGATCCTTTGGAAGGGGCTGGGAAAACAAGTCGGGGCAGAAGTCCGGGGGGGGGGGTTTCTCTTGATCTGTTGATTTAGTATGGGGGGAGTCGGGCGGGTGGTTGTTAGTAGTGTTCTGAGGGCTGGCAGGCGATGAGTCGACGCTTGTAGGGGGTATATTGTACTCTCCTCATCCTGAATCTGGATTCCTATGGAGGCGAGGGAAAAAAAAACGGGGCGAGAACAAGGGGGGCCATCAGTGGAAGGGAAAAGTGCTTAAATTTGACCAAAACTCGGATCGGTCCAGAGGAGTTCAGGTTTAAGGGGATATTTGGGTTGGACAAAAAGGGGGGGAGCGAGGAGGGAGAGGGGGAAGGGGAAGTGACCATAGTGGGGAACTAGAAAGGGATAAGGGTCATCGACCTCATGGACAGGGGGGTAGTTCGGGACCAAAAGGAGAATTGGGAATCTCTGAGTCTTTTCCTTTGGAAAATAAAGCGTGGGCTTGGACCAAACTTCGAGGTCAAACAATCCGGAGCTTGGTCGTAGGCCATTGAAAAAAAGACAACTAAGACAGGACGAAGAAGAAGGAAAAAAAACATCCTCCCGCGTGATCCCTTGTGAGCAAAGCGGCAAAAAACCTTAAAAAAAAAAACGAAAATCCTTTCAGAGAGGGAGAGGGGGTCAGAAAAGGAGGAGGTACGGCGCAGGGACTTTACAATTTCGAGAAGGACTTAAAGAAAAAGGACTTGAATGAATAAATCTCTCACAAAAACAAGGATAAATAGGAAGAATGCAGAAAAAAAAAAGGCCAGGTCCTATAACGCGTTGTCACGCAAACTACCAAAACGGCCAGCCGCCACCCCTTGAGAAAGGGAACCTGCCAGGAAAAGGGGGGTAAGGACTTGAGCAAGGGGTATCACAGAGGAAAGAGTAGGCTGGGGGAGCAGGAGGAGCAGGAAGGTCGCAAAAATGGTAAACTTCGAACCGAAAGGAAGACTGGGTAAAGGGGGCTTGAGGGGGAATACTATGAACAAGGGCACCGGGGAATTGGGGGGGTTCACCAGGGACAAGGGAACTCGACACCTAAAGGTGGGTCGATTAAAAGACAGAACCAGCCAAATAATGGTCGAGTAGTCGACCGGTAAGCCGAAAAAAAAGAGGGCAAACCCTCCCGGAAGAAAAAAGAAAACAAGTGACAAAAAAAAAAACCTTACACAGATGACTAAAGGACCAGACAGGTGGGGGGTGTCAACGGGAGAATCCCCTTGGCTGGAGAATCGGTAAAGTACTTCATAGGAAAGCAGGTCAGGATACATCACCGTCCTGTAGAAAAAACAGTCCACAGCAGGGATACTACTAAAAAGAAAAAACTTCCGCGAGAGAAAATGGAGAAGGGGCCAGGTAAAAAATAGGCCAACGCCTCGGCCAAGCAAAAAAGGGGGACCGCGATAATGAAAAGAATAAAGGCGCAAACAAATAGGGGTGGGGAAAAAGGAGGCTTCCAAAAAAGAACAAGGAGTAGACATCCTCTGGGGGAGAGAGGCTTCTACTGAACTCGGGGGAAAAAGCTACGGTTGAAGAAATGGGGACAGGAAAGACATGAAACCATTCAGTCTCAGGAAAAGATCAACAAAGGAAAACAAACGTGACGAAGGGAAAAAGTAGGGGGGCAGCCACCAAAAAAAAGAAAAAATAGGAGAGGTAAAATCATCTAAAAAAATTCGCCAGAGGGAGGAACATTCCAGCACAAACGCCTGGCGTTCAAACTCAAAAATGAAAATCTTTGTTGTTGAAACAAAAAGGTCCTGGATCCAGGTGATGGAAGCTAAAAAACGCCCGAAAGGATGAATTCTTTCCTGTTCGATGTGGATCCAAAGCGCCTAACCAAAGGGGAGGCACCTCTTGAAGAATAGGAATGTGATCCAAATTGCTAAAAAGGTTACGCAAGTTCAAAAAAAAAAAAAAAGGACGCCAGGACTCAAAGTACAAAAAAAAAAAAAAATCTTCCTACAGAGGGAGAAAAAATCAAAAACAAAAAGTCAGAAAGAGAGGAATGAACAAGGGTCAAAGTCGAAAAATCCGGTGCGTATAAACTCCCTTACTCAAATAATAAGTCTGACAAAAAATGTAAAGCAGCCGGCCTAGCAAAAAGTTTGAACTCGGGAACAATAGGGATTGCGTTTGTAGACCATTTTTTAGTCTCGGGAAGGGGGGTTCCCGGAAAAGGGACACCTGCCTTGGGGACCTAAAATCTGGATGAACCCGAAGATAGCAAAGTTATCAGAGGGGAAGAAAGCTTCCCGGTCCACTCTATACCAACCCGGGAGGGGAGAAGATGTCTTTCCAGAGCATCGTGGGGTCTCTTCCGGGTTTCTCATGCGAATGGAGTCCCTAACACAAGAGGCTTGGGCTGGGCTGCATTCTTCAGGCCGGTAGGGAAAACAGGGGAGAAAGAAGAGCCATCTTTGTCTGCGAGGTACCTTTGGGGGGGACTAAGAAGTCCATATCTCTGACCAAGGGAACAAAAAATAGAGGGGTCGGATGAACAAAGGACAATCGAAAAAGGGCCGAGTTCAAGGGGGACCGGAAGGCGGGAAAAACGTCGCGATCAACAGAAAAAAACTAGCGGGGAAGGGTCAGGAAAACGATAACAGAACCCAAAAGGACACAAACCAAGGACAACGAGAGAAAAAAAAAGGACAAGATTTAGACATCCGGCATCGGGAAGTTCTGTGACTAATCCACGAGTCCGTCTTTGCCAAAAAAAGGGGGGAACACCCGAAGAGGGGCGCAATTTAGAAAACAGGAAAAAAAACCCTCAAAAAAGAGGTCAAGGTTTTTCCAGGACCACAATGGTTTAGAAAAAGCCTTTTACACAAGAACGAACGGGGGGGTGAAATAGGGGCTCGTGAGGGGAAAAAAAGGGGGAACGGGTTAGTGCCAGGGGGACGTCGGGGGAAAAAATCCCAGCGAAAAAACCACTCGAACCCTTGGAACTCGTTCTGCCCTGTCCGTAGCTTGGCTTACGTTCGGGAAGATCTACGTTTGAAAACCTCTGGTGGAGGGGTCAAAGGTTCCCTGCCAAAAAGTACTTTTTTCAGAAGAAAGGCCCCCCAGGCTCGGAAGAAAGGGCCAGAGTCGCTTCGTCAATGCGGGGTTCTCTCGGTACCAGTGTACCCGGGGAACAGCTCCAAAGGTGTTTTAAATAAAGGGGAGGTAAACGCGGGCTGAAATGACCACCGATAAAGGGGGGCTAAAAGGGGGGGGACCTTCTTTGAGTTAGACGATTCAGTCAAACTGGGAAGGGGAAATGGGAGGAAAGACTAAAAAGGGGCCGTGGGAATGGTCGTCGGACATTTGAGAACAGGGGTTTGAGGACCCAAGCGCTTCGGGAAACTTAAATCGTCAAGGGGGGGGCAATAAGTCTCTCGAAAAGATAGCACTCTATGAAAAGGGGTAGTCCCTTTTTCGAGATAAAATGGAGGCCTGTCTGGGGGGATAAGAACGCGGAGGGAAAAAAACTTAAGAACTTCGGGACCTGGGAAGTCCAGGGGGGGCCGCAAGGAAAAAAAACGGGCAGATCCAAACAAAAAGGAGGGACAAGATAGGGGGGTAAAGGATACATCGGGAAAGGGGGGGGCTATGGGCGGTAAAAGGCATAGAAGGGGGACAAAATTCAGCCGGGAACGCGGGACTAGCCCCCTAAAAAATGCACAATTAAACATCGGGGGGGCTAACCCGAGACTACGGGGGCATAAGCAGGAGAAAAACTCTTTCAAGTAGAAGCAGTATCACCGAAAGGAAAAAGCTGGGAACGTGAGAAGGGGGGCGGTGCAAGGCCCAAATGGTCCCCGGACCCTATTAACAATGGACTTCGTAGCTAGGGGAAAAAGAGTCTAAAAGAATCCATGACGAAGTTCTCCTAAACCCGAACGCAGTCTCACCATTGAACCGCTTTCCTAGGGGCGGACGCGATAACTCTGTTACAGCAAAATCCGAAGAGGGGAGGGGGGTTGGACTCATCCAACGTGCGGTCCGAGGAAAAAACCGTTTACTAACGGGGGAAAAAAAATAGATCACGAAGAATTGCAAGAGAGATGTAAAAACTGGGGGGTAGGAAGGGGGGGGAAGTGGGACTTCTGACAGGAAGTAAGGGCTTTAAACTTCGGACAGAAAAAGGGGACCTGCCTGAATGACCATCCGACTACGACAAAAAGGGAGAGAGTTCACCGGTCCAGGGACGGGGTGTGGACGGTTGGGAAAAGGGGGTCACCCAAGGAAAATAAGATGTAATACCGGGAGCCATCCTGCGAAACGAGGGGGAGAAAGAAAAACCACCAGTAGGGACAAACGACGCACCGCCTATGGAGAGGAAAAACCTCCTTGACGGGGGCCTGGGGAAGGTGAACGAAAGCGTGGGTGGACCGACAGGGCAAATTAGAAGATTCTCTGAACACCCAAGAAAGGTTGTGTGAGAAAATAAAGCAGTTTCCCAGCTCGGGTGGGAGGGGGGGAAAAAGAAAGTGGTGGTAAGGAAAGGGGGGACATCACAAGGGAGGAAAAACGGCAGAGGGTGAAGATCCTTTCTGACTACTCAACCGGGAAAGGAACCCAGCCCTCGGGAAAGGGGCACTGGGTGGAGAAACAATCCTCTCGGGGAAAAGAATGAGAGAAGACGGCGGGCGACATGATCACTAAAAAACCGGTGATGTCGGGGAACGAGGCGTCGATTGTAGTCCTGGAGGGGGTCAAAAAACTCACAAACCAAAACCAAGACGGTTCCTTCTGAAGGGGGGAAGTGTAGGGAAGGGAAAAAAAAACTCCATGCTCCCATGGGGAAAGCGGGAAGGTCAAAGTAAATGTAGGAACGGGGAACGGCTTCTTCACGGGGGAAAAAGGGAGCGAAAAGACTATCACCGGCACTCGTCCATGCGATGGGAAAAGGAAAGAAAAAGAATGGGGCGGGGGACCTCGAAGGTTCGCATAGGTGGAGAAGGCTGCGGACTTTGGAGAAAAAGGAAATTTTACCTTTTGCCCGGATAGGAGGACCGTGGTCGTTTCAGGGGCACCTCATTGCCAGAAGGATGGGTTTTTCCTTGAAACGCGCGGGGTGAAAAGAGGTAGGATGAGAGTGCCCCGACAACCCGGGGTTGTAGAAAGGGACGGCAGTGATAGTTAAGGAGCGGTAGGTTCTCGAGTGAATGTCCTTTAAATATCACCTAAAACAGGGGAGATTCCAGGGGGGGCAGCATAAAACGGGTTAAAAACTTCCTGCTGGACCTGAACGTCAAGGGTTTCCTAGGACATATCTTCGCTCCGCTGAGGGGGGTATTAATGTAAACTCCGGAAAAATTGAGAAATAACAGAAATAGTGGGAAGGAAACTCTATTTGCGCGTTTTTTGTTAAAGGAGACACTCGTACTGTAGGGGCAAAGAAGGGGGGGGCTCCAATTCATAAATCTAGAACAACGAAAGGACCCGGTTGTTAAGGGGATGGAGTCAAGATAAAAGAAGATCTGTGAACAAGGGGGAATCTGAGCGGTTGGGGAAAAAAAGCGGATGAGCGAATTATCTGCGCTATAAGTCCGGAGGTGGGACGGGGAATCGCTCTCGGTAAAAGACATCTTTGTGGGGACCGAGTGCTTTCTGCCTTTCAAGACCATTTTACCTTGTCGGCGTAAAGGCAGTCCTGAGGTTGAGGTCTTGGAATCGTAAGGGGCGACCTTAGTTTATTACATAAGAAATGACCTTCAAGGACCTGGCGGCGAAAAGCTACGGGGGAGGGAGTCGACGGGGCGGGCTCCCAAAGGGGAGGTTTTCAAGAAGGGGTCCTGGGGTAAGTCGCCTTGTTGAAAGTTTTTCCGTTGTTAAGAAGGTGCCAAAATAGAAAAAAAGGAACTAGGAACAAGGTCATCTCGCTGGGGACAGGGAGTCATACACATCCTCTGCCTGCTCGGGGAGGGGGGGGCTTGTGGTACCTCACCGAAAGTTGAACAAGCTCCTTCCAGAGAAGAGGCGTTTTAAAAAAGGACTAGAAAGGGTCGAAAAACGAGGTTCGGGAGAAGACCTTCCCAGAAGGAAGAACGGGGTACCCCGTCTCAGCGCGGCACTGGGGGGAAGGGGCATAAGGCGGAGGGAGGGGGGCCCGGGAGGGAATGTACACGTTAAACTAAGAGGAGGAGGGAGTAGAGGGAAA
>Ga0179593_1695886_pt1 | contig 22474 bp, 21 predicted proteins | sample CZODoug2_1_08_16_FD_185931 | JGI IMG/M metagenome (GOLD analysis project Ga0179593, IMG submission 185931) | Vadose zone soil fungal communities from Angelo Coast Range Reserve, California, USA - CZODoug2_1_08_16fungal (PacBio error correction) | ecosystem: Environmental > Terrestrial > Soil >...
CCAGGGAAGGTCATTCGTCGAGAAGGGGGGGGGGAACAGATTGGAAAAGAGGACAACGTTAGTGGGGAAGAAAATGGGCGCTACCGAAGCAGGGCAGAGGCCACAGGGTCAAAAAAAAAAAAAAAAAAAAACCCATCAAAGGCTTCTTAGAGAAAAACCCCAAAAAAAAAAATCACAGCAAAAAACCAAAAAAGGGCCCGGTGAAGGGGGGGTTGGAGAGACTCGTAATTGTTGTCAATCCCAAGGGGGAACTGAACGAAGGTGGGGGGGGGGCCCGACCCGACAAATCTCCAAGACGCCCCACGAAAAAGATAGTTAGCAAGGAGATACTACGGAAGCGAAAGAGACGTGCCCAGGGCCTTCATCTCACAAAGGGGAACGTAGGGGGATCCTGCGTGGGGGACAGCGTTGGAAAAGTTGTTAACTGATAAAAGCCAAATTGCATCCTAACTCTTGAGGGATCCAACGGGATGCCGGTAGAGATAAAAAAAAGATCGAGAAATTTGGTTCCCAAAAAGCTGAATTAAAGGGAAATTAACCGTTATAAGCGGGTGGGAGGAAAACAGCTGCAACAAACAGCTGTTGGAGACCTGAAATCAAATCTGGGGAAAAACACACCCGTGACGCCACGTGAAATAGCGAAAGGTGCGATCAAGTGGTCGAGAAGACGCGATCCCGAAGTCACAGAAGAAAGCTGCTGAAGGCCGCACTAGCTGGAGGAAAGGTTAGTATCTTGGCTGGGGTGCCGGAAAAGGGTAAACGCCCTAAAAAGGAAATCGGGGCCTTTCCTAACCCTCGGGAAAAAGGAGAAACCTAATGAAATCACGACTTAATTTAAAAAGGGATTCCATACGGCATAAGGATGTCTGTCCAAGAGCCTGTGGAACTGGGAGAGGGGGGAGGTGTGTAGCCGACGGAAGAGCCTTGGGGAAGGTCCAGGGAAAGGTTAAAAAAAAAAGGGAAACGCGCTGAGACATTCATGGAAAATCAAAAAAAAGGTCAGTCATAAAGGTGATCGACAAGTGATCTAGGAAGCCAGAGAAAGGGGGAAAGAATTCCGACGGAACACACGCGCTCATCGCAACTGGATGACCAGTCGGGAAAACGAAGATTTATCAGTTGAATGAGAAGGCCCGAGGCCGTACTCAAGACTCAAACCTCAGGGAAGGAACTGCTCTCCTCGGGAAGGGGAAAAAAGGGCCGCTAAGCATGTAGGAGAAAGGGGCACAAAAAACAAAACACCCAAGTAAAGTCAGAAGAGGGAATAAAAGGGAAAGCGGCTCCCTGCAGATCCTTCATCGAAGAGGGGGGGACCGGACAAGAAGAATATGAGGGTAGGGGAGGCTGTGCTAGAATTATGAGGTTCGGAAGGAGACTGGTCTTGCTCCTAGGCGGGGTAGGAAAATAGGTTTTGCGGAAAAGTCGAGGGGAAAAAGGGGACTGAGCCCAACTAGGGGGGTCCTACGGTTGAAATTGAGGCTGTTAAAGAGGACTTAGTCGGATTAGCCCGGGGACACGGAGGGAGGGGGGATGAAGGGGGAGGAGGGGGGGGAGGAAGAGGGGTTAGATGAAAAAGTTTCTCTCTGAAGAAAAAAAAAAAAAGAAAGTTGGCGAAAGAAAGCCTCACGCTGGTGGGGAAAAAAAAGAGACCTTAACGGATACAAAAAAGGGGCCTTAAAAACCAGTATTAGTCGGTACGAGACACAAGGAACAGACGACAGAAGAAACAGGGCAAAAAGAAGGGCTCAGCCAAGAAGGTCTCGACAAAAAAAAAAAGGAGCCAATCTAGTCACAACAGGGGAAACAAGGAGCCAGGAAATGCCCAAGGCTCCAGCATCCCAAAAAAAACTCCAGGAAGAATAAGGTTTAAAAGAAAAACAAATTCTCCACCAAAGAATAGAAAGCCAATATTATCTTCAACAGATCCTGACAGAAAAAAAGCTAAGCGATACACCGGGGAACTTCGGGAAGTACCAAAGAAGAAGAAAAAGCTGCGAACTGAAAGACCAGACTAGCGGACGCAAAAAAAAAACCCCAAAAAAGATTCGAGGAAGAAAAAGTCAGAAACTCTAGAGACGCACGACGCACACCCAAAAAAAGGTTTCAAAAGGACGCTCAGGAGAGGAAGAAAAGGGACTACAGTTGGGAGGAACACTCAGGGACTGATCCTGATGTTGTCCGTCGTTGGGAAAAACGTCGGAAAAGAGGAGCGTGTCAGTAAAAGAGTATTTAGGGGGTACTGCAGGGGGCGCCGGAGAAAAAAAGGGATCAACCACGGTAACACGAACCTCGGAAGAACATAGTCAAAACCAGGAAACCGGGAGATCCCTGTCGAAAAGGAAGATGCGAAAAAAAGGTTCCCGGAGGAAAAAAAACAAGCGAAAGATCTAAAAGAAAAACGAGAATGATCTATGCCTTCCCAGTGCAGACGAGCGTACGGAAGGAAGGGGGGACTACTAGAAGCATGATAAAAGAGCGGGGAGGAAAAAGCAGGGAAATACGCCATTTCAATTTTTTAAGGTGTCGCGGGGCGAGACCAAGAACGCGATAAAAAAAAAAATCGAAAGGGGTCACTGGAGGGGGGGCAAACATCGTTGCTGCAAAACAAAATCGGGGGGGGGGTATGCCAGGGAACACCAGAACCCCTAGAATCCAAAGGGAAAAACCTAGGAAAATCAGATTGCCCGGGCATGAAGACGAAAAACGTGGAAGGCAAAGGGGCCTGGGGGGTAAAAAGCGCAAGTATCTGGGCCGGAGAAACGGGGGGGGGACTGAAGGTGCCACGAAAGTCGAAAAAACAGGAAGACTACGATGCCTGAAATCAAGTCGTTGGTAAGACATGTGCGAAATGATAAAAAGAGAAAAAACTGTGCGGACTCGCTGGAGAGAGGACCTAGATGGAAGAACTATGAGGAAGAGTGATTTAAGAGGTCAATAGGGGAAAAAGATCGAAAGAAGGCCCCATTCTCGGTAACCCCAAAAGTATGTGGAACTTAGAGCACAGGACAAGAAGGGATTGGTCAACAATTCGGTCCCCGGAAGAGTGAGGGGTCCTAAACTCAAAAAGGAAAGGGGTCTCCTACCTTGGGACGGAAACAGGAAAAGGTCCAAAAGAGGACTCTAAAAACACTTACAAAACTATAAAGAGGGCGCACACAGGGGGAAACTGCTGGTCTCTACCTCCTCGTAGGGAGGGGGGGCTTAGGTGGTCCGGGAAGGGTTTGGAAAAGGTCCTGGGAAAAACCAAAGAAAAATCCTGCGCTCCTAAGATGCGGTTAGATCCCTCGAGACTCTCAAATCCTGAGCGAGAAGAAAACTCCGAATTCAATTACTTTTTTTCGGTAAATCGAGAGGTCGGAAACTCTGCTGCAAAAACTACAGGGTTCCAGCCCCGCACCGGAAAGTCAAACACCAAAAAAGGGTGCAAAAAAAACAGCACAAAAAGCACCGGAAAAAGGGGGCACGGCCCGCAAACCCAAACAGCGAAGGGTCGAAACAAAAAGGGGGCAAAATAGAACCATCTCATGCACTGATGGACGGAAAAGACTAAGAACCCAACTGGGGGGACGCAGGTGAGTAAAGGGGGACTAACTGCCTGTCACTCTCTTAAGGGGGGCAGTCTCAAGACTTTTCGAGGGTAGCAAGGGTTGATGAGGAGACAGAAGAGCTCAAAGAGGGTTGAAAAATAGTATATATTGGGGAAGAACATCGGGTTCACCAAGGAATTTGGTCAAAAAGGAAAAAAAAAGTTAGGGGGTGGCGAACTTGACTTACAGTGTGGGGGGTACGAGTCATGCCGAAGGAGTCGGGAAATGCAGAATCAATTTGCCGATGATACAGGGGGGGAGTATGAGAATTGGAAGCTCGAAGGGAGGAGGGGGGACATCCGAGAAAAAAAAATTGCTTGCAGCAAAAAACGAGAACCTCAATAAAGCGGGGATGGGCCTAAGAGGGGGGGGGACTATCTCCGCAGAGGAAAAAAACATAAAGGTGACCAAAAGAAAAGTTTAGAGAGCAATCCTAGGGACCCGTCGAGGAGAAGCATCTAGGGGAATTATTTCAAAAGTTAAATACGGAGTCTTAATGAAAAAAGGACGTCTCTTGGAAAAGAAGGGGGGGGGAAGGGGCAACCTGATTTCCCTAAGGGAAAAAACGGGAAACGGGAATTGTGAAAAAGCTAGGGGGGAGCGTCCTTCGACCGAAAGTCTTGGGCGCGGAGGGTAAGCGGAGGGGGGCGTCCACGAGAAAAAGGAGCTCTGTGCTTGGGGGGGGGGATACCGGAGAAAACTAAGGAGAGGAGGGCACAGAGATAAAGCGGCAAGGGTCGATCCACTTTCCCAGGGGGGTCCATCGGGTATCTTCGAGGGAGAACGATATCAGGTGGAGATAAAGAGGAGGGAAAAGGGAGGGCTGGTAACCTCTCTTCTTATAGTTCTACCTTAAAGAGAAAAAAAGGCTCTCTGAAAGAAAAAAGGGAACCTTCGAGAGTTGGAGGTTCTATTCAGGGAGATTCGGAACCCTTACCTCCAAGTAGAATCCAAAGGGAGGCCTGCAGGGTCCAAATCCAGGGCAAAAAAAAAGCGACAACCGGCAGAAAGTTGGAACGAAAATAGTCAAGTGTGAAAACTCAAGAAGTTGGAGGGCAGGAGGGACCTGGGAACAATGAAAGGGCGGGGGGGGGACTCACGGGGGGGGACTCTGTGGTCGAGGATCACAGAGACCATGGGCAGATTTGATTAAATCAACTCACGAAAGAAGTTCGCGGGTCTGAAAGGGAAAAATTGAGAGGTTAAGAAAGTCCAGCAATGCCGCATCTGAATCGGGTCCGGAAATCAGCGAGGAGCTGGAGAAAAGAAAAAGTAAAAGCACGAAAATCGCAAAAAGGGTGACAGAAAGTCCGTGGGGAGAGATTACGTAAGACTGGGTGGGCAAATAACGCGAGTTCTTCTTAAATTGGTTCGAAGAGGAGAACGAAAAGGTAACTGTGAAGTGCCAAGAGAAGAACAAGAGGGAGGCAAGCACGCCAAATAGTCATTCTGCATAAAAAAGTTTGGGGAGAGGGAAGGATCCCCTAAGAAAGAAACTGTTGAACGGCACCGCGTGGGGGTTCTCGGGGTCGCTAGCGAGATAGAAAGGGGGTACCTCGAAAAAGCGGCAAAAGCGATCGGAGTAACGCTTTCTGTTTTTGGGGCGACTGGGGCGCACATAGCAAGGGGGAACTCCCCTGCTGGGGTCGACACGGGGTCTGCTGGGACACTACGGGGGACTCGGGGAAAAAGACTTGGGGGTTGGTACAGGGGGCGGTCTTTGAGTCTGAAAAACTTCGGAAAAAAAAACTGTTTTGGAGATGACTAGAGATTCTGGGAAAGGCGCGAACCCATAAATAGAAAGGGGTCGATAAAGACCGAGGGCGTTCCCTGGGGGGGCCCTTCTGGAAAGGGGCCCGGGGGGAAGACGGAGAAGGGGTTATGAAGGGCAGATGGGGGGGGAGGGACTCAAAAAATAGGTAACAGAGGAGGGGTAGTCATAAAAATTAGGGGGAGACCTGAAAAAAAATTCCCAGGGAGACCTGTAGGAGGTCTCAAAGGAAGGCTCTAAACCATACAAAGGGAACAAAAAAGTTTGAGAGCGCCGGATTGGGATGGGCTCCAGACCGGAGTCGCAAGAAGAAGGAAATTCTACACCCAATAAGGATTCCAAAAGGACTGAGGGCATCTACGCATCATCAGTGAAATCCGGAACCTGAAGGAGGAAAACGAGTGCCTTCAAAAAGACTGGGAAGACGGGGTCTACTACTAGGAGAAAAAACTGAAAAGGGAGTAAAGAGAACAAAAGTAGACATCAGAAAACCTAACGAGCGGGGGAAAAGGGTCCGAGAACGCTATTTCAAAAATCGGCTATAATGAAAAATACGCCCGAGAATCGAAGAAATCAACAAGAAGTCAACTGCCCGGGAATGCTCGAATGCTAGGACAGTCAGGGGTCGGGGGGCCGGGGTGAGGCTCCCTCAGCGCTTAGTAGCAGATGATGGGCCAGGGGGGGCCTCAAGGGAGAAAGACGCAGGGACAACGACGAAAAGTCCTCGGAAAAGGAGAGCACATTACTCAAGACCCCCAAGGAGAAGCAAAAGTCGAAAGGGCGTTCTTTCACAAAAAGTGCAAAAACTCCAATTAGTTCCAAAGAGAAAAAATCACTAGGGCGCAGCATTCCGGAGATTAACTACCGGGAAAAACTCCTCGATCAGAAAGGAAGGGGACCTGAAAGGACCTTCTGCACTGGGGGGGGAAACAAGGTTTGATGGTTCAAAAAAAGGGAACGTCAGAAGAAGGATAAAACGGTTTCCCCATCTTGGCGAAACTGGCCAGGGGACTGATCGGGGGGGGGGGGAAAGGGAAAAAATCTCGCCTCCAGACAAAAACTCAAAAATTCCAGGAACCGCAGCCCTTAGGGGACAGCCATTTATAGTCCCGGTGTGACGTCGTGGAAAAATAAAGGGTCGAAGGAGCCATGGAGAAGTAACGAGGGGGAAAAGGACGACCGCGAAGAATCTCGGCAAAGAGAAGTATGAGGACAAGGGAGAGAAGACATGGCATAGCGGGGAATCGGAAGTTCTAAAAGGCTATAGGAACAGGGAAAAAGCTACGGGAAGAGGGGTCGTGGACCTCAAGGGGGGGAAAGGGCGTTGAAGGAGAGACTTTTACAAAGTTTAATGTGGGGGCATCAAAAAAGGACATCTTTGTGCGAGGGTGTCACGGGGGAAACACCTCAGTAGGTATGTCCAAATGAGGGCCTCATAAGGGTGGAAGGGAAAGCGACGGTACCATCGTATGATAATAAAGATTCCCAACTCTGACTACCCAGGGAGCTGGATCAAGAAAAGGGAAAGCACAAGACAAATTCAAGGGGGGGTAAGGAAAAAAAAGGGACAACAAAGGGGGGGGGGACACTCCGTCATGAAAGGACCTAAAAAAAGTATTCGGAACTCTGTAGGCCAGAGAAACAGTCGAAACGGCCCTAAGTCGTTAATCCACTAAGGGGGGGTTAAAAAAGACGAGAGGGGGCGGGGGGGGAATGGAGGGGGGAAATTGCCAACATAGGGGCGCCCGCGAGTGGGGACCGAGCGAGTGCCAGAGAAAGTTAAAAAGGGATCCACGATGCACAGAAGAAGACCACACAAGGGTCTGGACCTCAACCAGGGGCTGGGGGTCCCGGAAGAATGGGGGAGCCGTAGGGACCCTCTACTTCGCTGGAATCCCACTCACTTAAAACAACTTTGGGAACTGCTACATAAAAATGGTATTTAACGAAGAAAGGACTATTGAGGGGCGAATGAGGAAGGGACTCTGGGGGCACTTATAGATATATTCTCGGAAATCAACAAAAAAAAGTTATATTGGATTCGGTGAAAGGGATCTGAGGTGCAGAGACACCAAAGAAAGTTGCATCTCAAAAAGGGATCTAAGGAGGGGGCACAAAAAATACGACAGGGGGGGGGTGGTATCTTTAGGGGAGAGTGATGGAAAACATGTATCGTGAGGATTCGAGGGAAGCAAGGAAAGGCTAGGTTGAGAAGGGGGGGGGGGGCTGGTTGTTCCTATAGAGAAGATCCGGGGGGATCCCCAGCTGAAGCGTAGGCGATTCAAATGAGGAAATAAAGCCCACCTAGAAAGTTTTCAAAAAAGAAGCCAGAACGATAAAGGCTCGGGGGCCAAGGCAAATAACATCTGGGTCGAGCGCTATTACCAGGGCGGTCGCACCAGGTGGTTGAAACACAAGAAAAAATCCAAGAAAAGTGACCGCGTCTGAAGAAAATTGAAGGGGGTAAATTGACTGGGAGGGGAAAAAATCTTAGAAAATAGGAAAAAGTTTCTGTGATGAAAGGTCTTCGAGAGAAACGCGAAAAAAAAAAAAATAACTGTAAGGGGGGGGAGGAACGGGAACCGGCTGAAAAGAAAGGGGGTCACAGACCTTCTTTACCGAAATATAGGGGATAGCAAGGATGACGAAGGGAGACACTCTGAAAAAAGAAATAAAAAAGAAGCATATCTCTGAATCTACCCGAAGGATTCAAGAAGGAAAGCGCAAGATTCAAAGACAACCCGAAATGTCCATCGATAGAAGAAGGAACCGCTGGGGGGGGGGGGGAGGCCGAATAATTCGGAACGACCTGACCGCCCCCAACGAAAAACGTGGAAAAAACTCGGGAACAAACACTCGAAAAATAATGAGGAAGGAGTTCACGCTTCCTTGGGGGAAACCTCTTAAATAAACTAGTGAGAAAATGGTAAAAAAGATCCGCAAATTTGCGGGGAGTGGGCTGGAAAGGCGTGGGAAAAAAAGCGGAGGATTCCATTCAAGAAAAAGCGATGCCAAAAGAGATGTGGAAAGGGAACGCCGCGGGAGGCGCTCGGTAGGGGCCTCTATACATTTAGTAAAGGAAGAAGGCATTCCAAGCTAAGGAAGACGAGAAGAGAGATCGGGGAGGGGAACGAGAGGAAAAAATTGAATCGTTACTTCCGCGAGGGAGGAGACATCAGCCGCGCATGAAAGGGGGGGGAACCTCCGGGGGGGTACTTCAGAGGGAGACGAGGTTGAATGGTCGCAGCTTGGAACAGTACCGGGGGGAAAAAATCGTGAAAAAGGCGCCGGAAGCGGAAGAAAAAGAACGAACTTAGGAAGACCGAGACTGCACAAAAAACAAAAGGACTTCGAAAAGAAGTCGGGAAGGAAGGACATCAAAGCATAAGGAAAAGCATGATAGCTGTGTAACTGCAAAGATGTTGAAGGGGATTTGAGCTTCGGGGGGATATATAGAGGGGTGACGAAAGGAGTCTTCCTGGGGAGGGTTCTTCGCCGATCGGAACGAGTAGCGAAGATTTGAAAATGAAAGAAAGGTGGATTCGACAGGGCCTGAGTTGTAGGACGGTGATCAAGCGGATAAACGATTCGGAAACTCGGGAAGGCCTTAGGAAGAGAGGTGGGGGGGTGAAGAACACATGCGTGACTTCTGGACGGCTTCGAGAAAAAAGGACTCTCAGGGAGCTGCTGTTAAAAAGTGTTCGCAGGAAAACGGGAAAAAGACCATAGAGGTTTGAGGGAAAGGGAGGGGAGCAATCTTGATTTGTAGCCCGGGAGTATGAATCTGGGAAAAGGGGGGGGGAAGTAAAGAAAAGAAAAAAAGACAGGAGGGAAAAGGGGGTAGCTCAGAAGAAAATATAAGGGAGGATACACGTCTTCCTACGGCCGAATAAAAAGAGAAGGGGAAAAAGAAACCAGGGAAAAAAAGACAATTGATCTCTCGCGAGGGTCTCAAAAAAGAGAGACTCTCTGGGAAGAAAAAAGCTCACAAAGAGAGGGAAGGTCCGGGAAAAATCTAAGGGAAAGGGACTCGTACAACATCATCATACAGGGCCCGGGAAGAAAACCAATAGCGAAAGGGGGGGACAAAGGGGCCTTCAAAAAAGAGACTTCGGGAAAAAGCGAAGCAGAGAAAAAGCAAGGAGGAATCACAAAACGATCATCAATTCTCCAACTCAGCGAAAAAAAGACAAAAACCCAGAGGAGCCCACGTCAAAAAAACCTCACCTGGAGGAGGAGTCGAGAAAAATACACAAGAGAAAAATCGAAAAAAAAAAAAGGGAAGGTTCAAAAGAAGTAAAAAAGTGTCACTGGATTCTCGGAGCTATCACGTCCTCGGGAGGACAATTATTAAAGGGGTCTGGAGCGGACGTTGGAACTTTCTCCGCCCAAGAAGGGAAGGTCTCCGAGGGAACACTTTGGGAAAAAATAATCGGACAGGATCCAGGAGAGGGGGACCAAGGGTTACGCCGAAGGGAACCTTAAATCTAAAATTAAAAAGGAGGACAGTCAACAGAGAGACTGGGGGAATTTGACCTTCTGGGGGCACCAAAGGGGGGGCTCGGGGGAACCTGAGAATTGGGAGCGGGCAAATGGAACTACTCTGGGTTCGTCTACTAAACGAAGGTTCAGGGGCGCGGGGAAGATCTCTGAGAAAACGGAAGGAACCGGGTAAGGGGGGGGGGGTTGTTACCTCAGGGTCTAGGAGGAAAAAGGGGGGAAGGAGGTTAGAAGGCTATTGGCCCGGTAATCAAGGCGAAATGGGAGTAACGTCTTAGTCCTTGCGTGACGAGGGGGGGAGAAAAGTCCGAAAACCTGAATGGGGCCGAACACAGGGGAACATGAGATACCATCGGGGGGGGAGGATTAGGGATCAAATCACGGGAGGGTTTCTCTGAGAGGGAAAGAATAAGTTTCTAAAGTTGTCACGGGTTGAAACAGGGGGGTTGGAAATTCAGACACGAGGGAGGGGGAAGATTGCGCTCAGGGACGAGAATCTCGGCATACCCACTCGAACGTAGGGATACTTAAAGAACAAAAAAAAGAGGATCACCTAAGAGATTGGCCCGCGATAGCAGAGAATGGACAAGGGTGGAAAAGGAGGCGAAAACGGGGGAAATTATTGGAATGGGCGGAAGGGAGGGGAAAGAGGCTTCCAACCGGGGGGAAGGAAGGAGGGGGGGAGCTCAGTGGGAGTGGGGCGTCGGTGAGACCCAGGAGAGGAACCTCCGAAATATTCCATGCTGGTTGAGAGCGGTACCACTTTCGCAGAAGGATACCGAATAAAAGGGAGGGGGAATCTGGTCTCCCTTTTGAAGTAAAGGAAAAAGTTTCTTGAGGTGGGGGTAACAAACAATAAAGTCAAAAGAAATCTAGGGGCAGCGCTAACCCTTAAGTTCATGGGGGGGGGGGGAGGGAAAGGAAAAAAAGAGTGAAGGAGAATTAAGGAAAGGACGGGCATTAAAGGGGGAACCATCTGTTCATAAGGGGGGTTTATTGACAAGGACTGCTGATTTCGGTCATGTAACGGGGACCACATGTGGTACAGTCCAGAAGGGGCAACCGACTAAAGTCAGTGAAGTTACCCTTCACATAAGGCCAAGACCCCACAAGCGAGGACCTACGAAAAATCAGGTGAAGGTAAAAATAAGCACTTCACCCACAACTTTATTCCAGGCTACTGAGAGGATCTTTAAAAAAAAAGAATCGCGGAAAGGAAAATCGGGAAGAGTGGGAGAAGAAACCTGAAGAGGAAGGAGTCGCATCAATCTATCTCACAACAAGTAGGGGGGAATAGAGCTTAACTAGGATGGAAGGAGTAAATGGACACACTTCTCTTCAAAGAAAACTAAGAAAGTCTTGGAAGGTCAGAAGGGAAGGGAGGACGAAGAGGGGGGATGGTAGTCATTTAAGGCCTATGGTTAACTGGCGAAAAAATACATAAGGGGAAAACGAGAGGGGGGCAAGGAAGGGTTTTTGAAAGGGAACCTAGGAAGAAAACCCTTGAACCCATTTAAGGAAGGACGCGTGGGGGGGTAGACAGCAAGAAACCTCGGGGGGGTAGACCTAAAAAAGACAATGTTTCAAAACCCGGGGGAAATTGGCCTAATGACGAAGGGAAGGAAAGGGAGCCGAGAGAGCCCTCAATTTTCCAAGGACTGCAGATATCGGGAGAAACCTACAAATAAGGCGGGTTGGAACCACGGGAATTGGGGGGAAATTCACAAGACAAAGAGGTGGAACCTATAACGCCTTCAGGGAGGATGTAGGAGTCGGGGGAAGTTCCAGAAAAAGGAAGTACCGCGTGTAAAATAGAAAGGAACCTCAAGACCGAGTTACGGGATCTGGATGAGACGGAAAAAAAGGGCACAAGACATGCAAAATGCAAAAAATAATGGGTGGGCTTCGTTTGTTTGGGGGTTTTGGGGGCCTTTAAAAGGGAACTCCCAGGAGACAAAACTCGAAAGACAGAAGGCCTCGGGGAAACCTACCTCCTCTAGGAGAGAAAGCGGTAAGAAAGAGAATCGGAGCCTAGAAAGTTCTGGAGCATCAGAACCTCATTATAGCTTTATGGGATTAATTCGGAGAAGAACCGAAACAGAGAGGGATCGGGGGAAAATCCCGAGAGGAGGGGGGGTTGTCTTAAAGCTATAGGAAGGTCGGAAAAATACACGGAAGCCAAGGAATCTAATAATCAGATTCCCCACGGAGGCAGTCTTCAACCACATCGAAAAAGAATTAATGGTAAAAATATGGAAAATAGTCAAGAAGGGAAAGCAAGGGGCAAAAGCGGACGGGGTTAAGATATGGTTTCACGTTGGGCGGTGGACTTCGGGGGGATACACAGAAATCCAGATGGAGCAATTGTTTATTATTTTTTAAAGGGAACTCGGAGGGGGGGGTTCAAGAGGCGTCCTTGTCGGCCGAAAATTGGAGCCTTTTTAAAGAAACGCGGCCTCCTGATCTCCGCTAAAAGGAGGGGACTCTTCAGGGAACCTGGAGGGAAAGAGACGTCCGTCACTCTTAGAGAATTCAAAGAAAGAAAAACTGGACAGAAGATCGACTGGGATTAAGCAGGTCCGGAAAGGGGAGAAGTACTCGAAAGGGGGGGGGGGGGGAGAGTACTTCGAAAAAGAACGGGAAAACGGCTTGCGTTGTACGGAAACCGAGAGAGCCGGGGGAGGGGGTTCACAGGGGCCTCACTCTTTCGAGAAAAAAAAAAATACCGTAAATAAAAAAGCAACGCCGCCAAGGTCATAAGGCATTATCGAAAAATAAGGGCAAAGGCTTCGTGCTGGAAGGATTTAAGGGGAAAATCTTTCACCGGTGATTTGAAAAGGGGGAATTCTCATAGACGTCGGAAAGACAGGAGGAGAAAAGTTGCCATTGTCGGTTCCTGGGAGGTGGGGAAGGTTCAGACTAGGAAAAAAAGGGGTGTAAGAAAGGGGGCGTGAAGGAAAGCGGGTGGAGAGAACTGCTAGCTTTCCTACTATTGGGGAGGGAAGGGCCTCCTGAGAATGTGGAGGAGAGGTTGAAAGAGAAGGGTTGCAAAAAGGTGTGCGCTTACATTAGGTGGGGAAAAAAATATGGGTGTTTATGGAACATTATGGGAAGGAAAGTCGGAGGAGTGTTAGGGGTGACGGAGGGGGGGAGAGACTTTGAAGAAGAAATCGTGGGGAGAGGGGGGGCAGGAAACGTTGTCGACCGGCTGCTGTCATTTGGGGGAAAAAAACTCCTTCTTAAAGGGAGGGAAAAGTTTCTCGTAAAAGGTGAGAAGAAAGAAGGGGAAGATTTGGGACCTCTCTCAAAACAAAATTCCATAAAAGGAGTAACATACTGAAACAACGGCGTCAAGCCTCGGGGGAAAAGGGAGAAACTATCGAAAAAAGCAAGAACCAGGAAGAGGTACGCGGTTATATCGCTTCTATTGGGGAAGACACCTTCAAAAGAGGGGAGGTCTTCAGAACAGAGAAGTCGTCAGGCCCAAAAGCCCAAAAAACTGTCTGACGTCATAGCCCCGGGGGAGAAGGACAAATAACCACAAAGGGAGAAAAAGCTAGATACGACTAGAAGCGGGAAAAACAAAGAAGTCCTCAGGGAGGAGGGAGAAAAGAAAAACACAATTGCTGCGTAAATGTAATTCCCACGGGCGAGGAGTCAAAAGAGGGAGGAAACAAAAAAAAGCTCCAGCAAGAAGGGTGATCTACAGAAAAAAGATCTCAAAGGAAATCCCAGAGGGGACACCTGCCAAGGCCCCGAAAAGCCCCCAAACTCAACCCGCTGGGTCCTTTCAGAAAAGAGAAGCTATAGGATCTTCAAGGCGTTGAGGAAAAGAAAGGCACGCGGGAGGAAAACGATTCGTCTGGGGAAAATAACCTCCATCGTCTTGTCTTAGGCACAGGGAGAAAGACGTGGGGGGGGGGGGTCATAAGGAAAGAAAGGGCTCCGAAAAAGAGAGTTGATAAAAAGTCACAGGCGGAAATTGGCCGGGGAGGTTCCGTAAGGGCGGAAAAGTAACCGCGGCAGTGCCCGCGATCAAAAAGAGTTGACGAAACCGAGGGGAAAACTGAAAAACAGAAGGGGGGGGAAAATTTCTCGCGACGGCGGATACTCGGAAAGAAAAAAGAACGGAGAGGAGAAAGTCTTTCGAAAAAATCAGGAGAAACACGCCCACAAGACTGAGGTACCCTGAAAAAAAAAGGGGTTGACGAACCACATTTTCTAGAAGGGGGGAACAGGAAAAGAGAAAAAAAGAGGTCAGTAGTGGAAGGGCCATCGGAACAAGTCGTTTACTGGAATAACTGCCGTCACCCAAAAGACAACACTCATCCCCTCGCACCAAAGGGGAGAAACGAACCAGAAGGCCTAGAAAATCTGACTTGGAAAGAGGCCGCCAGATCCACTGTGACTATGAGAGGGACGTCACTGACGGGTCCGAGGGAAGGGCGAAGAGGGGGGGGACTCAAGCGGAAGTTTCCGGGGAGGGGGAACTCTGAGGTTTGTGCATCTCAGGTACGCAGAACGCGAATAGAAACCAGTCTGGGGGGGGGAAAAGAGCGATGGAAGGAAGTGTCACAAAGAGAGGGTAGGGGAGACTTCAAGAAAGGAGACTTTAATGAAAGTCGAGGAGAAACTGATATGAGGCATGGAAAAGGGGAAAAGAGCTGTATCTTGCATTGGGGGAAAAAGGTGCTAAAAGAAGTCGGAAGTATGAAGGGGAAACCCGCGTGGAAATTCCACGCAAAAAGAGGAAATTCTATTGCAGGAGGGTCGAGGGAAAGGGAGAACAGAAGCAGAAAAAGAAAGGGTGCGGTGTAGGCTAGGGACACAAAATGAGCAATGAAGCACTACAAAAGTTGGCGCTGACAAAAAGGTTATGGGGGAGGGTAGTGGATTTTGGGTAAAGGGGGGGGGGAACTGGCCAGGGGGATGTCGGGGTACAAAAAAGTCAACGTTACGGCGTACAGAAGGAGTGCAGGTTCGGAAGATTACCTCGACCAGAGGGGATAGAGGGGAGAGGCACAGACAATCAGATTGGTGTAAACAGAGGCGGGTTGGGTGACTATCGGGCGAGCAGGCCTATACAAAAATTCAGGAGGAAAAATGAAAAAAAGGAGCTGCCGAAAGAGAAAAGACCCACACCTTTCACCTGAACAATGAAGAGGAGGACACAAATGCAGAACCATCGGGGGGAAGGGACGGGAGGGAATTAAAGAGGGGTAACGCCGTCGAAAAAAAGAACTTGGGAGAAAAAAACTACAGAAACTCTTCTACGGTCGGGGGTCATCAGACGATTCTCAGCATCTCTTGCAACAAACACAAGGAGAAAAGATAGAGGGGAAGGACTAGAAAATTGTAAAGAAAAACGCAAGCAGAAAGAGAAACCTAAAAGAGGGGCTTTTGAGGGGAAGTCGTCGACGAGGTGACTTTAATTTTGCGAAGGGTACGGGAATTCTCGTTCGGGGAAAAGTTATGCAGAAGGGGGAAACAGGAGGGGGGCTTTGAGGAGCTACTTATTTTTGTTCATCCCATTTTACCGGGGAGGTACTCGACCGCGGGGGGTCCCCAACACCAGGAAGTTTAAAAAAGGGGAAAAGAAAGAATGCCCACTACGGGACAGCTCGTCCTGGAAGGCTCTTCAAGAAGGAAAGATATCAAAGGGAGGCTGGATCTGGGGAAGAAGTAAAATTGAGTTGGTGGGGGGGGCGCATTCACCGCCCCTGAATTTCAAGAACTTCTGTATCGGAAGGAAGGGGGAGGGGGGGGGGGGGGCCGGTAGACTTGTTAATAAAAGGCATAGAAACGTCAAAAAAAATTCTGAAGAGGGGAGCGTTGGAGAATAGCAAAGGTAGGTAAAACCCATCGCAAAACCAAAAAAAGGTCTGGGGGAAAAGATGAAGAATGCCGGGGGTGGAAAAAAATCCTCTGACCGAAAGGAGTTTAGCAAAGGGATTCTAAAGTTCGATAAAAAAAAAGGAGTACATCTAGGAGGAATAGGAATTCTTCCAGCGAAGGACGTTAAAGGGGAGGAAGAAAAAGAATGCCTCAAGAGAAAGGTCAGAATGTCTTAAAAGTCTGGGGGGAATTTCTCGTGCGGAAGGGCTTCTGAAATTAAAAGATAAAAGGGAGAGGGGGACCTCCCAAAGAGACTTTGGGGAGAAGAACTCCACCAGGGCACACTTCGGTAAACCATTGAGGGGGAAAGATGAACGATGGAACCCCAAAGATGTCAAGAGGGGGGAGCACATCAGATGATGGAAACCTATAGAACAGGAGGGGGCGTGCGAGGGGTCTTCGAGGGGGGGACGGAAGGCCGACGGGAAGGTGGGGAAAAAATTGGATAAAAAGGAGGAAAAGGCTTGGAGAAAAAAATGTGGGACGGCAAAAAGGGGCTATACCGGGGAAGAAAACCTTTTGTCAAAAAGAAGCACGCGATGGGAAGACCCGAGAAGAGAAAGTCTCAAGAAGGGGGCACGTAGGGAATCAAAAAGGAACTGCGGAGAGGGGAAAAGACCGCAGCTTCTTAGACAATCCGAGGAAAGCGCTGCTGGGGGAACGAGGAACAGAGTACGGAGGGGGGAAGGAGTCTTGACAAAGGGGTAATGGGTAGAGATCCGGAGGGGAGGGGTGGGGGAAACGAAGAAACGCTTCTTATCTGAACTTCAAGAAAGAAGTGTGCTTCAAGGACAGACTCTGGCGAAGAAATTGGAGGGTAAAAAACGGCCCACACGAAAAGGCCTAAAGGGGGAGAAGAGAAAAAGGGAATCAGGTCACTATCATCCCCTGCGAAAGAGGGGCCTTCTCAGAAAGATGGGACGTCACAAAAGGGTGGGAGGGGGCCTTTTCTAAGACTTAGGAGGAATTCCAGGGGGAAGAGATGGGCGCCGTAAACTGTGCGATGATGTTTCGGAAAAGCTGTCGGGTTGGGGAGGGAATGGCGATGGGGGGGGGCAGCTTTAAAAGAGGGAAGGGTTGACTTCAAAAAGAACCTTAGATAAGAAAGATACGTCATCTGCGGCTGGCCCTAAGGTAGGGGGGGACTCTTTTGGGAGAGAGGGGTCTTCTCTTGGATCCCGGGGTGGAAGGCTACACAGGGGGGAGGGAAGTATGAAGGGAGCTCTTTGGCGGGGAAGACGGGGGTGTCCTTCTTCTGACATCCGGGCGCTACAGAAGGGGGAAGAAATCGTCTGAGAAGAAAGGACGCTTACTTTTTGGTAGGAAAGTAATCAAAGGGAACTTGAACCTTTGGGGAACGGAAAGGAAAATTTTTTCCAGGGAGGTTCCATTTTCTCGAGAAAAAAACTTAGTAGAAAGAGAAGATCCTTAACCAGAACCGCCTTGAGGAAAAAAAACCTCACCCAAGGGGAACAGGGAGAAATGTGGGGCCGAAGGCTCCACTTCCAAGAATGGCCTCGACCACCCCTGAAGAAGAAAAGCTCCTGAGATCATGGTTCTCTCGCGTTCAAGGAAACAGCTCCCAAACTTTCGTAAAAAAAAGCATCGGGGGAAAAAAGGGGAGCGCCTGACAGGCAGTCATCAGCCCGTGTACGCAGGAAGGAAAAGCTCCAAAAGAGACGAACCACTTCCCCTCCCTCAAGAGGGGGGGCCATAAGGAAAGAAGGAGGCTAAGGAAGAAAAGGGGCCTTCGTCTGTCCCAAAAATCGAGAAGAAAACGAAAGACCGGGGGGGAAAGCATCAGGGATAACCAGAGTAGACCATAGTCCGCCACCATTGCTCGGGAATCAAAACTCCTTACTGAGAGACGCAAGAAGAATCCACTAGAAAAGGAAAAAACCGGGGGAAAGGGGAACAGACGGACGGAAGTTCTCACGGGCTCGTGGATGGGGAGTCAACGGCAAGAGGGGAAAAAGACTGAAGATCGGGGGGGGCGGGGGGGGAAGTAGAAGAAGCGTCGGGGATAGGAGAGGGTACTTTTCACACGTTTCCAGGACTGGGCGCCTTTCAGCAAAAAAAACGGGTCGAAGGGAAGAAAGGACTGGCGAGTAAGAAAGCTTCGCAACACATTCAACCACAGAAGTCCCCGGTCAAGTTCGGGAGAGAAGAAAAAGGTCCCCTGCTGGAAGAGAGAGAAATTACTCGCGATGTCTACCGAAGAGGCTCGGAGGGAAATCAATAAGAAAAAAAACCGCGAGGGAAAGGAAACTTCAAGAGATGAAGTAGTCTATTACTTGCCCTTATTACGGGGGAAGGAGGGGGGACGTTTCAAAGGGCAATGGTCTAGTAGGGGAATAGGGAGAAAAAAAGAGAGCTCTGAGAAAAAGGGGGAGTAATAGGAACCCCTCTTTGAGAAAAAAGGGAAAGGGCAATACGGTCTCCGACACCTCGGAACGGGAAGGGAGAAAATAGAAGCGAAACCGCAAAGGCAGGCGCTAAAAAACTCAATATTTTGATGAGGGCCATAGGAGAGGATCCGAAGAGTCCTCGAGCCATGAAAAGAAATGTTTTCTAAGGGGGGTGGCGTTTTTTAAATTGGCAAGGGGAAAGAGTTACTTGTGAAGGGGGAGTACTGAAAAGAGATCTAGAAGTCCAGCCGGGATTCGAAAAGGAGGTACCAACGAAAGATGGGGAGAGCGTCGTCTGTTAAGATTGGGGGAATGAGAAAAACCTCAGTAAACAGTAATCCTAGAGAGAAGTTGCGGAAGGAGTTCCCGAGGGAGGGCATTAAATATGACATCGCAGAGGGAAAAAGTTCTAGATGAGAGGGGGATAACTCTTGAGGAGGGCCAGAAGGAACGCAAGGAAGGCGTTGAGACTTTGGTGGGGCAGTTATCATTTGGTTCACACTCGGAGCGGGGGCATTCGAAGGGGAAAGTTCTTGGGCACAACAGGACTTGGAGAAAAAGGCAAAAAGAAAACACATCACATAGGAGGGCGGGGTGCGAATATTGTCTCGCCTTACCGAGAGGGAAAAGGTACCGTAACGAAGAAAGCTTTTGACTGAAAAAGAGCCAGTAGGGAAGGGTCGCTGGGGGAAGTTGAAAGTGAAAAGGGGGGGACCTTGTTTCAAAAAAAGGAAAACCCTGAGGGCAGCTTTTTAAGAGAGTCGAACGGAAAAAGTTCTGGAAAGGCAGAGAGAGGGAAAAGAAAGTATATCGGGCGTACGGATTTTCTTGGGGAGAGGGAAAGTGTGCGGAGCGTTGACCGGGGGGGAAAAAAGGCGAAAGGAAGAACCCAAATGTCAGGGGAAACAGGAAGAACAGACCTCCTGGAAAAAGGGAAGGGGTCGGCAAGAACCTTCCAGGGGAAAAAAGCAGGCTCCAGCAAACCAGCGAAGATATAAAGGGAGGGGAAAAGATCCAAAAAAAAGAAAAGCTACATCGAAAAAGACTTATGGGTACCGGTAAAAGAAAAGGTGTGGGGGAAAGCTGTGTGGGAGTCGGAAAGAGATCCTCTAGGGGGAATCTCGAAACGGAGGAGAAGAGAGAGGATGACCTATTATTCTTCCGTTGGGGCAAAAAAAAGGAAGTACACATGGGAGGTCACACAAGTTTGGGGGGGGGGGGGGGGGGGGGGGGGTGTGGGGGGGGGGGGGGGTGGGGTTGGGGGGGAGAGGGTGGGTTGTGGTGTGTTTTGGTGTATTGGGGGTGGGGTGGGGGGTTGGGGGGTGTGGGGGGGGGGGGGTTTGGGGCTCCATACTTGGTGGGGGGGGGGGGGGGGGGGGGGGGTTTGGGGGGGGGGGGGGGGCTTGGTGGGGGTGTTGGGTCTTCGGGGAGGGGCCTCCTGCTAGTCGTCAAAGGAAAAGGAGAGGATTTGGGGGGGGTACTAGGGACCTGTTATGACAGGGGGGGAGTCGGGCAGAAAAGAAACTTTGGGGAAGAACGATTTGGGAAGGGGGAACGTTTGGGGAGGAGGTCGTCTTAAGAGTGGTCAAAAAATTTTTCACCTTAATAAAAAGGGGAATCTTAGAGAGAAGGGGATTGTGGGAAAAAAACAAGGAAGAAATGTGGAAAACGAGAGCAGTCCTGGAAGAGAAAAAGGGGGGGGAGGCCTACAGTCAGCATCGTGGAAAATCTGAGACGTGCAGGTGAGAAGGCTATAGGGAAAAACCTGGTGGGGGGGGCGAATCAAGGAAATAATTTGACAGAAGAATTCGAAAAGGGAAAGAAAACTCTTGGGGGGGGGAAGGGAATCACGAGGGGTAAGAGAATTCTAATCCGGGGGAAGGGGCAGACATTGAAAACTGAGAGGAGGTGCCGCGAACAAGAAAAAAAAGATGCCACTAAGGCACTTTCGAAACTTCATCAGGGGGAAGGGTAAAGGAAAAATCGTTAATATAGGGGAACGACGAAGTTCTATCGGACGGCGTCAAGCCAGAAAACCGGGACCTCTAGTCAGAAGTCGGAAAAGAACTTCGGGCAGCAAAAAGGAAATCTGTCAGCAGGATCGGGGGTTGTTCTTGTTCGGAGGCTTTACGGAAAGAACTTACCTGCAAAAAAAGAGAGGACAAGGAAACCCTCTAAAAGATCAAAACCAGACCCTTCTCAAGAGGAGGGAGGGGGGGATTCCTAGGAAAAAAGTGTCCAAGTGAAGGGAGACTCAATTCAAGATTGGGGAGTTTAAGAGAGAGGTAGGGGGGTTACTGGACTCTCTTTGTTGAAAAAAAAAAATCCGAAGAAAGGGCCATCGAGAAATTTTGTCAAGGAAAATCTACAAGGAAGAAGGGAGAGTTCGGAAAGAGGGGAAAAAAAAGGGAGAAACGCAAGATTTTAAAGGTCATTCAACAAAGGGAAGTCAGCCTAGAAAAAGAGGCTGAGTATTTCACGTCAAAGGAACCTCGGAGCAGGGTCGAGTAGATCGGATAAAGCGCCACAGCGACGGCTTGGTGACCGAGAAGAGGTTTCGGGTCAAAGGGAAAGCCTTGAGGAAAACGCGTGGGGAGGATCACCCGCGGGAAGGACGGGGGGGGAGGGCTGCTAAAAAAAAAAAAAAGGGAAGTTGTCCAATTCCGGCTACTCTGCAATGGGAAGAAGGAAAAGACAACGACGGAAAATACTCCCTCCAGAGGCGTTGGATATGATGAGGAAACGGTAAAGCAGGGCTATCAAAAGGAGGGGAGGGGGAACGGCACAAAAGCGGTGTCTTGTGAGGGAAAGTGTCTGTCAGGAAAAGACGAGAGGGGGGGAAGGGACCGGAGAAATGTAGAGCTGATAGAGGGGAGAACGGTCTTTCTTGGTCGTAGCGGAGGAAGTAGCTTGGGGGGGGAGAAGAGGGATCGAAAGGGAGGGGGGAGGGAAGACGAAAAAGGAGAAAGGGGGGGCTGGGGGGGGGAAGAAAGGGAATTTACTGCCTCGTGTCACGGGGAGGGAAGAAGGTTGTGGGGGAAATGTTGGAGATACAAGAGTCTATTAAGGAATTTTAAGGAGAAGGAACCTGACTGGGGGGAGGTCGCCGAAGTTCTCGGACTAATAATTTTAGAGGAAGTCTCACGTGGGAAGGGGGGTCTTCAAGGGGAGACCTTCGGGGGAAGGAGGGGAGGAGGTATCCCTGGCCCACGTGGGCGCCGGGGGGAATCTTTTAAAAAAAACAAAGGAGAGGAAAATATATATATCCAACCTACATCCTGGAGAAAAAAGAGGAGGAGTCCTCCCAAAAAAATTGGAAGGAGCGTCTACCAGGGGGGAAAAACAAGGAAGAGAGCTGAAAAAGACTCTTTAGAAGGCCATAAGTGCGGTATGTGCCGACCACCGGAAGAAGCTGAGAAGGCAAGAGAAAGAAGCCTCCCCCCAGGCATCCATACCACACAGGTAGGCACCCGGGGAAAAAACACACCCTCTCAAAAACAATCTCTACGAGTCCGCAACACAAAGAGGGAGGCTCCTCGAACAGCGGATCAGGAAAAGCCGGGACCAGTCGAGAGAAACCCTCCTTCGCGAGGAAGGGAACAAAATAGACGGAAAGCTACTAAACCCCAGGCATGAACGAAAAAAAAAAAGGATCGAAAAACAGGCCGCAGTGTCTAGGTAAGAAAAAGAACAAGAGTCGGACCGAAATCCTACACAATCTCAGGGGAATCTCACAGGAACACCCAAGGTTCCGGGAAAGGATACTGAGAAAAAAGCGGGAGAAGAAAACTCGTTTCAAAAGGGAAAGGAGAGGCCGGTTTGTCTTACTTTGGGAAGGGGATGAGAGAGCGGGAGGGAAGTCATAGGGAAAAAACTTGGGACCTTTCAGAGGTCCTCGAAGGGGCAAAGAACCACCTGTCGGAAGAGTCCTAGGAAAAAAAGACAATTCTACGGGAATAGGCGAAAACAGTTCCCTCGGGAGCAGGAAGAGGAAAAAAATCTATGTGGGGCTCGCGGAAAGGAAAATCGGAAACCGGTCGCTCTATCTTAAATACCGGAGAACTAATAAGGGGAATGCAGCTCTGAAAGGAAGGGGAAAAAATGTTACGAAGAAAGGAGTTTTCAAAGAAGGAAACAATGGGGACATACAACGTTAAAAGGAAAGAAAAAAAAAGGCTCCAAAGGAAGAGAGGCGGCCGCTGTCTATTGGTAATAAGACCTGAAACGGAGGGAGTTCGAAAAGGGAAAAAATTACTACGGACATCAGGGGATTCAAAAAAAAGGACAATAGGGGAAGAAAAAGCAGTAAACAG
>Ga0179593_1315788_pt1 | contig 22472 bp, 15 predicted proteins | sample CZODoug2_1_08_16_FD_185931 | JGI IMG/M metagenome (GOLD analysis project Ga0179593, IMG submission 185931) | Vadose zone soil fungal communities from Angelo Coast Range Reserve, California, USA - CZODoug2_1_08_16fungal (PacBio error correction) | ecosystem: Environmental > Terrestrial > Soil >...
CTCTGTGGACGAACCATTAAAGAAGGGCATTAACGAGAGACCCGATAAAACGACTATTCTCCGAAACAAAGAGGTCTCTCAGTCTCATGGGGTCATTTACGGAACTTTTATGGCCGTTAACTCGACGACGTCGGCAGAAAGCGAAAAAGTACTCAGAACGGGTCCGACATGACCTCGGTAAAGTCCTCCACAAAAGGTCAGGTGCGAGGCTGGACCATCATGTCGATCCTTCCGGCACCTCCTAAGAGAGCACTCCTCCTCGCTGAACCGGGGGGACCTTGGTGACCCAACTAAGTGGAGGGGGTGGCCACGTCCTGGAGATCTCGGGGCACCTTCACAAAGGGGTTATTGTAGGGGTTAAGTCGCGCATAAAGAACAGAAGAAAGAGTTCGTGCAGCGGTCAGTTGAGGTATCAGAAGATCGGTCTGGGAAGCCAAACAGGAATCTTTAATCGGGGCGTTCCTAAAACGCCAAGCGTTAAAAAAGAGGAGAAGGACGGCGTCGTCCTACGGTGCTTCGCAGGAGGGTACAAGTAGAAGTGTGCTCTCTATATGACGTCTGGGGGAGTCGATAGGGATGCGAACTTCAAAAGCGACTAAACCATTTAACGGGTAAAAGGACGCGTCGGTTTGAGAGAAAGTAGGAGCCTGACAAAGAAAAAGTTGAATCGTCGGGAAAGAGACAGCTCAAAAGCATGCAGTGTGGGTTCTGTGGAACGGGCGAGCAAGACGGAACGTTCGGAGGACCTCATCGTTCAAAAAGCCATACGTGAAGGAATCCACCTTGAACCGTAAGCCGGACATGAGGAATCGAAACCTTCGACGGTCTCAACAGGGCGTCGAGCCTCCCTTCAGGGGAATTACGCTCGACTTACCCGTAGTATTGTTGCAGCTTCTCGATAGTGCGAATGTTCGTCCCTCAAACAAACAAAGTTGGATCTGCTTCTCGCCGCTCCTCTCGGACTTTTGTTGCGTGCTCGTTCACGTGAAGAGAGCGAGAGCGTCTCATCCCGAGTCCTTCTGTTTAGGAAGTCGCTCTCTGTTGAGGGACAGGATTGGAGGGAAGCCCTCTGTCACCCAGCCGGGTAATTCTGGTCCGCCCAATCGACGCCTAACTTCAAGCAATTCAAACGCGGGGGGAAGCCGCAGGGAATGACTAAAGCGCGAACGCCCCAAGGGAACGGGTAGGTCGAATGACGCGGAGGTTGGCCGCCCTGAGATCACGGGTTCGCGGGCTGGTAGAACATTCCGCGGCCTCCGGTCGGCAGTACAAACGGGTGGGATGGGTTAATGATAGTAGAGGGGAACGACGAAGGATATCAAAACAAACTCGCGGCTCGCCGCGAAGTTCTTCCTGGCTAAAAGGGCAGGAGTCTAACACTGTGGAAGGTGTCGCTCGAAGCCGTTTTTGGGTGAAGCGCCATTTCCGAAGTGAGAAAATTTGATGATGGACTCGTGTCCGAAAAAAAAAACTACGAGGAGAAGTCTGAGGGAGAAGAATTGTGCGACTGCGTTAGAGGGAGAGGATTGTATGGTCTCTGAGCTCCGCGAAGAGAAAGGGAGCCGAGAGCTTTCTTCCAGGGAAGAGTCAGTCTCGGATCAGCACCCTATTTAGAGGACCACCCTATATAAGACTACGAAATGCCGGGTTCGCTATTGGGCCGTAAATCGGTCATATTTCTCAGAAAAAGATGGCAGTCATCGCTAAACCAAAGATACGGCTCCTTCCTCGCATGTTCAGTTTCTAAGCCAAAGCCGTCATAGATTTCTAGAGTCAGGTGGGCACCTAGGGGATCTGCCCTTGTAAGAGGAACGCTCGATTCGCGAGTAGCGAACCCAGAGCGGCAAAAACGAACGCCGCGGCATCCTCCGGAGGAGGAACTCGTCGGGCCCGGGGACAGGCGCAAAGAAGGAAAAAAGCACTACCCCGAAGGCCTGGAGACAGGTAACCTACGGGGGGGGGGAGACAGTCTCACAAAATGGCAGACGATAGAATCTTCACCGCTTACGAGTGTGAGGGTCCAAAAACTTTTTCCTTTAGATCGTGTCGACAGTGCTTTCTCTAGGCGGTCCCCGGCGCTGGGCATATCGCGCCATACCTAGGAGGAGGAAGTGACAAACCCAGATTACCCGCCTCTCAACCGAAGAAAGGGATCTAAAGACGCATCAAGCCCACCTGGGGGGGGAAAGCAACCTCTAAGATGAATAGGAATGTATCAAAATCATGGGGGTTTGGCTAACTACCAGTCGGGTCGATGCTCCGTGAGGTCGATTGTCGCTGAATGAGGTTGTACTTCTGCTTGGCTCAGATGCCGAGGTACCCCTCGGAACTTTCTGCTCGTCGCTGTAAGAAGGCGCTTCAGGAAGACTCAGAGAAGAAATCATCAATCCATCGGCGTCTCGAAGCAGGGAAGCGACATTATCCACCTCGAAGACCTATTTAACGATCGGACTGGTCCACCACCGAGAGGTAGAGAGTCAGGCTTCCTGCTTAAAAAGATGGAACGTTTGAATCGATAAAAAAGTTCACTAGAAAGAAAAAGAGGAACGACTACCGAGGCCGGAAGCGCATGTTGAGGAGCTCATGGTTACGACGCCGAGGGAGGGGCGAAAACTCGCGAGCTCTCCTCGCTCCGACTTGACGCACAATGACCTTCCTGGGGAGCGGCAGGAACCGCACTGCGGGGGAGAAAACGAGAGCCATCCTCAAGCAACTCTGTCCTGGCGTCTGCCCAGGCGAGCGCGGGTACGACTCGAGATCGGCCTAAGGGTAGACCTCCTGCATGCCACAGAAGACATCGACACCAATGTCGCCTAGGGTAGAGTCACGCGGGCACGCCCCGGAGGCGAAAACTATAAAAAAGGCTTCGGGGGGTCAGAACGGCCTCGATAGAAGAATTGTGCGAGTAATATGGCGTCAGGTGGATCTAGAATAAAGAGTCCAACGGAAGACTCGGAAAGCGCTCTTTTCAAGACAAGAGGGTCTCGATGGGGCGGACAAAAGAAGACGAGAAAGAGAGCAAACAGAAATGGTTGGTCAGTTACGCGACGAGGTCGACGAAGTTGCCCCGGTAAGCTCTGAAACAAAAAGGTGAAAGAGATGACAAAGCTCAAGCGACTACCGCATAGTCAGTCCCGTAATAGCGACTCGCGGCTATACTCAGAAACCTGCATAGAGAGACTGCCTCAAACTGTTGGGTAAGGCAAACTTCGAGGGTCAGATGCCCAAATCTACGTTGACGATAGAGTTCAGTGGGAGGGAAACGCATCGGGAGAATAGAATGTATCGGGCCCGAGTGTGCACAAGCGATAGATAAAGTCAGCAGTTAGGTCAAATTAAGAACGTATGGGATAACTCTCGTGAAAAGCGTCGGCTGGCTGAGAATCGAAGGCCCCAGATAGCTGGTCGCACGGAAGGAAAAACCAAAAAGCTATTGAACAAGAGTACCTGTACGTCTCGTAAGTAGCCTTCTGCTATTACATGAAAGACGCATCGATCAATAACACTCTACTTTACTCAGCCTGATTCTGGATCTTCGGAGGTACTAACGCGCGCACGAGGTGGAAAAATAGAACCTATTTTTAGTTAAAACTAGTTTTTCGTGACGACCTCCAACCCTTAAACTGGTGCTAAAGTTACGTCAGGGGGGGAGGTAGGGAAATCCAAATGCCTAACGCACGAGGGCCGATGTGCTGCTCCGCAACCTAATCGACAGGGGAGATCCAATACCGCTCTTAAAGAGTCTTCGGCGGGGAGGTTCAACCCGTTCGCTGGTTGCAATTCTACTACAAAGGGATATGTTCGATTATGGGGTAACTAAGAGGATATTGTCCGGTCTAAGAAAAACTTCAAAAGCAAGTAATGACGGAGGCGGATCACATAACGCGCATGCTCTCTGGGTTGGGAACTGTGACTAGAAAAACGTAGTAGGTCTACCGGCAAGTCCAGAGTCTGGAATCTATGCACGCTGGGTAATGGGGGAAGAGGGTCTGCTCAGTCTCTTCGTCGTGCTAGGTCTGCATGGGGAGGGGAGACTAAAGACCTGGGAGGAGCCAGGAGGAAGGCATGGGCTTTAAATACTTTTTTTTGACGCAGACCCCCGGAGTCAAGCACGGAGGAATTACCATCTCATCGGTGTATTGCTCAGTAACTAAGGGAAGTTGGCTTCCAAACAAGAGGGGGAAATTGTAGGCTCCAAGCAAATCAACTTAACTCGACATTCGGCGCATGGGAGCCTCCGGTGAAAAATACGTGTACAAGAAGGGTGAATTCTCTCGAAGGAGGGTCCCTAGGAGAGCAATAGGGAACCACATTGTACTAGGGGAGGATTGAACCCTGCTCGACGGCTGGGAGAAGGAGCTCGAGTTCACACCGCGAGGGCCACTCACGTCACATCTACAGGGGCGGCCACGGCACTTAGACGTCGATCTCCGATTACTTCGTCATCTTCCGGACAAGAGGAGACAAAGGGAGAACTGGTTTAGGCATTTAAGGAGAGGGAGGAAAAATCTAAAATGAGGAAAATGGGGTCATGAAAGAACTCTGCATGTTGGGCGGAAGATAACGCGGTCCCCTTAGAAGGGGGTTCGGAAAAGGTTAAAATACCTCGAGGCGGAGTGGATGGCTCTCGAAGAGGCGTCTGCTCCGGCAATCAAGGAGAGAAAAAAAAGAATCAAGTTGAATGGAATGTGCTCTTACGAAGCCCACGCTGAGAAGAGGGATTTTTGCTCTGGCGCGTGGCGCAGGAGATCTATACCCCAAACATGGGGGGGGGTAAAAAATAGAGAATGACGTATTACTAAAAAGGGGACCTGGAGCAAAAAAAACACCAAGAAACATCTCGGGGAGAGGGAATCGTGCCTTCGTTAACCGCCTTGGATGAGGGAAGGGGATCTGTAATGTCTACTGAAGCTCGACGAGAGGGCGCCCGAGAGGGGAGGGGTCAAGACTGCTCTCACTTCACGTAGAAGCCGGTAACCACGAGAGGGCTCCGGAAGAATCGGAAGAGGAAATAGATTACGGGGTATAGGGGGGACTATAGACGATGCCCCTGTTCGCACTCCGAAAAAGAACTGTCTAGGATAGAATGCAAATGAAACTTTCCCGAGCGGGAAGACTGAAGATTAGTACGGAGGTGATCAACTTCCCGTCATGCAAAGGGAAACACACCCGCAGGCTTATGGAAAACGTGTTATAGAAGTGTACAGAAGTTGCCCGTCCGAGCTAGCGTCCCCCCTAAGGACGAAGATATGTTTCAACTATCGAGTCCTAATCGTGTAGATCCCGGGAAAATACAGTCAGTTAGACCGGAGAAAAGACGGGGGGGGGGGGGAGAACTGGGAACGGCTTAAAAGGAATAGCGAACAGCCGACGATGGGGGTTCTAAACTTGTGATGGCGATGCAGAACGGGTGGGAACCGGGGGGTGGTAATACCCCATTTGCTCGTACACATTCCCTCCACCCTAAAAGGTTAATTTCAAATCCTCCTGGGGGGGCTCGGGGCCTGGAGGGTCGCTGAAGGCGCTAAAACTATGTTAAAAAATAGGGGGCGATATCTACTCGAAGGAAAAGTTTCGTAACGTCCAAAGAGAAGGGGCATCGATAAACAACGATCACGAGCGTACTAATTCCTCCGCCCAAATCCGAGGGCCATTAGGATAGGCGTTGACGTGAAGGTGGAAGGACGGTTGCCGCAAGGTCGCTCGGAAGCGAGACAATTAAAGAAGAAATATCAGTCCACAGGCCAAGAAGCAAGGGCTCAGGAGGCTCTGACGCCAGAAGGTACCATTAATTGCTTGTGTGCTGGGGGATCTCGACGCTTTCCACGTATGGCGCATGGAGACTCTTGAGCCAGCTACGCGAGAAAAGCTCAGAGCGCTGGGAATCAGCAGTCCAAACATATGGACCTGTTGACCCCCCGAATTCCGGTTCCATCCAAAGCTCAGGGATAAGAAAAAGAAAAAAACTGGCTCTCCCCATAAAAGGGTTACTTGGTGGAGGCTCGTCTGAGAAATCAGTCCCCGCGTTCTTGAAGGGATTTAGTGCTGTACCCGACAGCGTCTAAGAAGAAAACGTCCTAAAAGAAACAGTATGTATCAAACTTCTTTCATAAAAGTTGGTTAGATTTTAACTCACGACCGACTCGGACCCGCGGATCGCGATTCCTTTATCCGCAGGGGACTAGCACCTCATGGAAATTCCAATCGATGCGGAAATGCGGGAGTCTTCGAGTGCTGGTCACGAAGGCTAATATCATGAGGGTCAGGGCGTGTCCCAGGGAAGTCGGGGACCGTTTGGGATGCCTTAGACAAAACTCGGGGCTTCAAAACGCGGAGTAGCTCAGAGCGATAAAGCCGACGATGGGGGGACGATCGGGGGTATCCTGGTGCAGCGGGCCCGGTATGCGATATTAGAGGACCTGCTGAGTATGAAGAGCATTGTTACCTCTCGCGGGTGGGGACACCCACCAACCCGGGTGAAATCGAACTTAAGCATTTATACATATTACGGGGATCACCGCCAGGAGAGGGAGGGGCGAGCTCGGTCAAGTATTAGGCACATCCCGAGCGTGCACAAGGGCGGGCTCGAAACTAGATAGGTTTTTTCCTGGGTATCTGTAGAGAAAAAGGACGACGGTACGGGGAATGCGGTGCTTCCTCACTTGAGAGAAAAGCACCTCGAGTCAACCTGTGAGGAAGGGGAAATGACACTAGAACTGCCTCTGGCAGTAAATGAGGACGTCGCAATCAGCCCAGCCGGCGAGTACGCCACACGAGATGAAGGGGTTCGTAGAAGGCAGGCAAGTCTCGGGGGCGCAATGGAAAGAATCCCTGTATGGAATGTCTTTACACAGAAAGTGGGAAACGTTCTATGTTGGGAACGAGGGGAAATGGGGTCTGATCACGGAAGGAAGGGTCGTAAAAAAAAAGAAATGTCTCGTCTGGCCGCCTCCAGTTAGGGAGGGGAGTACTAGGGAAAAAATTCGGAGCGGGCGTCGGGAAACTCCTCTCTTGGGATCCAAGGGGGAAAGGAGGGCGTACTGGCTGAAAGGGAGTTGAAAGAAACTAGGATAAAATCGGATCGAGAAGCAGGAAGCTCTTACGGAAAAAGATTTCGATGGATGATGGATCTCTGAGAACCGCCATCATCCTTCCAAGGACGTCCCGTCTCACTCGAGCCTAGGGGTCAATAAAAAGCAGGCGTCACTTCGATCGCATCGGCAGGACATCGGCATGCTCGAAGAACGAAGAATCAGGAACCTAACGAGGGGTCCTCTAGTCCTTCCATCTTTGCTAGTATCTAAAAAAGGTCGGCCAAGAAAAAACTGTGACCCACAACCGATGGCCGCACCTCCGAAGCACTTTCAATTTGTTCCGTAACAAAGGAATACCTACATCACTATTTCGGGACGGGTGGGGAAACAATCTTCGAGGCCATTTGGAGCATTGATACGGAGAAGCATGGCTAGTCTTAATGTAGAAAAAAACATGGGGCTCGAGCTCCGAGGAGCCGTAATGGGAACATTCATAGTCGTCTCAATAACGAGGATGAAGGAACCTTTTAGTAGTAAAAGGGGCAAAATGGAAAAACCTCACCAACCGAACTCCAAAAAAATCACGACGAGTAGGATTATCTCTCACTGGGGGGAGAAGGGGCCTATGAGAGAGAAGGTCACCGGGGCTGGTTGATGTCCCAATTTGGCTTGGAAAAGGGAAAAAGTATTACTGTACATGAACGGTTTTAGGAGGGGCGTGAAAAAAAAAAAGTCTGTAAATATGTAAATTCAAAACAAACTAGATTTAAATATGGGAGTTCATAAGAGCCTAAGAATCATAGAGAAAGAGGAATCATGGGGGCCAGATACGAGATCAAGCCCACGTTTAAATAAAATCTACAGGGGGGGGGCGGGGATCTCAAGACAAAGTAGAAGTAGGAATCCTCCGCGGATGGAGCGGCGGCGTTTGGGATTATTCGGCGTGGGGGAACGTTTCGAGGAAAAGGACCAACTTTCTAGAATGGGCGCGGAAAAAGGGCAAACGCGACGGCAACAAACGGAAGTATATATCATGGCTACATACAGATAATCTACGTCAAGGCATCGGAAGAAAAGTGCCGACTGGGGTTATCAAACGTCGACTACCCGGGAGTATCGGGGGGATAGCCCATTACATAACGGGGGGAGGGAGCTAGACAACAGAGGTTAATCTAGGCCTACCAGCCCTTAAACTAGCTCGCCCGATGGAACGACTCGGGGGTCCGAGGGCAAAGTGTGGGGGGGGGAGGCCTTCGGTGTTAGACGAATCACTAGCGGGAAAAACTCGCTCGGTGCGAAAGAAAGGTCTCTGGGGACAGTTCCTCCACGGTCCTCGTGCGTCATTTCTTTGCCTCGGCGGGGAAGTTGACCAAAAGGCTCTACAGAAGCCATCATCGAGAAAGGACTTAACTCGGGGCCGCCTTCAGAAGGGACATGCGAGAGGGAAATATTCAGGAACTAAAACCAATCCTTTTACCACAGGGGGGGGCCGAAGGGGAACATTGTTCTGGGACTGCAGAGAGGAGGGATAACTGCAGCTAAAACCCCTATACCTTTTCTACGTATAGCCTCCTGCTATGAGGAAGGAAGGCCTGAGACTACATGCGCGTGACGATGAGGGACTTATTAATCCTAGAACGAAATGCAAACGTAATCAGCTGCATGAGGACAGGGATGCGTACCTGAAACGCATGGAAGGGCTAAGGTTGCCGGGGGAGTGAGAAGTACTAACGAAAAGGTTCAGGTCTTTTCTGTCCTAGAAGTTTAGGAAAAAGGGATTCCACCCGCAATTCAGATGGTTCTGTGGGGCTGACTGGGTACGCTCTGTGGAGCGAAGATGAAAAGGAAACGGGAGAAGAGCAGTGCTAGAGGCGGAGAGACGCTATCAAAAACAAAAATCCTTAATATCAACTCATAACGGGGTTAAGAAAGTTAGGGGGGAATCCAGATAAGGTGAACAATAGGAAGTACTCTAACATGTATGATAGGGGGAGTCTGTTGCGCAGAAGTCGAGCGGAAAGATCCGTGGCAATCGACGAAATTCTCTGTGCACGGAATAAATCTCAGGAAGAAGGGGCTGCAACTCTTATGCCTACGCGATCCAGGAAGGTATTCTAGCTGGCGGAAGGGGAACTCAAAACTCCGACTCGGAACTTTTACATAATTCCGGAAAAACAGCAAAACTCCGACATGGGACCAACCGGAGGAGCCTTTCAAGTCCTCCGCCTGCACGAAAGCTAATCCGACAATCCTATGAGGGCTCTCACTAGGGTTCCGCTAGCCATTCATCATCTATACTAACAAATCTAAGAGAGAAAAAATTAAAAATCCTCATGGCGGAGGGGTTCGTGAACGCCTAGACAACCCGAGGACCAAGATGAGAAGGGGAGGGAGGATTTCGGACAATAGTTCGGTATCCATTCACCTAACAAGTCCATGACAATAAAACTCTGGTAATATGGGGGGAGGCGAGGGCGCATAACCACCTACCATTAACATTTGTGTTCAGGGCTATACAATATCCTAAAGGTGTCGACATCTTATCGAAGGGCGCTGGAAACACCAGGTATCGGCTTCCGCCTCGGGGGGGGTGCGCGTGGGGGGGGCGGAAGAGAGAGGGAGCGGCACTAAAAGCTACCCCTCCAATCAAGAAAGGGAGGCGAGAGCACCTGCGATGACTGCGAAGATGGCGGTTTGGGCAGCGGTCTGAGGTAAGCGTGTATGCGCCCGTCTCGCTGAAGTTCAAAGGAAATGGTCACTTATACAGAGCTCGCTCCGGCTTACAGGTTCGGTTGGGGGGCGTTCTACTAGGAAAGAGTATGTTCTTATCTGGGGCATTTCGGAGAATTCAAATAACGAGACACACCTTAATAGGAAATTCTGAGCTGTCGTACTTGGTTGAAAAGGACCTTCCCTTACAAGAACACAGAACCCGAAACTTCGTTAAATTCATGGATCATCTGCTTAACTGTCTGGGTTAGGGGGAAATATAGGATGTCTGCCAAAAACACTTCGGGGACAACATTGCTTCACGAATCACAATCCCTTAACCGACCGACACGCGGCGGACACGTAGAAGAGCGGACGTTTGGAAGGACAAATCGGAATCCGTTCCTTGCCGCAAGAATCGAAGAGAAATGAACTGAGCGGAGAGAAACGAGGAAGGGCCTCTTGGGGTGACCGTACGCGTGGGGGGATCTGGAGCTCGGGACAAAAAGCGCTGAAATGAAAAAGAGCACAGGACTCTAAGTTTGGTTGGCGGAAGACTGTAAGAGAAATCGAGAGAATTTTCTGGCTAGCAGGAAGGAGCGGACACAGGTTCAGACGATCGACTTTTATAGCACCGGGGGGGGAGGGGAGAAGGGCGCCCCGATAAAAGAAGCGGAAGGGCCTGCCGCACGGAACTCATTTTTTGCGCCCTCCTACTTCTACTTGATTTTTCAAAGAGGAGATGCCGGGGAGGAGGAGTTTAAAGATCGTCTTTGCGCTCTCAAGGAGTAGATCTGCACGGCCCTGAACAAATCCGCAGGCCAGAAAAAAGGTACCTACTGGGGTAGGGAGGAGGCCACAACCGAGAGGGGGGAAAACTGCCGAGGTGGGGAAATCGGATCATCGGTGGTAGTAAGAGAACTCTCTCCAACAACACAACGGTTAATAGATTCGACTAGTAAAATACCAACGAGAAGAAGCCAAAAAAGGAGTACACTTGGGATCCGTTCAGCGCCCTTCGAACCAGGGAGCTCTGTCAGATGTCTATTGAATTCAAGAGGGGAAAGAGGAGAGCGGCGCGAAAAATCAAAAAGAAAGAGGGGATTTCGTAAAACCAGCGCCATAGGAATTAAATGGAACCACTACAACGATCTACAAGAAAAGAGGGGGGAGGAGAGAGTAACTCTAAAATATAGGGGAGGGTCGTCGATGCAGGGAGATAACCCCGTGAGGACAGCCCGTGCAAGGAACCCTCAGAAATCCAGACCGTTTCGTATCTTAAAGCTGCGGGGTAGAAACTATTAATCCGAAGGTATACGGACCTCTTATTGGAAAAAAAAACAAAAGGTCTGATTCACTTGGATAGGGACGAGCGGGTTCATCAATCGAAAAGCTCCCAAACGAAGGTTGAAGACGGGCTCTGGTCCTCAATCTGTGGTAGAGCTAGGAACGAATTGTAAGTGGAACCGGGGGAAAAGGAAAGCAAAGGGGAGCAGAGGAAATGACAGGCGGGCGAAAAAAAACGAAGCGACGCCCTTCATCCTTCGTTCCGAGTTTCTTTGGAATTCAGCAAGGACACTACGGGTGGGGGGTGGGATACCCAAAATCCCGAGTCGGAAATATTCCTACCCGAAAGGGTTTCACAAAAAGGTGGGACAGGCCGGGGAGGGACGGAAAACAACAACTGCGCAAAAATCGATATCGACCTTCTAATGCCAGAAAGGGTCGGGACGCCCTGCAATCGGAAATCAAACTAAGCCCGAAGCGCAGGGAGGGCCGCGAGTCTGGCAAGCAAGCGCCGGGAAACGATTTCGCGCTTAGATAAACTTGCACCGGGACGGGTGAAGAGATAACGCACTCGGAAAACCGGACACTACGGCGTCGCGCTATGACGATCACTGGGCTTGAACAGTTCAGAAAAAAAGGGATTGTGCTGAGAGGATAACCTAAGGGCCCGAATCCATGATCGGAGGTCCCTTCAGGCACTCCATCATTCTCCCCTCACTACGAACTCGGGATATGCGAGGTGACCAAATAAGGGAAGTTTGTCCAGACTCCCCGGCCTCCATTGACGGCGAATAGAAGGGAAAGGATACATGCACCCACAGGATGGAGAGGAGGCTCTTATGAGTTCAGGGGGATACCAGTCACCTGTTTGAGGAGGGTGAGAGACGAGGCTTCCAATATTGTCAAATTGCTGCACCGGCTTGTTTCAGGGTGGGTGCTCAAACGACCAATCTTCTAACTGCCCTAAACGTCTAGCCTTCGGGTGGGAGGCGTTGGGAGGGGAGGGTCAGGGACCAAAGAGTCAGAGTCCACACATATCTGCGGGAGTGCAGGGATTCACCGCTTTGGATGCGACGATTAGTCAAGCGATTGCTTACTCGGAGAATGCGATGGCGTAGGGTCATCTCGATGACGATCCTGGTACACGCTTGCGGAAATCTTTTGACCTTCTCAAGTGTGTAACGATGTCAGGGACGGTTGAGGTATAAATTGTGAGTAAATGTTGTTTGAGTAAGAAGAAAGCTTAGGATACTTACCTAGGATAGAATTAATGTGGGGCCCGGAGTGGGGGATCTCACTTGGGGTCATCAATCAGGCCGATCCAAGCTTGGTTCGAACTTAGCTGCTGTCGTCTCCGAAATACTTCAAGTAGTGAAGACTCACTAGGGTGACTATCCATTATTCTCTACGCATTCCACCCTCTCGGGTAGCAGCTATCGAGAACAGTAAAGGGGGAGGTGACAGATTCCAGAAGAAGAACAGGGATGATGGCTCTCTCGTAACTAGATTGAAGTTCAAAATCGGGTGCGAAAAAAACAAACCGGGATCGCATACAAACATCAGGTGGGGGGGATGGAGAGAGGAAGCCGACAGGGGATACGATTTACAAATTTAAGAAGGGGAGGGTCCTTAGGGGGGAAGGAGTGAGAATCCCTCTTTCACCGTAGAGGGGACGTTAAAACCCGATCGAGACAAAGGCGATATAAACACGGCGTGAATTCAACCCTTCGGGGAAAGCTACGAAATAATGAACAGAGATGGTAAAATTTCCGTGTGGAGGGTACCCTGAGCATCTTGTTACGAGACCCTTGAAGCCTAACTTACGGGGCGGGTTCGGAAGTAAAACTATCATATGCTAGGGAGAGGTCAATGTTTATCTATCGGAATTATCTGGATCCTAGTTGGTGTTTGCAGGGGGAAAACGTGTGGGGGTAATCAGCCCACAAAAGCGTGCGCTGATACTCAATCATGTACGTAGGGAGAAACGCCAAGGTCGCACTTGTGTTCGTTGCGTAGATTCAAGTGAAGGGGAAAATTGATCTGTGGAAAGGGAGGTCGAACTACTAAGAGTGCACATTGAACGCATTGTGTTAGATGCGGCAGGGTTAAAATGGTGGGGGGCGGGACTAATGCCGGTCTACAAACGCGGGGTCAAGTCGTCTCGTCGGCAAGAGGTCGAAGGTCGTCCAGGTTGTGAGGAGAACGTGGCAATACTTAGTTTAGTGTAAAACAAGCAGTAAGGACGTGCAATAGCGTGGTCTCTCGATTAAATACCGGGAATGAGTGCGATTCAAGGTTCGCAGGTGTTACGTCGTCGGATCAAACCAGAAGGGACTTCAATGACCCGAGAAGCCCCTGTGGGGGATCTATGGAAGTCGGTATGTGGCCGCGGGAGACTAGTTGGGTAGGGGTAAAACAGGTCACTGCAGGTACAGGGCCAGCTTCTGTCCTAGGGTGCTTCCAGAACCTCAGTCCAGAGTCAAATGGTCACTATAAGAATGGACGGACGAAAACTGCTTTGGTCTCTCAGACAAAAATCCTATAAAGTACCGATTTAGGACTGGGTGGATCCCCTCTGAGCTGAAAGTGTAGCACTCCAATACTATTGGTTACGGGAGGGGGAGAGCCCGGATTCTCTCAAAGCACGAAAGTGCAGGTGAAAACAGTACTCGGCTTTCCCTCTCTACCGTAGTGGGGGCCTGGGGGGAATAGACAGCATTCCAAACTCCTTAAAGACCGGGCCCATCGTCCGCGCGCTGCCCGACTGTCGTATTCTCCTTCCGGCGCCTGGTATCTCTCGAATCACCTCTTCTTGGTGACCAAGGGGGGGATGTGAGATGGGAGAATCCATTCGGATTGAGGTGGAAGGGTACGGTCACTCGACTGATCAGCAGGAACAAAACAAAAGGGGTTGTCAAATGGGAGAAAGGAGGGATACAATCTCAACGGTTTATCATCTGATACACCATCACTTACAACGACTCAAGAAAAAGGGGGACATACCAATCGAAAGTTCAAGTATCATGGGGGGCGCTGGACATTGGATGGGTTTCGGGGCCGAAAAATACCGGATTGCTGGGTCTTCGATGGGGTATGATTAGGAGTGGGGTCGTTACTCTTCGCCTCCGGAAAGGGTTCGAGAGAGGGGAAGTTGTCCACGGAAGGCGTGAGGGAGCATAGTATAAAAGTCTCTCATACAAGGCTACATCAATATAGTAGGTACGGGAATCGAGATGTAAAAGCGCGATCTGGAGATCGGCAGGGACTTAATCACTCCCTGTTATCTGGGAGGAAGAAACTGAGCGGGTGTTCAAGAAGGATCAGTCTAAAAGTGGGGGAAAAAAAGTTCTCTCTCCCTATTAAAAACATTCAGAGGGGGCTCTTTTTGGGATCCTCGCTAGTACGTCGAGGCTCTCGAGACATAGCGTCAAGAGGCACAATTGGGAAAGTGGGCCGTCTGTAAAAAGGGAGGCTCGCATGAGACTACCCATGACCGTGAACTCATGGCTTCACGGCATGTTCCGCCATTCTTACTCTGCTCTTCTCCTAGTGAGGGAGGATCGCTCTTCGCGTTCGTCGCAGCCTCCACTTGTTCACGCCGTTAACGTCATCTCGGGAATCGCCTTGGCCCTTCAGTCGGGTCAGAGGTTAGGTTGCCTGCAACGCCTGGCGGACAATCAACGACAATTATGGGATACGATAAAGATCATCCTGGCGTATGGGCTATGGTCCTAGAGAGTCGAAGATCGTTCCTAGTGGTCTTCGGGGTTAATTCTAAGGATCATGCTGCCCAGACGTGACCGACTCTCCGCGTCTCTTTCAAACTCTTCGAAATCGGGAGAAAAAGGATTTAGGGGAAGGGGGGAGAATACGAAAAAAATGCCATCGAGGGGTGGGGTCTCGAAGTATTCTTTCCTCAGGGAGGTGAGGAATGAAGCTGTTCCCTCTGAAGCATTAGAGGACGGTCGGTCCGCGCTCCAACAAATTACTGTGAGCGTACGCGCGCGGAGGGGTATGAGAACCACTCAAGGCACCATAAAATAAAGAAGAGAATTTGTTAAGCAATTCCATCTGCCACACGAAAAGTGACGAGAAGAGACAAGACAAGGGGGAATTTAGAACTGGGCGATAGCGAGGCCCGAGCATGTGCAATTCTCTCTCTCCGCGGATAGGAACGTGGTGGCGGTATGCCGAATGGGCCTTCCCCATCTCGGAGAAAACGGCTTAAAATCGCCTGCACTAGGGAGATTAATCGGGAGGAACGCGTCCCTCCTCTCGAAGGTTGAGACCTCCTGCCATAGACACATCGCAACCAGTCCTACTCGTTTTCCAAAAAGGTTGTCCTTGACCTAAAAGCCTACCCGTCTCCTGCACCACAGTACTATACGTACGACGCCCTCGAGGTAAGTGCGAAGAAAATAGATGAGTCTAGCGAGGCCAAAGTACGATAATACCACTCGCTATCCGATAAAACGAGGGGTACTTAGGCGGTTGTTACTGGAACCTCAAAAAAACAGATGTCACCGAAAGGGACTGGGGTGAAGGGGGAAGCTCAAAGAGTCGTTGCAAGAACAACGGAAGCGCAACGATGGGAACGGTGGTACGGAGGAGACACAAAAAAAAAAAAGAAAAATTAACAATGGGATAGGCAGCCGAGGCATCTCAGGAAATTATATTAGGAGGGAATTGACAAAAGGAAATCTTGGGGAAAAGACAGAAATCGTAGGAGGTTTACTCATCTGTGCGGTACACTAAGAATGATGTAGGGGGTCAAGAGGCTACAAAAATCAAGCCTACTGAGCGAGGGAAGAACAGCAGGAAGAGGAAAGATCTGATGGAGTTGAAAAAGTTTTGGGGAAAAAAGTCCGGCGATCATCGGAAACCGCGACCGAAGAAAGTAGCTGCGATAGAAAACTGAGCGATCGGCGTTTTCTTCATAGGAGTACTTAGTGGCAGTCTCGTTGTTAAGTTAGAAGACTGCATACTGAATTACAAAGACTATCGTCGGGCTCTGGTACAGTGGTTGGTGTGGGGAGGAAGGACCTCCAGCCTCGGAAAGCCAAAAAAAACTGGATTCCCCTTGGAACATGAGGTATTACTTTCATGGGGGGTCGCAAAGAAATTCAGTGAACTGTGAAGTAGCTCCACGGAGCATACTACATATCAAGTAGGCCAGTGTAACAGAGCGGAAAAGTTTCTAATGCCGTTCGAGGGAGCAGTCCTGGGGGGGGCCATCCGTTTAATGTATCTGAAAGATATTAAAAAGAGAAGCGATATGAGCGGTCTGTACCATCAGGCTTCTTTTATCGGAGAGAGAATTGAAAGGATCCCTAGATAAAAAAATTCTACGACGTTGTCTGTAAATACTCCAGTCCACTTCATAGCAAAGTAAGGAGTAAATATGAGCGAAGAGCGGAAGAAAATTTGGGAGGGAAAGGAGCGCGGAAATTTAGTTGGGGGGTCTCACCTCGTATAAGGATATCTCCAAGACGATAGCCTCAGATTGGAGGCAGCGAAGTCGCAGTGGGGGGTTCAAGGGGTTTTCATGGGGGGGGGGGGGGGGGGGGGGGGGGGGGGGGGTGGGGGAGGGGGGGTCTGGTCCACGTATTCTTTCTAAAAACGTGGTACGAAACTATGGGGATTGAGGAGAGAGGGAGGGGAGGGGCGAAAACGAGGAACAAGGAGACTGCGAAGAGAATACCCGGTACCGGGAGCGGTACTGTCGCCCGCTCTAATACCTATCTTTTTGGCTCGAAAGACTCTGGTAACGATAGTCGAGAAGAAAAAAAACTCTGGGGGGGAGAGTATGCAAGAGAGAAAACCGGCAAGGGATCGGCACAAAAACGGCGTCAATAAGAATCCGGAAGAAGTCTGTTACCAGGTCTTAGTACTAATCAGTTAGAGGGACTCAGTGACTCATACGAGAGGCGAGCGCATCAAGACCGGGAAAGAAACTCTAAAGGCTATGGACATAAAGAAAAGTATCGAAAAAAAGCACACTAGTCGGTGGATTCCCATAGATCTTCTCTGCAAGTATCGGGCACAGGGGCACTAAGAATGTAAAAGAAAGCACTCTAATCGACCTGACAGTGGTAAAGGAGAGAAGGACATGAGGGAATAAATATGGTTATAGTACGTGAACGCCGTCAAACATTAGTAGAGTGGGGGGAAATAATGGACGACGGGCGGTGAACTCCGGCCATCTCCATTCAAAACCCGAAAAAATGCGCGGAAAGGTGCCTCCCTGTTTTATATGCTGAAGAATGTCATTCAAAGGGACGGAGGAAAGAAGGGAAGCTAAGAAAGAAGCTAATTAGGCTAGGAAACCCGGGGAAGACGCGATGGAGAAGGCCTGGGATTGTCGAAAACTGTTCCAGTGTGGTTTAGGAAAAAGGACAGGGAGGAAAGGAAAAAAGTCTCCCGAGACGAAGGGATTTCAAGAGACTTGGCGTGGCCTTCCTAAAGAGGAAGACAAACTGAGATGTCTAATAGCTCCTATTCCTTCGAAAAGGTAGAGTTTAGGAAAAAAAAAAAAGGTCATCTGGAGAAAGAGCACTAATACGGGAGATGCTCAATGCCAAGCCTCGGAAAGAATAGCCCATTCGTGGAATAAGATTAAGAAGGTACCGGGGGAGATCTACCTCTAGACGCTTAAGACGGGACAAAGCAGAGAATACCCGCAAATCCTCTATAATAGGGAGAACTTTTCTAGATCCGAGCCAATTCCTGTATTTTGTTCCGGAGATCACTCGGGGGGGGAACTGCGATCGCTTTATCCCCCCGAGATCGCAAATACTCAAGTTGTAAAAGGCTCAGGGGCCTAACCTGGGTCGAGCATCAGAGATAAAAACATATGGAAAGCCCCGCGCTGTCTTGATACCCTTCACTGGTACTTGTGTTATAACCGCAGCCAAAGGAGAAAACCCGAGGGAAAAATCTTTTGTCGTGTCTAACCAGACAGAGCGCCGAGCCGCGTACACAGTAAGTAAAGGGTGGAGTGCACGAAAAAAAGGAAAGGACGAGGGAACCTAGGGAGAAAGTTAACGGGAGCGCGTAGCGGTAGTATCGTATTCGCTCTCTAAAAGGAAAGAGGATGGAAGGGAAGGTAGGAGTCGAGTGGGCACTAAAAAAAAAAAGAGACAAACTCAGTGACAAATCTTGTAAGAGGGGGCCCCAACGGAGCGGTTTGAAGGTGGGAAAAAGGCCCGGGTATGGAAAATCGCGTCTTTAACGGAGCCGCGAAATATCGCAACAAATGGGAGACTGGAAGGAGGGGAAAGGCCCGGGACAGGAAACTTTCTTCTAAAAAACGTCTCCAATAACGATCAGGTGACTAAAGACTATGTGACACACGCAGAGGTCCTTACGCAAGTTAGCTGTCAGCGGCAGAAAGGGCATACCGCCATTCTCAGGAGGGGAGAGAATGTACACTAGGTCCAATGAGGGGTTCGATTCCCACTAATTGTTCAGCAAACAAGGTGGAAGGGAGATCCTCGGGGGGGTACTTGAGTCGAGAGCCTCGAGCCATTACTAACGTAATGAGGTATCCTAGATTCAGCCCTCGATGACGGATGAACACGTTAACTCTACATTAACAAGGCCATGGAGGGAATCCAATCTTACCTCAAAATAGTGCTCACCCCCGGGGGGGGCACTTGTCGCTTCAAGGTGAGGTGAAAGAAGGGATAGGGAGACTTGATAAATCACTGGAGAAGATGCGAGATGCGCGGGATGCTGGTTCCCTACGTGTCAGGGAGTCTTATGGTTTGCCCAGTTTTTTGATCATCTGGGTGGGTCTTTGATACTTCTCATATCAAAATCCTACTCGGCTCGAGAAGACAATGAGCTGGGACCCTGGGCTACAAAATCGTAAAGGAGGGCTATCTTCTCTACCAAAGGATAGTGCGTTCTGCTCGATTCATTGACGCCAGTATGGAGGCTGTCGGGGGGAACGTATAGATTGTCTACTAATTGCTATTCTACCTTCGGGATCGATCGAAAAGATGAGTCAGGATTCCAGTGCGTTCTTAGGCTGTCTTGCATCTCTTGCCTGGGGCACTACCATAAACGCTGGCCGTGACCGTTGCGCTCTCTTCTAAAAGGAGTCCTTTTCGACAAAGGTTTCGTAGGAAGACTTTGCTGCGTATGGACGATCGCAGGCTCTATACGGCGCAGTGACTTGGCTTTGAGTCGTCCCCCTAAGCTCAGAAGTCAAGAGGGAGAGCCCGGGATGGGCTCGGATCGGGTGAGAGGAATGTGGGTAGTCGAGGGTCCTACTTTGCTCGGAGTCTGCAAGATGGAGCTGCAGGTCTGAAAAAAACACGCCTCTCTGTCCGAACCTCTCAGTCATCATTTCGCTTTTGCCAAGCTCCACGGAACGAATTCACAGAAAGAGTCGCTGAGTGAGCAGACGACGTCCATCCGGGGGTTCCACGGGACTGCTGCTTTTAATGGGCAGTAATGCGAAGAGACCGTATCGCCGGAGTAGAGAAGAATCTCGACATTCCGATGAAAATCGCAAGAAATTTTGTAATAGGGGAATAGAAGAATAAACAGCTGCACACAATACAGCACGCAAAGAATTCTCAGTCAACGCCCCCGAAGTTATGAAATGGAAAGACCGCTCACTCTGTGCTCTGGAGATACGAAATCTGACATTGTGATATTAACAGTTTCCGTGAAGAGCTGGGTAGCAGGTTCCAATTGGTGAGTTGTTCTAGGGTCAGGGAAGAGAATTAGGGGGTTAGGAAGCTTCAAACACGTAAGGCCTGTCCTGATAGAAAACACAACCAAAAGGGGTAAGGATGAGAGCCTAAGGGCTATGGGTCCTCGATAAAACTCATAAAGGGAATATCTCACGGGCAATTGTTGAAGAGAAAAATCGTACTATGGTGACCTAGAAAGAGAGGATCGAATTGGTCCGCCTCCATAGTCGGAGTGCGAGGTCTTCTTTCTTGTACGTGGAGTGGGGTACAGTCGGTGGTATTAAGACACAAGAGGGAGGCAGTTATGAGCTGTCGTCATGTGTCACCCTTCGCGCAGGAGCTCGAGAATATCAAGGAGCTAATAGAAAGCCTCAAATAGTCTGTCATCTCTCGAAATTTAAAGCTACAAGGTGATAAACAACCGACCTCTGGAGGTAAAGTGCTTCCAAACACGGCACTTACGTATTCTTGGGCCACCGCGCTGCATTGTGGGGAAGAGGTTACGCCAGCTGTATTTAAAAACCGGATACCGATGACAGGATATGTGTAAAGCGACTCTGGTTCCTATAAATGGTGACGCGCAACACGAGCGCCCAGATCTCCGGGGAACTAACACAGTCCGAATGGGCTATAGGGGGGCTGTCTCTAAGGGCTGATGGGACAACGACATACTAAGAGAAAACTCGACTTGCCCGATAGCTGAGCACTATAGATTCCGTCAGCTGAAGAGAAGTTAAAAAAGACTCATCGAAACATGACTGCTTAGTCTTATCCTAGTATAACCCAGATAAAGTTCTGAGAGCGCCTCATGGATAGGCCGAAATGCGCATAGCGGTGATTGGGATGGAGTAGGTGACGCTTATAATCGAAGAAAACTTGAAAGAAAGAAGAATTCGAATCTCTGGCCTAACGCTAACTCCTTTCTGCCCTAACAAGGGGCGGAAAAATCTAGGCGAGGTCTAAACATGCAACTAGTGCGTTTGGTCCCTAGAAGATGTGAAAGCGAAGGTAGTCCAAGGACTTCCGTTCTAATCGTTTATTGGACGAACTTTTGAACGGTCCCGAGGGATGACTCAATAGAACCCGCCTCTAAGGAAGAAAAAAGCGTCTGATACTTAGCACACATGTAACACGCTCACGTTGGGTGAACACTAGGGATCGGAAAACGAAATACGTTTTAAGCGTCCAGCCCTAATAACTGGATATGTCTCAACGGAAAGGACTACATCGAAAAACGTGGGAAAAGCTAGTAACCTGGTCTTTAGCTGGACGAGTTACTGGCCATGATAGGCCGCAACATCTAAGCCACATCGGGTGCGAATAAAAGCGCGGGCAAGACGCTCTGGTCTAAGGGAAAAACAAATCCACAGTCCTAAACTGTTGACATAAGGAAATTGAAAACTATTCCTTCGGAAGGCGTTAACGAAGCCGCAACTAATAGCTGCCAGCACAAAAACTCCTGTAAGAACTAGGAGAATCTTACTATTCCTCTCCGGCCTCTCCGTTCCCCGCAGGGTTCTGGAGCTTACTTTGTTAGGGGAAGCTCAAACCCGGCTCGAAGCGAGTGTAGTTCAGGGGGGGGGAAGGTGTCAGGGATCAGAAGAAAACTATCACGACACTCGAATGGGGATGCGAGAGTAAAGAACATACCAAATGTGAAGGGGGAAAAAAACAGGCTTGATCGTCATAGCGTCGGAGGGTCTTTGAAACAGGGGCCGCTTTGGCACCGCGCTCGAGGAGGGGTCACGAGCATGGGGAACATGGGAAGATATCAGGGGATATGCCAGAGGATTAACCGCAAAAAAGAAGTGGTCTTATCACACCCTTCTTCATGCTACATAGAGGTCTTTTTCTTAGGGGCAGACGGGCAGCCTACGTCGAGTAAACCAGGACAAGGAAAAAAAACGTAGTAACGACGAACTTGACGATATATTTCCTATTCGTGTTCGAATACGTCAGACGGATTCTTCTCTGGGAAGATGATGACAGGAATACCTGGAAGTGCACGGAGGTAGGGTGGAGACCGTGGTGGAAGTTAAACGCTCCCGAAATGCCAAGGCACTCAAAAAAACACGTATGAGTGCTCTCTTGATGTGGAGTCGGGTAAGCCTATTGTGGAGGGGTCTGCACAACACAGTCGGGGGAGGGCTATCACATCAACCATGCATCGGCGTTGGTCCAGGGATTCAGAAGGCCCCGGGCCGTTCTACTCTTTGGACGGGGTCCTCAGTGAAGATAGGCACCGAAGAGACTAAAACTATGAAGAGAGGGAGGGTTTGTCTCGGGTGGGGGGAGCGGTATATGAGCACCCGCGCGGCAGCGATAAAAGCCGAAGAAGATGTTGTAGGATACGGCCTGTAGGAAAGGGAGAATCAAGGTTGACTTCTTTCTTGTGCAGAAGACGTCGGCCAGGAGGCGATCTGGGACAGGTCGGGTGTCTTGGGGGGGACACCCCAAATGGCTCAGAAGAGAGGGATAGCGCCGATTTAAATCTGGGGAAGGGGCCTGAAGACGGGCAGGGTGGGGCGGGAAAGGCGAAGTAAGGTTTAAACGTCTAACGTTCCGGTGGGCGCAGCGTGGTTAACGTCGAGAGGAGGGTGATTGCGCGTCTCCCGCGGAGGGGCGAAGACTGGCCCAGTCGGGAATAAAAGAAACCGGTACAGAATGGAGAGGAAAAGGCCCAAACTGAAAAGGCTGGGGACTTTTGTAAGGCATCGGCGGTGGGACTTCACTCTGC
>Ga0179593_1559212_pt1 | contig 22472 bp, 20 predicted proteins | sample CZODoug2_1_08_16_FD_185931 | JGI IMG/M metagenome (GOLD analysis project Ga0179593, IMG submission 185931) | Vadose zone soil fungal communities from Angelo Coast Range Reserve, California, USA - CZODoug2_1_08_16fungal (PacBio error correction) | ecosystem: Environmental > Terrestrial > Soil >...
ATGTACTTATCCGGCTTTCCGCAAAACAAGAGAATGGTCAAATCTACTACGGCGCCTCCCTAGCGCAGCATGTGCCACCAACACTGATAAAGAGGGGGGCGGTACCTATCAATGGCCCGAAATGGTTTGGCGGAGGTCAAGAAAGGGTTCGCTGAAGGAAACATGCTTTCCGAAGGGCACCAGTCCCGAAGAAGATCTCAATGCTGCGCTAACCTGAACAAGAGGCGGAAAAAAAAGAACACCAAGTGAAGGAAATACGCTGAAAAATACGGTTTAGCAAAAGGGAGGGTCTCCATCCCGTAAGGGGGTGGACCACGCTGACAGCAGGAACGAAAAGCCCTTGGTCCTACCGGGCCGCATCTCCTGAAAGGTCCTTCACCACGCAAACGAGCAGTCAGTAAGTAGGAGGCGGGAAGGACGGAGGGAGGCTGGGCGAAATTGTATCTTAACTTAGCAGGAAAAACACCGAGCTCTCATGGCCGTGGGGGGATCTGAAAAGTAGGCAGCCTCTTCTAAGGAAGAGAGGTAACGACGGCAAAGTACTTTGGCTTCGGAAATGCCAGTCAACTTCGTTTTAAGGTTTCAAGCGGTACGACAGGCAGAAGAAAAAGTAAATACTCGTGGGTTTTCAAAAGTGGCTACTGGTTAAGACATTGCATCAACTGGAAAAAAAAGAGAGAAGCGACGAACACCTCGAACCATGAAGACATGGGGACACATCTCACGCTTCAACCGGACCACGGACGAACGGTAGGAAGGTTCAAAATGCTACCAAATCTGATGTCATCCAAAGGAAGAACTAGTTGCAGGGACTAGAAAACGCAGGGGCAAAAAGGATCATTCAGCTCACAAGTCAGAAGGGTTGGTGTATCCCTGAAAGGAAGTCCCCTCAAGAAATTTGATGAAAAAAGGAGACTCAGTACGCTAAAAACACAGAAAAACCGTCACAAAACTCCTGCCAGTCCTGCTATGCTGGACAAAGGAGAAAAAGAAGACGCACTCAAGTATCTCATTTGGCGTGAAAATAGGAGAAAACAACAACAAAGCGATGAGACAAACACCATAAGGCTATGGGCTGGTGCGGACAACGGGGGGGGAAAAGAAAAGGATGCATGGTCCTCCTATTAATTTTCCGGGTTGACAAGGGTTTGAGAAAAGAAATCAAATCTAAAATCTGGAGAAGCAGAAGGGTTCTGTCTTGTAAAGGATACCAACCCCTTGCTGACTGTGAAGAGGTTAGGGTTGCTCTTAAAACGCGTTGTCCTTGAGGTGAGAAAAAAGGATCTTGGAAAATTTGGGGCGAAAATTCTCAAAGGGACACTGCGTGACCGGTCCTCTAACGGTGGGGGGAAAGGTGGTTTTTGGGAAGGGCCGACGGGTGGTTCTCTAGGTGTGTCACACGTGAAAGCAAATGTCAACGATCCGCCATAAAAAGAAAGTAGCGATTAAGGAGCGGAGGGGAAGTAAGACTGAAGGAAGTCGCAGCAACGCCATAGACGTATCTGACCACGTGCCCGGCGGGGGACGACAGGGAAGAGGTAAGCCAGGAAGAATCACACACCAGTTGAAAGCAATGTGAGGAGGGCGAGGAAAAAAGAGCAATTCAGAAAGGTGAAACCAAGAAAAGGGAAATCGCCGCAGGCTGAGAGGGGGAAAAGAAAGCTTGCCTGGAAAGGTAAAACATTGGGTTTGAGAAAAACGTTTGGGGGTGGGAGATCCATAGACCGGAAATAAACATGCCAAGGCAGGGGGACGGTTCGCATCCGGTTGAGCAAAAAAAGCTGGGCCATAAAAGTTTGCTATTAGTGAATCCTCGATTTTGTCGTCGCAGAACCTGGGTAGCTTCAAAAAGTGTAAGTGAGAATAGTGTTCTGGGTGCAGGTCGTGTGACACTTGTAAGAGGGAACCTCGGGACGCCTGAGAAAAAAAGGGAGTCGCCCGGACCGCAGCGGGATTCAGGTACGGGTTATTTATTGATCCTGGGCCGAGGGAATGTTTCAGCATGCAGGTGGGGAGGGACGGATCATTGCTGATACAACAGAAAAAAGAGAGAAGGATCGTGTATCCGAGGCAAAGCACAAAATCGGGGGAAGCCGGGTGATGTGGGAACTAAGGCGAACCCCTAAGCACTCCAAAAGCAAAAAATCAAAAAATCAAGCTTCGGGTCCTGGACACACCGTTTTGGATTACTCGTGCACGACCTGAAGCTAACGTGACAACAGACCGGCCCATAAAACAGATTAAAAGAACTACCGAAAAAAGCTCAAAGGGGTCGAACCCGAAAACCGCGCCGGCTGCAAAAACCCCAGCGCCATTACATCTGGTCCCGGGGTGTTATTCCAGGTGGGACCAGCGTAACACACATTGGGCATGTGTGAAGCCTTGAGCCCAAGAAAAACAACAACGGTATTTACCAGGTAAAGTTTCGCCGCAACCCTGACTATAAGCCAAGGCGCAGTGGAAGAAAGCTTGATGTCTTATATTGGATTGGATCAACTGCAATGTGACACATAAACCAAGCTGTCGATGGCGGCGGTGGGGTCAGGACCCAGCTTCAGCTAATACAAGAGGTGCCAACACGCGGTGTCTCGAACAGCAAGAACGGCTTTCTGCGATTTGGCTGCGGTGAGTAAGAAAAAAACCCAGGGCAAAACTTCTTTTGACACTTGGGAAAAAAAATCTGATAAAGCGGGGGGACGGTGCACATTCCTAGGAGCACCACTGACCACGAAAAATCAATCCACAACCGCAACAAAGACCGCATCCAGAGAGGAACAGGGAGAAACGGGGAGCAAAAATAGAATCTTAATTTCACCAAGTCAGTAGTGGGCCACTGCAGAAATACACGGTAAGGGAGCAGACAATATCAAAAACACATTCGCCATTTTTGTGAAACTCTCCAAGCGGAGGAAAGGGCAAAAAAAACAGAAAGTCGGAATCACCCGAGAAAGCTTAACCGGAACAATCTCGAAAATTTCAGGGCAATGAGCCAAAGGAAAGAACATCCGCGGAGAGAGGGGGTCTTCGCTCTGCACAAAAACTATAAATGAGAGTGCGCGCGAAGTGAACCGTCGGCGAAAGGAGCAGAACAAGCAAGATTTCTGTGACCGGGTACAGGCTGGGTGGATCGAAGTAAGAGTCAAAATTAAAGAAAGATGTAGAACAACATACTGAAGTCCTTCAAGGATACGAACGGCTTACTGTGAGCAGGGAAAAAGTTCGGGCGATGGCAACTGCTATAATGATTCAAAAGAAAAGTGCGAAAAAGATGTTACACGGGGGGCAACGGATTGCAAAGTAAAGGCGCGGTCAGGGAAAAAAAAGCAGGGAAAAAGGTTAACGTGGAGTTGAGGGTCACGGGAAAAGAAGGTTTCGTCGCGTGTTCACCGGGAAGGCTGTCACATCAACGGCCAGTGAAAAAAGCAAAAAGGAGCGTTTTAACAGGATGGAAGGGGTGACCGGAAAAGAAAAGTATCATCATCCGAAAGGGCGAAAAAAAGGGAGACCACCGGCCTGCACGAGGGACCATTCGGGATCATTATAATGAGTCAAAAAAATAGAGAGGGGCCGGCTGGGCCGTCAAGGACGCAAAATCAAAAAAGACTTAAAACGGATTGGCAGCGAACAATGTGATGGCCGGGAAAGGCAGTCCCCATTTATGTTTAGGAAACAGGAAAACATTGTGTGTTCCATAGGGCCCGGGGAAAGGGGGAAAAAACATGCCAATTCCCAACGGTGGGCGCCCAACCATTTGGTAACCTAGGGAAAGGGCCATTTGGGTGCGGTGGGTTGAGCCGATAAGGGTACGCCTCATTTCAGAGGGTCGGAGGAAAAAACCTGTTTCGGGGGGGCCAGTCGGGGCACAGGTCAAGACCGGTCCTTAAAGCAGCCAAAAAACCGGGCCATGAAATGCGAAGGACCCCTTGAGCAGGGGGAGGGTTGATTTTGGAGAAGGCTCGGTGTATCAGAGCGTAATGGTACCACTTACAGTGGCCGCACTCATAAAAATCAAAAAACAACCAACGTATTAGATAAATGCTTGGTATTGACGAAACTAACAGTCCCTTAAGCGAAACAAGAAAAGAACCTGAAAGCCAAACCCGGCTGACAAAAGGCGGGTCCCTGACTAGGGCACAACACTTGAAGTAGTTCGGCGGTAAAAAAGCGACCAGGGGAGGGCGGACAAACGACGAAACCAGATTGAATACTACCGTCGAGGTACTCTCGAAGAGAAACAGAAAAAAAAGGAGAAACTCACAAGGGGGGACCCAACCTAACTGTAAGCAGGATTCATTTAGTCCACAGTTAAAAACCCACAAAACAAAATGGGGGGGGAAGTGAGTTTGACCATTGACTGACCGAAGAGACAAACACAAAAAAAGTGTGAAGTGTTCCTCAAAAATTTTCACTGAAACCTTTCAAGAAGAAAAAAAGGGCCGAATTCTGATCCGCTTTGAGGTCTGTCACTAAAAAAGGAAACCTTGTAAAAAGGCTCGAAGGGAAGGGGTGTGAGAGGCAGAGCGCCAAAGGCACTTACCAATGGGATACATCTGGATCCCGAAGAAAGGGATGCGTAGCTTCGGTGCTTCAGAAGTCGGGTTCGAAAGGACCAGGCCTGAGCCTAAAGGAAGAAAAATAGAAAACGCGGGGTTTTGCGGGCTCGGGGACGCACTCCAAACACCATCCTCAGGGAGAAGACACCGGCGGTACGGGCCAAAAACACCTCAAAAAAGGGCACACCTGAGACCGAGTCACCTGGAAAAAAGGATACGTTAAAGAGAGGCTGAAATCAAAAGGAAACTTAGATAACTGTCATACAATCCAAAAGGTCTCAGAAGAAAATCGTCACGCGACAGGCAGCCAAGGGGGGGGGACGAAGGGCACCACGGCCATGGTTGAGTCCACACTATGAAGGAAAAACGGGCAAGTCAACATCGTCAACCGGCAACCAGAGGGCGGCATTGACTAGATGTTAGGAACGCTGTACGAAAGCCACGACAGTCGCACAGCAAGATGGGTAGTGGACAAACCAACGGAGGTAGTAAAATGAGAGAAGCAACTCCTGCAACTAATAGTGTTTCTTGGCTGGCTAGCGTCGTAAAAGGGGAACTGGCAAAAAAAGAGGTTTTACGGACCGCGGGTTGGGCGCGCGTAGCTCACCTCAACTAAAGGGAAGGCGAAGCGGTGGAGAAAGCAATTCCTTGAAGCCGGTCGACTTTCATGTAAAAGAGCTTTGGAGAGAGTGGAAAAGAGGGACGTATTGTGCCCGAAGAAGTGAGCAAAGACGCTCCCCGATCTTGGTGAGAAAGGAGGGAAAGGGATTCTAGGTCCATCAAAGGTTAGTTCAGGTTCCAGAAAGGTTGTAGCGGATGGTCCGTGTCATTAAGCCGGTCGAGAAGTAGGTGAAAAGTGCCAGGGCCTGCCCCTGGGAAACAACTCACTCCAAAACCGCGTCGGGGAAGAGGTAAAATACTGTGGAACGAACCGAAAGCAAAGTCGCAAACCGTGAGGAAAACGGAAGGGGGAAAAAGGGGGCGCTGGAGTCCAGTGGGGGGGGCGGAGGGGGGATTAGGCTAAGGCCCGATCAAGACCAAATTGAGAATCAGCGGGGTCGAGAGCAATGACAGGGGAGAATAAGAAGGTTAAAAAGGGATTGCTAAGGCCGGCAGGCGAAACGTCGGCGTAGGACTGGAAAGGGTAGGAAGTTGGAGGGAAAAAAAGAGGCACTGTTGTTGTTCGATGCACTGAGGAAATGAAATGGTGCAAGCCTTTCACGGCCAACACTGAACAGCTGGGGGACAACGTCAGGGAAATGGGGGTGGAGAAACTGAAGGGGTACAGACGCCAGCCAGGGGAGCGTGACCGGATAGTCTTAGAATGGAATGGTTGGGCGGAGAAGGACGAACTCGACAAACCGCAAACACAAAAAGGTTTAACAGAAACGAGACGCTTAATGAATTCAGTCTTTGATGAGATATTATTATTGGGTAGGTTGGGGAGTCCGCAGGGCAAGGCTATGGTGCCCATATCAAATCAAAACAACACGGTTCTTAGAAGATACCGGTTAATGCCTTGAGAAAAAAGACTGCATTGACCAAGGAATGGGAAAGAGCACCTACCTACTCGGCACACATCTATACTAAACACCCCCGAATTCCCTTTGACTCTAGTCATTGAAGGAGGGGCGGTACCTAACTTGGACTAAAAAACAAACTACCTTTTAAAAAAAAAAAACAAAAAAGAAGTTTCTAACAAGACTGGCTCATTAGCAACCAGGAGCATAGAGCACAAGGAAAAAAGAATCTCCACTGAAAGAATACCCGGTTATAGGGGCAGCAAATGAAAACCTACGTTTAACATGCAGGACATCATAAAAACAAAACCACATTGGAACGGGAGTCATAAGCCACGCCGGCGGAACACAGGAGAATTTCATAAAAGACGGAAAGTCAGAGGGGGATCTTGGGGGGCGACTCTGAGAACTGCAAAAACCGCTGCTACTATAAAGCGTAGTGGAAAAGCTGGGAATTCGCGGTGAAACTAGTCAAGGGGGGGGTCAGTGAACTGGCAAAAAAAAATCGTCTACGGGGGGCCCAACAAGCAAGGAAAAAAATTTTGTTCGGGGGTCAATGACAAGGTATGTCCACACGGAGGAAGTAAAGCGATACGGTTGCACTGCGTGATCGAGCGTTGAACTGCCGGGTACGGTGAAAAAAAAAATCAAAAACAGCGCTAAAAACCGCGAACTGCCACGGTAACACCAAAGATCAACCGGACGGCGAAATTAACTCCCATGGGGGAAAAGGAAAATAAATGCCCTCCTTTCGGCAACAAAGCGGCACAGAATGGACACTTCAGTAGGCCGGCAAAGGAAAGAATCAAAACACCCAGGTTTTGATGAGAAAGGAGAAGAAAAATGCCCAATTGGTACCCAAGAGACGACGTCGAGAAAGATACGGACCCTGTAAGAGGCCCTCAAGCCAGTTCCTTCAGTTCGCGACGTGTCAACAGCAAAAGAAGACTCTCACACTTAAGATGGGGCGTGGTCGGAGATCACACCCGAGATTAGAAGAACCACCCATCCTGGACAGTGCTAGGGCGTGCTTTTCAAGGGACGGAGGAAAGGAGCAGGAGTGGAAAGGTTTTCCGTTTTACGGTGAGGAGAGCGTGGGGAAGAGAACAAAGGAAGCGCAGGGTCAAGTATTGAAGTGGCTTCAGGTACCCGGGAAGGTGGGAGCGTGCCGTTTGAAAGGTTATTTTCCGCTTCTGGGGAGGGGCAAGGGGGAGAATCGAACTTGGGGGGGAAAGCGTTGAGAACGGATTCGCAATTTCAAATAACGTGACAAGGGAGTTGTCCTCTCCGGTTGTGGCGTTTAGTGGAACCGTGGGAGAGTGCACCGTGGAGGGACGAGGATTGGCGTGACAACGCTACTGTCAATCCGATTAAAAGTGAGGAACTCTTATCGAGAAGGTCGATTTTCAGGCTTATGGGGGGAAAGACGACAAAAAAGTAGAAAGTCACGCGGGGAGCGGTTCCTCTGAGGGGTGACAGGAGGTGCAATCAAGGCGTATTCGAAAAGAGAAGGCCTAGAACACACCCGAAAATAAAGAATGCATGGCTCTGGACTCACAGTCGACAATATCAAGAAGACTTCAACCGATCGATTCTAACCTGAGCAATAGGCGCCCAGGGGGGGAGAAACAGTGATTTCTTCAACCAAGAAAAGGGGGTGGGGGTTGCGCCCTCAAAGGATTGCCCTAAATTAAAGGTGATGGGGAAGAAGTGTACACACTCCATTACAAAGAGGGGGTTGATCAGTTTTCATTGCAGGCGAGTGAGGGGGATACCCCTTGAAGGGGACCAGGACTCTCATCCCAAACCTACTTTTGGGAAAGAGTGTCACGTCACGAACAGGAACGAAGGAAAGGAATAAGTGCCAACGGGGGCAGGACCGCCGGAACCGGAATGTTATGGGGAGATAGGTCGGGCCGGAGTGTTTTCAGAGGGATAGGTCAAGGGAAAGTTATGGAAAAGAAGGTACACGATCTATCAAAACAGGGAAAGGAAAGAAGAAGATCATGGGGGGTCAAGATGCCATGCCAATCTGAAGAAGGAGTCAAGCAAACTACACCAGACAAAGACACCACCTGAAACCAATTCGAGGATATGAGATCTTCCACACTAACGCGGAATTAGAGAGAAGAAGGGTTCAGAGAAAGGGAAAACCTCAACGGTCCTCACATCAACCTTGTCTAACGAGACCTAACAGGAGAGACCCTTAACACTGGCTGACATAAACACTAAAACAAAATGACTAAAAAGGTGATTCCATGGTGCGCAATGGAACACAGGAATGTTATAAAAAAAGGACCGAGAAGTGAAAACCAAAGTTCGACCTTGTGTTCCATGACTGAAAAGGTCCACCACGCAGACGATCAGCAGTGAAAAAAGTAGCCTTTAAGATGGAGATTTGGACGACGGATCATTGGGGGGAGCACAGGAGCAAAACTGTGTCTCAAGGGAACGGGGTATCCAAGTACCAATCTCAACCATGTGATCAGTTGCCAAGGACTAGCTGTCTTAAGCAGGCCGGAAGGGATATGCGACTTGTGCTTCGCTTAAAGTTACAACCCAGCAAAGCCATCTCCTAACCGAGAAGCGGGGGGGTTCGAATGGCGTTGTCGTTATACATTAGCAATGACAAAAGGAAAACGCAAATAACAGAGTCACCTGGAGGGATAAAAAAAAAAAAAGGTGAACGAGAACCTTAAAAGACATTTGATGAAAAAACAAGTCCACAGAATTCACAAAGGGGAGGGTGAGAAAGGCTACATAACCGGGGAGCATAGCCCACGAACAAGGCCACCGTTGTTGGTGGGAATCCTGAAAGGCGAGGCATGATCAAAGAGGGCGTAAAGACGGGGCATTAGAGAACAATAGATAAAGTTTAAAAACGAAGAGGAGGACCCGTCCACGAGACCCAAACAACAATCTACAGAGAAGAGGGGCCTTCAGTAGGGGTTAATCCACAACAACAAGGGAAGAAAAGGGAAAGATAACCGAGGTAAGGGCTCTCTGTCTTGGCTGGTACGTCTGAGAAGGAGAAGACTTGCAGGAGGAGGCGGGTGAAGACGTGTTATCAAGAGCGAACACTCCACGGAAAGGTTTGCCGGGGAGCAATGTACCAAACCCGCTACTCGGGCCTGAGTGTCGAGCAAGCCCTCTTCTAGTTCGTCGGGACAAGACGCTCCTTTCCAGTCCATTAAAAGTTGGAAGAAAGTCGAAAGGGGAAAAGGTACGACATTCAGGGTCCTGTTGTGGGGGTTTACTGGGGAAACAGGCCGGCGAGGAGGTGGTGTTGGCCCCTCAGTTCTCCATCAAACGAGAACTATCAAACACTAACGGAGGGAAGGGGGAGAGGTTGCCATCTGCCATTGGGGAATTGACGAAAAATCGCAGAAAAATAAATTAAGGGAAGCGAAAGACGAAGAAGGCGTGCCGAGGAAACGGCTGGGGGAGTTATAGAGGGGTCCTCTAAGCCACTCCAAGGAAAAAGAAGACAGAGGGGACTGCTCGTGATGGAACGACCAGGCCTCTCCAGCAGGAGTATCAGAATTCTAGAAAAAGGGCTTGAGAAGTGCGGATCTTCGAAAAAATGGTTCCAGTAGTTGGGGGGGGGGAGATCACTGAGGCCCGGGAAAAGGCAAGTCCGGGGTTCCGTTGGAGCCCACTAAAGGGGAATCACATGGAGGCCATCTCAGGCTGTGTGACTGAATCAAGGAGTGGTCGCCCCTAAAAATGATCGTAGATATGCGCAATCGGGGGTAAGGAGGGTCACTGTTCATAGTTCTCTAAAAACGGCAAGTAACCATTGAAAGATCTCCGGACCGAGGGAAAAGGGTCTGTTGTTATGTATATGGTAGGGAGCATTTAAGTGGTCTCCGCAGGGGTCAGCATATTGATATAAATTACAAAGAGAGAGAAAACAACAACGATGAGGAACAAGATCGGGGTATGATAGCCTATGGCTCAGAAAACCTATGACATAGTCTGCAAAAGCCTCAGCGACCTCTAAGGACTCACAACATGGAGGACCAGCTAAGTTCCGGACGGGTTAAAAACTTAAGGCGGGACGTGACGAGTAGCTTAAACGTGCAAAAAGGGCAAAGGGAAGCTACGAACTCACGGTCGGGGATGGAGCGAACCCATGACCTCGCCGAAAAACGCCAGAGACAACAAGGCATATGAAAGTGAGAATGTGGAGCCAAAGGAACACCGGCCGCCAGACGGAAAAAGAAAGAGAGACGAACAAAACCATTCCCAGGGTTCAGGAAAATCAGGGTTAAGTCCGTTCAACAAAAAGACACGATCAAAAGCGAGGCGAATTTTAGTCAAAACTTGAAGTAAGAGGTCTTTGGCACATCAACGCACTGGGCGACGAGAAACACCACAGGCTGTTCTCGCGGGTCGGAAAAGGAAACCACCCTTTGACGGAGGCACAGCGGCAAAGAGATTTCTCAGGCCGCTGCAACTGACACGGCGAACTGGGACTTCGGGGAAGAGGGGGACAAGTCCCCAGCCGTCAAGCGAGGTTAAAAAGGGTCAGTGATACCTTGAAGCAAGAGCACGGGACAACACCAACCTCGTCACTGACGCGACAACGGAAAAAAAAAAAAAAAAAAAAAACAACACGGAAAACCTGACCACGGGGGTCACCTGGGGGGAACATTTGGGACCGTTTCGCACAAAGAATTCATAAAAACAGAACGAAGCAGGCGATGTTGCACTGCAAACAGAGGGAAAGCTATCCCGCCCACTACGCTCAAGGAAACCAGTCGGAGACAAGGGGAATCAAACGGGGGCGGGAGAATTGATTTCGCTCACAGAATAGATCCGACACGACCTCTTCATGGAACGAAAAAGGGAAAAAGAAGAAGACGCCCAAGAGAAAGCGCAATCGGAATGGGAGTTTATCTAGTCTAGCAACAAAGAAGAAAAAAGATAGAGAAAGCCCATCCTTTCCAGGCGAGGGTTCATAGAGGAGGAGGTGACAAGGCAGAAAGTCGAAGAAGCGGGTTGTTTGAAACACACGCATGTTATCAATATCTTAGAGAAAATCCCGTATAAGATCGGTGTCAAGAAGTTCTTCAGGGGTTGCCCTGGAAAGTACAACCCCTTCTGAAGGGGGCAGAGGTCGGGCTATTGCCGCTTAGAGGGGCGGCAGGATCACCCAGATCCCTTGGTGCCCGAGCTTTTAGAAAAAATAGGTGGCGAATGTATTTAAGAAAAAAAGGGGACGCGGGGGTTCCTTGTGAAAAAAGGTTGTGAGCAGTGTCAGGATCCGCTGGAGTAAAAGCGGAGAGGGTTGAAAGCTCGACGAAAACGCTTCCCGAGGAAATTCTGAGACCTTTACATCTGGATTGGACACCGTGAACGCAAGCAAACGCACGGGATGTCAACCAGGACCAAGAACCCGAGTCCGGGGCCTCTTTCAAGATAGCACATTGTTGAGGAGGATTTTGAGCTAATGACCACACTAAGGTGGTGGATGAAGGCGTGATCCTCGCAAGATCCAGACAGCGGAAAAGGTGCTAAGAAGGCCTGCAATTACGGATAAGGGGTTTCAGAGGGGGGGGGGAAAGGTAAGAACAAGTGAATTTGGCGGAACCTGATGTGGTAGTGTCCTAACTGGTCCCGGAAGTAACGTGGGGGAACGGTGCGCCAAAGACGTGTCTGGAGGTAAGGGGACAAATCATTCATTGGTCGGGAGAAGGGGGCATGTCTAGCTACGCGGAGAAATCCGGTTCAATCGGGTTAGTGGTGGGCAAGGCATTGTACAGAAGGAACCGTCGCTGACGCCCTCAACCGGTGTCAAAGGAATCTCCGGAACAAAGAGGGAATTAAGGGGGTCGTGTGATGGGATGATAGGGTCGTGCAGGGGTGGTGTGGAGACAAAGTAATTTCAGAGGGTTGGGGGTCGGGATCAAGAAAAGATAGAAGATAAAAAAAAAGAGGAAATAGAGAGATCAGGAATACAAAAAAAACCTCTTATTGGGAAAAAAGAAGAGGCAACACCATCCCGACAAACACCACAAACCAGCGCGGTCCTAAAGGGGGAAACGGTTGGAATGAGGGATCGAAGGACCGTCGCGGAGATGGGGGCAAAGGGCTGAAAACCCTCCAACTTTAACATCAAAGGCAGAGGAAAAATGAAGCAAAGGACATCGCCAACACGCTGGAGAGACCGGGGATTCCAATGCTCAAAAAGTAACCGCATGGTGAACCTACAGAAAAAAGTGCGACACCAACAGGTGGCCTGTTCAAGAAGGTTCTGAGCGCTTTACTCCAACGCATCCGGGAAAGGGAAGAGACAGAAAAGGAATGCGGTTCTTTATCTGGGGGACCGTTGATAAACAAGTACGAACCCGGGACACCCTCTGCTGGCGACAGGTAGAGGGTATCTGCAGAGCTGACAGCAAGAACGGGGATAAGTATCTAAAAATGGAAGACCCAGGCAGAACTTCATCGGATCTGAAAACGTGCTTAGTAGGCACGGGAAGTCATCAAGTGCACAAACGGCGAAGCCTCCTAAAGGTGGGGAGGCTCGTGCAGGCAGGGAACGGTTACCAAGCTCCGGGACAACCTTCAAGAGTAAGGAACAACTCCAACAGAAACCCGACCACTACGGGTGGACAGGACGATCCCAATCTTCTAATACAGAGAGATGGGGGGTCTCACGACATACCACTCAGGCAACTAACCAGGCACAACACAGTCAATTGGGGAGTCCTTGAAGCGCAAAGAATTGGCTTCGACACCGACGCTTTCGCAGATAACTCACCGCGAAAAAGCCTAAAAAGGGATCGCAAGGGGCGCCGAACGGTCGCACACACTAACTCATCTATGGAAGAGTTGCTTATATCTCTAAAAGAACTGAGGAAAGAAGACTTAATCTAGAGGAAATGGAGTTGGCTACAGGGGACAAAAGGTAAAACGGGGACCGGCCGAGGCGGTTGTTGGAAGAGGTTGACGTGAAGGATGCGGCCCGTCAGGCGAAAACGTCGGTTGCCGGGGGCAAGGGATACCGAAACCCGACTTGTAGTTAGGGGATTGACGCCTGGAAATTTCGAAGGCACGAAGCGCCTGGGCCAGGATGTGAATAAGGCTGAGGGAGACTCAAATGTTCCCAGGAACGATTAAGTGACCGACAGGTAGCTGAGGGTTCCATTCAGATGCAGGGAAAGGTTCGGAGGAGAGGGGGTTCACCCCCCGGCACATCAGCGGGAAAGCAAAAAATGAGAAAAGTACGCCGTTTGGAAAGACTGATTGGAAGAAAAAAAAAAAATCAGCAAAAAAAGGGCGCAGTTCCGAGAAGACCAGCGTAGCTGAAACGCCCGTCTAATATGCTTGGACGCTAGTTCCGGAAAAAAACTCCGCTATAATCGGGGGCCTTGCGCAGTGAACCGGTAAACTTCGAAAAAGACCGACTTCAAGCATTACGAATTCCAGATGATCTGAGAGACGCTGAAATTCACTGATTGACAAGTAAAAAACTTGGGGGGGGGGTTCGTAAAAAGGGTGGGTCACGAAATGTCAAGCATATCCTTGGGATGCGCCATGTATCACCATATGTGAAAAGTAAACATGGAGGCGGGAAGAGGGCGGAGGTTTGCATGGTCTCCCCTTGACGGACAGTCGCCCGTAAAAGGGGGGGGGGAGGGCCAGGGCGGGGCAAGTGACGGAGACTGACACGCAAATTAAAGAGGGAAAGTAAGATAGTAAACGCGCAGTGTCTTTAGGTTGAGAAGTCAGGGGGACTAGTGGAAGGTGGCGCACAAGGGAGGGGGACCAATTCTATTTTCTTGCCATCGATCAAATTCCACGAGAAAAAAGCAACACACGAGGAGAAAGAATTATACGGGGGGGGGTGGTTAAAGTCAACAACGGTGGAATCGGGGGCGGAGAAATAACACGACCTATCCAAGCCATAAGACCTGAAAACTGGCGGTAATCAAAACAGTGTAAGACTGGCAGTAAGGGAAAGGGTTCAGGGAAAGGGAAAAAAACGCCCTGAAAAGCAACAAGAAGGCTACGACCCAGTAGCTCAGCGGAAAGAAATGAACCTCTACGGCTAATCTACTGGATAAGAATGGATGACAATGGGGGGGGGGAAAAAACGTGAACACCGCTTGTGCCATCGGGACCTCATTGAGCGAAACCACTGAAATTCCATGAAATTGGTTCCAGACCTACAAGAGAAAAAAACTAGTCATGCGAAGTCGTCTAAGATTGTGTAGGGAACAGTATTCTTGCGATGCGAAAAAAAGGATAGAATAGTCTTGTTGGGCTAAAATTACGTGCCAAGCTCTTAACAATAAAACGGCCCGCGGCAAGAAGGCTTCTTCGGCAAGGAAACCCTTCACGGGCGTTGTAAATTGTGCTTCAGAGGTCGTCAAGTCCTTGCATCAACGGCGGGGGCACTGAAGAGAACGTGGGGTTCGGGGGTGAGCGGGATCTTTACAGCGAACTACACACTAGAGGCACGGAACAACTCACTCATTAAAAAGTAACACTTCTAAACAAACCAGGGAACGGACAACATACCTCCCGAATGGAAATTTGAGAAGCCATGTGGGAGGAAAAATCAAGAAGAATGCACCATGGCACATTCATAGGGGTGGAATCCGGAAAAAGCAGAAATGCGGCCGACGCAAAATCAGAAAGGGTTTGGTATCTTACGGACCATGTTTTGTTGGGGGGGGGGGGGGGTTTTGGTTTGGTTGGGGGGTGTGGGTGGGGGGGGGTGTTGGGGGGGGGGGGGGGGGGGGGTTTGTGGGGGGGGGTGGGTGTTTTGTGGGTTTGGGGTGGGGGGGTTGGGTTTGTTTTTTTTTTTTGGTGGGGGGGGGGTGGGTTGGGTGTGGGGGGGTTGGGATGAATAATGGTCTCGAAGTCGTCGTCTAGAAGTCTATGACAGCTCAACCACACAAAATAGATTCAAGAAAAGCCGTTACAGACGGAATATCCACTAGACAAGAGGGGGTCCGAATGTGTGTAGTTATCTACAACAACAACGAGGATTTGAAGTTGTTTTAGGAAACCACCATCCTTCTGAAATAGTGTCACTCAGGGGCGACGGGCGGAGAGAGTATCACAAAAAAAGGGGTGTTGCGGGTTTGAACGCTGTAATCTATCTTGGGAAAAGAACCGACACCGTAGGACATCTGTGGAGTAAGAAGTCGGGGCCGGGAAAGGACAATGAAAAAAACAAAAAGGAACTTTAGCTTCGTCTGGTCCGCCTCGGAATTGTTCGGCAAAAGGCGCCGCATATCTATTAAGGAGGTGGGGAGAAGTAATTCTAAAGGGAAAAAGAGGGTGAAAGAGGTTTAGATTTATCACCGTTAAGAACGGCAGGTGTGGAAGGGAATGTTGGTCACAGCCCGCGGCTCCAAGATCCGAAGAGAAAAATTGAAACCGATGAGTAATAAAATGGGCCATGGTAAAGAGTGGGTAAAAGACCTGACAAAAGTCTCAAGCAACCGCAGGCTGGACAGACAGCTCTGGCAGATCCAGATAAAAAGGAGAACTCACGATCACCCTGAATGAAATGTGTCTGCCTGAGAAGAACGATCACGGCGCGGGAATGGGGGACTCGAGGATCAGTCGAGATCTGATCGGACTAGGGGGAAGGGGGTTGACCCTTTAAAGTGCTGAACCCTGAACTGGGTTGGGGTTGTAGAAATGGTCCGAAAATGCAACGGGTGAAAAACGGCCCACTACATTGTAAAAACAGGAGGGGGTATTGTCTGCTCTGCATTGGACTGTGAATCGTCTCTCGCGCCGACTTAACGGCTCGGTAAATGTTGCTGTGGGGCCAGGCGGGTTTCACTTCACTGAAAAGGTAGCTTAAGCAACTCCGAAAAGGTTAATAGGAAGAGGCTGGAATTAAGGGAAAGGGACAGGGGATTGAATCGGTTCTGATAGGGGTCTAGAAAGATGGTCAATTCAAGAGTGCCCTGCAGAAAAAAAAACAGTAGAGCTCTCAGAAAAAAAAAAACTGGGAAAAATAGAATGGTAGGGGAATCCGCCAGCACAACAAAGAAATGGAATGCATTACTAAAACACACCGAGGGATCAATCAAGACAATCACCACTACTACTGAATAAAAAACTGGGGCTGGCAAACATTTGTGGGGATTAAAGGGCTCGTCAGCAACGGTTCGCTGGCGTGACAACCCAAGCACCATATTGGAAAAATCGGCTGTCACGACGGGGGCGCAACAAAGGAAAAAAGAGAGGATTCCACCCGGGCCACAGAGCGGGGAACAATAAATAGGAAAAAAGTGGGAGGGAAAACAAGGCCTGGCCAGGGAAAATTTCCGGACAAAAGAAAACATGTCGGGACCCCGCAATAGGGGGAAGGAACCTGGCCAGCGTCAACGCAAATCAGCATTTAGGGAAATTCGATCATAAAATAGTCGGTCAGCTCACACGTCAAGGCGTCCAGGCACCAAAGCTGAGGCAGGGGGGTGTGCATTAGCAAAGCCTTCCGAAGGGGGATCTCAAGAAGCTGTCTTGCACGGAGGAGCCCTTAGTCTGGGGTTTGGAGAGGAAGGTACATTAAAAATTCCGCCATGTCACTTCTGAACTGAAATAGAAAGGTTTTGGCAAGTGTATTAGGAACAGTACGGCTTGAGAAGATCAGCGAAGGAACACAAGGATGGAAATCAACGTGTTCACCTCCTCACAAGGGCATGAACCCAGTCACCGGGGATGGAACATTTGGCCGAGGTCCCCAGCGTATGTAGAACAAAGGGAAAATGAGAGGTGCTCAGCTGCGACAATAGGCGGGATGCAATATCCCTAAACTCAGAACAGGAAAACAGCCAGGGTTGTTTAACCTGAAGCCACAGGAAGGGGAGACTAAAAATCTTGAAGGCCGGGCTGAGAAACTAGCTAACGTCAAAAAGGAACAAAGAGACTCCGGAAATAAGTTTCGCCGACTCGCCCAAAGCGAGCGAATAAAAGAGGAATGGGCGGTATCGAGACTCAGAACAAAAACGTATTAGGGGAGAAAGAGATCGAAAACCTGATGGCGCGTGGGCTAGACCGTCGGCGAAAGGTATAAGAAATCCGCCGAGCCTTTGGGAAACATTTGGAAAGGCGAACGCAAGAGGAGCTAGGGGGGGGCCACTCAGGGCGGGGTAAAGAAATAAACGTTGATACCGAGCGGGCTTTAACCAGCGTAGTGGATGTGATAAAGCGCCTGGAAGGGATCCTTAGAAGAAGGCTTTGGGCGAGTAGCATTAAAGAACATGTCGAGGGGGCAGGGTGGACGATTTGTTATTGGAATCCGCGTTCACGGTCAAAAGGGAAGGGGGTGTTCCAAGGGCCCCGACTAGCCTTCAACCATGAAAGAAAAAATAAGAGCCTTGGAAAGGAAGTGTGGGAGGGAAAAAAACAAAATTCGAATCAGCAAAGTAGAAAGCCTTGCGAAAAACAGCAAGCCTGAAATTGTATGGGGGATTGGGTCCGCTAAATAAAAAGCCATTGAAAGCAAAAGGGTGCGAGGGGCCAAAATTAACTGAAAAAAGAAGGGTCTCCAGTCCAAGAATGAATGGTAAAGGAGCAACAAAGTATTGAGGAAGAAAGGCTGGAGCTGTAAGCGACCCATTTATTGGAGCCAGGAAAAGGGTGTTATTATATTTTGCCAGGGGGCAACAAGTGACAAAAAGGTTGTGAAGTTGTAGACCGCATCGTGATCACCGCAGGCTAACACTTCAGGCGATGTTGACGAAGCAGAAGGGTCATGGGAGCTAACTCAGGAGCTTGACAGTCGAGTCACGTTGCTTTGGGCTCTGTTGTAGAAAAAAAGTTTCGCAAACCGGGACAGCAGTAAATCACCAGGGTTCAGGACAAAAACGTACCTCAGCTGGAAATTCAAAGTGTCTTGATGTATGATGACAGAGTAGGGGACTCAAGGGTGTCCAGCGTCTGACATCGGACGGACCACGATCCTCCAACAAAAAAAAAAGTCGGAGGGAAGAAGACGAATTGATCGTACAAAACAAAGCTTGAAACATAGGGTAAAGGCGAACACACCCTACACAAAGGAACAATACCCCTTGAGGGCGGTTCAACGGGATTAAAGAAGGGGGGGGGGTGTAGTGCCTTATGTCTCACTGGGTTTTCGCTGAAAGTACAACCGCCCGGGCCCAGAAAAAGATTAAGAGGGGTCACTCAAAAAGGAGAAAAGAACATCTCCGGCTTCCACTAACACCATCGCCCCACGCTGGGAAGAAAGCGGTGAGTAAAGGGAGTGGCCAAATAACAGACTGGGCTGTTAGTCCGAAAATAAAGGATAACGAAAAGAAAACCACATTTTCATCAGCAAATCCAGAAAAGGTCCAGCGCCAAGAAAGAAAGCAGAGACGGCATCGCATCCGCTAACTTCTCTGAAGAGAACCGTGATTCTTCGACAGAACCCCGCTGAAAAGGAAAGCAAAAAGGAACGGGTGTGATCGTCATTATCGTACTCAATGCGCGCATCGCACGAAAAAGCGGGTCATCGGACGCCCCGACGGGCGGAACTGGTGAGAAATCTGTCTCCCAAGGTGAGAAAAGGCGAGGAGCAGGACGCGTGGGTCAAGGACTGTCGGACAGCACGGTGACCAAACCAATCTCCGCTAACAAGAAAAGGACCAGGTAACAACTCACAACCAGAGGACAACATAAAAAGAAAAATTTGAGGGAACATTTGGACGCAAAGCTGCAAAAAAATGAAGGGAAATTGGCAAAATGCCAACAAGAGGAAGCGGGAGAAATGACACCTCAGTCCAAAAGAGGACAGCCAGGTGGGAGCAGAAAGGGGCCAAATTGTAAGAAACCGATGAAAACTCAGAACTGGATTCGCTCACTCTCTAGAACATCCGAAGGTCAACAACCCCGCAACCATGGAAGGGAATTCCTCTACTACGGACACAGGAGGAATCGCGCAGGCAGGAGGTGGGGGCGTTATCGGAGCAACACCAGAGGGAGTGAAGGAAAAGGAGAAAAACGCCCAACTGATTAGACCGCGCTGAGAAGGGTGAGAAAGTCAGAGGGAGAAATAGGAAATGACAAAGTCTGTGGTAAAGGCGCTGTTTCAGGCAGGAGGCTAAGCCAGGATTAAAAAGGGTGGAGATCCAATTCAAACTTTCAACGGCGAAGGTGGACGGAAGGAGGAACTGGCAAAAAATGCAGAAAAGTCGGCATGGGTAGCACCAACGAAAGGTCCTACTTGGTCATTAATGAATAGGGGGGCGAACGGATTAGCAAATGGTCAGAATTTGTAGGGAGAAGGGGTGAAGGTGGGGGGCCCTCCTCTAAATAAGAGGTTTCGTCGTCGGATAGTTGTCAAATTGCCTCTACTCCAAGAGAACTCATTGAAAGAAATAAGAGGTGAGGGAACTTGTAAAAGAAGGGGGTATTGACGAGAAAAAACGCAGCCCTTAATCGCAGGGAAGGGAAAAGACCCGTCGTGCTGAGGCAAGGGTGGAAAGCGAAGTAAGTACAACGACAAGACCTTGCAGGGGTCTGCAGGTTCGGGGAAAGGGATCAAGAGAATCCACTATCGAGGAAGAAGAAAGAGAGAGGGAAAGAAAGTAAAAAGTCCACAGAAGGGTAGGGAGTAACTTCTTTGCTCGAAGTCCAAAGAATTTGAGTTTCAAATGGAACAGTTTTGAAAAAATGATGGTCCGGAAAATTGTCAAGGCACGAAAGGTTTTCACGGAACCCACATTGTGATACTCTGGTATGTGGCCGATTATGGGTCGTGAAAAGGAAGGAAAAAATGTTCTTTGTCGGAAGGACTGGGAGCATACCGCGAGGGCTTAGGAAATAGGTGCTTTGGAGGCGGTGACATCGCTAAACGTTCCTGAGACTGAAAGACAACGAGGGGCACAGTTCTACCGGCCGCTGGATCGGAGTGGTTTGTATGAGAGTTCGTGCCGAGGAAAGCAGTAATGGCAGAGTGGGCTGCCGAAACAAGACAAGATCGAGCTAAAAAAAAAAGGGGCGGAAGAAAGGAGGAAGGGTTGGTGTTGTACGCTGTTCAAAAAAAAAAGAGGGGCAAGTAAAACCATTACTGCGGCCAAAAAAAGGCAAAAATCAATAACCCCCACAAAACGGGACCGGAAACGGTCGGCGACATGGTGTTAACGGATTCACAGACCTGTCGCAGCACCGTGCCCGGCAAAAAACGTGCTACTATCGAAGGGAGAAGCAAGGGGCGGGTCGCAAAGAGACGTCTTCACGAAAACACTCGTCCAGATTAAAAGAGGACAAGACAAGCGGGAGGACTTACATTGAAAAAAAAAACCAAAGTAAGGGCATGACATGGGTTCCCCCAGAAGGGAGACAACAACACACAGTTTCATAGAAGAGATGGTTGAAAATTCCACGAACCCGATCAGCATGGGCGGGGAAGGAATCAAGTCCGCTGAATGTCGTGAAAGTAGAAAGGTCACTGCGTTTTAGAAAAAGCTGCTTGTAAAGGGCGAGGTTGTGATCGGAATAGCGGTCCAAGGACTGGAAAACAATGGGATCGCGGCCAGAAGAGGTCGGATAATTAAAAAACAAAGCGGGTGCTGCGCTTGAAGGTCTCAATGCAAGAATCCTGGGAAAAGTCGTGGTTCAGGTAGGGGACGCATGGAAAAGGGGAAACAAAGACCTACGAAAAACAGGCAAGCTGAACGTTATCCAAATCACCCACCGGCGAGACAACAACCAGAGGGACCATATAACATTATAAGGCCAAAACTTCTGAATGGAAAGTTCAATGAGCGTGGGTGAAGAAAGGGACAGAGCCAACGAAGGGCTGCAACCAACACGCCTACGCCAGGTGTTTGGTGTACCTGAAGGCGAAGTATTACGAGACCGATGCGCTGGAAGACGGCGGTTCAAGAGATCAAGGACAGCGAAAAAGCAAAACGACGTTCTGCCACATGCCGTGGCAAGCAACAGCGCTCACTACGTAAGCTAGTATCGGAAAAAAAAAACAAGAGAAGGAGATAACGCAACCATAATGCAGGCTAAGATTGCTCGGTGGGCTGTGGAAACCTGAGAAGGAGCGACTGGCCGCGATTGAGGGGTTTAGTAGAAGCTGTATCGAACAAGGAGCGGGGGAAAAAACAAACCGGGAGAAAAAAGGGGGGAAAATTCTTCCTGAGAACCTTCCCGATAAAGCCCTGCTGAGTGAGAAAACGGGGTTCGGGCTATGCCTCCCGCTTGCTATGGGTCTTCAGAGAGGAGGAACAAAGAGAGGGGGGTGCATTAATCGGAGAAAAAGAGGAAAAGTCCTCAAAGTGCCGCTGGTCAGGGCGCGCCGGTTATGGAGGTGTTCACCCGGGGGAGGAACCGCCGGTGGTCGGATAAGGTTGGCAAGTTCACAAGGAAGAAGACGGGTAGGAAAAAAGGAATAAAGGCTCCTTTTGAACGATGACTTGGATGACAACGACAAAAAAAACAACGCCGTGGGGCGGGAAGACCTCGAGGGGAAAAAAAACATTGAGCTTTGGAACGGCTAATACGATCAACCGCGCTTAAAAGATCAAGCGCCACTGCTCAGTTACGGGAAATCAACCGACTGAAAGGAGGGAAAAAATCAATTGAAGAAGAAAAAGGCTGAGAGTCGGCGTGGCCTGGAGGTGATGGCATAAAAAAAAGGAAACGTTGGGGGGTGTTTTCGTCAGAATGATGTGTCAAACATAAAAGGGTGAACGGGGCGCCCCAGAATCAGGGATCAAATCGGGTAAGTACTCGTGGCGGGGGGTGCGTGATCCGTATATTTAAAAACCAAAGGTAAGGTGAAACTTCAAGAAGTAATATAATAGGGGGGGGGGAACATGGCGGTTCACGAACCGCCGGGACCACCTGGCCCAGTAATCACCAGTTGCACAGAGAGAAGAGTGAACTCCGCTGGGAAGAAAGAGGTCGTGTTATGGGAAGGCGTTACCGAGGATGTTTCGCCGCAAAAAGTTCAATAATGCAAGATGGACACTCATATCATAAACAACAGACGGTAATAAGAGAACGTTTGATAGATGGGGCCCAGCACACGCTCTGATTTAAATGTCGAACAACCAGCACGACTCTCATCCAAATATAACAGAAACAAAAGGAAGAAAGGGAAAGGTGAAGAATATAAAAAAACAATGTAGGAGGCATCGAGGTCGCTGAACTAAGAAACAGCCTCCCCCAAAGCAAAAATGCTCTATCACAAGACCCAAGGGGCGTTCCTACCAAAAAAGAGAAAGCACTAATCACACCCTGGGGTTCAATTGAGGGGCGAAGGTAACAAAGCTGCATGTTTAATTAATCAGTAAAAAAAACAAAAGACTTGAGGGAAGAAATGGGGGGTCCTGCAAAACGGGTCACAAGACACTCCTACTATTTTGTCGAATTCGCAAAAAAAAAAGAAGAAAGGAAGAAAAAA
>Ga0179593_1592063_pt1 | contig 22468 bp, 10 predicted proteins | sample CZODoug2_1_08_16_FD_185931 | JGI IMG/M metagenome (GOLD analysis project Ga0179593, IMG submission 185931) | Vadose zone soil fungal communities from Angelo Coast Range Reserve, California, USA - CZODoug2_1_08_16fungal (PacBio error correction) | ecosystem: Environmental > Terrestrial > Soil >...
AGGGGGAAAGAGAAACCTCTCACGAGCATAAACCGGGGAAGTCTTACCGCTCGAGCGGGGGAAAGGGAGGGGAAAGAAGACCCTCTTCGGGGCACCAGTCTCTAAGGCGCCACTCAGGGAAAATCGCCGGGTTCACGAAACAGGGCTTTGTTGGACTGTAAGAGAATGGAGGGGGCGGAAGGCAAGAAATATCTCCAGCGTCCGTCGAAAACCATTTTGATAACTGCCGAACGAAATCTCAGAGAAAAGAGGAGGAAAGGAGTGCAATCAGGTGAGTTGTTATTACGGGAAAGATCGACTTGAATCTCAATGATGACAAGGGAAGTCTTAGCGAGCTGACGGTCCTAAAAGAAACTCGACGTACCCGGCGCCTGCGACCGGATCGAAGAATGCAGGAGGAAAAAAAAAACGAAGAATCAGCCGAGATCGAGATAGAGTACTTCAGTCCTAAGTCGACTAGTAGGGGTGCCTGGTGAGGAATTCCTTCCCTGAATAAATTCGCCGCAACGGCGACTGCAAATCTCGGAAACTGAATAAAAAACGATTCGACATGTGAAAGCGAGCAGCGATAACGGGGAGGTCGGAAGGAAAGGTCTAGATCTTGCACTGGAATTAGGCCTGTGGGCAGCGCAGAGTATCTCACAATTTAAAAAAGGAAGGGGAATTTTAAAAACATATCTCGTAGACCCCGAGGATTAACAAATGGCCCCTATTAGGGATCCGCGTCGGAGCCGGGGCCATGACCAAAAGCCTCAACGCCAATCCTTGCCGAGCAAATTCGATAGGTGCGGGAGGGGTCTGTATCCGAACGCTTCAAGTGAGACGGGCACGGACCCGACATCGCACGAGCAGATCGTCGAAAAAAAGCTGGACTTGAGGGCGTCTCTTTGAACCCAGACATCAACCATAGAGATAGCTGATCGCCGGGAATGACGTGTAAAAGAAGAACTAGGACTGATACTCATCGCGCCGGTGACGGGGAAAAGGGGATTCCTTTTTCTTGTCGTATCTACGTCGTCAGCTAATGGGGTGGCGCTACGATTCCTACCTAAGCGAAGGACCACCTTGAAAACATAAAAAAAGAGGAAGGCGCCCGTGCGCGTAACATAACAAAATAATCTCAAGGGTCGAGTCCCGGCCGCGACGAGAAAGCCCGGAAACAAAACCGACCACTTCATCGAACGTATCCGTACCGAGAAACCCCCAATCGACGGGGAGATAAAACTTCGGGAAGAACGCGTCGCACTGAAGTTAATAAACGGAACAGTGAGCTCGGGGGGGGCTAAAGGGACAGGGCGCTTTCCTCGACGTAGTAATCAGGGCGGACTCCTCGATCGGGAACGGCGGTGAGAAGGACCGGAACCAGCCGGCTATCTAAAAATGTCTCGCGAGCCTCGCCAGTTTGCTAAGATACGATCGCGCGTAGGGAGGACGCATTGCGCATTAGGAGGAGTGCTGGGCGGAGCATAAAGGAAAAAATCCAGGCGGACTATGACATCCACCACCTACCGATAGACCTGTCTGAGCGACAAGAGGAGTAGAAGGCATGCGGAAAAACGAAGTCAAACGCTCACGTGTTCCGTCTCGATCGCGACTCCGAGAAATAACTCTAGGATTCAAGAAGGAGAAACACTCTGCCCAGCTCTCCCTTAAAGAAACCTCAAGTGGCACGATCGCCGAGCGAGCAAAAGGAGATTAGAAGTCGTGGGACCGAGAAAAATCTGGCCGATAGTTACCGGAGATCGTACGACTGGGGAAAATATCGTCCGCCTGCAGAAACGAGGGGGGATAAAAAAATAGAACCCTCGACTCTCGAAGTCTCTCGAAAATAGTCCACGACGTCGGAGGAAAACTGGTCAAGTGGAATCACCTTCACGCAAAATGGCAAGGAATAGGGGGGAGGAGTTCTCAGATGTTCGCTTCGTCAAACACTCCGTCATAATTTGGACAAGTCTCACTGGTGGGCGGAAGTGGTGCATCAAGACCTTGAGTGACCCGCGGAATCAGGGAACCGTAGTTACGTACAATAAAAAAAGGAGATAGGGCAGGGAAGAGAAATTTCGGACCTTGGGGAAACTCTGCAAGGAATCCTATACTGGCCCTAAGTAGTCGAATATACGGAGTTGGATCTACGAAAGAAGAGTGGACCCTGCTAAGAAAAAAAAGAAAGGTTCGCGGATATCGGCAATAGGGGGTCCCAAAACCCGATAGGTCGAGGCAAAATAGTCGCGAGAGTTGGAGAGAAAAGGTGGTTCTCGAACCGGAAAAATAAGAAAGCAAGCGACCGCATCGTAATGCGTGGGGGGAAACTTACTACTCACTAGGGACGGAATAATCCTTGTTCCTGGGGAAGAAGCCACGGGTCGTTCGCGCATGGAGGAGTTACGCACTAAATCAAAAGGTAGGTGACGCGGCCGGAATCAAAGGCGAAGGAGATGAAGGGGCCGGGCCCACAGGAGAGAGAATGCGCCTTGCCGCTTTTACACGTGGTTAAAAGAAGAAAAGAACGGGACGTCTGACAGCGCTACGCCGCACAAGACGGGAAAAAATCCTGGGAAATCCTTGAAGGCTCTACGACTCAACGCGTCGGAGTGAGAAGGGGTCGTCCTCCTCGCCAGAAAGGGAAAAGCAGGCAGAAAGAATCGAAGCAGCCTCAGTCGAACGAGGAGACGCAACCACTCGCGGTTGGGAAGGGGGGGGTCGATCGCCGCGTGGAATTGCGAGGGGAAACTTTGGGAATGCTATCTTTAGAGATCTTCAAAAAAAAACTACGCAGTGATCCATCTCCAAAAAGAGAGGGGTCACGAGGAAAGTCAAAAATGTTAGCACACGACAGACGCATCGGAAACCAAGGGGGGAAGGGAAGGGATCCCGACAGTTCTCGAAAACCGCACCGCGATGCGCTGGAAGCGGGCAGGGAGCTCAAAAAAAAAAAACGTTGCTGAGTGCAAAAACTTGAAGTAAGGAGTTGTGACGAAAACTGGAGGGAGCGGAGGACGTATTGGGGTACCTGCTCCGACGGAGGTATCAAAAAATTCAGAACGCTGACACTAGCGTGAGCGAGCGAACCCGGACGATGAACGCCCCCCTCCCAGGAGGCTCGGGTCGTAGAAAGGGGGAGGGCCTTTCATCTCAAGGCTAGACGTAAAAGCGGAAAACCTCCGACGGCCTGACCGACCAGGTAACGACAAAGGCCGGAAAGCGAGCAAAATAGATTATTCGAAGAAAAAATTGTCACTAACCAAGCTAGGAAGTTTTAAGACTGAAAAAGAAAAATTCGTGAGCCGTTCGAGATGCGGAACAACGCGCTCTCCGACGTCGCCGGGAACTGGAAACAGCAGCTTGCTGGGGAGAAAGAAAGGGGCCCTTGCCGATCGGGAAACACGCAAAAGGGCCCGCACTGGCGAACGCGTCGAGTACAAACGGGCGACCTGCCACGTAGCAGGAAACGCAACCCGGAACGTCGGGAAACCGTCTCTAATAAAGGAAGGGGAAAGGCAGCGTCCCCTATTGGAAAACGCTGTCCGCGAAACGAAGGCCCCTTCGCTGAGCACAAGTGGGGCAAAAAATTTGACGGGACAAACTAGAGGCGGTGTAAGAAATATCGACGCCAGAGGGCGATCCTGGAGCGAAGATCGTCCGACTCAGGGTAACTCCGATTCAAGGAGGGGGGGGGGGCTAGGGTTCGAGCTAACAGAGTAGAGCGACGCACGCCATCAGGGAGGAATTCTTGAAGGGATGGAACGCGGGGGAGGATACGGCGGATGCGTCGGGGTTGTTCCTCTTAAGGAAAAAGAACGAGAAAATCAGGACGACAAGCATGCTCGCTAGAGATATCGTATGGCGGTAGAGAAAGAGAGGAAATTTTGGCCGGTGGACTAAAGGGGTAGATCGAAGATCCGCAGTTCAACGCGATCTCCGACCGCTGAAGGAGGGCCCGGCCCGCTGCCATCGGAGGGATGTAGATCGGGACTATAAAAACTCGGAGGTAGGTGGGAGGCCGGATCGTCCATGAAAGAGGCAAAACCAGACTGTAGGACGACGCAAGTGGCGAGCGCCCGCTCGGAGCCTTAAGAGAGCTCGGCGACGGCTCGCGAGATGAGTTCTCAGGAAAGATAAGTCCAAACGCGTGAGAGATCGGCGAAAAATTCTGAGCTCGTAGAGGACTCGCATTACGGCGGGGGGAGCTCAAGAGAGTCATTTTGTCTGTGTTATAAACTCGCACGGAGAAAGGCTCTCTACTATTTGCTGGGAATGAAAAAAAAGGGGGAAACCGGAGAGCGCGTAGGGAGCGGCGCAAGAAAAAAAAGAAGACGTTCTATTATTGTCCGGAGACGCCTCAGCAAACATTCCTGCGCGGGACGCATTGGACTGTGCCGACGGAGGGGCGAGACGACGTCGTCAGAAAAAGGGGGGCCTGGGAAAAAAGGGGGGACGCAACGGACTCCCGGAAAAAGGGACTGGGTCAAGCGAGTAGGAAAAAAGTCTCTCGGCTCAAACCCATCCATGGAAGCGACTCCTTCCAGCACACCTGGGAAGTCACGCAGTTCCCCGCGCGCGTAAAGGGCTTGCGCGAGAAGGGAACGTAGAGAACCATCCCTTCGTATCATCTCTGAAGAGGTGTTCATTAAAAAAAAAGAAAGGGGCGCGGGTTCCACGAGCCGAAGGGGATAACGGGTCCGCGATCGGAGCACCTGTTGAAGCGACGTTCGCAACGGCAGGTCGTCGAAGAAGAGATGAAAGGACTCTTCTTTTGCCCTCTTAGAGCAAGGAAAGGAAAGGAAAAGAAACTGCGGAGAGCCTCCGGGAGCGGGAATGCTGGAGAATCGAGGCGACAGTGAAAAAACAGCGAATAAACGACTAACTTTTGAGTCATCCGACTATGCATTTTAGACGGTCCCTCCTCCACGTTGACTGGAGACTTCAAATCCGTAAGCGCTGCGAGCGCTTGCCAGGAAGCAGGGCGTCAAGTCTATACCGACTCTCGATTAGTCAGGGGAGGAGGGCATACTCACTTGCCGTCCAGCCGGACCCAAAAGCACGACCGGAGTTCATTGGGAATAGAAAATCTCGCGATGAGAGGGAGGCGCGGAGGTCAGGACTAATACTGAAAGCCTAGCATGTCGGGTGAAGGCAAGGGAATAGGAAACCACTCGCTTGGGAAAGGACTCCTACGTCCTTTGGCGTCATAGCCGCTTCACGTCGATAGGGGGGGGGAAGAGTCACCGCTTTGATTGCAACGGATCCTCTGCTGCGGGGGTTGGTAGTCACGGCAGCGTCCGATCACCGAACTGAAACCCTTGCATTTCACTAGCAGAGGAGTAAACTGGTGACGCAAATTTAGTCAGCCTTAAAAGGGGAGGAGGGAAGCGCACAGCCGTGGCCGCGAGATGCAAAATGGGTCTGACGACGCGCTATCCGGTGAAAGGGAAAAAGAAAATCCAGACGTGCTTCCTCGCTGCAGCTAAACTCTAGAACGAGGCTCATGAAAAAGCCAACTCGGGCATGAACGGCAAAAAGCCATCACAACGGAGTATGGGGAAATAGATATAGAAAAACCTAGAGCAGAAAAAGCTCTCCTATAGCAGCGGATGTCAACCGACGCGCTGAGTGAGCGGACAGAAGACAGCCGGCCTCTTCGGCGAGCACCGATATCGCATGACAAGTGCGCAAGCGTCCACTTAGTTAAAACAAGGGGGGGTTGCGGGACTGAGAAATGGGGGTAACCGTTTCCTCCCTGCGGATTCTTCAGAAGTAGCCGGATCGAAAATGCAAGCAGTGGGGATCGGAAGGAGGCGACTACCTATCTCTTCGAGGAAAACCCTAGCAAGGATGTAAGAAAAAAGTCTGTGATGCGGTAAATCAAGGAAGAGAAGCGGACAAGACTTCTCTGGAAAATGACCGAAAGCGCGTGGTCATTAAACGCTTCGGGAAGCCGACCTTCTCGGCGGGGACATGGTAAAGGGGAATGAAGCCGCGCTCCTCCCGCCAGATCGGGGCCAGGGGAACGTAATATGATGGGGTGCACCAGGGACGGCGTAAACGGAAGTGGCACGGAGTCAGACTTCACGCATCCGGGTCTCAAAGGCGACGACCAGGCGGATCGCAGGGGACCGCTACAGCAATGTGTCGTAATGAAGGCAAGGCTGGGTAGTCGGTACCGGGGAGAGGTCGATTCTCTGCAAATACTATTGAAAGGGAAGGGGAAAAAGAAAGTGGTTCGTTGTAACTAGCGTGAGCACGGACTTGAACAGCTATTCCCCACAAACGACTGAGTAGCAGCAGGTCCGGAGCCTCGTCTGATCGGGAACTAAGCGCAACTGAAGGGGAGGGATCGATCGTGCTTGTCGGAGGTCCTAAGTGTTTCAGAGGAAAACGAATCCCCAGGGCGTCGCAAGAGCGCGATGGGAGAACTTGGAAACAGCCAAGGCGGGGGAATCCTTCTCGTTATAGCTGACCTGGGAAGAGAACACTCAAGGTGGACTCTTTCCCACTCAAAGGAGATCTGACCGGGGAGCAAGGCACCGACCGGGGAGCGTTTTACTCTTCAGAGGCGAGGGAGTGATCCGAGACGAGCCCGAAGCGGGAGTGACCACCTTTATCAGGTCTTCAAAAGATGAAAAAAAGCGCGTGCGGACGCCGTCGCGACACAGAAGCAACCGTCCATCGAGACCTCCGGAGACGAGAACGCTCCACATGTCGACCACGAAATCTAAAGACGCACCTGAGAACGCGGTAAACCGCCGTCAGGCTGGATTCGCCGAAAATCTTCGCGGAGACTTCGAAAAGAAAGGCATAAAAGAAAAGTGATGAACACACGACACTCCGGGAATCGACTCGGTCCCAGCAGAACAAACTAATTTCTTCTCCTCGAGAGATCACGGAGGGCTGCTACTACGAAAGCCGTCGGTCGCGAATCCGAAGAGACTCGCCGAGGCGGATGTGCTGGAGGGGGACGATCGCGAGAGTGCAGGGAAAGGGCTCATTCGAGAGAAGGGACAATTGCGGCTCAGAGCCTCCGATGGAAGACAATGACCGGATAGGTAAGACACAGGGAGAGGCTAGAGCTCGATGGCAGCGGGGAGCTTTCCAAAAATCTGGCCGGCGCGGCGGAGCTCGCCGACACAACTTCCAGATCGATGCATCTCCGAAAACACTCGGCCCGTTGCGCCCGCGGCGCGGGACCTCTCATAAGTGTAGGAGGAAGAATGCCAAGTCCGTCGTAACCTGTCGGGGAAGCCGAGGGTCACCCAAAACCCGAAGGGTCATCGTCGCCGGGGAGAAAATTAAAATTTCAAACAAAAAGAGGAGGGGGGAGCAGAAACAAAAACAAATCCCGAGAGATTGGCGGCGGAAGGGCCTCTACTACCTCGATTAAGAGTTGAAAAACGGACCACATAGTTCTTAACTATGAAAGACACATGAGCCCTGCGGGCGGCCTTAAAAAGGTTTCTTTTCGTCGCCAGCAGTCTTCAGTTGACCAAGATCAAGTGACCTACATGCCTTGGTGCCGCACTGAGAGAGAAGGGGGGTTCCGTCTAAGGGGGACCCAAAAAGCGACCGTTCGGAATCGCTGAGAGAGGAGGACGAAAGGAATGCTGACTGGGTCCACTTTTGCACTCGAGAGACTGTTAAGTCCATTAGGGGTTAGCCTGGAGACGTAAATCGGCTCTTTTCCAGACTCCTAAGTCGAGTTTCGTCGGCTATCGAAATCGGGGAATACAAGCCTCCTGTTCGAAAGTGGCGAGGATTGGGAGGAAAGTCAAGAAGGAAAAAAGGGAAAAGCACATACGAACGTCACCGCACCCCGGCAACCGGGGAGAAGGGAGACGTGTAACTCCTTTGGATCTCGGGGAAGACTGAGCTCGAGTTCCCCGACTTTTCTGGGGGGAAGGAAAGCCGTCGGTGAGGTTGACGAGTCCCTTTGACGATAGAGAGAGAAAGCTGAGGCTCGAAAAAAAAACCAGGATCGACCCCTCTAAGAAGCGAGGGAAGCTTGTCTTAGCTAATCAAAGGGGCCTGGAAGCGCTTACTCAAAAAGGCGCTTCCAACCGGCAGCAGCTGCCCTTCGGAAACTACTAGACTGACCGAACAGTCTGGAACTAAAAAAAAAGAAGACAATCAGATTTCTTCACCCGGAGGGGGGGGGCACGAAGCAATAGGCTCTCTCCCGATCGAAACAGCGCTGTCAACGCGGTCACATCGACCCTGGGGAGAGGAAGACAAAGGGACGATTCGAGCTTGAAGATCACAGCCGCGGGAAATCCTCAGGTGATCCATCTCTCTTCAACACAAAGAGAGCTCACTAGATCGAGAGGACCATATGAGCAAAAAAAAATCGTCCGCAGGTGACGAGAAACAGAAACGACGACCGTTCCCGACACTATTCGCCAAGGGAATCGTCGACGGCGAGAACGCCGCGGAGGTCGTGACTTGATTGCCCAGAAGGGGGGTTACAAGAACGGCAAACCAGTGTCGACTCGTAAGGGGGGAGAGTGATCGTCACTTTTGAAGAAGGACTACGAGCGTTGCGGCGAGGGCGGGGCGGCGTCCCGTCGATTCCGCCCCCAAAAAACGGAATTCTGCTCGTCCAGTAGCGGCAAGTTCATCCTAGATAATGGGGAGGCAAAAAACCGACGGAGTAACTTTCTCTTAAGACGGACACCTCTATTCACATGGAAAATAGACCAAAGTGGTACGGGGTCAAAACGGGTTTGCGGGCCCTCTGAACCAGGCCGTTCGAAGAAAAAAAAGTGCCGGGGACGCGAAACTCCAATCTACTAGGGAAGTGATAGAAGAAGGAAAAGACGTGCTGTGGAGCCTCCGAGACGCGACACTCGAGAGTTGAGAAGGGACAAAGAAAGTCGACAAGGCCGCGGTATCAAATGGGAGCTGGGGGGGCGTCGATTCTATCCAGGGCAGAAAGTCTGAACCGATCTCCGCTGAACGAGGAAGGCGGCTATCTGCGAGCGTAAAATAAAAGGTCACCAAAGGAATTGTTCAGACTGAAAAACTTTCCTCCCGGATCTGGGTTGAACTAAAGAAGGAGAAAGCAACGTCCTGCAGATTTGGAAGGATAAAATTAAGCAGTAAAGCGGTACGACTTACTCTGGGGTATCTTATCGGGGGACCTTAGAGAACAATCTCCTAGACTTGGGGGCTAGGTCGGTGTTCTGTAAGTCGGAGGCGCATTCTTCTTAGAAATTAAAGAGCTAGTGGTTTCCTTCTAAAATACAACGCCATTTTGCACTCACCTTCGACTCTCGTGCCCTCGTGAGCGCCTTAAAGGGGATAAGGGCCGAGGGGGCAGCGTAGACGACTTTTCAGCATGACACCCCCACCCCAACGAACAGGCTGCGAGCTCAGGCAGGGCCAAAGGGGCGAGCACGGGGCAAGCGCCGCTCCGCCGTCAGGGGAGAACGATACAGCGCTCCTCGGGTAGTGTGGTCGTGAGAGAGCATCGTCCGCGGCTGAGGCACCCCGTTACCGAGCAGGGGAAGAGCTAAAAAAGGTGGGATCGCCCCGCCGGAGAAGGTCGGGCAAAGGGAATCGCCTAGGGGATGGGCTAGATTCGTAGGGGGAGTTTTAAAGGAAGGGGAATAATCCACCCGCCTGATAAGAATCGGACACCTAAAAAGAGTCAAGATCAAGTTACCTATTCGATCGTAGGACGTCAGGCATTTGTACAGGACTCAGTTGATCGGCGTCCAGAGCGCGAGGGATTCCGGACGATCACGGGAGAGCGACCGGGGGTGGGGTGGGTTGTGGTGTGGTTGGTGGTTGTGTGGGGGTTAGGGGGGGGGTTTCTCTACGGCAGGACGTCTCCTTTTATTGAAGTTCGAATCAAAATGCGTTTCTCTCGGTCGGGCTGAAGGAGAAGAAAGGATCCCGATGGCTCTGAGGCGAAGCCGGGCACGGAGAGTCTAACACTTCTCCCTTTGGAGGAAAAAGGGGTAGCTTCTGGTAAGGGGGAGAGAAGAGGACATCCGATCGAGAAAGAAAGAAGGACCGGAGAGGCTGATAAAAATTCAGGAGCGGGGCTGGAAGTCAGTGCTAATAAGATAAGAGAGAGAGCAATGCCCTTCTGCCTAATGCTCGTTGGAAACTATAGAGGGGGACCGTAGCTTTAGGCGAACAGACTGGAAGGAGTTTCCCTCGAACGGCTCAAGGGCGTTCGAGGGGAAAAAAAGCGATCGAGAGGCTCGGCGAGCGAGCGTTCACGCGATCCACCATGCAAAAGCTTTAGAAATCTCGGGTATGCGTATATGACAGGGAGAAGCGCGGGCGTGCGAAAAAAGCCGCGAGGAGGAAAAAACTTGAAACCGAACTAAGCACTGAGAAGAAGCTGCTCTTCAAACGGGAGGCACCCAAACGTGCGCTTCTGCTAAGGAAGCAAAAAAAGACAATGCCGTGCGACTCAAGGACTGGGCGACGCTGGGCTAAGGGAAGGGCCTCGAACGAGTAAGTCGCCGTGGATGTTCCAACGAAAGGAAGGGCCGCCGGAGAAGAGGCTTGCCCCAGAAAACCACGATCTTGAAGGAGACCGCATACTATATCGTCACGGAACGTCTTCCTCACGGAAGAAGCAAGGTAAGAGTCCGCGGAAAGGCGCCGGGTAAGGGACACGAGTCTGCCGTCATCCAGAAAAAAAAGAGTACTTCAGGGGGGCTCAAGAACGTCATCTCCTGAAAAGCTTCAAGCACGGAATCACCGACTTGATTGCAACGATTTCACAAGAGGAGAAATAAAAGGGAGTTCGGCAGCTTGAGCACCGGAAACTGAAAAAGGCCGAATAGGAGGGAGGAAAAGCGGAATACGGACCGCCACACCGAAAAGGGAGGGAGAGATGAAAAGTTTTGCAGCCTCTCGGGGGGGGTCTAGAGAGAAGAAATATGGTAGGGGTCAAATGCAACGTTGGAGTCCGGAAGGAAAACGCGACTCGGCGAGCGTATGCTGAGAGCCGCGAAGACGGGATGCTCGGCATCGAAACTCCAAAACGTAGAGAAAACCGAGCATTCCCAGTTGGAGTGCTGGAACAGAAAAACGAGAAACGATTCTTGGCCACAGGTTCCTCGGTGAAGCACGGCTGTGCACTATCAGCCCAGACCTGAGAAACGAAAGGCTGGTCCACACTCATTTAGACGCGCGACTGGGGACAAGGAGGTCGTGTGGCGGGGGGGAGGGGGGAACAACGTGTTACATGCGAAATCGGAGCGGCCGAAAATGCAAGGGGGGCCGGTTCGTGGAGAGGAAGCGACGAGCTTCTATTCCAAAAACTACGCGAGGGGAAATCGAGGTGATTCTGGCAAAGAGGGACAATGAAGAAGAAAGGAGGCAAAAAGAGTGAGCGAGGAAACCGAAGCGCTTGGCCTATCTCAGGATGTCACAACGACCTGCGCGGCGAATCATTTGCCGGGAGAAACTCGTCTCCGAGACTCAGGGGGAATCCGAAAATAAATGACGCTCGTGATGGGGGGGGCAAGGGTCCGTCGCTACGGGGCAAGGGGTATGCAACTACGGCACGGCGAGTCACGCGGACCTGGGAGAATCGAAACGCCCATCTGATTCAGCATGAAAATAAATCGAGGAGGTAGGGAATTAACGAAAGTCTAGCAGAGGGGAAAAGTTGGTTTTCAGCAGAGAAAAAAGCGTCGATGCTCAGCTCTAGTAATTTCGACGTTAGGTACGGGGAAGGAGACACGAGCTTCGCTTCGACAACACACCCGCCCTCTAGTCCTCAAAATATGAAAAACAGGGGGCCGATCCGCGTCTGATCACTTGAACGAGAGCATCTATCGGGAGAGGGACGGCTTCAACGGAAAAAGAAGCGAATCGTTCGCGAACGAGATCCAAGGAAAAAAGGGAGTCCGATCGCGAAAGATATAAAGGCGGCTTTCTTGTAAAAAGAGGACGTCACAAATCCTGAAAAAAAAGGGATGCTGATCTGCCGGGTTTTATGAGCAGGCAGCTTCAAGGACCACCAAAGCGCTCCGGGTAGCGGGGCGTCGAGGGGCTTGAGTAAGTGAGACAAGTATGGCCGATTGCAAAAAGGGAAAAGGCCAAAAAAAAGCGGTGACCACCGGGGAAGTCGCGAGAAACCGGAGCGGGGGCGAAGCTGAACGCTCGTCTCTCATGAAGAGCACGTCAATACTGAGCTTGAAAAGAACGTACGCCGTCCGCGTGCTTCTCAATTGAAAAAAAGCCGGATAAAGGCCGCAACACCTACGCTTTCGGGAGGAGGGATCGGTCCGGCAGGGGACCATCGAAGCGAAAAGCATAAAGGAGGGGAAAACACCGGACAATGCTCAGAGGGAGACGACGACAGAAAAGGGCTTTCAAGAAAGAGGGGGTACGACCCGCAGAAGGTCTGAAAGATCCCGGGAAGCGGGGATAACGCCTACTTTAACCAGAAAGGTAAATTCAAGGAATCTGAGTAGAAAGAAAGAGAGGTGGAGACAGATACGCAGCGTTGGACGATCAAAAGTGGAAACCTCGGAGAGCTCTAAGAACCGCGGAGACTCCACACACAAAAAGCGATGCTCGAGATAGGATAAAAAGAGGAAAAAGCGCTTATCGAAGAAATCGAGAGAAGTAAAAGCTGGGACTACATCACGCTAATTCGAGAGAAGGACGCGAGCATGAGCGTGCAGGAGAAGTCTGATCTACGAAGCACCAGGAAGAAAAGTTCTGCAAACTGTCGCGAAGCGGCCAGAGGAAAGAGGGCTCCGGAGCGAACGTCGCATGAGGGGGCGTGAATAAGGCTTTCTTCCGAGAAAAGTAAGGAGGTCATCGCAAGCCGCAAACGAAAAAGGCATCCTTAACAAGGAATCGCAAAACAGAATGGGGCGTCGCGAGACCAGCTAAGAAGAAGACAGCCCTCGAGGAAAGGCGGGCCAGAAAAGACCGAGGTCCGAGAGCAGGGAAAATCTGCAGGAAAGCCCGACGTACTTCTTTCGTCAACGAGTAAAGCCATTTTGGAAAAGATCACTGGAGACAGGCCTTGGTGCTCAGACGAGGGTGAGGGGGGGAATCGAGTCCAGCGGAACCGAAACCGACCTGTGGAAGACTAAGGAGAGGTTCCGGACGAAAGGTTCGTCAGGGGGAAAGTGGGGGAATCGCCTCAAGACAAATCGTAGACGGCGGGAGGGGCGGAGCTCTTTTCGACAAGGGGCGATAGCGCAAGGCGGCGGTAAAAGACAGAGCTGCATTGAGAAAAGCAAAGGAGGCGTAAGGGGGAGAAACGTCGGAATTACCGGAAAAGGGGGGAAGAGAAAAAACTACACTGAACAAGCTGAACATTTTGAGGGGGGGGAAAAATAGTGGACCGTGCTATCCGTTAGCGGAATAATCGTTCTAAGAAGAGTTGCCCCTGACGAGGAGACATTGAGGAAGAAGGACAGGCCGGGGGGGGACGCTTCTAGAAAAATATCTCCAGAAAGGAGGAACGGGGCGTCCAGCGTTCAAAAAAGAATCAAGAAGTCGCTTGCAAAGCGGGTACGCACATCAGATCCAGTCACTGACCGCGGATCAAGCAAAAGCGTCTTCAGCGTCATCAAAACGAAGGGGGGCCCGGGAGGAACGCTCCCCACCTTACAGAATTGCGACACCGGGGAATCCGCTCCCTCAGCTTGGGTCACAAAGGGAAAAGCAAAGATCGAAAACTGCCAGAGGCGACCTTCTACAGTCGCGCTCGCGGGTCTCTGGGGAACGGTACGCGTCTTATCGCGGCGTGGAGAAAACTGGGCGAATCGAAGAATGGGGATATCAGGAAAAACAAGGGAATCAGAGATTAGGCGTAAATAGGAACAAAAAAAGGAAGGAGGAAGAGAGAGAAGTATCAACGAAAGTCTCTTAAGGCTAGATACGAAGTCTCGGGTCTTCCCAGTAAAGGAACGGCGGTACATCGACCGTCCGCGACGAGCGAGGGGGGGAGGCCAAAAAAAGAATCTTCGACGTAACCATCCGGGCTGAGTGGATTCAGTGTTGCCCTGACGTAAAGCAGGGGCAATTTCTACTTTTGGAATGCGAAGGAGAGCCGGCAGCTCCGGAGGGGGACCTAAAGGGAAAGTAGGAGTTGCAGCAGGCGGCGGTCAGGCAACCGGAGGCGGGAAAGCCAGTAAAGGCCGAGGATCAGTGGACAGCGATCGGGGGGGGAAAAAAAAAACGTCGGCACGTGGGAAACGTCGAAAGAAGAAAGTACGTCGAAGGACAAGACGTCTGAAAGACAGTCAGAAACATCGGACAGGCCCAGTCAGGAGGAAAATTAAAGGGGGGGGGGGGGGGGGGGGGGTGCGCAGCCAGCGCAACTATGGGAAGGGCATAGGCTGACGGGTAGCAGATGTGAGAGGTACGGAGAAAGAAAAAAAAGCTGCCACGCTAACGCGCAAAGCTCCGCCTAGGCAGCGGTCGGTGGGGAAACAAACTTTCCGCCGCCTGCCAAAAATCGCCCCGGTATAGGTAAAGCCGGGGGGGGTCAAAAAAAAGTAGCCGAAATTGATAGTGCCCGCCGCTGCAGAAGGTCCGATCAGGTTCCGCGGCTCGAACGGCGAGGAAAGTAGGGTTCCACTCGTCTGGCAACAGAAGAAAAGAGAGAAACCGACGCTGAGCACCATGAGGAAAAAACAGTGAAAGGGGCGCAAGCGAGGGGGGAACTCAACGGGACTAGGAAAGCGACGCCAGCAGGGACGAGGAGAAATCGGGAAAAGAGTTGCACGTCACTGCGACTTGGGAGAGTGAAGGACCTTCTCTCGTACGCCACTCGAGACGTGCTTGCAGGAGGTAAGGGGAAGGGCTGGAAGCTAGGAGGGAGGAAAAGGGGCGGCGGACGATGACCGACTCAGACGGTTGTTCCGCGGGAAAATTCAAGAGTTCTACTCTGCATCCAAATCGGCTTTCCCTTCGTCTATGAGAAGGTGGGGGGCCCAGAGGGGGGAGGCAAAAGGAAGATGATCCTTATCTACATCTAATCGAGCTCAGGGGGCATCTCCTCTTAGACTCCGAAAAGGGGAAGCTCGTACGGAAAACGTCTTCAACATTCCGAGTAGATTAAAAGGCACCGCTTAACTCGCAGGAAAGTTTTTATCAGGGGAAGATCATCCGCTGGCGAGTCATCTAGCCGCCCCGGGAACGGTCGGCCCTGGGTCGCGAATCGGACGAAGGGAAGAGGAAAAAGAATTACTCATTCGCGAGGAGGGGCTGGGAAAGAGGTGAAGATCGAGGAGAAGACCCTGTGAGGGGAAAGAGGGGGAAATTGAAAAAGACCACGTCAGCACGCGATAGCATCATGTTTTCAGGTGGTCGCGTGGGTGAATACGACGTCGAGTCCAGCGCGAAAGAAGGGGCAGACGCCGTCGAGCATCCGCAGTAGTGGGGGGGGGGGGAGGGGGGGGCTAAGCAGTAGTGACGTTCTATGAACGGGGTGCGAGAAGCACTCGTCTGGGGGACGTATGGATGTGAACGCGGCGACAGCGCGTCATCGGCTCAATAAAAACTCGCGGAATAATCGAAAAAACTAGGCATTAGGCTCGTCCCCCCAGCACAGCCTAAACTAAAGCTACGCAGCACTAGAGCGCAGGAAGTCGCTCGCTATTATGGAGCGGGAAAGGTTCAGCTTAGGGCGAATACCCCAAGCTATAGAGATCCGAAGCCCCCGGAGTCAACCAAGTATCCGCTTAGACGTTCGCGTCAGAAAGGTCGGATCTGCGTTTACCCTCGAAACTGAGACCGGAGAGGGGGGGGCAAAAAACGATAAACGAAAGGACAGCAAGAGCGTCTGTGACTAACGGAGCTACGCAGAAAGGAGGCGGAAGCGAAAAGAAACGAATCGTCGGCGGGGCTCAAAAGGCGATGTTCCAACTAACTGAAAGCGGACAAAAAAACACAAAGAAAAAAAAAAGACCAGAAAACCCTCCCGATCTTTGTTCAGAATACTCTTCTCTTAATTGGGGTGGTTTAAGCAAGTCCCTCCTCCACGTCCTCTTCTCAGAAAAGAAGGAAAAGACCGAAAGGTGCGTTGCGAGCGCTTGAACCATTCCTAAAACCCAACCCAAAAAAATAACCACAAAAAAACAAACAAACCAACCTCAAAAAAAACAAAAAAGAAACAAAAAAAGAAACAAAAAAAAACAATACATAGGGCACCACAACCCACACCCCCCCAAAAAAAAAAAACCGCCCCCCCCCAACCACCCCCCCAACCAAATTCCCCACACACGACACCCCCTTCCCCACCCATAAAACCGCCGACAAACGCCCCAAACAACCAAACGGCCGCAAGCCAAGCAAAAACCACCCCCCCCCCCCTTCCAAACCCCCTCCCAAACAAAAAACAAAAAAAAAAACATCTGGGGGAAGACGGGTCCGTGAGTCGCTTGCGGCAACGAGGCAAGCGGAGGCCTTTGCCCAGGCAAGTCACTATTGGAAACTATCCGTCGCTACCTGGGGGAAGGGAGCGATCAAAGGACGAGCCCCGGCAAACTTAGCGGGAGCGTGGAAGGCCGGGTACGGCCGGGGAGAATTGGGAACCGGCCTCAGCTCTCTCAAAGAATTCCGGGGACGACGAAAAACCTTTGCTTACCTTCTAGGTCAAAAAGGGGGGTGCAAAGAGGGACTGGCTCGGGTTGGGGGGGAAAGGGGATAGGTAGGAAGGAAAGAAACAGAAACAGGAACCTTAGACGTAAGAAAATATCTGCGATCCGCAGGAGGACGGTGAAAGAGGAAAGAACACAGGGAGCTTGAAGCGCACCGCAGCCGCGGAGATGGCAAAGAGGTGAGAAAGGATAGAAAGAGGGGGAAGTGAAGGTCAGTGCGGCACACTCAAGGAGAAAAAACGACTCAAGGCTCGATCGACTCTCGGAGAGAAGAAGGGATGCTCAAGCGATCCGCACCAACAACAACGATTAGTAAGGGAAAAAAAAAGAAGGCCGTGTCACAGGCTCTATAGCAGGAGCCGATGAAAGCCGATCGGGGAATCAAGTGGAGAGAAACCAGCCCATAGGGAGAGACGGAAAAAAGGGTGCACACTCATATGGCATCTCGGAAAAGATTAAATCTCAAGGAGGGGTTGGGCGGGAACGGGGGAGTTTTCAGGCCATCTATCGAAACCGTAAATGAGGACAGAAAAAATGTTGGATAGGAAAGCTGGCCGAAGAAAACTATCAAAAAAAACGAGGAACGCGTGGCAATCAAGTTGTAGGAAACGTGAAGCAAGGAGAGGGACGGCGGCAAACAGCTGCGGAGCTTCGGCCGGAAAGCGCGGGGGTGGATAAAGAAAATGCAAGAAACGCCGACCGGAGAGGGACGAAGAATTGGGGGGGGGAGTCGGGAAGCCGCGCATCCAGACCAAAGAGAGAACAAAGAATAGTATGCGTCTCACATGACGCTGGGATTTGTAGGCTAACCAAGGACTTCAAAAAATTTATGCGAAGAGGACTTTCCAACGCTAGCCTCGGTCCTACTCGAAGAAGGGCAGGGCAACGCGTGACGCGCTATGTCGAAGCGTCAAGGTCCCCACCAAAGGGCAAGGAATGCCTCAACGTTGGGGTAGAAAGGGGTGCAAAAAAAATCAAGCTCTAGTCGGGGTCAAGGGGGGAAGGTAAGGGGAAAAGAGAGAGGGAGCGCCCGCGATTGAGGAACAAAAGTATCCCGACGACACCATCCCGTCGAGCGGCGCAGGTGCCACTGAGTGAAAAAGTAACGAAAAGCTCGCGATTCGAGGAGGAGGGGATGAAGCAAACTGAAAGGGAGTAGTTGAAAAAGGTGAAAAAGAAACAGGCCCGAGCCGAGCGAGATGCGGCCAGTTCGACTCGTGGAACCAGGGAGGCGGAGAAGGGAAGATCTTAGCGGGGAAAGAGGGGTATGGGGATCGAACACGAAGCGAAAGGTCGGGAGAAATAACCTAACTCGAGACCGGCAAGGCACCCGCTCTGGGGAACGGGGTCGTCAATGGCGCCCGAAAGCGAAAAGACTCGGAAAAACGGGACACCGGGGAGGGGACGTCCGAGAGAACGGAGGCCGGGGAAGAGAAGGCGATAGACGTCAAGCAAAGACTGATGCACCGTCAAACTTCGAACGAAGGCGAGAACGCTACGGACCGGCCTAGGGGACTTCTCATCGAACTTCCTACTTTACAGACCCGATTCTCGGAGGCGTTATCTCTTCAGGATCGCGCTTGCTCGCCGGACGTATGAAGAAAAGGCAGAAAACACAAACAGGAGGAGATACGGGAGACGATAGCTTAGTCAAGACAAAAAGGGTGATTCTCCTCGAATCTCGAAAAGGAGGCAACCAACACGTCGAGACTGCGCCGTGAATCGAAAAAAAAGAAAAAGGGAAGAATTCTCGACTACGAGAGCGGAGCGGGCGATAAGGGAGTCAGGGACACTGACGCGTTCGCAGGGGAAAACTAACCACGTAAGAAGATAGAGAAGATCGGGGGGGTCAAAAAAGAGCAGAAGACGACCTGCTTACGGGAAAAGGAAACAGAAGATGGCAGCGGAGAGCACGCTCACGGCCTCTTCTCGATCTCGCCAGACAAAAGCCTATATCGATAAGATAAGGAGAGATGCCCATGGCTCGCCTAGCTAACAGGAAAGAGGGGGGGAGTTCAAAATAAAACCTAGCTCGTCCAGTAAAGTTTCACGGGTCTTCTTAAGGGAGGAAAACGGGGGGGGGGGGGGAGGGACGGGGCAGCCTCACCGCGCGCACTAAAACCAAAAAGAGGTAGACTCAGCCGAGCGTCGACGAAACCCGCTCGCTGAAAATAAAAAAAGGAGGATTCGACCAGCACGGGAGGGCAACCTGGATCGGAAGAAGAAGCTCAAAAAGGAGGAGACGCCCTTCTTGAACGTGCGCACTACTTAGGGAAAAAGGGAAAAGCCCGAGAAGGGAGGGTTTTACGGTTGCGTAAAAAAAGACTGCGCAGCGTAGGGGCCTAAGGGGGGGTCCGCGATGCAATCGGGAGGGGGGGAAAGCCGAAAAAAACCTTGTTAGGAGACCTCATAGATACTTCTGATTCTTAACCTGGTCAGGGGAAGGAACGTAAAGAGTCCTCGACGGGCCGAGCCGGAGGGGAAATTGGTACTCGACGCGCGGGGTCTCAGACGCCCAGGACTAGCCCTCGGAATGGGCTGTAGAAGTGAAAGGCGAAGGAGCTCAAAACAGCAACAGTTCGCACTGGAGCTCACCGGCTTAGAGAAGGCGCGTCGTTAAAAAGGGGGAAGAGCGAAAGAAAAGGAAAATGACCTTGAACCTGGTGCAACGAAGGGATCGACTTAACCCTTCTCGACGGGAGAGGAAACTAATGCTTCTCGAGGGCAAGGGGAGAGGGGGAAAAATGGGGGAGAGGTAGGACGGAAAAAGAATGGATGTTGATCTGACTCCTTATCCACTTATCTAAAGAAGGGCAAAAACGATCTTCTAAAAAAAGAAGAGCTGAGTTGGGCTCCGGGCCCGGTACGTTCCTCTAAAGCCAATCTCTGGAAAACGCTCGTATCGGAAGGCAGGCGCTGCGATCGAAAAAAAACGTCGTGAGAAGGAAAAAATCTACGGCTCGATAAGACCTCAGTAGGGGGGGCTCCAAAAGGCCCTCAAAATCGAAAAAAATCGAGCTGAGTCTAAGCGTACTCCAAGCTCCCCGCGTTCGCGGGCCGGTCGGAAGAGGAAGAGCGCGGCGGAAAAGGAGGCGAGCTTGAGCTAATCTTAGTCAGCCGGGGGACTCGAGACTGTGATGCCATCTACCTAAACAAAAAAAAAGGAGAAAAGAAAAAATCAAGAAGAGGGATTCCCAGGACTGACTCCAAGAACGCTTCGTCCCAGTGGACTAAGAGCGTCCGACGAAAAAGGTAACGCGACCCGAGTGCATGGGCAGCCGATAGGGGGGGGAAGGGGGGCTAAGAAGTGAAGGGGGAGGTTGGCGCGGGGGGGGGCCCTCTGGGTGCTTTGACTCGGGATTAAAAAAATAAATTTACGGAGCGGCCGGTACTTGGAAAATGAGAAGGGGTCAGCAGATTGAAAGAGCGAGAGGGCGGCGAATCATGACTAGAAAAGGCGAGACGCCCCCCCGCACCCGCGGAGAGCGGAGGGATAGAGGAAGAAGGACGGGGGGGGGGAAAAGGCACGAAGGGGACGAGTTGTACGTGTAGAGTAACGTAACAACCTACCAAGCGGCGGCCTCCAGGAGCCGAAAAGAGCAACATTGTAAATCAAAAATCAGAAGAAGGATCTGAAAAACAGTCAGCATCTGCGGCAACCGGGAAACATAGGCCTTGGCCGTAGCCGTATGGAGAGAGGAAAAAAAAAAGAATGAAAGGAGTCAGAAAAAGCGAGCGCCAATTTGGAAAAAAAGACCTCAAAAACATGTGCGAAAGGGGGCAAAAAAGCTTGCCGATAGCGACGACACTCGAAGGACAACGAGCCGCTCCTGCGTAGAGAAAAAGATAATGCAGTGCCCGTCAAGGCAGAAAAAAACCAGGACTTACGACGGACGACTCAAAGTTCGCGTCCCTTCGGGAACACGCTCGAGTCGGAACAATCGAAGCCCCTAAGAGGGAGGCGACATCGCCCACCGGGAACTGAAAAGTCCAGTCGCGAAAAGACTACGGCTAAGCGCCTATATTTGAGGAAAACGACCAAGGGAATCAAACTTCAGAAACTGGAAGGGGAGAGGTGACGGAAAAGAATGCGTCTCTCTCGAGAGCCCTAGAGAGATTAGACGAAAAAAAGGGACTTTGGAAGGGTGAAAACGCCGGAGCTTTCCTCGACGATTGGAACCCGGAAAAGAAGCCCATGGCTACGCCGGCTCTCGGAAGGAGATGGTCCCGGAGAATGTGCTAGGGAAAGAGAAATCCAGATGAGGTCAGCTTTGGGGAAAAAAGAAAAACGTAGCGATATCTAATCGTATTCTGCCTTGCTCGGGAGGATATACGGAACGTGAGCCGTGAGTAGGGTAGAAGGGACTATATGATATCGTCTATCAGCCTCGTATAGTAGGGTTGAGAGAAGGAATCGTAATCTTTCGAGCATCGAACGGAAAAGCGTCGATGAGACTGGAGAAAGGGGAGAAGAGAAAGGAGACTCTCGGAAGAAAATCGCCTCTAGAACGATAGGAAGGGACTAATCGCCGGCGGTTTCCAGAGGAACTCGCGAGCGATTAAAGGACCTGCAGACTCTACCGCGCAGGACTTAAGGAAGGAAAGAAGACAAAAGTGTTTTCAGGGGGGGGGGGGACATAAAGACGGACGATCGAGCGACGATTTCGACTGCCGGGAAACAGCATCGCGCGGTAGGGGTTAAGATGTACGGCAGAGGGAGGGAGGGCAAAAACTATTACTTGGTCTAGGCACTCAAGGGAGGGGACTGAGGAGGGGACGGCTAATTATTTAGGACCTATGTGTGGTAGGTGCATAAAAGCTTGAAAATGCACGTTCTCGATACCTGCTATTAAAAATCAGATGTAGGGATCAGAAATAAAGCTATCGCTGACTCAAAAAAAAACCGAAAAAGCAGGTTCAAGTGGACGGGTCACACCCCGAAAGTTGCGTGGCAAGGAGAAAAAAAGGTCAAATAGTATCGTAATAAATCCCAGGAGCGAGAAAGAGAGTAAGCGAGATGGGGACAAGAGCACCGAACTGGTCCGCGTAAAGAGAAAGGCTCGGCGTCCTGGCGTGAAGACTCGGGAAGGGGAAAAAGGATGAGGGGGAAAAAAAGATGCGGGAAAAAAGGGCTATCGGGCGTGAAAAACAACCAAAAAAACCCGAAACGTCACGACGCGGGAAAGCCTCGGGGAGCTTTCAAGAAGCTAAGCGCGGATGGGAAAAAGGTAGGTTGTAAAAACACAGAGGCCCTAGAGTTAAAAAAAAATAACATCTAACTGCGCACAAAAGGGCCTCCCACGGCATATGACAGAGGGATAAGCCCAAAAATTCCTTAAAAAGGGGCGAGCGGAAGCATAATCGCGTAGGAGAAACTAAAAGAACGCTCGGTGAAGTGCCGTCGGCGAGAATAGAAAGTAACCAGGACTGAGGAAGGGGGCAACAGGCCATCACGACGAATTGATTGGGCTCAAACAGACGTAATCTCCCTTGGAGGAGTCGCGCGCTTCCCGAAGAAGCCGTCAGGAGGCAACGAAATACAAGGGGGGGAAAAAAGGCGTAGGCGGGTAAGGGAAAGATGACGAACAAAACGTAATCTCGTCTCAAGTGATCTGGGCAAAAATCCTTGAGCTTCTTAGGGCAGCACCGGAGGGAGGGGGGAGATGTCTGGTGTTAAGGAGGGGGGGAAATCTTAACAGCTTCTATCAACCGGACTGAACAACCCTCATGGACAAAGAAAAGGAAAGGGAAACTGTGAACCAGTGACTCGCGGAAAAAACAGGGAAAAAAAGCCGAACGTCTGCCGTTTGAAGGCGAGCTAGCCTCGAGGAAGCTATCCGTTCTCGCCGAAGGCTGGGGAGAGGGAAGTACAGGAAGCG
>Ga0179593_1667311_pt1 | contig 22465 bp, 23 predicted proteins | sample CZODoug2_1_08_16_FD_185931 | JGI IMG/M metagenome (GOLD analysis project Ga0179593, IMG submission 185931) | Vadose zone soil fungal communities from Angelo Coast Range Reserve, California, USA - CZODoug2_1_08_16fungal (PacBio error correction) | ecosystem: Environmental > Terrestrial > Soil >...
ACGGGTCATGGAGCTCTCCCTTCAAAGGAGGGCAAAGTAGTGACAGACAGATCAGCGACGGTGATGGCGTTGCCTGGGTGGGGCTCGGAGGGAGGTGGCGACACACCTGCAAGTGGTTTATAAGTGCCCGTCGAAGGTTGTAGGGACGGGAGCCGGCAGGAGGCCTGCGGATAAAACTTGAAAACAGCTCGTTCGATTGAAGGGTTAAAAAGGGCCGAGCGGGCAAGCGTCACGGTCAGCTGGACATCGATCATCAAATCCGAACCTGAAAGATGGTTGGGGCAAGGGGAAAAAGCCTAGAGTGCCCCCCCTCTCAGTGCGCTCCAGGCATTAGAGGCCGCTCAAGCTCTTCAGGGAATCATAAAGGGATCGCGGAACTAACTGTCGTTGACCCTGCCACTTGGGGCAAAGCAACGTGAACATTAAATCCAGAATGAGAGGTGGGACCAAATGGAAGAACGCTCCTATTCCGCCCGGCTTGGGGACAAAAAGGCGAATCATCGACAGTCCTACCGTCGACCCAACAGGGAAAGGCATGGAAGCCGTGATCGCCGGGCACGGGGTCCTTGGAAATGACTGGTGGTGGCGCTCAGAACCTCTCAAGGGCTCGCTGTACCTTAAACGTGGCACAACTTAGAACGTGGCATTCTTGAAAACAAGGAATCACAGAACGGGACGGACCAATTTCTCCACAAATGGAAGGCTTATAGTTCTATGGCCCCCATTGCGACAGGCCAGGGGGTAACAAATGCCATGCCGTAGAAGATCGGGTAGACTGCCGCAACCGACCCAGCTAGGACGGCCTCGGCCCCGGTCACAGAAGTCATCATCACAACGAGGGTGTCACCTCGGTCTGGGGAGCACAACCGACGTCCAGAACGATCCGTGACTCTCCCGAAAGTGAATCGTCAACCGACTACCTCCATCAAGAAACCCCCCTGATCCGCCGATTCCTATAGATTTCCGGAGGGGGCACCACTAAAGAGCTACGATGCCTTAACCGCTCTTGTGAGGGGAAGATTCCCATCCGGGTGCTCCTGTCGTGACCACACCAGGACTGTAATGTGGGCGGGTTATCGGAAGGCCTTCAATCGCCCGCACGTACAGGCCGGACATGGCAGGCTGGGTCTCCCGTGGAAGAACCCCTCGCGAGATGTATAAAGGCGGCAGCAGGGTTATCCCTTCCTGAAGTTGAGGGGTGGGCCGCTCTTTACGCACTCTGCGGTACGAGACCCACAGCCTAGGACAAGTTGATGTGGGCATCGATGACTGCGTGAGCGGGCGCCGTATGATGCGCCGCCGTGGCGAGACTAGTGTCGAGCAGGAATCGCCCTGGCCTGAGGGCTATTGCGAATACCATGATTCGGCAAAGGCGGTTTAAACGCCAGTGATAAAAACCGTCAGAGTGAGGCTGCCGATTGTGAAGAAACTTGCCTGAGCCTAGCGAGACTCACAGTGGCCGGTTTTCCTCTACGTTTGTGGGATGAAGCACGGGCTGAAGCAACCTCATGGCCTACAACAACCAGACGGAGTGAGAAAGAAGGTATATGGGATATGGCCACCCCACCCCCACAGTCGAGGGAACCGCAAGCAAAGACGCTGACGCCAAAGATTTCTGACCATGGCGGGAGTAAAAGCCGGCGACCAGATGCAGAAGAACTGGGCGCGGGACGCGTGGCCTCATCCTTTCAAGCAGGCGGCCAGGAGCTCGGGCGAATGTTCTGAGAGAAACCACGATTCAGGCGATCCGACGGGCCGACAAGTGGGGCGTATCTCCACCTCCATAATCATCCCAGTGACTCGGCGTGTGGCTGGCCACAGTATGGGCGGCTTGAAAGGCAGACAGCCGCCGCTTGCGCATCCAGGGGGGATGCGTGGGGGAGGTGTCGGACAAAGGGACCGAACAAAAATCTTGCAGCGCTGCCCTACAAGCCGCGGAAGAAGAGAACCTCGAGACCCGCAACCGGGGAAGGGTGGTCCACTACGGTCGACCCGGATGGGATGCAAGCAAATTCACGAGTACGCGCCATTTCGCCGGAAGAGGGTCCGCACTGACACTTCTCGTAGAAGGACGGGGTAGAGAAGCCCCGGTGCATATTCCAGGGATAACGTGAGGGACAAGGACGGTCCAGGGTCGTCGATTAACCTGGGGGGAGCCAGGGTCTCACGTCCCGCTGCCGCAGCCCCGGGAAACCTTAAGGACGGGGGAGCATGCATTCCTGCCTGAGTGCCTGTTGTCCGGGAGTGCGTCTACGCCTAACTTATTCTCACTTGCATGATGAAGGGCCCGGTGCGCCAGAGACTCTCAACTGGCGACGCACAAGGATAAAGGGGTGTGGGCAAATCGTGGTCCGGAAACAGCGTGCTCACGGAGTGTCCTCCGTCCACGTTCAGGGATCGACCCTTGCGAGTTGGCGCGGCGCCGGGAAATGCCTCCCTCCCCTATCAGTGCGTCTGCCAAAGGGGGGGGGGTCGAACAATTAGCCTGTCGATCTCGCTGATCGGGGTCGAACGGGCGGAAAGAGGAGCGAGGGGCCTCTTTCACTACCACTTCGAAGAAAAAGATGAAGGGATCTCCTGTTCCCGGAGGGGTGGGCCATTCAGCGCCCGCTTCGAGGCCGAAATCGTTTCTGCAGAATCTTTGGAGCGATGCAAAGGGGGAAGCTGATGCTCCTGGTGGGCTCTCCCAGACATCGGCTACCAACATCGTTCCTTCTCTGGGCCTGCAGGACCGGAAGGGCCTACGCGGAGAGGAAACTCTCAACAGCTCGTAACAAAAAACGGGAACTAAATTCCTAAAGCAATTGTGGCGACTAGAACAACTGGGCGGATCCGTCCCTAGCACTCGACGGCAACTGGTCAGCACCCTACAAAACAAAGACAGTGTAAAAGAAAAGCAAAAGCCAAAGAGACCAGTTGACCCCCAGAAAACCAGCCGGGCAGCTGGGGGCCGGCCGCCTACGATGTGGAAATGAAAGAGCTCCATCTACCAACAACGCCTACGATCAATTCTCCCTCAACAACAAGAGAAAGAGAGAAAATATTGAGCGTCTGATGTGGGGTCGGGAAGAGGGGACCAGGGGAACCGGAAGGTCGGAGGCGGCCGTTCACCAGATGCAACGGGTGACGTAGTGCTGTTGGAAGCCTTTCTCGGGATGGCAGGTGCTTGATAAAACCCGGGGGGTGTAGGTGCCCTGCTACAACGCCGTCAAAGTCGAGAGGGGACGTGACCCATTAACCGGCTGCGCGCCAAATTGACAGCTCACGGCGACTGGTTGAGCAGAAGTGCTAACGGGGTCGTCTCGGTCACGGAAAAAGCAAAACTGTAACAGGGACACCGGTTATCCGGACTAGGTGATGAGGAAGAAATGGGAAAACCCGGCGCATCGCGTACCATGCTTTCGCAAGTCGCCCGAGGCCAAGGCACATCAGAGGCTAGATCTGCTAAGAAGAGGAGAGAATGTGGTGCCTCCCTAGCGTACTCCCGCCGCGACCGTGAAAGAAAGGGAGGCGGAATGAGTACGGGGAATATCCGCATTCCCTATTGCACGTCGTTGGGGGGGTAGGCCCGGCCGGTCAAGGCGAGCTCGACAGGGTCTACCGCACGAAGGGACCGCCATATCAGGGCGGTGCGGATCCAGCAGGCATCGCATCTGTCGTTTGGCGAAAGCAAGGTCGGTCAATTGATTTCGCCGACCCGCCGGGCCGTAAAGTGCAGCTCGGAAGGGATGAAGCCCAACCTACGTAGACCACAATTTAGACCCCTGGGGAAAATCCGCAGTTGCGCGACCAGAGGGCGCCAGGGCCGGCCCAGGGGTGGTCACATGCCGCGGGAAAGCGTAGACGCACGGGCCACCAGGCCAAACCGGAGGGAGGACAAAAGCAAGGGGAAACCAAGAGCGCAGAAGGCAGTAGCACCGAGGGGACAGTCGCCCAAACTCCGGCTCAGTTCCTCACACCTGAAGGCTCAGTCCCGTATATCCAGAGAGAGTCACCTGCGGGAAAACCCTTACAGGGGCTCTCCTCATAATCGAATAGGGAGCAGGGGAGGAACCACCCCTATCGGAAGCGTTCAGGAAAAAGGCCTCGGTTTTTCCCATCCGGGGTCGAAACTCCGGAAAAAAGCAGTACTCCGGTGCGGGGATCTAAACCTATCAGGAGGCACAATTCCCCACAGACATAGGGGGAACGCTGCATCACTCGCTCTGGTGGAGGGGTCCGACCAAAACGCAGCACCTGTGGACCCGGCGTGGACCCGGGCCGTCGTTCCTCGGGGGGAGGAGGGAACGCCGCTTTATGCGCAGGGGGGGAGGAGAACCCACCCTAGGCCCTGGGAGGTGAAAAGGCAAGCCGAGGAGAACACTCTAAGGAGTCGGATGAAAAAACGTGCGACGGGCGGCGAAAAAGAAAGGAACCTCCACCAGAGGCACTGATGTACTCAGTCAGATGATGAGCGGTGCCCTGGACCGGGGGGGAGGGAAACTGGGGGATCTTCTTCACTTTCGCACTATCACCTCATGGTGAGACCGTTCAGTCGTCGGCGCGCGTCAGTAAACCTCAGGTGGGGATTCTTCCAGACAGCGCGACTCCTGACACCACAAACGGGATGGATAGAGGATCGATTTTCGACCTCCGAGGGACCGACCAAATACTAATCAGGATCGTTTCCAAAACGCCTGTACCCTTCAGGAACGGGGAGTAGAAGAAAGGAGTAAGCCCGGAGACGTGAGAATAAACTGAATCGGCCCTGGGCCGATTCCTACCAGGATGAACCGGGCCGCTCGGAGCCGAGGAGGGTTCACTGTTCAGACGAAAAAAAGCAACGCACGTGCGAACGAAAGGACTAGGTCGACCACACCAGCTCACCTCCAAAAGGGCGTGGGTCCGCCCTGGCTCCACGGATAGGTAGGTCCCGCTCCGGCCAAAAGGGCGGGGCCGAAACCCGCCCCGGCCGTCTAAAAGGAGGCCATCGGGTGTAGGGTTCGGCAAAAGGAAAAACCAGCGACGGAATGGCGTAGGCCACGGTATGTTCTTACTGGCGGCAGGCAATCGATCCCGACCTCGCCACTACGTTGACAGAGATCGACCCCAAGGGGGAACTGCACGCTTGCAGCGGGTGTCACTGACGATATGGGGTGGTCCGCCACTCCTTAAAAAAGTCTCGCAGAAGGGGACAGCATAGTTAAGAGCAGAAGGCATCGATCACTGCGGCGAAGGGAACTCCGACTTAGTGTCCGTAATGAGCCCGGTGGGCATCTGGTTCCGATTGCGTTCCTGCCTCCCGGTGGGAGCCTAGCGGATGGCGAAATACTCCCTGAAATCTTGGAGGCCAGGCAACGCTCTACTCTCTCCCGCTACGGCCGGGCAGTGTCTTATCCCCCCACGCCGGACATCTGAAGCCGATGGCTCAAAAAGCCTGAGGAGACCAAGGTTGTGGGGGCACATGCGTGAAGTCGCCGCCTTCGCCTGCGACTCGTGGGCGGCATGCACTTCCGACCTTAAAGGAAAGAGAGCACTTGAGGGCGCGCAGCAGCAATCGCCCAGCAAGAACACCGGGCACCGGCAAAAGACGGATCCCTGTCTATTTGCTTCAGGGTCTCAGAGGAGAGCCTCTCTGTTCGGGTCGCTGACCGTGGAAGACGGGCGAAATAAAGAGGGCCTCGTTTCCCTAGCCAACCTTCTCTCAATGCTCCAGGAAAAAGGGCTCGTTCGGTTCTTCAAAGCCAGCAGACCAGGTTCGGACGATCCCCTTTCTGTAAAGGATATCTGTCGCGATGCCTCGGCGAAGCAGAGGCCGAAAGGGCCTGGTGCACTCAATAATTCCCGTAGGGAGGGGACACCAGGTGCTCCCTACCGGGATTTAAAGCCGATCGGTTCCCCGCCAGAGACTCCGGAAAGCCGAAAAATCATCATGTCTCCACCATGGTCAAAAGAAGTTTCAAGAAGGATTTGGAAAACTGCGGGCTCACCCTCGAAAAGGACAACACCGGACTTCGATAGCATTTCACCAAAACCCCTCATCCTGGACTTAACAATCCAAGATGAACCACACTACGCCATCACCTTTAAGTTCTTAATCATAAAAAAACTAGGACGTTGAAGGTCCATATTCCATCTACCCCAAACTCATAAAACAAACTGAGTATTATAAGAAAAAAAAAAAAAATTGATCTCGGTTGGGCAAAATACCCAAACACAAAAGAAAAAAGAACAGTAGCTGCGGGGGGTTGTCACCACCTCTCCCATGCCGCCCAGCCCGGTTATGCCTGTAGTGCTGGGAGAAAGGGCGGGGCAGGGGTTCGATCACCGCTGCGTGTTTTTGGGAAAAGAAGACCGGTGGGCAAGTCTAGTGGGTCCATGGAAGGAAAAGCTGCGCGCTCACCTGAAAAGTCTTCACGTTGGACTGCGCGAGGCACTAGCGGGCCGGACGGTCGGGGAAAAATAAAGTGCGGAAAAAAATTAAGTTCCACGGAACCGGCAGTGTATCCGGAAAAAAGTCAAAAGAGGCACCGGCCAGGGAGAGGGCACGGAGCAATCCAGCTCGTATCAACGGCTCAGCACACTCACTGGACACAGATGCAAAGAAGGTACGAACGGGCTTATGCCCTGGAAGCGCAAAGGAAAGCATGACATCCCTGGAATCTGAAAAGAATCTCTAGGGACCCAGCTCCCCAAAATAAAATGTCCGTCCGTCTTGGCACGAATACCTAGAGAGCTCGTACAGGCCTAAAAAAACGCGGTGACGGCCATCGACATGAGTTATGGAAACTGGACAAGTTCTATTCTGGCGTGCGGAGGAAAAAAAGTCCTCGCTTAGCTCCCCGGGCTTTCAGACACTTAGAAAGGGAGGAGTTAAACAAATAAGCACGAGGCGTCAGGAAACCCGAAAAGGGACGACAAGAAAGGTCGCCACAACCCGGGTATCCGAGCCTTGGGAGAGGCTATTGGCCCCAAAAGGGAAAAGGGACAATGGCCATGCCGGAGAGAATAGGGTCTGAATAGTGGCGGAAACCATTCAAAAGAGGAAGGACGCGAAAAAGATCCCTTTCACCGAATGATCAAGCGTAAATAGCGTCTTGCGCCCACCTCGGAACTATTCAATAAGAAAGAGGGACATGACAGAACTAGGTGCGCTCCAGGGAGAGCTTAAAAAAGAGTGACCTTTCCCACCCGGAGTAAAAACCCTTCATAGAATAGGTGGACAGGAGTTGAAAACCACGGCGGAAAAAGGGAGACGGAGCGAAAAAGCCGCGGGTGCATTCACATCAAGGATCTGGCGAAGAAGGCAGTCCGGATACCTTTTTGGGGGATCTATGCAGTTCGAAAAAGGGACGACCCGACAGGACAGGCAAGAAGCTGAGACTGTTCTTAAAAATTGCCTAACCCCGACCAAAAAAAAAAATCCAGGGGGGATCCCGCCTTCTCAAAAAAGCGACGCCAGTTGCGTGACGTCGGGACCAACCTATTTATAATCGATACCCACCCTAGAATGTTAGGGGGGGGAGGTGGAGGTAGGCGATGTCTCTAAAACGTGCGCGCCTTGGATCTTCCCGCACGTAAGCGAAGTCGAAGACCATCTCCCGATGAGAACTAAAAAAGAAGCTTTAGGGGGCACGCTGCCGCGGGCTGGCGTCCAGTGGATTGAAGGAGGGCGTCTCCTTAGGTACTTCCGAATCGTAAACGGAAGGTCTTTCTTGCTCGCAGGGCCCTCTACTGGTTGAAGTCTGGACAAAGCCGTCGCAGCACCTAATCCACAAAGCAAACGGAGGAGTGGGAAAAAAAAGAACAGGGAGAAGGTGCATATGGGGGCACCTTCCAGCCCCCCAAGCCTGAGAGGGAACCCAAAGGGCGAGGACTCCCTTGGCTACTGCACGGGCCGCGAAGACGTGAAGAATCCCCTGGGCGCACAAGAAAATCAAAATGGTTCGCGCAAGAGGACGGAACCTCTTCTGAACTGGGTGAAGAGAAGACAACTCAGCCGCTCTATGCACTTCCGACGCGACGATACGAGGGAGGACCTTCCGCTCCAAAAAAGCGCAAGACACCGACTTCACTCCCATGGGAAGTCTGACATGTCATCCGAATTTTTTCGTGCGTCCGAAAAAAACAGCCTGCCGGGCAGCCGAGGTAAAAGAAAATCCAAACGAAAGGAAGAGGGGGGGTCGGTTCGTCCAAGGGCTAACAAAAAAAAGGGGAAACTAGCTGACAGGGACCAGGTCAGACAAGATCTGTCTCACTGCTACGATCCAACCCAAACATGCCACTTACAGGGAGTGGGGAAAGACAGGAAAAACCCGGGATGGGAACTGCACGAGAAAACAGTCGGTAGGGACGGACGAGATGGGACGCACCTCCGGCACCCTAAAGGCCTGAAGGAGAAGAGGAAAAAACGCTTTGCCGCTCAAAGGGAAAATCCGGGAACGTAGAATCGCGAATGGTGCGAGGGACCGACGGGTAGAAAGCTGGTTTCGCACGTATCCAAAAATAGGCCCTTTTATGAGCCTTCTTGGGAAAATTGCCCACGGCTGTTTCGAACGTGCGTCTACCGCTTCTCACGAAAGGCTCCGGCCGGAATGTCGGAGAAAAAGAGGGGGCTAATTCTCCAGAAAAGGGATCGATCACAACTGCGGATCCCTTTGCATCGGGACGTCCGGAGGGAGCATTCCTCCATCGTCGGAAAAAGAATGCAGACACGGCTGCCCGTCCGGTAGGTTAAAGATCCCGGTCGAAGGAGTCCGACAACCCATCAAGAGACAGCGTCAAAAGTACCGTGAGATCCGGCAAATCGCCCTTGCGATGGCGGTCTGGGACGTCTAGGGATCGTTTCGCCCTGACCGTTGCGTGCAAAAAAAAGCTGAGAGAGGCCAGGCGTACCATCCCCCTCGAAAAAAGGAAAAAAAGCCGGTCGGGACAGTTAATTGTCAGGCGGCCGGGGGAAAAGGTGGGGGCCGCCCGTGGCGCCGCCCAGAGGAAAAAGCGTCAGGTAGCCGAGACTGGAAGTCCTCTGCAGGGATGACCGCCTTGGGGAAAAAGGACCTTCCTGGGGCCATCTTTAGAGTCAAATCGTGCACCGCGCCTGCGGCCTGAAGGACCGGGACCGTATCGGGGACCTCTTACTTCGATGAAGTAAAGGGGGGCATAAAAGCCCTTCCTTCTAATTAATAACTTGTCGGGAGGGTGAGCGCAAATCGGCACTACCTCGACACTGCTAATAAAAGGTTCTAGAGAGGGAAACGAAAAATACACCCCCTCGGTGAGAAGAAACCCCAAACCTATCCCGAAAAAAAAAAAGAAAACATCTATTTGTGGCCTGCACTACGAGGTACCCGCGGGACCAGCCATCGAACAACAGAAAACGCTCAGAGCTCTCAAAGACAACAAAAGAGAGATTAGCGCCTGCGTGGTGGGTAGAGGGAGAGATGAAACGCGGGAAGAGAGGGCAGTTTCCACACCCAGAAGACGCCCCTAAAGGAGGAAGGGCGTGGGAAAATGCTCTGATGGCTGATGGGCGTGGGAGCACACAAAGGCGGAGGGAAAACTGCGACGACCAGTTGTTCCGTCGGGAAAAAGTTACGGACGACAGTAATGAAACCTATCGGCGCACTTGAAAAGAGTTTAGGTGCTTGATCGGACGGAGCGGGGCTGAGGAGTCGTCGGAAGATCCGGGCCCACTGACCGGCCAGGAAAAAAAAGTGGGGGGAAAAGAATGGAACCCGCGTAGCCCCCAGGCTCATAACTAAATCAGTGTCTGTAAGTATCCATGCCGAGACCGCTCATGTGACCATCAGAAAGTCTGTATAAAAAAAAATGGTAGTAGTCGGGCCCCTACAGACACCCGAACGCGACCTTGAAAAATTACTGCGACATGTCAGCGAACTTGAATAGGTGTACCAATGTCAGTAAAAAAAAAAACTCACGGAGAAGTCTTTAAAACTGACCAAAAACTAAAAATTAGCGAATCATCGAGGAATCCGGCGACCCAGGACAAAACGCCGACCATCTCCAGGAGGTAATCCTGTAGAAAAAAGTCCGGGGAGGCATCGGGGGGCGATGTGCAGGTTTGAAGAACCGCAAGGGCGCATTTACGCTCCCTGGGAGAGCGTAAAGTTTCCCTTAAAGGAACACGAGGAAAGATGTACGGAGCCGGACGACAATGTAGAAAAAAAGGGGGGATCCTCAAGGGGATAGCCGGAGCCAGCGGGCGGCCGGGCTTTTAAACCAGGAAAGAAAAGCTTAAAAGAAAAATTGCCCGGCCACCAGGAACAGCAGGGGCAAAGGACGAACACCTTGACCTTCAAATCAAGAAGGCTCCCCGGCGCGCTGCCTCGTGGACCGGTCGCCCAAACGCTGCTACACACGGAGGACTGGACACTGACGACTACTCTAGTCAGGCTCTTAAAAAGGGAAACCGTCGTAAAACCTAAGTGGACCCTCTCTGACCTTGCGGGAAGAGGATAGGTGCCGTAGGTGGCTGAAACCAACAAGTTTAGCAGCCTTGAACCCGAAGCACGAGATTCAAAATCCGGCGATCTAGAGAGTAAGTGCCACCAGGTAACGGTGAGGGGGGAAGGCGTCTCCGATCCCTGAAAGAGAAAAAAAGGGCCACAAAGGCCTAGGAGGGGACAGGAGCTGTCCATCCAAGTTTGGCGTGAAAAAAAAATTGGGGAAACCGACCAAGCGCGCTCAGAAAGGGGGGCCAGGCCAGTCGCAGCGGGGAACGGACCATGACCGTATGGAAGGCGACTTTACGCACTGAACCTTTATTTCGAGCACAGGAGTGACCCTGTGGATGAAGAAGGGGTTCATGACGATAAGAAGTTCGAAGGAGTCCTCAGGGAAGATCAAAATTGCTATCTCGTCGAACTCCGAGGAAAGGGGAAAGGAGGGATCACTAGGCCTGTCCATGTCTGAAAATGGCTAAAGGGCGGTCAGGGGCTAAAAAGACTTCTGTCACAAGCCGGGCTGGGTCTAACAGGTTGATAACTCGTACCTAAACTTGACGGACGTCTATCGCCCCGGGGGTCCACTGAGAGGTGGGTCTGTGGTGGCCAAAGAAGCGGAGGCACCTCTAAGCACAAACAGAGGGATTAGAGGGTATCTATCGAGGTTGCAAGAAAAGATATGGCAACAAAAAAACACGTCGGTGACGGCTCTAAGACTCAACCGTGGGACGAGACTACAAGAGTACCACCTGAGAAAAGGTAAAAAGGATAAGCCCTTCCCTATAAAGGGAAACTCGAGTAAGGCCTCGAGCAGCAGGGAGTGAAACGATACGACTACGCCGAAAGATTAGGCGGCGCGCACAAAGGAGAGTAGAGTGCAGTGCGTCTCAGAGGCAGGAGGAGAAAATCATCCCGCGATACAACAAAGCTGTCACCGGTGGGGATATAACCGGGGCATCCCGTGAGAACAAACGAGCATGCCAATAAAAATGGAAAACCTGCGCGGGGGGTAAATTCGCAAAGGGGGGGTCGGTTAGAAACAGGACGAGCTTCTTCAGGAAAACGACCTGTCAAAATACCATCAAAAGAGTGGGTGTTTTAAAACGGCTAAAAGAGGAGCTAACGTCGACCCCACACCTGCTACAAATGGAAACACGACGTAGAAATCCAGCTTGCACAAAAGAGGTTTTAAACACAGGCTCGAGCAAGGTACTGGTAAAGATGGGGGGGGCCGCCAGACATTCCCAAAAACAAAAAAACACCAAAGGAATAGGTCCTCCCTTGACTACTAAAATTCGGGAGAGGAGCGATACGGCGGGACAATCTAGCACGAAGGCAAAAATGCGTTGGACATCAGGGGGTTGGCCGCACTGAAAAAGGAACTGCAAAAAGTGGGGGGGAGACTTCGGGGGAGACTGCCGGACTGGTCGTTGGCAAACGAAAGGAATCCACGAGTCAGTCTCCGGGCCGGGGGCATAATGGGGGCGGCCTGTTTCTCCAAGCCTCAAGAAAAAAAACTCGTGGGGAAAAAGTGGGCCCATGTTTGGTGGAAAAAGTAGGGGTCATTCGTCGCGATTCGAAAACGCTTCTGGTAAAAGGAGAACACGAGAAAAAGGTCGTACCGGCGCCGGAGCATGAAATTGAAAGGGTGAGGCGCCGGGACCAACGCGCGCGATGCCCCGGCAAGGGATTCCCGCCTCTCAAGGAGGGAATCGGGGGAGGGAGAAATGGCGCTGGGCAGCTCAGATCGCCGTGTCGGGCCCTGGGCTTAAAAGGAGAAGGGGGGGTTACCCTATCACTTCGCGATCGGCCGGGGGCCTACGGTCGGGAGCGAATGCCTTTTGCACGCAACTTCGTCGGGCCGACAATCTACCAAAAATTTACTGATGAATATAGATTAGCGGCCTCGAGAAATGATGGGCCGATTCGAAGGGGGCAAGCCGGAAGAGGGGAGGGAAAAACTCTTTACAACGGCTACCGGGCCGGTAAAGAAGGAGGGAACCGATCCTTCAGATGAAAAAACGCAAAGAGGACAGATCAATCGCTTGGCTCAAAAAGAGGCCTTTAAGAGAAGAGCATCCGGAAGGGTCGGATCAGGGAACAGACGACCCAAAAAACGGTCTCTAGCACAGAAAAAAAAGCCGGGTGAAAAAAGAACGCCAAAAACTGCAAGCAGGTGATCCCACAAAAAAGGGAAGAGGGGGGAAGGGTCAGTAGGTGTACCCCTCGTTGCAGGATTCAAAAAACACGAAAAGACTCAAATCTCCTCAAAAACAAGGGGAAATAGAAAAGGGAGGGGAGGGGGGGGGTGTCGAGGAATCTGACCCACGAGGAAAAACCGAACAGATGGCCCAACGGGAATGGGTAGTGCGGGGGAAAGAGATGGGATGGGATCTGGCGTGGTGCGAGCACACCGAGGAGTGGGGGGGGATGCGACAGACCAGGGAAAGGTCGGCGGGGGAGAAAGTGACCTGCCAGTAAGCAGGCTGAAACTGGTCCTCACGTTCGAACTTTTTTAGGAAAGGAATCACTATCGGAGAAGACTTCCACTCAGGTCAGCGACCGAGCCCATTGTCCAAAAGTCCCGGCCCAACGTTAAAAGGGCACGATTGTGGGAAGATAAGTAAAACCGGCAGGGAGATAACATTTAAAAGAAATCCAGAACCGAGCCGACTCTACAGACTCTGCCGAGAACGTGCGAGGGAGGAGTACAAAACTTATACAAATAACGCCCTCCGCTAAAAACTAGAAGGGAAGAAGGGAAAGAGCCAAAGGATAGGAAATGGAAGGACCGATCTCCTCTTTCCAGAGGGAAAAACGTTCCGGCCCGCCAAAAAAGCATCGATCATAAAAAAAAAGCGAAGTCGAAGGTCGAGTAAAAAACGTGAGAAGGGAAAATCGCGATGGTGCTTTTGCGGGAGGGGCGAGTCAGGAATCAGATGTACCTAAAACCGGGACGTTAAAAAGTTAAAACGGAAAGGGAAAAAAGAAAATAAAGGGCACCATTGAAGGTCCACAAAAAAAGAAAGGAGAAAACACAAAAAAAATGAAAGAAGGGTTACATTTGCCCCATTCGTTCCCAGTGGAGAAGCCAAAAAAGAAGAGAAATTAAATTCTTGAAGAAATTCATTCAAAAAAGCTTCATTAACCGGAAGGGGGATCCCGAACACCTGGAATCACCGTGCTTCAACGTGAATTGCTCCCACCTCTAAAAAACTGGGGAAACATGGACTCTCCGCCTTACTTCGAAAGCCTTAAAAAATAATTCTTCGCCGTCGGATATACTCTTCCTAAAGAATCCTCTCAGAATGAATTAGGGTTTGGGTTGCGGGACCACCACGAAAAATATCCCGAAAAGGGGAAAAGCCTCGTCCCGCTTGCCTTCCAATCCAACTTAACAGCTCCAACTTTTCTCTGGAGGGGAGGGCATTAAAAAAGGAATCCAGGTCTCCACGAAAAGACAGAAGGGAATGAGACTTCATCAGATTAAAGAGCCTTAAAAAGTGCCTAACCCCGACCCTCAAGCATCATGTGAGAAAAGGAGCGTCGCAGAGGGTCGGAACACAGGCCGGCGGGTCAGTGCGTACGGGACACGCACGGCCGGAAAGGACAGAACCCACGGACCCGGGGGAGGAAAGGAGTTGGAGGAGGAAGCCCTGAGGAGACACGGAATTACTAGCAGGAATTAAAACCTCCACTTTAAAAGAGATTTCAGGAACGCATCCCAGGCTCACGAACGGACAAAGTTCGACGAAACAGAAAAGGACCAGTCCATCTGGGCTCAATTGGAGGAAAAAAACGTCTGAGAAGGGAGGGGGGAAAGTCAAAGAACGAAAACGACGGGTCTCTGTAGAAGCTAACCAGGGGGACCCCAAAGAGAAAGAGTGGGGATGTGGACATCAAGCAAACATAGGTATATACCTCAAAAAAACGAGGGAATAGTAGGAATCGAGGGGGAGTGGTCAGGGAACAGCTGTACAAAAATCCGCTGTACCCACTGCCACTCGCAAGTCAGGGAAAGAAAAGGTTCTTCCATTGCTTAAGTACCAACCCGGGCAAAAGGTCCAAAAAAGACACGAAGGCAGTGGAACATCAGGGTTCAAAGGGAAAGAATAGAAAGAATCGCGATTTTAGAAAGAAGACCGCAAGAAGGAGCGAAAACTTGCGAGAGAGGACGTAAAAAAAAAAAAAGAACTCCTTAGAGTAGAACTCCAGATAGGAGCATACAAAAAAAACTCCCAGAAGTCGTCCCGCCCCCATCCCGGGGAAGTTGGACCACCAGTCCAGAACGCCTGATAACAGCCACCTGCCCGGTCAAACTCTCTGCGCGCGGGGAAAGGGGAAACACAAACCAGGAGCAAAAGGAGCCAAGGCGGTCCACGGAGGCTGTGAGACATGCAGAAGAGGGATCTATCCCAGCACCGGAAAGGAAAAACATGGCGGGGTCACGACGGGAAGACTAGAATGTTTTAAAGCCTCGCAGAGAAAGAGAACGTCAGATACGTGGGTTCCTCAACCGCGCTCGAAGGGAGAAGGCTAAGGAAATAGGGAGAAGGTTGATCTCTCCGATGGTCATCAGATAAGGGGTCGGCTATTAAAGAAGCCGTAGGTGTTAGCAGAAGTAAAAGTAAAAAGGAGGCAGATTCTTCAGCCTCAAAGGACCTGAGGAGGGAAGGCAGGATACGACATGGACGATTGGTTTCCGAACTGGAAGAGGGTGGGGGGGAATTCTCCGAAGGAGGCTCCGGAAAGTAAGAACTAAAAGAAAAGTCCTGGGGGAGCGACAAGCGGTCACGACCACCTGATCCTTTCTTAGTAAGCTCGGATGACTCTTCTAAGAGAGGTCACTAAAACGTTTCGACGGGCCTTCGACCTGGTAAGACATCTATACCCTAGGGAGCTAAAAACGCAGCACGTGCCTTGAAAACCTTCAGAGGATAAGGGGGAGAAATCAGGTCGCTTTCGGAGCCGTTTGTAGAGCCGGAAAATAAGAAAAAGGATCAAGCAAACTTAACACGTGGTCGGAACAAATACCTTAAGCTAGGCCGACAATCCCCCTTAAAGCCAGGACCTGGAGGCCTTTTCACTGTCGGCGGGGCCGAAAAAAGTTCGACGCCCGGAAAATCTTAGAGGCCGGAGAAAGACCTCAGGAAGGGGGAGAGTGGAAGTCTCGGTCCGACGGGATGGGGAAAGGCGCCGGGGTCAAGCCCTGGCCGAATCGTGAAGGGAAAAACGAACAGCCGGGCCTTTAAGTACGGAACGGTCCAAAAAAAAAGGAAAGGCTCAAACCGCTCGTGAAATCAAGCCTCCTGCTCAACCAAAGTCAGGGAACCAGAGCATGCGGAAGGGGGCTTCGAAGGGAACTCGGGAACACTTCGAAACCCGCGTCTCATTGCAGCAGTACAAAAGAAAAGGTGTCAAAGAGCAAAAACGAAAGCCAACAAGGACTAGGTCCATCACCGGGGGGGGGGGGGGGGGAGGGGCGGCTCAGTGACCAAAGCAGGGATAAAGAAAATCTACCCCAAAAAGCTCGAAAAACGGGAGGAGGAAAAGCGATTGCGCAATCTGCGTTGGTAGCTGAGAGGAAACGAGGGAAAACTCGCGGGAAGGCAAAACAAGCCATGGCTGTAAGTAGGGTTGAGCAACATTAGATTGGGGTCGGGAGCGGTCACACCGGCGCGTGTGGGGAAAGGATCCAAAAAAAGTGTTGAGGGATAATTGTTCGATGTACGGAAAAAAGACCTCGAAGACGCGCTAAAAGAACAGGTCCGAAATGGGAGGACGGGTAGAAACGGAAGGGCTTGAAACGGGAGGGAAGTGTGAGTCTGGTCAGCGACGGACGGGCCAAAACGACAAGAACCGGGCCCTATTTGGGGTTCATAAAAAGGATGGGGAAAAGGGGGAGTAGTTACCCCCAGGCAATCCGAAGAACGTCTAAAAAAACGAAGAAGCTCAGAGCGTCTTCCAAAAAAGTAAAAATGGCGACACAAGGGAGTTGGCCCGCCCGGAACCCAAAGAAACGTGGAACAGGATCCCTGGCAAGCTTCGAACATAAAAGGTGAGTTATGGGACGCATTCCCGAGCTCCTCTGAAAAAGAAGGGGTTAAGAAGGGGGAAGACTAACCTTCAAGGATCTCGAAAGCCGCCTTCTACGGAAAAGCCCTCAAAGGCAAGTAAAGGAGGAAAGTTACTTTGAAGGACATCTAGGAGAACAAAGTACTCATTGCTGAGAACTTCCCAACAGAGAAAAATGAGTCACGTAACACGACAGAGTCACTAAGGCTACAGCGAACACTAATGTTCTAAAACCGGGGGGAAAGAGTAAAAGAGTTATATTGGATTGCGTCAAAAAACATCTAAGGAAAGGACGGTATAATAGGGAGATTCGGGAAATAACAAACTCTCATACCTATCAGAAAGAATTCCGGGACATACCGAAGCGAGAGGTCAACAAGTCTGCGTGAACCCACACAACTCTGCATCCCACTAACCTCTTAGACAAGGAAAAGGGTCTAGGGATCAAAAAGAAGGTGAGCTCCGCAGGAGATAGGAGGGAAGGCTGCTGGCCTCCCTTATCCTGTCTCCAAGAGAATAATGTAGATGGGGGAACGAACCGTCTCTATACGTGACAATCAACAAGAGGGGTAGTCTCCTGAGGGAAAAAAACTGAGTCCGGGGGGGGGATCTACTCAGGGGAAAAAATGGGAAGGAAAGGACCTGTATCCACTAACAAACCGTCCTGAGGAAGTTCCGGAGCTTAATATCAGGATCTTGAAGTTAGGTCCCCATGAACCCAGAACCCCCAATCTCAAGCGCTCGGGAAGGAACGGCGCTGGCGAATCTGGCAAAGATAAGAGTTCGTCAGATCAGGTATAACTAACATCTGGGGACAGGAAGGGCCCCTATGGGTGTGGGGATGAGATATTTTCCTGATTATACCAGAGGGGAGATGACAGGTCTAAGGCCTAAAGGGTGGACTTCGCACGGACGGATAGTGAAATCGAATATTGAGTCAGGAAAACGGGGACATGAAGAGTAAATGCCGGTCAGAAAAACAAAGGGGGTCCTCTTCGAAAGGAGGGGTCTGTAGGACCGCGACCTACAACGGCACGGCGTCGAAAAAGAAATTTTGGAAACTCTTGGAGGGGAGCTGTGGCGGGGGGGGACCAAACGAGGAAACTCTAAGCCCAAAACACACGAACCGGGAGTAGGAGAAAGAAGGGGAAATCCACCATAGACCGAAAACTGGAATAACCCAAATAATCTGACTGAGAACCGTCTGCGACGAGTTCAACTGAAAACTGGGGAAAACCGGCGAAACTGTTCAGAAGATCCAAGTGAAACGCCCACGGCAGGTCCAATCAATTCCGCCAAGGAAAAGAGGAATCCTCGGAGATGGTCATACCATGCGAGACCTGCGCTCCGACGCGTCGAAAAAACGGTCAATCTCCACTCTTCAGACTCCTAGTCAAAGGGGGGGAGAGACTGGGTGAAAAACCATAGACACGGTGTGATGGAAATAAAAAAAGAAGCGCCTTCATTCCGACTGGGAGAAGGAACTTTCTGCCCGAGACCGCAGGGCCTGTTTTTCGAAAAGTAAAGGGGACAGAAGGGAAGGAAATGTGATAAGTGGGGGAACTCACTGCCTGGAGTGGAAAAGGGCGAAAAAAAATCGGAAAACATGTCTCTATCCAAAAAGGGGGCCACGGCCTGGGGTCAACGCGAGTCTACACGGATGTGAAAGGAAGGGAGGGTTACTTGACGATCACGTTCTGTCCAGGGCTCCACCTCAGAAACAGCATTTTACGAGATGCACTTAGGGAGAAATGAAAAGGAGGAAAGCTTTCCTGCTGGCGCTAGAAAAAAACAAAAAGAGTCTGTAGGGTAGTAGGAGGTGGGGCGGGGGGGCGACTTGTCCCGCTGAAAGGGGCAATCCCGGTGAGGCTTAAAAAAAGGATGAAGGTCAGGATCTTAAAATTAGGGGGGGGGAAGGTGGGGCCAGACAGGGCAAAAACTTCACCCTTCGAACGGCTCAAAAGGAAGGCAGTGAGACACAAGACCGGGGAGACGCCTGGGCGCGAGAGGAAAAGCAGGGGTCTCAGCGAACACTCAGAGAAAAGTTGTAAAAGGGCGCTTAAGTCGGCCCAGACTGACACGTTTCGAAAGGAGGGGACGAAAAGTTAGACGGCTGAAACTGAAGTGGGGTTAGAAGAGAGAGAACTTGAGAAATGGGGATCAAAACGAAACCCAAAAGCAGGGTCAACGGAAACGTACCGGGTGGAAAAAAGAAAACCTGGAGCGGCGGAGGGGGGGGAGTTCTTGCCTTTCTAGTGCTTATCAGGGAAGGACGTTGAAAAAAAGAGCAGAAATAGGGCACTATTGGGGCGTTACATATTCCGGAGAAGATAGGGGATAAGATGAAATGGTCGATGCGTGCGTCCTGAAAGAAAACTTAAAAGAAATCAGATTCTTCTCCTCGAAGCACTCGAGGGAGAGGGGGTCAGGGGGACCTAGGAACAATAGAGAAAGGGATTTGCGGAAACCTCAAGGGGCCGGGCCGCTAAGCAGAAACCCTGTGCCCTGGACCTAAAAGAAAAATTGGGAAAAAGCCCGGTAGGACCCGGCCAGGAAGGGGACGAAAAAAGAGCAGAGTAAAAAGAAAAAAACTCTGGCTACCTGTTCGTTTAAAAAAAACCTCCTTGCATTCACCTCGACCACTTAGACGGCACCCATGGTCGTCGCAAGAAAAAAAGAAGACGTTGTGCGAGAACGCAGAAAAAAAAAAGGGAGAACGGGGAAAAGAAAAAGAAAAGCACCGTCTGGCGGCATCGGGGTGGCCGCCTACGGAGTAAGAGATCCAAGACGACCCCACCACGAAAGCAATCTCTCTCAACAACAAACGGCAAAAAAAAAAACGGGGTGGGGGACGAGGAGAAAGCTTGAGCAAGAAGCTTACGGAAACCCATGCATGCACAAGCCGGTTGGATTAGGGGGGGGGGGGGGGAGGGGGCTCGGGATGAATGCTGGCGTTCTAGAAAAAGGGAGGTTGTAGGAAAAAAAGGGCTCGAAGTGGTAGGAGGGGGGACTTTAAGAAGAGATGGGGACGAGGGAAAGAAAAATAACAGCCAGTTCGACAGTTTGATCCGATGATCAAGGAACGGTCTTGAATCGTCTCGGGGAAGGGAATGATAAAAACCGAAAAAGTAGCCCGGCAAGGTTGGGGAAAAACGATTGGAACAAGGCCACGGACCATCAACAAAGAATCCAAGAGGCAGAGGAGCTCTTCACATCAAAGCGGGGAAGGCGAAGAGGGCTGACGAAAAAGGGGGCGGGGCCCCGGCCCAAAACTCCGAGTAAGTAAAACAATGACCATGCAAGGCTAAAGGGAAGGGGTAAAATAGGGAACCAACTAGGAAGCACGGGTCACGCCCTTCTGGAAAAAAAAAAGGAAGCACCACAGCGAGCACACTCGGGAAGGCCGAAAAACAGACCAGCGCCAGGGTTAATCCTGGATAAGGGACAAATACGTGAACATATGCTACTTAGTGGTCGGGTTATTCTGCGACAATGACACCTTAGCTGCGCTCCCCGGGCCCATGAAAATACGGCTGGGAAAACGGAAAATTAAGCAAGGGGAAAGTCGTAACCGGAGAAAGGAACAAAAACAATTTGAGACGAGTTCATGAGAGGATGAAAGGGGGGGGAAAATTGGTCTCATCAAAGGAGAAACTCAAAAGGTCAGTGAAGAAGGAGAGGACACAGGAAAAAATGACAAAAAGGGAGCATTCGCCATACTTTTCACAGGAAACTGAGAGTTCAGACTCGGATAAAAGTGGGGGAACCGCACGGCGAAGAAAGGTTCAGTGACGATACCCACTTCGAGGAAGACGCGAGAAACATGAGATCTTCACCTACGAAAAATAATGACAAGTCTTTAAGGAAGGCCTAGATAGTTTGAACATGCCGGAATGGGGAACCAAAAAGGGCAAACACACAGTGCTCGAGGGTGGACCGTGACGGACAGTCAAAGACGGTTGGATCAGGACGAAGAAAAAATCCAGAAAAAGGCATTGGGAGTGAGGGGAAGTAAAGAGACCTGACATCAGACAAAAAAAGGGGGGAAAGGAGGGTGCCAATCGGAATAATCTCTAGGTTTGTAGTCCAGGGCCAAAACCCCTTAAGACCCCGTTTTGGTAAAATGAGTACCTCTGGATTGCCAGGCTATAGATTTCCTTAGGTGGGAGAAAAAGCAGACTAACCCCTGAGTTGGGGGAGGGGGAAGTGGAGCGAGAAGGAATGAGATGCGAGAGAGGTGGGGGTTTAGGGGAGAAGAGAGTGAGGGAGTGAGGGCCCAGGGGGTGCTCTCCCCAAACTCCGAGAAAGGAGAGTTGGGGAAAGAAACTGTCGGAAGAGGGGAAGAAGGCACTAATGAGCGCCGGGGAGATCAAGGACTATAGGAGTGGGTCGTCGAAAGAAAGGGCAAAAAAAGCACGAGGGAACTGTGAACTGAGTCTTAAGGGGAGGACCTACCTTGTAGGCAGAAGTGTATCAGGGTCTTCAGTAGTAAAAAGGAGGGTACTGAAGACAGAAGAAAGGTCGCCCTGCTTCGAGCTCAAGCTAGGAAACGGGGGAGTGGGGCTGTAGAAGCGGCATCACACGGTCTCGCAACGAAGAAACAGGATATGATGAAGAGAGAGGGATCTAGGAGCGGGGCCACACGGGAACTCCCCCCTGGTCATAGAAGGGGAACAAAGGCACCCCAGTCGAGGAAAGGTCTGAAACAGGGGGAGACCATCGAAGACGGAAATGGGACCATTTCTCACGAAAAGAGGCCGGCAGGAAGAAACAGAAGTGAGCAAAGTAAGAGGGAGATGGAAGACAAAAGCCTGCCATGAGAGACGCTTACTCAGACGTGAAAATGATTTGCATGAGGGAACTACTCTAGACAGCTAATCCCCATAGGAAAAATACGGAAGATCTGGACAGCCTGGAATCCAGGGGAGAAAGTACTCCTAAAAAGTCCTCCTAAAGAAAAAAAAGCAAGGACCTTTCGCCAATAGGGAGGAGACTGGGGGGAGGGGGGGACTCATTTAGAAGACCAAAAGCTCTAAAAGGAAAGAACATAAATTGCGCCCTCCTCACCTTATAGGCATGGGCGCTTTAGGAAGAAGACCGCCCCTACCCAAGGACCCGTAAAGGGAGTGGGAGAAAAGACTATACCCGGATTGGAGAGAAAAGGGTTCACGTCTTCAGGAACGGGGAAAGTTTAAAGAAAAAAACAACTAGACGAGGTGGTGGGGGGGGGGGGGGGGGGGGGGGGGGGTGTGGTGGTTAGAGGGTTGGGTCTCGATTCGTAGAAAAGAATTTTAACCAGGACGGGGTAAAGTATCCTGATGTCCATCAGGGCCTCTACAGTCTTCGTCGCGTCCCTGAACTCTGGGGACATCGGGAGGATTTCCGGACTATTCGAAGAAAGGAAAATAAAGGCGGCCGGAGTTCTGCATGCGAAGGAGGGGTCACCTGGTGGCCGAATTCTTCTACCTCTTCAAAAAGACGAAGAAGAACATTAATCCCCGCCCGGAAGAGAAGGGGAAATAGGAAAAAATACCCTGGGCCTAGCAAAAGAAAAAGGTGGGCTACGTTCGGTGTAAAAGCTCGGAGAAGGAAGGTGCGAAAAAAAAAGGAGGCAGCACTATTTTACGGGCTGAAAAGGCCCGGGTTAGCGGAAAGAGCGAACAAGGTGGGAGGCGAAGGCCAAAAAAGAAAGGGAGAACCTTCCCGGCGTCCCGAGAAAGAGAAAGGATGGGGGCAGCGGAGTGGGGCCCAGGGGGGGAAGGTAAAAAGGAGGATCGAAGTGGACCGTGGGGAAGGTAAAAAGTCAAGACGAGGTCCTTCTGGGGTCAACGAATCCCCGGAGGGAGAGGATCCGAAGGATGAGGTACGGCTGTCAGCGAGACAGCCGAATCGTCGCCGCCAAGATTACTTCAGGAAATCAGAGGACTGGCCGCTGGGGTCGTGCACGG
>Ga0179593_1397292_pt1 | contig 22457 bp, 23 predicted proteins | sample CZODoug2_1_08_16_FD_185931 | JGI IMG/M metagenome (GOLD analysis project Ga0179593, IMG submission 185931) | Vadose zone soil fungal communities from Angelo Coast Range Reserve, California, USA - CZODoug2_1_08_16fungal (PacBio error correction) | ecosystem: Environmental > Terrestrial > Soil >...
GGTCACCGACTTGCGAACTCGATCCCTTCCCGGGCTGAATTCCGCATCTGAGGGGGAAGCAAGCAAGAAAACCACGCCCAACTCGACGGAATACCTGGGGTTTACCGATCACTGCTGCGGACACGAAAAGGATGTCAAGGCGTCTACCGGCGGCTATCAAGAGACGGGACCTGAAGAACGCAGATAAAAACAAACCCCAAGAAAATTCCACGCTCCCAGTTTTCGGGGAGCTGGACCGCCGTAGAAATGAAAGACGAGAGGCACATTTACACTTAAAGTCCGTGCCAAAACCGGAACAAACCGCATCGAAGAGAATGCAGAACTTTCTCCTAACCACCTGCTGGTGATTCGAAGAGCTTGCCGCTGGAGTGGCGGCCGAGGACGTGGATGGACTCAAAGGATTCAAATCAAAGCTTGCCTGGCCGCTGCGCAATCAAACCATGGTGCTGGCCAAAAAATATCTTAGAAGGTGTCACCGCCTGATCAAGGCAAAGTGCCCTGAGGCTGAGTTCCCGCCGAAACCGAAAAGGGAAAGAAGAGGGGAGAGGGGGGAAATGCTGGTAGGGGAGCGAGACGCGGGGCATGACTATGTTCTCGAGATCCGATTCGGCTGCATAACGAAGATAGAGAGAAGGGACGCGATTTCTGCTAGCAAGAAGCGAGTTAACTAAAGCAAGGAGAACGTACATGGGGACTGGAAGTGAAATTGCGAGATCTACTCCTTGCATCAGTGACCACTGGAATTCGTCCATGCCGAAAGCAAGTCATCTCAGGTCGGGGCCAGGTGCACAGAGAAGAACGGAGTGTGGCGGCTTGCTCAAGGCAGCGTATGGACCTATGAAATGTTTATATTGGTCCTGCGAGGAGCGGCCAGTGAACGTGAATCGGCCCAGGGAGACCTTCAGAGCTCTTGGGAAACAAAGGGGGAAGCCTAGCCTCCTGAGCGAACCGATCTGAGCAGAGAATTGGCAGTCTCTCGGGGTCGAAGAGAGAACGGGAAGTAAGACACGACCGCTCACGCGCCGAGCGTTTCACTCTATGGGACGGGGGGGAAATTGCGAAGGGAACGGTAGCAAAAGGAAAACGAAGTACACCCGGCAGAAAGCGTGCTACCTACAGGTGGGGAGGAGTAGAGTGACTATCGGTGAGGAACTTGGCGAAAGGAAAAACGGGCTCACAATACCCAAGTCAAGTCGACTGCATCCCCGACTGCCAACAGAGAAGAGGGGGAAGGCAAGGACTTCGACCGCCTGCGGGGGGAGTTACAGGCTCGCGGTTCCAAAGCGCAGTGAAGGAGGGAGCCCGCTGATCCAGCGAAGACGACGCGAAAAAGAGCCGGAGACTAATCAGCCGACGTTTTCGAGCCGCCACAGCCTACAGGGAAGGGGCTGGAGCCGGCTAAGAGGACGCGCAAGGGGTCGTCGTTGCCAAACCACGTCCCTCGACCATAATCGAAACACAGCGGCCAAGCGGGAACCAAAAAAAGAGGCCGCGCACGGGGAGGACGAAGACAGTCCGAAAAAAAACAAAAGAGCCGATCGCATCACCCCAAGCGAACGGTTCAGAAAGACGGAAAAACTACCACTAGAGCTCTCTGCAAAAAAAAAAAAAAAAATATGAACAGATGTCGGCGTGTATCATTTTCCGCTAACGGACGAGCGTGAGCACGAGGGACGATGCGGGGGAGCGGAGAAGGGGCAAAATCGCGGTCGGGCCGGCCTCGTAAACTGAAGGCACGCTCCCTCTTGGAAGTACCAAGAAAGGCGGGGAGTTGCTTGTCTCGAACATGAACTGGGGTCCCTCTCCTAAAAATAAGGGCGGGGAGAAACGACCTCGGAAAGCCTAATGGCTTAGGATGTCAGGAGAAGTTCCCTTGATCATGAGATGGGGACTAGAGGGGAAAAAGAAAGTCGTCCCCTGGAGAAATTAGCGAATGGGTCGTAAGTCGTCGTTATCATCGGCTAAAAAAGGGAGCCATCAAACAACTACTGCTGAGAAGACTGCTGATGGGCCGCTCGCTTAAGTGAAGAAAAAGAAGGATGAGAAGCTGGGTAAGGAGACAAGACCAGACGTCATAGGGTCCGCTGAAATGGACCGCGGGGAAAATTGTAGCCAGTGACTCGCTGCCCGCCCAAGTGATTAGAAAACTACAAAGAAGATGGATAGGTCTCAACTTCGAAACCCGGGGGGTAGCCTGATAAAGTTTGCTCAGTAACTCGAAGGAAGGACACTAAGGAAGAAAAGGAATGACTCCTCGTCAGACGGAGCGGTTGGGATGTCACTCAGATCAGAAAAAAAGGGACTTAGACTGGACAATGTAAGCCTGGCTGTCAGATCGTCAGCGCTCAGTCCCGCAGTGCGGCCAGCAGCTCGAAGGGAACTGGAAGGAAGAGCACAATTTCGGGATCCTTCGCTCTCGACCCAAAAAAAAAACCCGAAGGGAAAAGGAAGGGAAGGCCTGCCTCCGCTAAGGACACGAATCTTTCGCGGGAAAAAAAAATGACGTGGATACGAAAACTGGTGCCCGACCACCAAACGACCCAGGACCAGAAGTTCAGGTCGGAATGCCGCAAAATTAAAACTAGATAAGGGGGGGGAAGGGCATCGAAAAAAAAACACCAGAGAAAAGACATGCACCGGTATTCGCGTGTAATCGGCAGAAAATCTCAGGGAGGAAAAACGAAACCGCGTGAAAGCCATTCTACTGACAGCGGGGAGAAAAGAGCAGGTCACGGAGGGGGAGAAGCCCAGCGGTCAGTAAACAGCGCCGAATTGAAGACAACTGTTCCGAGCACAACTGGAAAGATTAAAATGGGGTCGGGTCATTATGGAGGGCGAACGCCCAGACGAGGGGGAAAATGGGAACGGTGAAGAGCAATGTTACCAAAGGTCTACGCGGGCGATGATTTGCCACCAAGGTTTGGGAACGGGACCCTGTCAGCTGTGGACGATAAAACTCTCAGACTGCGTCACGTAGCACAGCATCATGGGTGTCTACAGACTATTCAGCGAAAACAGCGGGGAAGGTAACTTCACGTAAGCGCCGGCTGGGCAAGTCAGCAGGGACACCGAAAAAATTAAGTCACTTTTTGTAGTCGTCCAAGGTGCAAGAATAAAGAGAGGCCTTAGTAAGAATAGGCGGAGCATCAGACGACCGTCTAAGCAAAGGATGGGGGGGGGGGGAGACAAACTTTATCAGTTTCGAAAGGAGGACAGAAAAGAGAACCAGCTTGGGGGTCAAAAAGGACAGGTAAGAAATCCTCTGGCGGGAACAGCATCGAGTTGTCAACCCGGTGTGGGACACGTTCGAGGGGGTGCAGGGGGGGGAATCATTACCTAAAGTGCGATTTACAGAAGGCTTGGGTCCACAGGGAGGAAAGCGAACAACACGGGGAGGCCACGGGTGTAAAAACGAGAAAACAACAACAAGAAAGATATATATGTACCAACTACGTTACTAACAAGGTAGAAGCACGTTCCGGGGGCGCTGCATCCGGTGATCCCAGCAGCTGTACACTCGAAGAAGGAATGCAATTCACACTCAGCACCGACATACAACTTGGGATCAAAGTCGATCCTGCTGAGACCACCACAAGTGTCGGTGGAAGGGCGACCCCACCGGGGAAGGCTTGCTTCCTCCTTGGGGACCACCCAGAGAACGAATAATCAAACGAAAAACCAAGCGGCCGACGCGCTCAAGGGGTCGTCGAAAGGGACCGCAGGCTAAAGCTAAAAGTAAGCCCTCGGTTCAAAGGGAACAAAAAAGGAAGGTCTCAAGAGGAAACCCTCAGGGAGAGGGGTAATGCTTCTACGTGACAGCAAAGGCACGGATGGTGATCGGAGAAAAGGGGGACGTACCGGATGCTCGATGGATCCATCACCACATAGGGGACAGGAAGGAGTGCATAAGCGCGGGGGGGAGGGGACACAAACAGTAAAAGTGGTCACAAATAGGAATAAAGGCCCAACTTAAGAGTTAGGGGGACGCAACGAACTGACGACAGCCTGGTCTCCTGGAAAGGTCGCGGAGACGGGGCGGAACGAAGAGGGCAAGAACCTGATGGCGAGCATACCTATGCTTATGAACTTCCTATGTTCCAAAAGAGAAGGGAATACGAAGGGGATGATAAAGGAAAAAAGATGCTCCCCTAGACGAGATTTCTAGGGAAAAGCAGGAAAAATGTAGATCTGACTCTTAAGCGGACCATTCTGAGACATGATCTGGGGGGTCGGCACGCATGGTCAAATCACGTCCCAGGGGTTTGAAGCGAAATCTGCGGCCCAAGCGTAGGAGAGAAAATTATTTAATCCTGGGGGGGTACGGGAGGAATTATCTCAGGCACATTTCCTTTCTACGAAAGGCCGGAGGACATGCCGGTATCTGGAGGTGGAAGGGGACAGGGGCGCTAGCCGTTGGCGCCGAAATGACCGCCAACTGTTGGAAGAGAGCGTTCGCGGAGAAGGGTAAAAAAACACGAAACCAACGAGGAAGGGTTCGGCCTAGGCTTAATCACGTTTCATACATGTGGGACCGTAACGTAAAAGGAAAACGGGGAGCAAAAAAGGCCGTACCCACCTAGAACGAGCAGTGTTCGCGGAGGGGGGATAAAGATGGGGGGAAACCATTTGGGAGAAAAGGAACAACCAAGACGGGCTCAATGAACAGTCAGTCATCTTAGAGCAGAAGGAGAGAAAGACATCCGTGGAGGAAGCGCAAGAAGGCTCGCTCGGGGGCGACTCTAAGAAGCGGTCATCACGACATAGGGAAAGGGGGCAGGGGATTGTGTGGGCCCGAGACTAGACCGCTATAGAATCTCACCAGTTGCAAGGAGGAGATAAAGAAGGGTGGAAGGAGCCGGGCAGCTATCGTATCATGGAAAGAAGGACTGGGACCTTCAGGAAAAGGCTCGCCGCTAATTGAAGGCACCCATTCGGGAAGAGAGAAGCACTGTCCCTCTCCTCAAAACAGACGGCGAGGAAGACCGGACGGCCGGGGGAAGACCAGTAGTTGAAATGGCACACCCAAGGGGTGCTCAAAAAGAAGGGAACGGGAATGGATAAAGAAAACAATCTCTAAACCCCAAGCAAAGTATTATATATAGGAAGGGAGAGCAAGTTTCACTTCTTTCGAGAGGAAGGGAGGGTGATGCGACGGAACCAGAGGGGAGACAGGTTGTCTTTGCCCCAGATCCCGACGCGAAAAATGTTCCGCTAGGGGCCACTGGGGGGGGAGGGGGGGAAGGGAGGAGTGAAAGCTGGGAAAAAATGGTAGGGCCAACGACAATCTTTCTGCAAAGCAGCGCAAGAGACAGGGAAAGGGGGCGCCGTCAACGGGAGTGATCGGAGGGGACGCGAGAAAAACACGTCGGCAGCAGGGGAGAAGACGAACGACTCCCATTTGTCGCCGGAAAAATCGGGAGTAATAAGAGGCTACGAAAAAACGACGCAATGCTATACTGTGGGAAAGTCGCGCCGTAGAGTCCACCCCGAGATGAGGGAGATAAATAAAAGTATGATTTTAGAAGAGGGAACAGGGGGAACCGCCGCCTTCTTTAGTTGCAGACCCGGCTGGCGAGGATCGCCAAGGGCGTCACAACCGGATAGAACTCGAAAGCCCCTGCTCGGCAAGGAGCGGATTCAGGACCTCTTTGATAAAAATTGGGCTCCCGTTTCACGAGGGGGGGACTTGTGTAGACGGAGCAAGGAAAAGGAGAAACGACGGGGGTATTGTAGGGGAGGGAAAGAAAGATGAACTAAACTCAAAAATGACAATTATTGAAAGGACTGGCAGAAGTGAACACTACATGGCGCGCCGCGCAGGCGAGAAGGTGAACCGTCTGACGAGCAAGACAGGGGAATTAGAATGACCTCCGAGATCGGAAAAAGAACCTATAAGGTCAAGAAGGACCCGCCAGGTGAGGGCAGCCGGAAAACTCATCTTTCGGCGAGTCAAATTGACGTTGTCCGGAGTGAACAAAAAAAGACGGAGGCCAAGACAAGAAGGGAAATGCATATCTCCTCTTCCAAGTGAAGATCAAAGTGACGCACTCGCACACAACTTTGCGGGGGTAAAAAAAAATGCCGGCGTAACAGGGGTAGAAAAGGCCTAGGAAATACTTAATCGCTACATAGAATCCTACAGAAATCGGGCTTTGCGCGCAGAAAAGTCGAACAGTCCTTCGAGCCGACAGCTTCGCGCCGGATGGTCCAGGATGAAAAAAGAAAAAGCAGTAACGCACGAACCGCAAGCCTCAAGGGGACAGAATCCTGGGAAGAAACAAGGAATACTCAGCGAGAAGGTGGCCATCACCAGGAGCCCGGACCCATTGAAAGAGGGGGGGAGAGTTCTGAAGAGGATCCAACCTACAATAACGAGCTGGGGGCAGCCAAAGACATCAGGGGGTACAGCTCGGTCGACATCCCCTACTCAGATAGCGCAACTAGGAGGCCAAGGGGGGGTGAGGGACAAAACAAAATTCCCAACAGAACTGCCTTGTTTGAGGTCCATGTCCTAAGACCCGAGGCGCAGAGCGGCTGAAGAAAAAAAAAAGAAAAAATGGGGAGCTTTCGGCCGGGACTTCTTTGGTTGTAGCTGAGTGAAAAACGGAAGGGGAAGGAAAGCGAGGACAAGGTCGAACCTGACATCAGGAAAAAAAACCTCAGGCCCGCCAGCAGTCGGGGGTGGAGCAAAAATTTGAGGCAACGTCGATTGTTTAGGGTCATGACAGCTAGGTACATCGGCGAAGGACTGGTCCCAAAGATTAGCAAAGGAAAAAGGGGCTGGGAAGGCGGCACCGGTGAATCGCTCCAACCAACGAGGTAAAAGAAGGTGGGGAATCACCTGGACAGGGGAGAAAAAGACGACAACAAAGGTTAAAGTGTTCGCTGCAGAAAGAAGTAAAGCCGTGGGGGGAAAAAAGGAAACGAATGCAACGCACAACTCGACGTTATCCAACGGGGGGATAACCTCGATCCTCGGAGGGCCACAACCTAGGGGTCAATGCGGGAAGGGGGGCCAAAAAAGAGGGTCCGAGCTGTCGGGAGAGGGGATAACGAAAAAGGGGATACTAGCCCCAACCCCAAAGGGCCGACGCTCAGTCCAGTGGCGCCTGGGAAATGAACGATGACAGGGCATCCTACAGGGGAAGGGTACATGGACTACAGTCAAACAAGCGAAGGTCGAAAATGACGCAGCACAGGAAAAGGGAGAAAGCGTCTAACCGTGCCGGTAAACCCGGACACTGTTCTCGTCTACTGAAAGGTTTTGCTCCTGAAAAGAAAGCGAGCCGCGAGAAGGTCACAAAAAACCTCTGGACCAAGGGCATGCACCTGGTTCGGGTCGCAAGGTAAAGGTCACCGGGTCTAAAGCAACAAACCCTCGCGGCTGGACTGGACTCTACCGCAAACGAAACACGAAGGGGTCAGCCTTGACAACACAGCCGGGACTCGTAGAATTTCCTGCAGTCCTTCCAGGGAGGAGGAGAACAAAAAAGGCGGGCGAGAACGCCGATGTCATCAGATCTACTATGGTATGTTGAAAAAGAAGAAGAAGATGGAAGAACCTACCTGGGAAGTTGGGGAATTGTAAAAGGGACACGAGAGACTACGTCCCTTCGATGGGACCGAAACTTCTTGGCAGACATAAGAAGAGGGGTCGGAACACATAGATCCATCAGGGTTCAGCGTAAAGGCTGGCGTGAGTAGCAAGGAGCAGAAGTAGGAAGGGGAAGAATTTGGGTAGGTGGGCCGAGCGAGTGGTATATTCGGGAAGGACTAGAAGACAGATAACCTGCCGGAGAGGCTGGCAGCACGAGAGAGCAAGGGGTACCTGACCGGACTCTGGGAGAGGACAGCCCATTGTGCATCTAGTCGCGAGGACAGTAAAACGACAAAACCGCTAAGGGGAGCTTAATCACGTGGACCTGTGACCTTCGAGGGACTGATCAAACGTGAAGGAACCGGATATAACCACCAAAGGCCCGAGGGGGCCGGGATGAGCAGGGAAGGAGGGAGAGATATGAAAGGAAAGGGTGGGAGCGCTCCGCCAATCCGGAGATCACCAGGGAAAGACAGAGTTACCTGCAGGAAGAAAGACGCATCAAGCCGGTTTATCCAACAAATTCGCGCTCCTGAATGTCATACGGCTCTGGGAAAAAAACAAGCCATTTCAGCGGGGTTAGCCCTAGAACTGGCAGAGGTACGACGCGACCAGAGACAGGGTGCTAGAAAGGGAAGACGTTTTCGAAGCCAGGGGACGGATCATGATCAGACGAGAGGAACGTAAAATTTAGAACTTGTCTGACAGGTTTCTAGAAGATGGGGGAGGGAGGGGGCCACCTACAGTCCGTCCGTCGCCAGTAACACACCGAAAGAAACCGGCCCGAGGCCAAGATCCTAGACCCTTAGAAGTAGAACTATAAACACAATCCCAAGAAAATCCCCGATGGCAAGTCGGGAAAAAGAAGCGGAGAGGGTGGAGAAACAATAAGGGATAAGCTTCAACATGCGACGATATCTATCCAAACGGGGATGGAAGTAAAAAAAGAAGAGAGTAGGGTAGCTCTGGAGGAGAGCGGGGTACTAGCGATTGCGGATTAACCTTTCCATCCAAGTCTGAGAAAGGGGAGTGAAGGACCTCAGTGGAAATACAGGAGAAGGTCTCCGTATCTGTTGGCAGAGGGCCAGGCGTGAACAGGGAATTCTTCTGAAAGGGCACCATAATTTATTGGGGGAAACGCCGACAAGTCTCGATAAATCAACGACCACAATCGTTCTCAAAAATTCGCCGCGCACGGAAAGGGATAAGGATCTGGGGTACGCTATAAAAACTTCTTCCTCCGAGTCTCCTCCTTCAAGCAGAATGGGGTGAAGGAGGCGTAAGATAGCATGCCTGCTCCACTCCACCAGATGAGATTCGAGGGGGGTACCGCGAGGAGTAACTCACAAAGCAGTGACGGGGAAGAAGTTTAGGATCTCCCCCGGGATGTCTCAGAGGTGCGGTCAGGACTGAAGAGTGGTGGTTAGACCTATGGGCAGTTTGCAACCAGGTCGGAAGAAGATAGTCAAACTCTACGCCTCCAAGGGCTCGTAAAAGCAGCACCGGCAAGGGGGTACGGCCGCTGTGATCAAGTGGTGCACCGTTCCTTCTATGAAGGAAAAAATAATGTATACACGGGGGAAACAGCTCGGCGGAAAGGGACTTTTTGGGTTGGTTTCGGTTTAAATCCGCTAGGCGAACCGCGAGGAGAATGCAACGGGTTCGAGGGCGGTCAAGATCGTCCAGTGGAAAAGAGTCCGTCTCGCCTCGGAAGGCGAGAGAAGGATCGGAAGGTCCTCCAGGACCGGAAAGCACGTCCCGGGCCTTATCGAGCTTCCCCACTACAAGGAAACATCCTGGACCCGAAGGGAAGCCTAGCAAGAAGATGCACGAGGAAACATGGAAGTGGGGTCCGAACTGCGGGCAGAAAAATCAGTCGGCCTGGGCCAAGAGGGGGTAAATCTGCTATTGCTCGTCTCAAGGGCACTTGAAAACTAGACGAAAACAAGGTCGAACGGGAAAATGCGGATACATCTGGCTTGTCAAAGCACAACGTCAAGGAGAAAACTTCTCAGAGATAAAGTGCGAACACCGCATTCTTTCGAGCCCCATATCGAGGGCTTATGGTGAAACTGGGTCCTAACCATACGGAGCGCTCGAACTGCTGCCCGTCTAAACAGTAGGGGGAGGGCGCGAACGCCAGAATTCACTTTTTGATTGGCGGTTACCAATGACCTCTGGCATATCCAGCAACAATGTGATACAAGAAAGATGGGGGAGAGGACAGCGGAGGAATCCATATCTGGGAGACCACCGTAAGAGGAGTCTCCATCCTGTTATCAGTGGTCACGCTCTCAATGAAAGGGGTGAAAAAAGCAAATTGGCCAGATGCATTTTTGTGAGGGGGGGAAGAGGACCGGGATCCAGGGGCGGAAATCGGCACAGGCTAAGGTCCAGCAAAAACAAAAGAAAAAAAAGGAGATCGTGTAAAAAGGCTTTGTTTTTGGGTGGGAGAGTCGTGAGACAATAGGGGGATGAGGGACCTAGTAGGCCGCCAAATGACCCTCGTGAGAAAAACATGACATCCTACATCCGACGTCAGTTGTCCCCCCAAAGCAGAGGAAAGAAGGGGGTGGACCAAGGGGATTCACGTCTATGGGTTGGGGAAAATGAGACGCTGGGAGCACAAGGATCGTCTTTACTGGTCCAAAAACTTTAGGACGCTGGATAAGGTAACTGCGAGGGAGGGAAATCGGTGATAAATCCACTAAACAAACGAGGGAAAAAGATAAAAGCAACGGCAGAAAACAAAAAAAGGACCGGTTCCGCGAAAAAAAGAAAGGGGGAAAGAAAAAACAGATGTAGATCCATCCGTTCACAGTCAAGAAAGCACACTCGACCGTGCCATCAGGCTCGATCCAGAGGTGAAGACCTGAAGGGGGACAGAGGTCACTGTTCCTACAAAAAGAGATCTGGTGCGCAGAAAATGGATCAAAAACGGGAGAAATAAGCAAAGCAATCACCAAAAACCCGACGACCGCTCCGTCAAGGGGAAAACCCTCTATGACTACTTGACACCTAGGGGATTAAAAAAATGGAAGTGAAAAGCCAGGTCTGGAAACCAAAAAAACCTCCGGGCATCTAGAGAGGAAAGGCAAGCCCGTCCTGTGGGACGTCGAATAAAGGCCGTGAAGATCGCAGAAGTGGAAACTCTTCATAGTGCCAAAACACCCAAGCTGAATGTGCCGGCAAATCCACCTGGTGTCTTGCCCTACAATAGCGTTCGAAGTGGGACCGAAGGACAGGCCCCACTTCCCAGTCGGCTGGTTAGAAAAAAAGACGGACAGAGACTGCAAGAAACAAAAAAGCGCGGGGAAAGCGGGGGCCATAGAAGCTGTCCTGCCGAGGGAAGGCCAAGCCGATGATGGCATAACGTCCTGAATGGTAACGAGAGACCGAGAGGGGTAGGGGCACGCTGCAAAGAGCAGAGAAGAAAGCAGCTAACGAGGGGGACTGGAGAAAAGGAAAAGGAGATCGACATAAAGGGGGGGAAGAGCTATGAAGGAACTTCTGGTCACAGGAGCTGGGGGGCGGCCATGATACATCATTTAAATCGAAAAAAAAAGGAGGGTCACCGGCTGGCGCATCGAATGCAAGGCGTAAATAAGCCGTGTAAGGGGCAGGAGCCGTTTATGCATAGCAAGGCAGGCGAACGTAAGAGGGACATCAAAGAGCACACAAATGAGAAGGATACTTCCTTAGAGAATGAAGATCTTGACACATAGAACTATTCAAAAGCGCTGCGACGATGAGTAAGAAACTACCAAGGAGTCCAGCCGATCGTTCACTTGTCTACACGAGGGGAAAAACCGGAAAGGGGAGAGGGGAAGGAAAGTGGAAAAACAAGGTAAACCCCCGCGCAGGGAGACCGAGGAGGCAGTAGGGGAAGATCAGAACCTTGGCGAAAATTCCTCCAAAAAGGAGTGACACAATTCAGCAGGGCAGCACTGGGGAAAAGTCAATCCTAAGCATCGGGGATTGGAAGAAAAAGAGTGTGGATACTGATAAAGAGATCGTGTAACGCCTCAGAACATCTCCAGGTCCTTAGGGGGAGCCAGAATCCGCTTAGAAACGCAGAAAAAACACATTGATGGGCCTGGGCGATCACCAAGCACGGCCGACTTTGTGGAAAGACAGGAACTATATCCATATCATACTGAAAGAAGGCCTACCGTTGGAGCCAGAGGCTGGGTAGGGTAGCAGCGAAAGGGTATTCTTTAAACACTACAAATTCCTGTATGGACGCAAAAAACGCAAGAGCAGCCCTCAGGAAAAAAATCCACGCGTGAGAAGTCGAGGGATACTGCGGCAACAGACATTTCTGGCACGAGAAGCATAACACGCTCGAGAGTGTCACTTCAAAAGAGGGGAATCACCTGGGAAACCACGCCGCTACTCTTCCAGCGAAAAAAAGAAGCAGGGAAGTAGGATTAAAGTCAGGGTCGTTAAGGACAGTGTGGTCCGGCGCGGGGTTCCGGTCCCGGTAAGAAGTCATCTGCTGAGAGCGTGGACACGTGCATCTTCTTTGTGATGCTCGGAGTTCACGGAGTTTAAATTGTGGAAAGTAGGGCATAGCCATGGGCGTTCGGGTTTGTGCAATCTTTCCGGAAGGAGGTATTAAAAAACTGCCTACTTCTACAAAGATGGTGAGCGGAGAGGAAAAGGAGTATATGGAGCGGACGGAAATTAGTTGGGCACAAAGAAGCGATCAAACAAACAAACATCTCCATCAATCGGACGTCGCCTTTCCATGATAAGAGAGTGTCTGCTGAACGACTTCGACGCAGTGACAAGTCCAGGCAGAGCAAAAGTCTCTTCGGAAGAAAGGATCATCGTCTGCGGGGGGGCGAGAAAACCTTTCCCGCTAGAGGCGTATGTCAAAGAGAGACAAACCTCGCGCGGTGAATCGGTGCTCTCAATCCCAGGATGAGGGAAATTTCGATGAATGAAATTCTGGAGTGTTAGCCGTCTTTAAGCGGGGGAATCATGAAAAAGGGTGCGGGGGTGAAAAGGGTCAATACCAAAATGCGCGGAAGAAAAAGAAGTGGTAGCCAGGGAGAAAAGGGTTTGCGCCCCTCAAGGGGTGGGAGGGGCAGGTCCCGAGGGAAAAGATTAACAGAAAAGGCTAGGACCGCGGGTGCGTGTCTTACTGTACTAGAGAAAAGGAGGGAAGACGGGAACAATTAGGCAGGGCGTAAGATCGGGGACGCTCAGTCCACTCGCCGCTCAGTTCAAAGACAGCTCCAGAAGGGGAAAGACCGAGGAAAGCCACTCCCTGCCTGATATCCCGGCGGACCCATCCCCGTAAAGGTAAACCAGGTCATAGCAAAAGGACCGCAGGGGGAGAAGGACGAAAGAGCGTTCGAAAATGGACGGCAAACTAGTGACCAAACAAAAGCTCGGTCGGCCTGGGAAAGTGGAAAAGAGCAAGGAAGGGAAGGAGGCGATCTAAAAAACGTGCCCGCAGGAAGAGGGTCCGAAATAGGATGCAAGTTGCAGGGCGAAACAGAAAAAACTACGGCCTAAATAATATTCAGTTCGTGCATCCAGACGGGGGAGGGACTCGCACAACGGTAAAAAGAGCGGCGCCCAGAGTTACAACTAAGGCTGGTCAGGGGCCGAGGTCTTTCAGGATGATCTCGAAACGCCATCCGAGGGAAAGGGGCCTTATTCAGGCAACCGGAAAAAAGTCTGAGCAACAGACACCCCAGGGAGCTGAAGAAACAGGGGATGGCACTCAAACTGGAGTTGATGCGGGCACGAGGTCTCAAGGAGTGAAGCAGACACGCATAGCAGGTCTGGAAAGATAGAGGAAAAGCACAAAAATCAGAGGGTCAATAACGCGCGAGAGCCCCGAGAACGGTCAGCTTGGCACAGACGGGAAGTTGGGTGAAGGGGAAGTCCATGTTCTTATCACCGGCGATCGTCATAGACGTGCGGTCAAAAACACCGCCGACTCCACTGGACGAAGAGGAAGGGGAAGACTTGGGTTGGTAGGTCTGCTGATGAAGGGAGAAACGGAGAGCGGCCATCGAGACCCTCAGGGGGTCGACCAGGACCAGAAAAGGAAGAAAGACAACAGAGGTAGGGGGGGAACCAAAGAACGTAGAGGGTGGGCGTGGTAATGCATTCCGTTACAGAGGTACAGGCCAGAAGGAACGGTCCAACGGGGATCTAACCGGCGGGCGACGGGAGAAAACTCTGTTGAATGAAATCGAAACTGACGGAAAAGTCGACAAAAAAGGGGAGAGGAAATAGGAAGGGAAACCGATAGTGCCCCCGTCAAACCTGAGGCCTTCATTAAAGATTACAAGAAATGTACCGGGCGGGCCAGCCTGTCTTACCCACGAAGACTTTGCATCAAAGGATCACCTCGGAGAAGGGGGGAGGCACGTGCCAACTAGTCGGATAGCCTGGTCGCCAAATCGCGCCTACTGGGCAAGGATCCCTCAAATTTCAGAAGAGCAAAAAAAAAAACCAAGAAGGAGATCTAAAAACTAAGAACAGGGGGATGGAGGACCGCCGCATGACGAAACGCCTCGATTACTTAAAATGGACGACGTTCATCCGGCCGTTCTTTGGAAGATCCACTGCCATTGGCAAAATCGGGAGTCTACTGGACGGGGGAAACGAAAAAAAAAAAAAAAAAACTAAAACCCTTCTTGTGACGTAGGCAACTAGATTTTAGCAGAAAGAAGGGAGACGGATAGGTACCGCATCACCCACTGACAGCGGCATCCACCTGGTTCTGGCCAGGCGCCCGAGAGGGAGAAGGTGGGGCACCCGGCCAGGGAAAATCGTCAAGTGCCCTCGTCAGGCCAGTTAGCGAACGCCCAAAAATAATAACAAGGAGAGAGAAGCGAGTCAAGGGGGGAAACGAATTTCCTCTGCAGTATTCGTCTTCATAAAACGGCAAGGGGTCAGCGAGAAGGTAGAAGCTATGTTCTTGAGGTTGCGGCAAGAACACAATGGAAAAGCCGACGTTTGTGCCTGGAGAGGGCCGGTCAAGGAGATAGAAAGCACACATCTGGAGTAGGGAACGGAAAGTTTGGACATTAACATCTGTCAGTTCGGAAGACCCAGGTGGAACAGCAGCGAAGACGAATATCTCCGTCTTTATGGTATGACGCTGAGGAAAAATGGAAGGGGGGGGGAAAAGTTGTGAAATAGGTATCTAATTCCATGTGAATCTGGTCCGTCGAGAAGAACCAGCGAGGGCTCCAAAAGGGATGCTGCTATCCGACACTGAACCTTACCTATGACAAAGCGTAACTAATGGGAAAGGCCAGATCGCTGAGGAGAAAGAACCAAAAGCTCGGTACTCGAAAAGACATATTAGGAAAACGTCCCTCAGAAGTTAAAGTTAGAAAAAGGGGCACCGGGCTGGGGCAGTACCCCAGAAGAAATCTACAATAGGAAAAGCGGTCTATTTAACTACGGTCGCAAGGCAACTACCAGACCTGAGAAACGCAAGGGTCGTACATCGGAGACCTGAGGACACATTATCTAACTATTCTCCTCGAGGGGGGAAGGACACGCGCGCGGGGACACAGAAGCAGCACGCGGCGGGGGGGGGTAGCAGAAACAAAGATACCATACTATCTGAAACGAACCCGCAGGGAAGGGGGAGAGAAAGCGGCCGGGCCGTGTTCTATCATTCAGCGATCATGGTCAAGAGGCAGTAAGGAAGACGGAAAGAATTTTGTGCGGTACATCGCGATTTTCCGTGAAAACCTACTCATTTCAAAAATGTGAAAAGCCCAAGTACCGCCAGCCCGCTTCCCGTCGCCATCGGCCGGCATCAAGATTAATAAAATCTTGAAAAAAAAGTGCCATACCACGGGTCTCCTAACCTATGTAAAATGAAAGAAAGATAAACTATCCATCGCTCAAGGTCACGCGGTGAACGGAATGAGAAAAGAAGATATATCCCTCAGCAAACAAAGGGGAAGGGGGGGATAGAGATTCTTCAGTGTACTTTCACCGCTCGTCGGGGGAAAAGATTGATGCGGGTTGAGGACGGAATTGCCATCGAATGGAGAGATGCAGACTCGGTGACTCGGAGACGCGCAATAATTGGTTCCAAGTCAGTTCAGAGGGCATGTTGCTTCTTGAAGGCAGGAAAGGGGAAATTGTTAGGTGAAAAAAGAAGGAGATGGGGAAGAAAGAAATCAAGGACATGTTGCCCGTGAATGTCGATCGGGGGGGAGTAAAATGCGAAAACTAGGCCTTAGCCTCCTTCTCTCACTGTGGATCGGCGGGGGGAGACGGGGAAAGTCAGGACCAGTATTCCCACGGCCCTGGACGATGCATGAGTCGCGGGGAGGAAGAAGGTCGCCCCATCAGGGTGACTTAGTTGCTCAAGAACCCCTGATGGTTTTTCCCTAGATGAATCCAGGAGGGGATACCAAATTATTTTGTTTAGGCTTAAAGGGGGCGTGAAGAGCCCAGGCGAAAAGGGCCTACTCGGACCAAGCGACGGTAGACGCTTCAAGTGTTACTTCCTCTTGGGGGGAAGGTTGGCTCCCGTTCCATCGAAGGAAAATAATAAAATGACGCTCGTAAACGGGGGCAGTGTGGAAAAAATGGCCGATCCTCGATGAGGACTTCACAGGAGATGAGATTGAAGAAAATGGGGTCATTCCCGGAACCGCGCATTGCGGCAAGAACTAAGGAAAGGTCATAACAGGACGATCACGGAAAGGCCTTCAGAAAAACAAAAAACAGCCAGGTTATTGAAAACCACCATAAGAACAAAACGCCTGGGGACAGGGACCGGAAACACGCAGCGTCAATGCAAGGGGTAAGGAAGAAACTGAGTGACGAACCAGTCTCGAGTGCCAAGGACGCAGAAGGGCCATGCATCGTCCGAAAAAAAGGCGTCGAAGAGACTTGTTGAACGAAGAAAGTCAATAGCGGTGGCAAAAGCGGATTCGAAAAGTTGCTCAACGCAGAGACGGATCCTTCTCGCTGACATATGCGGGTTCAAACCAAGGAAGGAAGAGGGACTTATCAAAGGAAAATCAAACGTCAGCAAACCTGGCCAAGCCGCGCCCGTTCAGGAGAGTACGGGACAGGACGGCGTCAGCGGAAGGAGCCAAACGTTGGCCTTGAGAAAGGACCACTTCAGACGCGGGCGTCTGGATGGGACAGCAGAGGGGCAAAAACGCAGACCGGGGGGTGCTGAGAAAAGCGATGAGAAAACACTAGGATCTGCTCCACAGAAGAAAAAAAGGTCGGAACACTCGGTAGACTGATCACCATCATTGGGGGTACGGAAACTAGACGGCCGCAACCCGCGGAGGACACTTTCCCGACCGGACGCATTGGTACTGTCGTAAATTAAAGCCCGCGGACAGTCAAGAAAGAGGAGGCGGTCAAGAGACCGACTACCCCTGGGAAAGCGCGCCTAGTGGGGGGGTTGGGAGTGGATCAGTTGAAAACGGGATCCCTATGAGGATCCGAAGGCTCTGGACAATCTGGGGGGCGAAAGGACCAGCCGGAAAACTAGGGAGGGGCCAAATCAGATCGAGGTGAGCAAAAGGGGAGGAATCAAAAGATGTTGGTGCGTGGGTGCATTACCGAGGAGAGGCCATAATCTGGGACTGGTCCACTGGGAGACAGAGGAAAAAAAAGGCTCGAATACGTGGTAAAAACGAGGAGAGAGATGTACATCACCGTGCGACCAGAGAGACAGGAAGTTAGGCTGCAGGAAGTGACATCCCAGGACAGGGAACCGCCTCATCAGGGCATGAAGGCACCGCAAAAGAGCAAAGTAAATTTTGAAACAATGAGAAACGCTTTCCACGATTTCGCTTAGTGAAAAGGGTCGAAAAAGGGACGAGCGGGGGGACTTCAAGGAAAAAGGATCACCCTTGCCAAGATCTAAAAACCCAGAATGCTGTCCGAAGAAACACAGTGGGAGTCGGGGATATGACAAGAGGACTACCTGCCGCAAGGGGAGGACGGCACGTAAAGAAACAAGGAAATTGAGGGCAAGCTTAAGCGAAAGAAGGGAAAACAGCGGGGAAGACTGCAGTACCCGACTGCTGGTGAGCGGGGGCTCTAGCTGGGAAAAAGGGAAGGAAATGGGGGGGGTCTGTCGACAGGACGTGGACGCGAGCCGTCCGCATCACCAAAAAAAAATTTCCAGGGCCGGGAAAAAACCACAGGGTTGGGATAAACTCATCGACCGTCCTGACGTCAAGGCCTGATCAATGAAAAAGTGCACTCATTAGGGTGGGGCTCTACCCCATCAGAGCCGGTTCTACGAAGCGGTCTGATTACGTTCTGCCAGCCGACCGCGTGTCTTAAATATTTTCTCTCATACGAAGTATAGGAGTGACGAGGGAGAAAGAAATAGCCGCGAGGGGACGGTTGCGAAATGCAAAAGCAGTCGCACTCCACGAGACAATCACGGGTGCCGGGAGTAGGGAACTTCAAATAATCGAAGAAGGCTCCGATATAAATGGAACTTCTGGGCCAGGAGCCGAGCGGGTTTTGTCGTCAAGGAAATTCGGAGCCGGCCTACGAGGAAAAGGAGGAGGTGTCGCTTAGAAAGCTTGAACTTATGGGTAGTGTAGTGGGGAAGGCGAGGATCTAAGGAGAAGCTCGCGGGGGGGACCTCCAGAATGAGAAGAAAGTCATGAGAAACCGAAGCGATGACACTATCTTAAAGACGCGACTAATTTTGCATCCTGAAAATCGTTCTGGGGAAAAAAAAAGGGGGAAAAACAAGAAAAAACGAAGTCACAGATGCGTATAACGACAATAGGGGGGTGGTCAGGGACCAAACTTATCACCGAGATGAAAAATTCCAGCCAAGGGAGAAAGAGCAGGGGGGCAAAAAGGTTAATTCTGGACGCCCTTGCTAGGCAGAAGGGATAAACAGACAGGGTCATACACCGGCTCCAAAAAATCGCCATATCCTTGGGATGATAAACAGAGGAGAAAATTAGGGGGGGAGGAAACTGGGGGGAAAAGACGCCTTACGAAATAGATACGCACAGTCGGGGAGCACTGGGGCTCTTGATCAAAGGTACTAAAAGAGAGTACCAGGGTATCTCCTTATTCTTCAAGAGGGGAAGAAAGGGCGGAACTTCAGCGCTAGAAAATCATTGGCAAAGGCGATGGCCCTAATTGGTGCTATATTTGGTGGGAGAAGCGAAAGGGGTCTTATTGCCACCTACAATGGAAGGAAGACAAACCATTAAGAGCTCAAAACTCCGCGGAATCAACCAATAGGACTGTCCCACAGACAGAAAATGTCGAAAAGTCACATTCGTAAGATGGGGACATAAAGAGACAATCTCATCGTGCTCGATAGCTGCTTTTCACGTAAATTATACAAAGATAAGATGCAACAAACGGAGGAGGAAAAATAGTAGATAGCGGGAGTGTAGCAAAAGTTTAAAGTTCACCTCTCTTAAAAGAGGGGGAAGGCACTATGAAATGGACGGGGGAGTCAAAACGACTGCCAAGGACGCTAACCTGTTGGGGAGGGCAAAACCGGATCTGTAACTCGGCGCTTACTGACGTGGAAGAATCTGGTAAAGGGAAAGGCTTGCCGGGGGGCGTGACCGTTCAGCGCTTCTTCGCCGGGGAAGGGGGTGTGTCCACGAAATTAATCGCTGGAAGAAAAGAAAAATACGACAGATGATCCAGGCCTCTCAGCCCTTATCCATTAGAGTTACTTCAGGGAAAACGTCGGCCGAAGATAGAGAGCCGGACTTCACTGTGTCGAGTTAACTCTGCTGAATCGTATGACTCTTTCTCTCAACAAGCAGGCAATGCGTGTGCTGATGTGAAATCGGGGGAGGGAGTAGCCAACGCAGAGGAGAACAAGTTCGCTCAATCCAGCCTTATGATGTGAAACAAAATCCGATGAAGTAAGTACCTTCTGGGGGGGTGAGCCCTGTCTTCCGGCGGGAAAACAAGGAGTAAATACCCTCCAAAATGCTGTCACGGGAGCACGGGGGTTAAGCCGGTGGGGGATCAAGTGGTCTATTAAAGTCGACGGTGGAAGGGTAAGAAACAGGTTAAAGAGAGGAGGGACCATGGATGTTGGTTAGGGGCCGTATCATCTCTAGCTACCGAATACTGCCAATTATTTGAGGCGTCGTGGCAGAGGTCAGACCGATAGTGATCTCAATCCGAGCATAAATTCAGAAGGGGGGGGGGGGGGGGCAAGAGGTTCCAGGGCGCGTAACACATAAGAGGCGATCGCGCGAACGTCAGAAACGACAACAAGGTTTCCATCAGGTCCAAAGCTTCCCTCCTGGCCCCGCTCTTTTCGAAGTTCAAAAAGGTAATGTAGACTAAGGGGGGGAGGAAACCACAGCTCGCGCTGGAATGAAGGAGGCCCAGAAAACGGCGCGATCTGCTTGGGGCACCCCTCGACCGGCACAACGTCGTTTAAGGTCTGCCAGAAAAGCTTCTGCACGGAAAAAATCGGGAAGATCCAGTCTCGCTTACTGCTTTGAGAAGCCAGAGGCTTAGCCAAAGAAAAAGACACTGTCCCGACTGGAACACTTCTTATCTATGAGTCGTCGGGGGGGAAATCCAAAGGGGCCAGTAGGACCAGGCTGGCGGGGGGAGAGGGATAGCGAACGCCAGAAGGAGGGAATTTTGTCTATAGGTACCACTAATGACTCCTAAAGAGTGGAAAAACATTGTGGGGATGCCCGGTGCACAGCCATATTGGTGAACTCTGCGCGTAATAACTCTCGTAGAAACCACCAATCCCGTCGGCCATATGGCTAATAAGAAAAAACAAGTTACGGGGGGGCACGTAAAATGACTAGAAGAGGGAGTCAATGCAAAAAGTGACGGGCCGGGTTTGAGGAATTGAAAAATGTGACCGGGGAAGAGAAAAAATGAATCCGTCTTCAAAGGTAGAAAACTAACCCACTGGCTCTCGGGGCCGAACTTCTTGGGGTTGGAGGATCGCTGTTTGCATTCGGTACAGGGAAAAGGACTCAAATTAACACTGGGGGTTCGATAAACGAAGGAAAAGAACAATCCGGGGTTTGGCCCCGCAGCATGGCGTTGATCACCAACCCGTGAAATTATGCACTTAGGTGCTGTTATATGACAGGATAGGGAAAAGGGAGGACTGACCCAAGAACGAAAACACTTGCTCTAAGGGCAGAACTGCAGGGGGAGGTACATAGAGAGGACAAAACACCGGGAAAAGCATGAAAGCACAGGGGAACGTGCGACCGTCAGGCCTTAGTTCGCTGCTCCCGTTTACAGTCACAGCCGGTCCCTAAAACAGCCGGGTCCAGGAAAAAAGAACACTCGGAAAAGAACATCACGGGGCCTCTCTGTAGGCCACGCAATAGGTCACGGCATGAGTGAAACCCACTCTGGTCGAGCGGTGCGACTCCTACCCGTTAAACCAACCTGAGTCACAGAGGTAGAAAAACCCCCAAGAGGCACTACCGCAAAAAGTGGTCGTAAGTGAGGAGGGGGGAAAGAGCTATACTACCTCCAAGAGGAAAACCACAATGGACCTCTTAACACCTTAGGCCAGCTTACCGCCCCTCCTTTCACGGAGGAGTCTACGTGCCACGGACTTACTAGTAAAATGCGAAGACTCCTAATGATGAGAACCGAATGACGTGTGGATTACTCTCTAGTCCGCATCCAAGCTGCCAGAAGGAGGAAGTCCACCGGGGTAAAAACACTCAGATCCATACGACGTGTCACCATGGCTCAAGTCCAACGTTCAAAATCTGAGGAAATAAAGATCAAAAGGGTCAATCGAAGCAGAGAGAAAGGGTCAGGCCTTCTAAGGGAAAAAGGCTGTTAACGGGTCCGGGGGCGCGAGGAAGATGGCGGCTGTCAGAAGTCCTAGGGAAGAGAAGGAGATCAGCTATTGGAATGGAAGGAATTCAAAAAGGGGGAGAAGGAAAGACCTCTAGAGGTTGGGACTGTCGGGGCAAGCCAATTATCGAAAAAAAATGCAGACGTGACCGGAAAAATTCAGGGGAAGACGGGACGTTGGTCGAAAGTTCGGATCCACATGTTGGTCGGTCTGCGTTGCGGATTAAAAAAAAAGGCGGCGTCAGGAGTAGAAATGAAAAGCCGGGGGGTGTAGGCCAGAGCGATTAAGGCCAGACGGCGAGAAGGCAGGGACCTTCCAAATGCGCCTCAAGGGGTGGCGGAGCCGTCCTTATCGTCAGGGAAAGGTCTGACCGCCTGGAAGTTATCCTCCGTAGAGAGAGACTTATTAGACAATAAGGCCCTTCCATAGCCGAGAATAACGTAGCACGTGGAAGGGTGAAAGGTAGAAGGGAACTGACAAGTCCTCAAGTACAAAGGCAGGCCGTCTAGAACGCATTTTGTAAACGTAGTGACTATCCGGGGGGAAAAAGGGGGGCGAGGGAAACACTCAAAAAAACTCATGAAACACATGTCGGAAAAGGGGAAACTCATCTATGCAATAGCTTTGAGGTGACCACCATCTCCGAATGTAAAAAGGGGGGTGTGCGAAGAAGAAACGCGCGAGGTCACATCACGAACGCCATTGAGTCGGTGGAGCCGAGACGGGATCACTCGGAGGGAAACAAAAAAAGGAGCCCGGAGTCGTAAAACGGGAAGGGGGGGGGTGAGAGGGACGGCCCACGCCGCACTAGCAGGGAACAAGCAGGGGGATAATGGCGGGCTGGGAGAGAGTCCGAATGGTAAAAAACAAGTGTCCGAGAAAAAAACACCAGGCCCTCGCAAAATTACAGATCGGCGCGACCGGCATCTAGGATAAGGAGGCCTGCAATAAAGGTCCGGGAATCAAAATCCAGACTCTCATCACCACAGGAAAGAGGGTAAATCAAAGAGAAGGGGGGCAGACTTACAGACG
>Ga0179593_1526643_pt1 | contig 22456 bp, 32 predicted proteins | sample CZODoug2_1_08_16_FD_185931 | JGI IMG/M metagenome (GOLD analysis project Ga0179593, IMG submission 185931) | Vadose zone soil fungal communities from Angelo Coast Range Reserve, California, USA - CZODoug2_1_08_16fungal (PacBio error correction) | ecosystem: Environmental > Terrestrial > Soil >...
GAATGGAAAATCAGAGACAGTGATCGTGACAAGTTTGCACAGGGGAATGGGGAAAATCAGGGCCGAAAACGATCGGTGAGGGGCGCGCGTCACGGTGGAAAAAAACCGGGACATAAGGGGGGAAATGGAAGCAGACGGAAGAATCAAGGGGAAGCGTACCTTCTCCAAGGGGACTTCGGGAAGAACACTGCAGCGGTTTTTCCCCGCCCACTCCCAAAGAAAAGGAAAGTCGGAGGGTTCATGAAGGGGCGGCAAAAAGGAAGCGGCGTGGCTGACACGGCATGAGGAGCCGAAGAAAAGAGAGTTGTGCGTAAAGGAGCCCAGCTCAAGGGGGGGGAAGCCGGGAGCTTTCGTCAACCGTCTGGGGGGGGAAAAGGGGCTCAGAGCGAACGCCAAACCCCTCACTCGCGCGGGCAAAAAGACGGGTCTCCATCAGAGGTGGGTTCTGAAGAGGGGAGTCGAGTAGAGGGAAGACAGGTCCCTGGGGGGAGATAGAAAAAACGAACGTGAGTTCTCTGTGGCACACGTACGTTTTCCAACAAAAAATAAATATCGGAAAAAAAAGAGCACTGCCTTGGGGGATCTCAGGTATTCGGCCAAAAAAAGCGGAGAATGCCTGGTGGGTGGGCCCGAGACCGTGGTTAAGCCCACTGGCCAAGCAGCACAGGAAGAGAAATACTCCCGCAGGTCTTGCTACTACGGGTGGCGAGGTTGGCAACGAAGGGAGCATGAGTATGGCCTCGGGGGTTGGAAAAAGAGTTGGGGGGGGAGGGGGGATACCTCCTTGGGCGGGGACACCTGGGTGGAAAAGACGAAGCACTTTAAGAGGTTTAAAAAACGTGAAGCCACCCATGCGAGATCTGAATGTTTGGCAAAAATACCCAAAGAAGAGACCAGTCAATGCAAAAAAATGGCTTGGGCGGCCAAACGGGGCCGTGGCCTGGCGGAAAAAAAAAAAAACCGGGGAAAGGCACGCGACACCGCAAAAAGCCGCGCAAAAAGGATGAGCCGACCACAAGCAAAAAGAAAAACCAAGAAAAAGGCCCGGACCCCTAAGAACGGGCGCAAAAAAAAAGGTCAAGGAAAAAACCGAGCCGCCCCGGGCCAGAAAGGGAAAAAAAAAAAGGGCCGAGGCAAAGAGAAAGTTGGGAAAGGGGGTCCTACCTGCGCAACCCCACGAGGAGAGCCAGGGGGGAAATAGGACGCGCAGCCGCCTGGTCAACCAGGGGGGGAAGAAGAAAGGGGAATATCTCTGGAAAACAACCACGGAAAAAAAAAATATATAAAAGATCTACCTCCATCAAGGCATTGGGAGGCCGAAAAAGCAGGCTCGACTCCACGTGGCGGAAGCAGATGAAACATGTAGAGTCCAAGGTCAACTCGACTACCGTTCAAAGAGAAAGGGCAGGGGGTGGGGACTCCAAAAAGGGAGGTGGAAAAGGGGACGGCATGGGATGCCAGAAGGGGGGGTTGGAAGGGAAAAAAAAGGGGACGGGGAGCCCTTCCAAACCGAAAGGGGGGGAGGGAACGGGAAAAGAATTCTGGTTGTCGGGGTGCCATGCGGGGAGAGATGAGGGAGGATGTGCAGAAATCCAGGCCAAAGCCCAAAGTTGCGGGGTTTTCGCCGGAGGCAGGGGGGCTGCGGGAGCAAAAACGGGCAGTAAAAAGGCAAACAACACGCAAAAAAAGGGAAAAGGGGGGTAAGAAGGGGATTAATACATGGGGGGTGAAACATCCAAGAAAGGGGGGTGGGAAAAAAGCGAACGCCTTAGAAAACTTCCACCCGACTGAAAAGAAAAAGCCCTGGGCCGAAATGTGTACAAGAGACCGATTCCAACTTTGCAAGAAAAAAAGACGCTCAAAAAGAAAGCAAAAAAAACAAAAAAAGAAAAAGAGGTGGTGCTTATCCTAAGGGTCCGAGCGCCACGCCAAAAGGGAAATGGAAAAAGGAGGAAAAAGCCCCTGGACGCGAAAAAAACAACACCCAGGGCACGGCGGGAGAAAAGAAAAAAAAACAATGGGAAGCTATAAGAAGGGGGGGACAAGCCCAGGTTAAAGCATATGACGCAAACCATCGGTTGGTGAAAATACAAGGCACCCCGCAAAATCGCGGGGGCGGAAATCCATTGGCGGATATTACTGGTTGGGGGATAAATACGGGGGCATCCGGCGCCCCCCGAAGAGAGAAAAAACTGGTGCCGGCAAAAACGGGGGAGGGAGGGGGGGGGTTGGCGGGGTGGGACGAAAAAAGGGGGGCGCTGATCTAACCGTGCCGCGGGTGGAAAAAATTGACCAGTGCCCGGCAAGAAGGCCCTCTCAACGTCCTGCCCACACACTCTAGGAATGAAAAGAGAAAAAACTTGGGTTGCTTGGGGGCCGAAACCCCACTTAAGCGTGAGGGGATGGCAAGCACCTCCGGTAAAAAAGGTTTCTCGACTGCAACGTGAGGGGATGGGGGAAGGTCTGGCTTAACAACGCCTTCCAAGTGTTCACAAGGAAAACGAAGAAAAACATCCACGGCGGCAAAGGGATGTTGGTCCATTATACATGACCGCTGCCAAACCAAACAGGGGAACCAGGGCTGGTGGGGCCCCTGCGTAAGACCGCGACACTCAACTAACAGCGGGGGGGCAACCCTAAGTACTAAAAAGCGGAGGGCCCATGTCAAAGCATGCCCGTCCCCTTCCCAGAAAAGCAGGAAAGGGGCGGGCAAGGGGGGGCGCTAAAGAAATCCATGGTGCGAAAAATCGGCCGGGTAACAGGGCTGTCCCCATTCCCCAGGGGGGGGGGAAGAAGGCATGCAGAAAAAATGAACGGGTTATCGTCATCAAACTAAAAGCCTAAGAGGGGGGGGAGGCGGCTTTCATCGGGGGAGGAGAACAGGGAGTAAAAAGGCTGCAAAGCAGGGGGCGAAGCCGAATGAAAAGAATGGGAAAAAAACGTGGAATGGATTTATAAAGAAAAAAGCCAGTCCCCGGCCCGTGGACAAGGAGAATAAAAAACCCTCAGGGAAACCTTTAGAACCCTAGGGGTCCACAAAAAAATCGAAAGGCGGCAGATCAAATCACTGCAGTTGTATTTAAGTGCAAGAGGCGCTAAAGGGGCGTACAGGTAAAGAGGTTTATCCGTCTAATACCACTGGGGAGGGAGGAGGTGTATCGCAAGGGAGTCTTCTATACTACCAGAGAGGGGTGAAAAAAAGCGCTGTTCTAATGCAACGACCGTAAAATGAAAAGAGGGCCCACCAAAGAAGGCCCTTTGCCAAAAGGGGTTGGAGAGAGTGGGAAAAAATCCGACTGTTAGGATCCCTTACATGGGAAACAAGAAAAGGGTGACGTTGCTCCTAGGTGATTGAGGAGGGGGAAAATCGGGGTTTGAACGTCAGGGATATGTTAGAGAAGACGCGCACCACTTAGGTCAAGAACAAACTGGGGAGGTGGGCACTTTTCTAAAAGAAGGGGGGGGGCCTCGGAAGAGTGAAAGCCCCTGGGCTATAACCCCGTGCTTGGGGGCATAATTGAACGCCTCTGAAGGCCGGGGGGGGGGGGGGGAAAAACCAGAAAAGGGGAGGGGCATTTTTGAAGATTTGAAAACGGCCACAGAGCCCCGGCTTTCGGGGGAGGAAACGTAAGGGAAAGGATTCACGCCGGAGGTAGCGGAAAGAAAAGAAGACTGCGGTACGCTTGGGCCATTAGGGTCAGGAAAAGGAATGGCAGGGCGGACTGGGCCATGACGGTCTCCGGAGAGGAAGAGCGAGAACCCAAAAAAGGGAACAATCGGCTGGGGGGGGGGGGGGGGGGGGATTCATTGGGGTTGGGGAAAGAAAAAGACAGCACAGAATGGTGGGACCGAAAGGGGAGGAGGTTAAAAAATAGGCTTTGGCCCTTGCGCAGAGGTGGGTTGACACAGGGGGGTTCAAAAGGGAAAAGGGGGCGCGGGGAATACCCCAGATTTGGGCCAAAGGAAAAAATCAACGGCAATGAGGTTTGGGGGAACTGTGCTGACAGTCAGAAGGAGGTCCTCGCGCCGGGGACAGGAGGGGGGGTCAAAAGATTCCTAAGAAGGGGTGGGAGGGCAGCTTTTTGGGGCATCTCCTCCACGTCTCGAATGGGGGGAAGTCTTCCTCGGGTGTACAGGAATAAAGAATTTCATGATCTAGCACTACGGGGGGCAGTTCTACGGAAGGAAAAAAAAGGAAAATAAGGAGACCGGTGTCCCTCTACCAGTTTGGAAAATCCACGAGGATTCCATTAGAAACCGGCAAAAAAAAGGGAGGGGACTTTTCCCTGAGGAAGCAAACATTTCGGCGTGGGCAGAGTTGGGGGGCCCGGGTTTATTCCAGAAAGAGTAAAAACTAGAATGCTTTTGAATCGAAAGAAAAAAAAAAACCGTGGAGGGTCGAACGGTGGGTTGTTGGGGTGACCCCAGGATGCGGGGTTTGTGGTAGTCCCCAAGCGAAGGCATGGTCGAGCGCTCCCCCAAACGGGGTCCTTTCATGTGACAGCGTTGCAGGGGCGGAAAAAAATCTGATCTTTTAAGATCTCGGGACAGGGGGGGGCCTGTGGTGTCCACACGCCCCCCCACAAACAAAATTTCCAAAAAGCGGGTCCGCCCTTGTACGGGGTAATTCGGTAAAAGCGTAAAAATGACCGAAAAGCATATCGAAAAAAAAGAACAAAACACTTATTAGGTAAAAAAAGGAGGTTCAAGTCATGTAGTACTTACAGAGTACCAAAAGACAACTGCAATAAAGCCCCAACACAAACCCCCTAAGAGCACCCCCAAAATGCCATGGGACAGAGGACACCTTCAAAACATTAAGACAAGCCACCACCGATCTTTCCGAACAGTTGGACAGAGGTCGAAATAACTGTCGAATTCTAGCGATAGCATAAAAGAATTAGCTCTTTGTCATGCCACAACCCAAGACATCACTGTAAAAATCACAACAAAAAAAAAAACTAAAAAGAAAAAAGGGGTAGCCCTAATGGCAGGAGGGCTTGGCCGGAAAACGATTGCCCACCTCGTGCCCGAGGCATAGGGATAAAAAAAGAAAAATGGGACCAACTCCGAACAAAAAACGGCCAGGGTCCAATAACGAGAACCCTCCCTCGTCGCCTTACCGCACGGGAGGAGGACAGGGGAAATGGAAGGGGCTTCAAGGGGAAAAAATGAAAGGGAAAAAAACCAAGAGTCCCCTCTACTGATCTGAAACGACCAAGTGGGGCGTCCGGGTGAGTTTCCGAATGCAACCAAAGGCGAGGGAAAACGGGGGTCCTGAAAAAAGAATTTTACAATGATGGGCGAAGACCGTGGGGGATGATCTTGTGGAAACGGGTCCATGAAAAACCATGGGGCTCGAAAGAAAGGGGGGAAAGCACGGGGAGGGGATGGTACCCTCCATCCAACGAAGGGCAGAAAGAACTTCATTGAAAAAACAATGGCCTGGTCCAAAAGCTTGGGATGAGGGATCAAGTAAAGAAAAGGAGAGAGTGAACGAAAAAAAGACCGAGCACCTCAATCATAAAATTTTGGGGAAAAGCGAAAATAGAAAAAAGTCAGGGTGGGGGGTAGTGTTCTAGGTTGAGTTGTGCAAAAAATGTAAAGCAAAAAGTCACGGTGGGGGGGAGGAATCAGAAGTAGAAGCATTCGAGGGTCAGGCCATGGGGGAATTCCCTGAACCAAAAGTACCTTTGCTAAGGAAAAGGTAAAGTTCATCGGCCGCGGAAAAAGAGGGAGGGGGAGTTAGCGAAGCCGGGCAGGAAAAAGTATTTGGCGGGATATTGGAGCAGGGTGTAGTTACAACGGCGAAGAGGTACGGCGGGAAAAAAATCAAGAACAGAAAAAAACGGAACCAAGGGTCCAGACTAATGCAACCGGGCCCTAAAGGCGAAAGGCCAAGAAGATGGTCGGAACAGACCATAATGGGGGGAAAAGGGGAGGACCTCGCAAATAAAAAAGAACCCAAGTCCAAACAAAAAAAGCGAATCAGCATGAAAGGGGGGAAACCGGTAGGTACAATGTGCAGGGGGGTTGGTGAAAAAACGACGGGGGGCCCAAATGCCGGAAAAATAAAAAAAGCACCTCCTGCAATGAAAAGTAGCACGTTGTGGTGGGAAACGAAAGAAGCGGGAGGGAGGGTCTAGGAAAACGCAGTGGGGCCACGGGCATGGGCAATCGCAAGAAGGCGAAAAAACGCGCCGTGAAAAGGGGACGACACGGGGAGAAGTCGAGATGAAAAAAGAGCCGTACGCCTAACAGATGCTGACTGCAGGCAACAAGAGATTTCATCAACATCTCCCTAAACATAGTCAGGAAGGCACAAAACAACAATAAACTAGGGAGGGGTTATCCTGATCGACGTAGGAAGGGAATCAACGTGAAGAAAAAAAATGGATAACAGATTAGATAAAATCAATGCAAAAGAAGACAAATTCTGCAGCGGCGCTTCCGCCGAAAACTGGCAACAACGGACAAGACCCGCGAAAGAAGGAGAGAAGAAAACGGCAGGGGGAGGAAAAAAAAATACCGTTTCATCCGCGAAGCATTGCGGGCAGGGGGAGGGGAAAAAATGAGAAAATGGGGGGGGGAACTGGAATTAACGAAACCAAAAACTGTCAAGAGAGAAAAATGCCGAGGACCGAAAGAGGCTTCCGTGAGCAGACGGGGGTGGACCCGTTAAAAAAAAAGCCGAATGGGAACCGTGGACGCGTAGAGTGCTCAAACCAAGTCTCGTGAGTGCAGAAGGCCCAAGGGCTGTGTACGGCAACCAAGGCCCAACCAGGGAAAAAAGGGGCCGGTGAGAAGAAGGCAGAAAGACAAGGGGGGGGACAACAGAGAGGGGGGCTCATGGAAAAGGGGGGAAAGGGTCACGTGGAAAGGGGACAAGCACGCCAGGGGGTGCAAAAAACCATAAAATGGAAAACGTTCCGTCGAAAGTGTTGGAAGGGTGCAAAAAAAATGAAGAGCGCGGGGGCGGCAGAACAATGGCAAATTCGGAGAGGGGACGACAGAAAAAAAAAAGGTGTGGGGAACGAAAAGCCCAGTGCGCCCGGGCCAGGGGGACGCTTTGGAGAAAAGGGCGCAAAAAGGTTTTCAAAAAGCAAAGGGCAAACTGAACCCGCAACACGGCCCAGGAAAAAACGGGAAAAAGAGCCCTCGGGTTGGCGACGCTGAGGCGAGTAGAGGAACAGGTCCAAAATGCCTGTGAGGAGAAAAAGCCCGAGAAAGGGGTGCGGGACGCATGTGGGGGGAAAAAACGTGCAAAGAAGGGGGGGGAGGGCATATTCCGCAGCACGCGGAGTGTCTCAGTAATGCCCCAGGGATCTGGAAAATAAGGAGTGTGGGTGGGTCGTAAAAATGGGGGAAAAACAAAGGGGGGAAGAGCCACTAAAAAAAGTCGCGAAAAAGAACGGCGGGAAGGGGGATACGCCCCCAAAAAATCTGGAACAGGGCCCCGGGGTTTCCGAGAAAAAGGCCAGCGAAAAAGAGTTTCGGTAACGGCGTTAAGTTGGAAATGGGGGGGAGCAAGGACGGCCTGAGAGTTCAACAGGGTGAAGTAGACGCCGCGGACGGGGCTAAAAGTTCCTGAAGGGGGGGGAAAAAAAGACCGATCTTGAATGTGTAAAAAGATCCTGAAAGGACATCCTGACGCTATGGACGGGGGTTGTTATAAAAACAGGGAAAACGGGGACCTGACGTACCCAGCCCGGAAGGACAAAAAAAGAGGGAAAATCCGCCGGAAAGCTACAACAGCAAAGTATCCAATCAACCGCCTGAGACCGGAACAGCCTGAAAAAAAACGAAACACAGCCTGCAAGAACCCCCACGCTGAAACAGGGGACCAAAAAAAAACAGCAAGCCCAAGAAAAATGGAAAGACCTCCCACGTCCATGAAAAAATGCCGGAGAGGTGGGGAACCGCCACGGACTAGGGCGGACACTCCAAAAAAAAAAAAAAAACAGGGTATCCTCCAAGGGGTGGCAGACCCAAAAAAAAAGCATCCTTCCCCTGGTCGCAGGCACACCAATGGGGGAGAGGGAAGTCTCGGGAGTCAACAACAACAAGATTATGAAAAAAGGAAGAAGATGGAAAAAGAAAGCCAGGCGGGGGGTGGGGAGGAACCGAGGCGCGCGTGCGGAGGGAGAGAACTGTGATAAAATAATACAGGAGGGACGGGGTTGTTGTGTGGAAAAAAAAAAAGGGTCGGCGTGGCCACGGGAGCCAAAAAAAAAAGTGGCAAAGGGAAAAAGGGGACGTCATTGGCCACATTTCTTCCTAACTGGTGGGGGGTTGAACCTTGTAACCGGAAAGGGGGGGAGGAGAAAGTAGGTTCCCTGTCAAAAGGCGTTCTGGAGGGGAGGGGGGGGGATCTTCAATGGGTCACGGGGGGGGGGCGGCCAAAAAAAAAGGCGGGACGGGTGTCGAGGGTTGTACGCCCGACGGCCAGGGGCGCGGTAAAACAAAGGGCCATTGCGGGCAAAACCAACATGCCGCATAAAAGATCTGTAAAAAGAGGGGGTAAAAGTGGTGTCAGAAACAAAGAGCAAAGTAAAATGAAAAACCCGCGAACAACTCTGTAGAACTGAAAAAGGGGCGTCGGTAAGCACAAAAAAAAAAGGAGGTTGAAACCGGAAATCCCGGAAAAGCAAAACTCAAGCAAAGGAAAGGGGCAAAATCGGAGGACCGCAAAAAAAAGAGCACAGAAAAAACCAGCAAACCGGGGACAAAAACACCGTACGCAAGATTCTGGGGGGGATTGGGGGGATATCCAAAGGTCTGGGAGACGCAACCAAGCGCGTCAAGGGAAAAAAAACGCCCTGGGGGAAGGACCGCAAAAACGAAAAAAAAAAAGTTTTCTTGAAGATCAAAGGGGGGGAGAAAAGACTTGAATCCCAACGCCAGGCCTTTGCTCAGGGAGAAAAGGGGTGGGGGTCAAACGAACGACACAAGAAACAAAAACCCGTTCGGGGGGAAGGTGGGTGGGGGTAAGAAGCCATAGGGAGGAGGGCTAAAGGGAAGCGGCGTGGCAAAATAAAAAAGCCGAGCGAGGGGACGAAAAAAACGGGGAGTTGCATCGGAGGGGTTTTGCGGGCTCAAAGGGTAAAGCCCGGAGACACCGGGGGCCTCGTGTTTACTCTCAAGAAGTGCACGAAAAAACCTTCCAAGCCTTTGAGGGGCGAGATGGTGTTCCCGGACGCCAAAAATCTATGGATCTGGGAGGGGCAAAAAGTTGCAAACTTTGACCCACACGCGAGTCGAAGCCGCAAAAGCATGAACACTTGGAACTCAGGAAGAGCCTGGGGACTGTTGAGGGGGAAGTGACTGGGGCTGGAACGGCGGGGAGTGGGGATAAAACGCAAGACAATGCAACGCATGCACATGAAAAAAAATCTGGGGGGGGCAATTGGCACACTGAAAACGAGGCCACCAAACGGCATGGGAAAAGGGGGAAACAGCCCGTTAAACGAATCCGAACCAGGAAAGGGAGGGCGGCCTGCGAAAAAAGACCGAAGAGGTAACCGCTTGAAGAAGCAAAGAGCAAGTCCACGAATCTCAAAAGAGCATCAGGGGGGCGGGCGCAATTAAAAGGGGTTAAAGCGAGCCTCGGATAAATAAAGGTCCCTCATCAACAGAAGGGGGAGAGGCTGAAAAACGAAAAATTCGGAGCGGGGAAAAAGGGGAAATCGGTCATCCCGAAGATGGAACCAAAACGGAAGCGAGGGGGAGGGTCAGGGGGAAAAATGGGTGTATCGACAGGCGTACAAAGGACTGCCTGGAGTCGCGGCAGGAAGCAAAAAAAAAAGGGAAAAGAAAGGGGGGGAAAGCAGGGGAAATTTGTATCCCTCGAAAAAGAAGGGGGGGAAAACGTGGGATTTTCTCAGAAGGTCGATCGAGATAAGACAAAAACGGGGGAAGCTTAACAACTGGGGACGACTCGGGTAGTATACTCGAGGAAGGTAAAAAAGGGAAGACCCCCGTCCGGTGTGAAGAAGAAGGGGCAGCGAGGGAAGATGAGCCAGTAATCCATCCTGATGCGGCGAGGCCGATACGCTGGGGTGGCCAACTTAAAAAAAACGGCGACCGTGGGGTAGCCCGAGGTCGGAAGTTAAACTACAGAGCATTTGAAAAAATAGAAGAAAAAAACTGGGAAAAAGATACTAAAAAGGGACGTCGCGCTTGAATCTTGCAAGAACCGGCGAAAAAGGAAAACTTGGCCGAGTGGGGCGGGGGCCTCGGGTTAAAAAAAAGTCCGAAAAGGGGGAAATGTGGGAAAAAAAAGAACGTTGCCCCGGCAAAAAGGGGGCAAAGGAGGAAACAAGAAGGGAATAGGCCTTGTTGCGGATCGTTTGGGAGGGGATGGGACGTCGGCGGGGTGATGCAGGCCCTCAGCACAAAAGAGGGGGGTGTGCCCAACCCTACATAGGTCGGGGGAAGAAAGGTTGTTCGTTTCGTAACACTGGGAAGGGGGAACAAGAAATTTGGATCTGCCTGGGGGAACCGTGGAAAGGGTAAGTGCGTGTTGTGGCATCGGATCTCCCGCCCCTCAGGCAGGTGTGGGTAAGCGACAAGACAAAAAGTAACTGGAAAAGGAAACGGGGGGGGGGGGAAACGTTTCCACCGGCCAAAAGGACCCCGTTAGGGGGATCAACAAGTTCCAGCCATTTCACTGGGAAAACCAAACAATACCTGGGGCTACGATAAGAGAAGGCGGAGCACAGGAAAGGGGCAGACGCAAGTTGGGGAAGAAGGGTAAGAGGAATGGCATGCACCTCCTTTTGGGGGGGGGAAAAGGGGGAAGTAAGGGTCATAAAGAAAAAAAAAAAAAATTGGACTCCAAGCAGGACCAAAACCGCGAGGGGGGTGGAAACACGGGTTTCGTAAAAAGTTCTTGTTTCGGACAACCTGAAGGACACTAAAAAGAAGGTCACGCATGTTCATAAAAAACAAGGGGGGGGCGGACATGGAAAACATAGTTTGGCAATTTGACACAAGTGTCCAAGAGGTCGAAAAGGCCGGAGACCCACTAACAATAAAAAATCCTGGGGGGGGGGGGGGAACCCGCAGCAGTGGGGAAAGGTTTGGTGCCTGACAAAAAAAAAAATCACGAGGAGGTCCCGCGCGAAAGCCTTAACCGGGAAGGAGCGGGGGGGAAAAGGGGCCGTTGCTTGGCCAAAACAGAAACAAAACAAAAAAAAGACACCAAAGGAACACATCCACTGGGTCACAGACCGAAGGTCAGGATAAAAGGGCATACATTCGGAGGGAAGAGGGAAGACGTTCTCATAAAAGGAAAAAAAAATGGAAAAAGCGTAAATTGTCCCTAAGAAAAATTTTGTTTGACGGGGGGTGGAGCGAACATAAGGGGGTGCATTTCGGTCCAGAGAACTGCGAAGGCGATAAAGCCTCAGGTTCTCTCGGGAATGCAAAAAAATTTGTCGGGGGGGGGAGGCAGTGGTGTACACCCCGACGTGTAAGGGAAGTGAGACATCGGCACTAAAGAGGCATCATGTCTGGGGGAAAATCCAGGAGGCGCCCAGTGCGAGACCATGGGTTTGGGAGGATGTGTTGGGTTGAAGGGGGACGGGACCTGAGGTGGTGTTTGGGGTAAGAAAAAAAACGAATCAACGTTATCTCGCGAGGGAATAAAAAGGGCATGGGACTCTGTTCCCGGCGCCAATTCGGGAAAAGGAAAAAATATTGGCCACAGGGGGAGCAGTTGTCAACTGGACCCAGAGAGAAAACAGTTCGGCGGGTCGCCTGAAAAAAAGGTCGGGGGGGAATGGGGATGAAGGCACATGACCGAACCGGTGCAGGAATCTACTCAAACAAAAGAAGCACTATTAGGGTAAAGAGAGAAAGAGCCACCAGGGGTTCGGGGGAAAGTGGGGTCCCGGGGGACAGAAAGTGAAAGGAGCGATCTCGAGAATTCCAGGGTCACCGGTGACACCCCATTCAAAGGCAGGGAAAAAAAAAAGCCCCCTAAAAATCTTCCCCTCAGAACCGCCTGTCAGTCCAGTGAAGAGGGCTCTAACCTAAAAAGTGCGCTGGGGGCATGCCACCCACAACAAGCCAAGAAAGGACGCAACCAAAACAGACCAACAACACCGGGACGCGGAAGGTGGCGTGATGGCTTGGCCCAGGGAAATCCGATGCCCTCGGGGACATGTCGTCACTGGCGAATACGACAAACCGCCGCAAAAAAAACGCCGAAAATGGGGGTCGAAAGAAAACCCGCCAGTCAAGCTCCTCCCGGGGTGGACCGAGGATGGCAGGGTGGGAGCCGGCCAAACGGCCAACAATTTCCGGGTAGGGGGCAAAAAAGAGGCGGGGCTTCATTAAAACCGGGGGAGAAAAAGGCGGGAGGGAAAGTGCACGATTAAATCCGGGCTGCCGGTTCCCAGTAAAAAAGAAATGAAAGAGGGATGGGCGGCCTCAGGTGATGAGATAAATCGAAAAAACCCGGCCCCAAAAAACATGCAAGGGAGGGTCGCCAGCGGCAAAAGATCCTGAGGAAACTCCTTAAAAAAAAAAACACGGGGAAAAAACCTTTCATCTCCAGGATTGGCAGGTGTCAAAGGTATGCTTAGAGGGAAAGAAAGATGAAAAGGGTCAAGGCACCGATATGGGACTCGCCAACTAATTGGGTGTAAGAAAAGGAGGACCACCCCATTCGGTGGTGGAAAGGGGGCCCCCTGAAGGGTGGATGTAACAAAAAACAAATGGAAATGCGCCCTTGGGTGTCCTGGGCGGACGGAAAAATAACCGGAAGAGGACATTCGAGTCATGCAAAGGCCGGACCAATAAAGGTGGGGCCCTTAAAAAAAGAATTGTCCTGAATGCCGCTAAGCCACTCTTCGGCTCGCCTAAAAGAGGAAAAAGGAAAATGGGCTGGATGGAGTTTCACGGGGAAGTCAAACAAACCAAGGGGGCTTTGACCTCATTTGGGACACTTGCAAAAAAGGTAGGCAAAAAGGTATCGACCGGCTTAAAACCAAAAAAAGCGAGGGGGGAAGATCCAAAAAAACAAAAACAGAGCCAGGGGATCCGCCAAGGGACCATTGCAAATGAAGAAAAAAAGCACGCCATGTAATGGCGGCCAAAAAAAGGGGGAAGGGGTGAGGGAGGCCCACGCTAATCAGAGCGGACGTCCATACCCAACCGAAATCGCATAGCAGGCCCTGTAGGTGAAGGGGAGGGGGGGGGCCCGACAGTGCCCATTCCGGGGAAAGACACAAAGGAAACGAGCATAAAACCCGCAAAAAAAAAAAAAAAAAAAAGGGGCCAATAGCAGTTTTTGGAACTCAGGGGGAAATCGAGTCGGAGTTCATGTCGTAAAACAGAAAAAAAAAAAAAAAGTGTTGTCCACACGCTTTCTGGTGCAGATCGGCACTCCGGCGATACACAAGGGGCCAGGGAAGGGGGCGCCCGGGGAAAACATCCGGAGAGAAAAAAATCGCGATGATCCTGGGCCAGAGCATTAACGATGGCAGCGGTCTCATCAACGCCCCAAAGAGGAAAAGGGCAGCACCGAGCGATTCTAGAGGCCCAGCAAAAGGGATAAGCAAAGGGGGTACGCGCAAAGGTTTATCAGAGTCGAGGGGAAAAGGTGAATCACGGGCTACATGGCGGGAGCATAGGACTCAAATGAACATCAAGAACATAGGAGCGGACACCTCCGCAGAAAAAGATCCTAAAAATGAGAAATCTCTAGGACGGATTGAAGCATCGCGAAGACCGTGCCTGTACAGAGGCCGACCCGGGGAGACATCCGAGAAATGCAAGGGAATAAGCCGCGGGACCCCACGGGGGGCGGGTGAGGCCCATTGTGGAAGGGGGAGGGGGGGGCGGACCCTAAATGCCGATTAAAAAGAAGAGAATTTCCTTAACATCTAAAAAGGGGAGGGGACCGTGACACAGAGGCAACCGAAGCGCCGGTTATTGCCGCCTACCAAAGAGGTCGGGGGGAGTTGACGCTGCTACAGAGAGTGCCCCAACCAGGTAGGTAAAGGGAGGAACGAAGCAATCATGGAACAGGGAACCTGGGGCCGCGGGTGCGGGTTCTGACCAAAAACGTGTAGGATGGAAGCCCGGTTTGGGGTGAACCCGCAAAAAGCAAGCAAAAAAAAGAAAAAATTAAAACCCTTTCAGGGAGAGAAGGTTTTGCAGCCTTTGCGGCCCCATGTGAAAAATCGAGGGGGGGGGCTGAAAAAAAGAACAGTTAATGACTGAAAGAAAAAAAAAAACGAGTCCTCGTAGTTTGGCGTGCGAACCCTTAGGCACCCCGGCGACGGGAGGCTCCTTGTCTGTACACAAAGGCAAAAACGGTTCATCCTCGCACGGGGTCACCCCGGGCAACAAACCGTAAAGAGAGTCCGAAACACGGGTGGGTTTTAAAACGCAGCGAGGGGGCGTGGCAGCCGCTAAAAACGAAAGGAATGAAACGTATCTCAGCCGATTTGAAAAAAAAGAAAACAGCGAAAAAAGGTTTGCCGTACTTGTGGGGGGGGGGGGGGGGGAAAATAAGGTGGCAAACCAAAATGGTTTTAGATCTCGCAAGGAGGGCGGTAAGGGGGTAGTCGCCTGAAAATAGGTCGGAGGGATTGTGGGGGGGTGGTCGCGTCAACCAGAGGTGTCTAAAGAGCAACCAAGGGCGCGAACAGGACCCTGGGAAGTAAGAAGAAAACAGGCCCATTAAGCGGAAGGCACTTGCAAGTGGAGTGCCGGCGAAAAAAGGGTGGAACGCGTTGAGGTGAAAAAGGGGGACTGGGAACAGGCCTTTCCGAGGGCCGGAAGGGGCAACAAGGAAAAGCCCAGACCTCCCGCGGGGTGGACGTTTGGGAAGAAAAAACCTCAAGGGTTTTTGAACAAAAAGTGGGGGGGAGTTGAAAAGAGGGGGGAAGTTCCCGCCGGGTCTCGGAGTATGCGCATTGGTCGCTTGGTACCGACGGCACGGGGGCCCGGGCGCACGAACCGGCAAAGTCCCCGCCACGGCGGAAAAAAAAACCGGCAATGCGCACACCGCCGAAAGCCGAAACCAATGAGCAGCCAAAGCCTTGACCACCGAAAAACATACTGAAGAACCAAAGATCCCGGAGCAAGGTCCCCGTAGGCACCCCCCACCCGCGCAAGCAAGAAAAAGGACGCAACCGCCCGCCGCTGAAGAGGGGGAACTGAAAAAAAGGAGCAGTTGGCAACCAAACCGGCGGGGGAGACGAACACCTCAAGGCCCATGTTTTTTCATCTCCCGACTCAAAGGGAAGGGGCAACCTGTGGTTCAAAGGGACCGGGCCAGCCCAAAAACGCAGGGAAGAGGCAACAAAAACACGGGAAGGAGGAAAGAAGATACGAAACCCGATTGGGGGGCTGCCGCACCAAAGGGGTCAGGAAAAAAAAAAAATCCGTGACAGGGAAAAGGGTCTAATTAAATACAAAAGGGAAGGGGGCTCTCACTGCTCGTCGTGTTGAAAAAACGGAAAAGCCGATGGGGTTTCTGCCTGCCTTCGGGGCTCAGGAAAAAAAATGCAGGGGGGGGGGGCTCAGGGGGTGCACAAGGGGGCCCCGGTCGATGTCTCCCGGAGGGAGGCGAATAGTTGAGTGTGCAGGCTGGGGGGGGTCTGCTTCATCGTCGTGGGAGGAAGAACCGAGTCGTGGTCGCCGCTTTTGGTTGTGGGAGAGGAGGGGGGGCTTGTAATCCCAAAATCCACCGCATGACACGAAGGATTCGAGAAGGCACGAATTACATCTGAAAAGAAAAAAAGGAAAAAACTATGTGCAACATACAAGATCTCGGAAATTTTAAAACCCGCGAGTGTTGGAGGCCACCGCGGGAGGAGGGGACACTGTGAAACAGGTGAAACTCAGCCCGGAGGAGCGCGAAATCCCCTTTAAACTGAGAGGCGGAGACCAACTAGACAGTCACCCCAGCACCTAGAAAAAAGGTCCAGAAAAAGATTTGGAGGGGTACTTATCCGCTTACATACCATAGTTCCTGGGCCCAAAAATGCACGTCCTGGGGGGTGTGGGGGCGTGGCTCAAGGTATAACGCCACCTGACGACGACCACCACAGAATGTCACTTCGGGATATAAAGGGGAGGAAAGTAGGAGACAACAAACCCGTTCCTTGAAAAGCAAATAAAGGGAAAAACCCATCTTTTGGGGGGGGGCAAACGTACGACACAAGACCAAGGCAAAACAAAAAGGGTACAACTGCTGTTGAATCAAGCAGGGGACTTGATAATAAGGTGGTGATGACTGAAGAAGGCGCCAGAGGCGCCACCGACGAAGAAAACCCCCGAAACCAAAAGTTTGAACTTCTTCGAGCGGGGTGGGTCCAGTGAGAAGGGCAAAGGTGAAAAAGGAAAAAAAGGGCCGGGGAAGTCCCTGAACAGAGCAAGAAAAAAAAAAGCAGGGGCCGGAGTTCGTGACCCACACGCCAGAGGGATCGGAACTGCCCATTGGGGACATCCCAACAAATCCGCTGAAATGGGCCTCAACACACTTAAAACATTGGTCATAGAAACCACGGGTGGCACTTTTCAGGGTCGGGAGGGGGTGAAAACAACTCTTGAAAGTGTTCCCTCCGAATACCCATGAAAGAGGCCGAAGAAAGATTTGACAACATTAGGAAGGACCGCGGCAAAAGAAAGAAGGAAAGGGGTACCTGTGTGCACTTCCGTAAAAACACCGCGTCGGAACTCAAGAGAGAAAAAGATTTAGTCAAAACACTAAAATGCGAGTTTACCATTTCGGGCCTAAAAAAAAGGTCTCAAAAATCGATCACTGAGAAAGGTAAGGGGGGGAAAGCGGGCGGGGGAAATGGACTACCGTTGGGAATCGGGTTGAAAGGGCCCTCTGCCGTGGCAAACCTCAATTCCCACGTCCGGCAAGACAAAAGTTCCTTAACAGATTGAAGTATGCAGGAGAAAACGGTATCGTAACGACGCTGCGGCCCTCGAGCTTGAGGTCAGGGGTATCGGAAAAGAAGGTAAGACAGTGCTTCATGGTACTCGTCGGGACTCACTCTTCATCCATTTAGCGTTTTGGGGGGTGTGATGAAGGGACTCAAGGGATGAAGCAACTGACATTGGAACAAGTGAGTGACATTTCAACGGAGAAGATAGAAAGAACCCTGCCGGCGGACCCGAGTTAAAAATACTTGTTAGGGTCCAAGGAAAAATAAAAAAAGAGACGCACGAGGCTGGGTCTTGAAATCATAGGCTGCCGCCGGTGTATTTATCTGGGAACATCGGGGAAAATGGGGGGAAAGCGGGGGATCTCTGGTGAGAGAAAAGAAAAAAAAGTTTCGGGAGTGAAAAGAAAATCGGGGGTAAGGGCCAAAATTACGCCAATAGAGAGTCAAAGGCTCTCGGGGTTCACCCCGACCAGCTGTAATCTTAAACAGGAGAAAACACCGAATCCCTTTCCTATTACATTTAAAGGGGGGGTCCCTTCTTTTCTTGGGAAAAAAAAGTTTTAAAACAAATTAACAAAAAACAAATCCATGCGAAAAAAGGGCAAAAGGGCATGGGGGAACGAAAGGGGGAAAAAATGGACTACGGGCAAAAACCGTAGGAAAGCTCTGGGTGTTGGGGGGCAGAGTCGGAGGGGGGAAATATTGAATTGCGAGGGAAGAGAACATTATAATGTGGTGGTGCAAGATACAATGGAAAGAAGGTGGGGCTGATTTTTTTTCCAGGGGTTAGAGGGGGGGGGGGAGTGCCTCGGGGCCATGAGTAAAAAAGAGGGAAGATGAACCGGTGAAGCATGCAGGGGATGTGGGGGGCATCGACCACGCCTCGCCCGCAGGGGGTACGAGGAAAGGGAAAAGAAGGCAGACCCTTTTTGTAAGAGGTCCACAAGAGCACGGAGGCGGGATACCGTAAGAAAAACTGGAATACCCAAGGCCAGTCGTTTGGGGAAAAGAGGGGAGGAAGAAAGGGGGAACGGGAAGAATCTAAAGGATGGGGGGGAGCGGGTCAGGAGGAAAGAGGTTTCGGGAAGGATGGCAATGGAAAAACATTGTGGAGGGGGAAGAACTAAGGACTCTTATTCCTCGCCCCTAGCAGGTGACCAAAACGCGCGGAATAAAGGGCAGGGGGGGGGAAAAAAAGTAAGTTTTCCAGCACACGAGACACTAACCAAAATACTGGGGGAACTTTTTTCCGGATGTGTCAAAAAAAGCGGGCATTGCAAAACGCCCTTAGGGTGAAGTTGAAACCCATTGGATTCTTCAAACGAGGACATAACACAGCGTGGGACCCCTGCCAAAATTAAAAAAGGGAAGTGGAAGGGGCACGGGGAAATCTTAATGAGGGGGAAGAGCAAAACCGAAGAGGGGGGCGAAGAGGGCAAGGGGGTTTTTGCAGGGAAGGGGGTAAAGCTGGGGATTCCAAAAAACGGCAGCACAATAAAACTTTTCAGAGGGGGGGGTCAAAACCGGAGAGGAAGTTCGAATGGAGTACAAACGACAAAGAAAAAAAGTAGACAACGGGTAGGCAGGAGAAAAAAACAGCATATGGTTGCCCGAAAGGGTTGAAGGGGGGTGCCCAGCTAAACCCAGGCCCAATTCGGGGGACATATCCCAGGCGAGAGGAGAAACGCTGGGTACTCAAAGAAAAAAAGTGTGTCGGAGGTGTTGGGGGTAAACGATAGAAAAAGGAGGATTAAAAGCGGACGAGAATCGGCCCTGTCACACGGCGTAATCCATCGCTAGTAAGAGGGACACGGGGAAAAAAAAACCCGGTGGTTCTGGGGTGGTTGTGATGCCCCGATGCCCCTTGTGGTGGTTTTCATTAAAACCCATCCTCATCAAAAGGTTTCCGACACGCCTTGGAAACGACGTGGGGACTACCAGAAAATGAAGTGGGTAAGAAGGGGCGGCGTTCAAGTGTGCCGGTTTTTGTCGGGGGTTAAACTACCTACCTTGAAAAAAAACGTCGCGGATCAGAAAAAAGAAAATGGTCTTTGGTGACGAGGAGAGAAGACAACGAACCGGACATCTCCTAAACCAACACAGGGGAGTATAAAATAGAGGGGAACGAGGGCTCATGGGCAAGTTGAGTTTGTGTTTAAGCACAATGAAAAGAACTAAGCAAACGGTGGGGGGCGGCGCCCGACAACATGAAGGCCGCACAACAAAGCCAGATCCCGAGAGAGCGCCCGGTGGACCGGGGGGTAAAAAACGTAGAGAACGGAAGGGTCAAAGTGGAAAAAAATGCCACAAAACGCATGCATAAGGGCAAAAAAAATCCGCAAAAAAAGGGGTCTCCGCCTGAGGAAGAAGGGAACAGGTATGCTTAAAACGTTGCCGATGTGCAATCTCAAATACTCGGGGGGACAAAAAAAAAAAGGTTTGGACCCAGATACGATACCCAGAAAAACTCAAGGCGGCCTTCCAGCCGAATGGACCGAATGGGAAATTCTGTGGCCACCAAGTTGCCAAACCCGGTGGGAAAAAAGAAAAAAAAAAAACCCAAAAAAAGATTAGCTAACTGCTGAAAACTGACGAAACGGAGACAGGGGCGTCGTCGGGGCCCGATCAGGCAAATTACGGATGCACCTTGGATACCTAAAAAAAAAGGGGGAAGGGAAAAAGGTATTGCGCCGGAACCGGGGGGCGGCCAATGACCCCTGGCACAAAAGAACAATCAGTATCGTAACCAGAGCTAGGACCTTCAATTCCGAGCACGCATAAAAAACACATGAAGGGGCCTGATGGCAACGGGTTCAAAAGTGAGGACTTAGCGCCCAGCAGGGGGGGGAATGGTGACAATGCAAAGGAAGATGCGAAAAAGAAGCCGTGTTTTGTGAAAAACTATGCCGAACAAAACGGTCTTGGGTATTGCGAGGGGTTAAAAATGGTGTACAACAATGAAAAACGGGGACGTGAGCGGGGTTGTCCTGCGGTCGCAAAAAAGAAAGAAGACAAGGGGAGGAAAAGAACAAGGGGGGAAACAGGACCATTGCAGTCCTGACCCTAACTGTAATGTGCGAAGCGTCCGCTAAGCAAAAGACAAAAAAAAGGGGTTAAGAAGGAAAGGGGGGGGGCTGGGATGTACGCTTTAGTTGCAGGAAGAAAAAGAAGGGGGGGGCCTATTTGGCCGTGGAAAAGGCGTTAAAAAGGGCGAAAGTATCTGAACAAACAGGGGCTTCATAGGGCGGGGGAAAAAACCATCAGCACTCTAAACCGTAGGCCAAGGTTCCAGACTAATGCAAAGAATAAAGGCAAAAAGCGCCCGCCGGAGGGTGGAAAAAGACCATAAGGTGGGCCGCGAGGGGGGGGAACATCGCTAATAATCCCGCAACTAACAAAAAAAACCGAGAACAATATCTATCAGAAAAAAGAGAGAGACAAGAAAAGGGTACAAGTAACATGTTGGGTGCCCGTCGTTGCAGGAAGAAAGGAAAACGGAATACGCTTATTAAAGGAGAGGCAAAAAACCTCTGCAGTAGTAACCACTTGAAAAGGGGGGTGGCAATCTTCCGCATGGACAGTTTTGAGTCACATCGCGCATGGGGGGAACCCCCCACTTTGGGGGTCGAAGCCGACAGGCATAAAAAAAAAAAACCTGGGGTAAAGAGAAAACGGGATAGTGGGCCTGAAAAACCTCCGATAGGGAACGGGAAAAGAAGCTAACAGCTGAAAAAAAAAAATGAAAGTCCATCAATGCCATGGCATTGAGATGGTGCAATGAGGGAAGGAGGAGCGAAAATATCTTCAAATCACCAGAAGAGGGTGAGAGAGGATATCAGGCGACGGAGAAAATGGCACTGGGGGCTAAAAAAAGCAGGGAAAGGGATAGCTCCAATTCACAAAAACAGAATGGGATGAACGAAGCTGGGTCTACTGGATGAAAGTCTAAGGAATGCTATCCTTTCGAACCTGAAAAGCAGGTGAAGCCGAGCTCGTGAGGACAAGCTATTGACTATAACCGGGAAAACGAGAGTTCACCCTCCGGCAAAAGGAGGATGAGGCCAGTTTGCACGGGCCAAAAGCACCCGCCCCCCGCCTAAAAGAAGAAAAATGAAAGAAAGAGACCAGTCATCACTGCCTCAAAAAATTAGGGAAGTTTCTGGGCCAGGTGATGGGACAGTCTTGGTCGCGCAAAAAGAAAAGAGGCGCTTTGAGTGGTCGCGGGAGAGGGAAGGAAAAGCCCAAAACGTACATGCATGAACAGCGGGCAGCCTCCAGGGAAAAGTCAAGCCAGAAGGGGGCAGAAGGGGGCTTGTTCTGCGGGGTAGGACACTGCAAAGAAGGGGAAAGGAAACTCCCGGGAAAAACAAACCCCCTTGCCCTAATAAAGGGGTGAAAAAGCGGGGGGAGTCAAATTGTTGAAGCGCGTGGTTAAAACAAGTGGAAGGCCGTCCTCCGCGAGAAGCGATTTGGGGGAGGGAAAAAAGGGCAAAAAAGAGGAAACCCGGCACTTGGCCTGGCCGGAAAAAAGGGAGGAAACGGAGGAAAAAGTTCGCCAGCCAAAAGTCCAAACACCTTCCCACGCGCGGGCTGCAAAAAACTAAGTATGCGGGTGGCGGAATAGGGGAACGCGAGTAGAGAGCACCAAAGGAGAACCAGGGCTTGGGTCCTCAAACCCGCCAGAACGGGTGTTCGGGGGAAAACGGTTATGACAGTTTGCCACAAAACTATAGGGGGTCCAGCTTGCGCAATAAACAAACGGCCGGAAGCAGGGTTATTATTCCGCTACCATGGGGGAAAAGTAAAAAAAGGGGGGGGGGGTGGGGGTCGGTAAAAAAAAAAGGGAGGGGGATAGGAAAAAACACACGCAAACGCGCGGGCCGACACATGACCCTGGGAGGAAAAAAAATAAAAGCGAAAAGCTGAGTAAGGGCGTGGCGATGGGGAGGCGAAAGGTGGCGGGGTATAGGGTCCCGGGCTTGTAAATGGGACAGGGGGGGGAGGAGGAGAGTGCTGCAGGGGAACAAAGTGGGGGAAAACGAACCCCGAGTTGATGCATCCTTTCGCTCAAAAAGGGGTTTGGGGGAACCAGTGGAAATTGGGGGTGGGGTTTGCACAGAAGGTAAACAGGAAAGGGGGATTAAGGAAGGACCGCTTGCGAGGGGTGGGGTGGGGGGGAGGACATCACTGCCTGTGGACTGACAAAGGCAAGAGGCGTCTGACACAAAGGGGAAAAGCAAAAACACGAAAAACTGAACTTCAGCCCTAGAGAAGAAAAACGAAGAAAAAAAAAAGGAAACGGGCACCTGACCCTCCCTAAAAAAAAAAACAGGGGGGGGGGGACAGGAAACGCAGGAAATAAAACCCCACGGCGCACGACCCCCACTGAATTCTCAAAGGACCGAGAGAGGGAGGGGCCACTTGGGGGCAACCCTTTAAAAAAACCGGGAAAGAAACAAAGGACATAAACTGAAAAGCTCCATCCACTCCGGCCGTCCGTCCTGGGTCGCGGGGCCGCAAAAAACTGGGAATGGTACTGG